>JAABUQ010011863.1_pt1 | contig 10997 bp, 8 predicted proteins | sample 5560001 | NCBI WGS metagenome assembly JAABUQ01 (sample SAMN10711888, study PRJNA513371) | rock metagenome | isolation source: Antarctica rocks | place: Antarctica: Victoria Land, Finger Mt nord | collected 2015-12-18
GGTCGTCAGCGTGCTGCATCGGGCAGGCTGGCGCACGATTGCCGCACGGCTGCGCTTCTACAGTGGCAACCCGCACGCCGCGCTCACCTTGCTCGGTATCCCCATTATCGAGAACGCATAAGCCCTGACGGTCACATTCTCTCGGTAACTCATCAACCCTAGTTGATCAACTCTGTGCCTACCCAAGCACAATCTCATAAAGGGCTCCATTCAAGGCAACTCCGAACATCGTTCGACAGCACCGGTTTTTCCTGTCGTTTGCGTTTTGCTTCTCATCTCTTTATCAATTAGGAGTTACGCAGTTCAACAGGGAAAAGCCTGCTCCACCAAGAAAAACCTCGTCAACTGCGTAACTCCTACAATATCCCGATGCTCCGCCCATTCGCTGCGTTTTGAGTCAAATGTTATCGTTGTAGCGAGCGGCCATGAGGGCGATATGAGATCGCAGCGCGGGAGGGAAACGTTGGTCACCGTCGGCTCTTTCGCCATTATCCTTGATCCGAGCCAGCGCGTACTTCTCTGCCACCGTCGCGACCGCGATCTGTGGAATCTCCCGGGCGGTGGCGTCGAACGCGGAGAATCACCGTGGGATGCCGTGGTTCGCGAGGTCGCCGAGGAGACGGGTTTGCTTGTCGCGGTGGTGCGACTGATCGGTATCTATAGCCAGCCTGAGGAAGACGACTTGGCGTTCGCATTCTGCTGCGAGATTACCGACGGTACACCGACGCTCACCGACGAGGCCGATGCTGTCGCCTATTTCGCCCTCGACGTACTCCCGACGAATACGTACCATCGCCATGTCGAGCGCGTGCGCGACGCATTGCAGGCAGATGGTTATGTGTTGAAGGAACAGCGCGGGTAGCCGATCCGGTGGCGTGACGCGAGCAAAAGTTGCGAATCACCCATTCGGCGTCGATTAGGGCGTGAACGGATTATGAGAAGCGGTGTTCCCGATGAGTTATGCGAAGGCGGATTCTCGGCGGGATAGGCGGGTGGGACCTGTCCGAATGGACGGTCCCCGGACTGCCCGCATGGACGGTGCGGCGTGGCATCGCGCGTGCTAGAGTAGAGACATGAGAGACGCACCGGACGCACCGGTTGCCTGGGCACTGCGGGGATCGCGTGCGCGGACACGCCGCAGCGAACGGACGACAACAGAGATTTCCTCTTCCCCTTCCCCCGTGGTGATACTCCCCAGTGTCACCACTTTTTTTGTGCGCGGAATCGGTCGGATAAAGGGTATTCTACGCCGCACGCTTCCCTCACGGAGCCGTCGGCAATGGGAGCGGTCGCTGCTTGACGACGATCTGTACCCGGAATCTCCGAGACGGTGCGAGGCAACGCGGCACGGCGGTCGAACAGGTGGGATTGCCCGTTGCCGTCAGCGCCGTTTCTCCTCCCTGCGTGGCGATATACACTCCCTGGCTGCCTGGCGGTGGCGTGGCCGTCGGATCACGGCTCACGATCTCCTCGTCCGCGATCTGTACGTACCAGTCGAGATCACTGCCGAGCGAGAGGACGAACGACGCGCCCCGGAAGACCGCAATCGTCTGGCCATCGTCGGCGAGCGTCACCAGCCGCGTTCCTCCCGGTGGTTGCGGAGCGACGGGATCCGGTGAAGGCAGTGCGGCACTCGACATCATGCCGTAGCGCCATTGGTAGTACTGCTGCCCGACATTGCCGAACTCGACCTGAAACGGCGCGGGATTGGCCGGATTGTACGTCAGCACGCGACGCTCGAAGGCCTGGATGAGGATGCGCTGTGTCGTTCCCGCGATTGGGACGTCCGCCCAGAAGGGATCGGTGAGCGCGAACCCGACGTTCTGCAGACCGACACGGTTACGGAAGTCCGCAAAGCCTTTGGACACGCCATGGCCGGTTTGTGGATCAATGACCGAGACGACCGTTTGTTCATCCTGTGGCGGGGGGATCGCGCTGCCGCCTTGCGGGGTCAGCAAGAGCGTCACCGATGTGCCAACGGGTGACATGGTGCTCACCGCAGGCCCACTGCCGAGATCGCGATAGAGGGGGAACACATTGGTAGTATCTCCAGCGACGGGGACTGCGGCGGGCGCGAGCGCCTGAAACTGCGTGTCTCCGCGTTGCAGTTGACCGGTGATCAGCTCGTGCACCAGCAAGCCCGCAGTAACGATGGCGCCTTGTTCTCCCTGCGTGAGCTCCATGCGCCCCTTGTCGAAATACTGCACGAGGCGCTGTCCCGTGACCGATCCGTCAGGGAGAGCTGCGGTACACAGCCGGGGTGGTCGGCACACATCCCCGCTTTGGTAGGGTTCATCCTGGCCGGGGTGTGCACCGGCGAGCGGCCCCCAGAAGTTGGGGGCGATCTCCTCGTCCTGCTGCCAGCGCTGGGCGAAGAGCGGCGAGGCAAAGTCCGGTGCCGCCTGGATGCTCCCGGTGCTGGCAAGTACCGCAACGCCGATCATCAGCGGGCTAAGGAACGTTTGTAAGGACATGGGGACCTCCCGCAGGAAGCGAGCCAACCAGTATCGAAGGAACGACGCGGGCGCCGAATGTGTTCCATACCCATGCCGCCCACGGTGATCGAGTCAGGACTGCCGGTGACTTCGCTGACGAGGGTCGCAACCCGACAGCGCCCCTTAGGAGAGCATGAGCACTCAGGCGGCCGTCAGATGCCGCAGTGGGGCGCGCGTGCCTCCAGCATTCGGCACGTCCATGGTTGCCTTATCTCGCGATGGGTCGCGGCCGCTTCGCTGCGCGCTTCTTCCCCATGCTACCCCATGGACCGTTCCGGTCTCCCCTTCCCTGCTGGGGAGCGGACGCAACCGCGACGCGGTTTGTCCGTTTTCTCTGTATGATCGGCACAATCGACGCGGCGGGTTTCTGTTGAGAGGCAGCCATCGCCCATCGGGGCAGTACACACCTTCGGGTTTCGGAGAGCGGAGAGGAGGGGTACGCGAAGAAGGCGATGATTGGTGCGTTGGATCGCTGAGCACAGAGGAAGGGGACTTTGGTATGAAATTCCGTGGATGGCGTCTCCTGTTGCCGATGGTGATCGTCGGCGTCCTGACCTTTCTCCCCGGCACGAGCACGAGTACGGTGCAGGCCTTGAACTACGATAAGCTCACCACGCTGCAGAAACGGATCCTCTCCGGCTTCGCCGAGCTGCACCTCAACGAGAACTCCCCCGCGCGAGCGAGCGTCACGCAGGGCAACTTTACCCCGACGAGCGATGACGGCTGTCCCCAGCGCCGCGGCGATGACGTCAAGATCAACCAGAACTGCCTGAATCTCAGCGATGCGGATCTCCAGGGCCGCGCGCAGGCGGAGAATGAGACCGCCATCGCGCAGGATCCGCATCATCCGGATCACGTGCTCGCCAGCTTCAACGACTATCGGCGCGGCGACGGCAACTGCTACGGCGCCTACAGCCTCGATGGCGGCAAGAACTGGACGGACACGACGATTCCGATGGGCTTCACGCGCGGTACTGCCTTCGGCGCGCCGCGCGAGTACTGGCAATCAGGCGGCGACACCGCCGTCGCCTGGGACACCAAGGGCAACGCCTACTTCCAGTGCCAGGTCTTCAATCGCGGCAAGCCGACGACGCCCGATCCGGACCAATCGAGCGCGGTCTACATCTTCCGCTCGACGGGCAACTTCGGCGCGTCGTGGAACTTCCCGGGTCGCCCGGTGATCGAGCATAATGACATCGTCGGTGCCGGCAACGTGCTCGAGGACAAGCCATACATGACCGTGGATAATCATGTCGGCAGCCCATTCCAGGATCGGGTCTACGTCACCTACACCGAGTTCGCCGCCGACGGGACCGCCTATATCTACGCATCGCACTCGGCGGACTACGGCCAGAGTTTCAGCCCGCGCGTGCTCGTCAGCGGGCCAAGCGCCGCCCTCTGCCCGAACAGTGTCACCGCCAAGGGGAACTGCGACGCCAATCAGTTCTCGCAGCCCTTCACCGGGCAGGACGGCGCGCTCTACGTCGCCTACGCCAACTTCAACAACCCGCTGAAGAGCGCGACCGACAACCGCAACCAGATGCTGCTCGCCAAGTCCACTGACGGCGGCCAGACCTTCGGCGCGCCGGTGAAGGTCAGCGACTACTACGACCTGCCCGACTGCGCCACTTACCAGGGCGGTAAGGATGCCGGGCGCGCCTGCGTGCCGGAGAAGGGGAGCACGACGAACTCGTTCTTCCGGGCAACGAACTACCCGGCGGGCGCGGTGGACCCGAAGGACGCGAAGCAGGTGATCGTCACCTTCGGCTCGTACATCAACAGCCACTCCAACGAGGCGAACGGCTGCGTGCCGAACGGATTCAACCCGACATTCGGGACCAACCTGTACACCGGGGTGAAGACGCCCGGTGCGTGCAACAACGACATCCTGCTCAGCGCCTCCGGCGACGGCGGCGCGACCTTCACGGGGACAACGACCGACCCGCGCACGCTAACAAGCGTGACGGGCGCAGGTGAGCAGAAGACGACCGACCAGTACTGGCAGTGGGCGGCCTTCACGAAGGACGGCAAACTGGCCGTCTCCTACTACGACCGCCGCTACGGCGATGACGAGACGACGGGCTTCTCGGATGTCAGCCTGTCCGGCTCGGACGACCTGACGGCGTTCGGCGCGCGGCGCGTGACCGGCGCATCCATGCCGCCGCCGACGCAGTTCGCGGGCGTCTTCCTCGGCGACTACACCGGTCTCACTGCAGTGGATGATGCGCATCCGCTCTGGATGGACACGCGCAGCCCGGACTTGTTCGTCTGCCCCGGCAGCGGCGCGCCGCAGGTCTGCACCGGGACGGCGACGAATGCCAGGGTCGCGAACGACCAGGACATCTACACACGAGCGGTGGAGGTACCATCACGGTAACGCGCTGATTGCCTCACAGGACGGCAAGCGCGACGGCTCTCCCCGGACCGTCGCGCTTTTCCCTCTTTTGCGCTCGGTCCGTGAACCGGTGTCTATCACGATCAGGTTCTTCTAGTGGTTCCTGAAAATAGGTATTCCCGACCCTTGTGACACGCTGTTTTTGGTCACAAATACCGGCCAAATGAGTGCATTCTGGTGCACCACTTTCTGCTCCTCTCTCATCAGGCGCGTCCCTCGCGGCAGGGTCGCATGCGCGAGATATGGGTGCCACGACACACTTAGCCAGAACATACCGGGTCTTCCGCAATCGCGGTGAAGCGTTCGGGCGGTCCGAATCAGCCAGCGCAATGGCAATCGGGCAATGATTCTCCTGCGTACCGCGAGCGCCGATTACCCCTGCGGATTCCCTTGCCATACCTCGGACTCTCTGCTCACACTTAGCCAAGACATATCGGCTCTTCCACAGGGAGGGTGAAGCTCACGCCCCATGGAGTACGCGCTGGCGCAGTAAATCGAACCCGGCCCGCCCATACATCTGTCGTTTCACGGTCTTCAGTCGATTGACCTGCCCCTCGGTTTGGCTATTGCTCCACTCGAGCGTCAATCCAGCCTGCACCGCCGCTTTATCCAGCAGTAATCCAGTGGCGAACCGTTGCAGATCCGCGATCCCGCTCTCCGTCACGACACTGATCCAGGCATCAAACGCCTCGCCCTGGCGCTCGCGAGCCATCGTCGTGAACGCCTGCGCGAGCGCATAGGCAGTCCCGATCGCCGGATCTTCCTGGGACAGGTGCTCCACGCACGCCTGCTGCTTCTCCGTCAGCGTCTCGGGACGACGTACGAAGAGCATCGCCACTTGACGCGGCGTCGGTGGCCGTTGCGCACTGATCCGTTCGCGGTAGATGCTCGGTCGCTCCCCCACCGGCAAGCGCAACTTGGCAAGGAAGCGCGAGACATTCGTGTCGGCGTGGCGGTAGCCCATCCCACGGATCTCCGCACACAGCCGCCGCGCGTCGTGGCAACCTTCATCCCAGCGACGCAGTAGATGCTCCTTGTACGGGTCGAGCACCGTGCGGCGGACACTGCGGCGCTTCCGCTCCGGTGGCGCGCCAAGTCGCAGATAACGGTAGACCGTCTCGCGACTGATCGCGACGCTGCGGGCGATATCGGCGATCGAGGCTCCCTTGGCGCGCAACGTGAGGACGGCGTCGTAGCGGGCGAGCCATTGGGCATGGCGACGCTCGCTCTCTTCCTCCGCGCGCACTTGCCACGGTTGCAACTGCGGGACTGTAGGCATGAAGCCTTCTCCCATGCCGACGCGCTTGAGGACCGACTGCTTGTGGTGCAGGAAGGATTCCACTGCCTCACCGAGGTTCTTGACGAGGTGGAAGCGATCGGCAACTTGGATGGCGTCCGGCGCGCCGCGTGTCGCACCCTCGATATAGGTGTCGCCGCGATCCCGGCTGATGACGGTGATACCAGGATGTGCCTGCAGCCATGCCGCGATGGTATCCGGCGTACGATCCGGCAGCAGATCGACAGGTCGGTGTTGTTCGAGGTCGCAGATCATGGTGCCGTAGCACGCCCCTTTGCGCCATGCCCAATCATCGATGCCGAGGACGCGCGGCTGTCCCGCCGGCGGGCAGGGGCTCGCACGCACCAAGCGCAGCACCGTCGCATCGCTCGTGGGCAGGCCAAGCGAGCATGCGAGCCGCGCGCCTGCCGCGCCGCCGAGCGCGAAGCCGATGCGTGTGAGCGTCGCGCGCACGCCATGACTGGAACGCGCTCGCGGAGCAGCGACGGTCGGCAGGCGTTCCCGGAATGTCCGGCGCGGGCAGCGGGGATTGCGGCAGAAGAAGCGGCGAGCGTGGATGAGCAGCGTGACCGTGTGTCCGGCACAGGGGAGATCGGCGATCCGGCGCTGGTAGCGGCTATGGACATGGGAGGCGAGCGCGAAGCAGACGGGGCAGAGGGCAGTCCGCTGTGTCACGGTCGCGACGACGGTGAGCTTGTCGGGGTCAGTACGGACCTGCTCAAGGCGGAATCCACGGAGTTGCGGGAAGACGGCGGTGAGCGACATGAGACACTCCTTCACGAGGTATAGTAGCGAAGGAGTGTAGTGTTTCACGTCGTCAGCGCTTCACCCTCCCTGTGGAAGAGCCGATATGTCTTGGCTAAGTGTGTCTGGCAGTGTCCATCTCCCCCACTCATCGTACAGCGGACAGGCTGCGGGATCCGCAGCCTACCAGAAGGAGCGAGACCCAAGACACGACCAGCAGGCGCGATCATCTTCTACCCACCGGATCGGCGGAGCATCTTCAAGGGTGGTAATCTATCCTCTAACAAGTGTGATACATTGTCCTCCATCGTGGTGCGGGGTAACCCCGATCGTGCGTGGAGGAGAAGCATGAAGGAACGGCAGCGCGCGAAACTGAGTACGACTGTGGACGCGGCGTTGCTCGACGCGGTGGATCAGTTCGTGGCGGAGCATGCGGCGGCGCACCGGAGCCAGGTGATCGATGAGGCGCTGCGGCTCTGGACCGCGCGCGAGCGGGAGCGCGCCATCGAGGCGCAGTACGCCGCACCCCGCTCGGCGCGGGAGCAGGAGGAGTATGACGCCTGGAAGCGGCTGCGACGGTCGGCGGCCGCGCGGCTTTTTCGGGCATCGTGAGTGCCGGAACCCGTGCGCCCCGGCGCGGGGAGATCTGGTGGGCGTTCACGCCCGGCCAGCCGGACGATCCGCACCAGCCGCGACCGGTGCTGGTGCTCTCGGTCGACGCGCGCAATCACGCCACCGACGATCTGATCGTCATCCCGCTCTTCTCAAGCGGTCGGCTGGGGCCGACCCGCGTGCCGATCGCGGCGGGGGTTGGAGGCGTGGCCCATAACAGTGTGCTCTTCTGCGAGGAGATCACGACGATTGATCGCGATTATCTCGACACGGGCCCCCTCGGGCCGCTCGTGCCGTGACCGCGCGATGAGTGGTGACACCCGTCGATTGGAAGTGGGCCGTAGCGCGAATCATCCGCACGTCTCGCTCATCCAGTATCCGGTAATGCCGGCGATCCCCGCTTCTTGACCGTTATCCGACATATCCCTCCAAGCCTGATACTCCCCACAGCATGCTCGAATGGTGCCGACTCGTGGGTGCGCCCGCGCCGACGTAAGTGGAGCAGGCCGACGCGGTGGTCGTGCGATTCCTTCCAGCACCAGGATCCACGCAGCCAGGGTCGCAGCTAGAGCAGTTTCCGTAATTACTGGCCCGATCAATCACCCGGATTGCCCGTCCTGCAGGAGCAATGGCGGCGTGGTTGCCGGTCCGTGGGCCGGATCCCGGCGCCCTCTTCCTGCCGATTAATAAGGGCGGCAGGATCACGCTCCGACGGATGACCGACCAGGCGGTGCAGACGGGCGTCAGCCATTTCTCGCCCCACGATCTGCGGCGCACCTTCATCTCCGACCTGCTCGACGCCGGTGCCGACATCGCCACCGTCCAGAAGCTCGCCGACCACGCCTCCGTCGCCACCACCGGCCGCTACGACCGCCGCGGCGAGCACGCCAAGCAGCGCGCCGCCACCCTCCTCCATGTCCCCGATCAGGGCTAACCGGGTTGCGTCATTTGCAGGAAGTGGTCGCTGCCCATCAGTGTTCGACTCGTGCTTTTGATGGCACGGATCCGCTTCCTGGCCGATGTGCGGCCTATGCGTACGCCTCGGTTGAAGAGACGCGGCGCGGGCCGCTCGTGCGCGCGGCTGCGGGGACGATTGACGGCGCCACCTCCCCGGCCGCAACCATCCGGCGCATGAGCCGCTCGCGCATCACGGCGGCAACCTCCTGATGGGACGCAAACCCGATCAGGTTCGTTAACTCGTGCGGGTCCGCCGCCAGGTCGTACAGAAATTCTTCCACGTATGCATCGGCGGACGGATCGGCGCGGCCATCGCTGTCGGGCGCAACAACGCTGTACTTCCAACGCTGCGTGCGCACCGCACGCCCCACTTGCGACTCACTGATCTGCACGAAGAGCTCTTCCGGCCACGCCGCAGGCCGACCACGGAGCAACGGCAGGAGCGAGCGTCCCTGCATCCCCTCTGGGACAGGTAGCCCGGCGGCATCGAGCAGCGTCGGCGGCAGGTCTATATGGCTCACGAGATTGCGCACCTGCCCACCACCATCGAAGCCGGGCCCGACGATAACGGTCGGCACGCGGATCGAGGCGTCGTGACAGGAACGTTTGTACTCAGCGTTGCGCGTCTTGAAATGGCAGCCGTGATCCGAGGTAAACAGGACGATCGTGTGCTCTCGCAGGTCAAGGCTTTTGAGTGCGTCCAGGATCCTCCCGAATGCCTCATCCAGCCGCTTGACCATCCCGTAATAGCCGCCGATCTGCTGCTGGGCGGAGCCACCGAGCGCCGCGAGATCGGGTGGCAGCCAGCGGCCCGTGTAGCGCTCGCGGTATCCATCGGGCGCGGGAAACTCGTCGCGGTGGTTCTGCTGGTGCGGCTCGAGATAGGAGAGAAAGAGGAAGAAAGGGCCCCGCTGGTGCGTGTCAATGTACCGGATCGCCGCATCCGTCAGGGCGTCCACGCGGTAGCCGGGAAGTTTCAGACGCTGGTTGCCGTTGTCGTACAGCACGGTATCATAGGCATCGGACGTAAACTCAAGGGCGTTGGCGGCAAGCCAGTATTGATAGCCGCCCCGCTCCTCGACCGTTACCGCCTCGCGTCCCGTGCCGAGATGCCACTTGCCGATGTATGCCGTATCATACCCCCCCGCGCCGAAATGATGAGCGAGTGTCCGCGCATCAGTGGGCAGGGGGATACCGTTCCTGAAGCACCCCGTCGCGGTCGCGTATCGCCCGGTCTGGAAGCACGCGCGCGATGGCCCGCAGACCGGCTGCGGGGTGAACGAAGCGGCGATGTGGGTGCCGTACCGGGCGGCGCGGTCGAAGTGTGGCATCAGGCCGAGCGGGTTTCCGTGGACGCCCGCTGTGTCCCATCGCTGCTGGTCCGTAAAGAAGACGATGACGTTCGGATGCTCGCGTCGTGCAGTCGTCATGGTCAATTCCCTCCTCATGTCGGCAGGTGCCTGCATCGGGCAGATGCTACTCATCCCGCTCGGCGGGCGGAGATGGGGTTGGTGTGCGCGAGTGGCGCGTGAAAGAACTCGCGTAGGGCGAGTGTGGCGGCGCCGATCACGGGCGCGTCCGGGAGCGCCGCCGCCTCGATGCGAATGCTATCGCGCAGTGCCGGGAAGACACGGCGGCGAACCTCCGCGCGCACCGGCGCAATGAGCACGTCACCGGCATGGCTGAGTTCACGCCCGATCAGGATTAACTGCGGATCGAACGCATGGACGATTGAGACGATACCCGCCGCAAGCGCCCGTGCCGTATCGGCGAACACCCGTGTCGCGAGAGGATCGCCGCTCCGCGCCGCCGCGATCAGCATCGCGACATTCACGCCGCCGCCCATACTATCCATCGCGCGCAATACCGACGGCTCCCCGGACGCCAGCGCGGACTGGACGGCGGCGAGGACGCGCGGCACGGAGACATACATTTCCAGACACCCATAATTGCCGCATGCGCACCGCGGCCCATCCGCGTTGATACTAACGTGACCCAGTTCACCCGCCAGGTCATGCTCTCCGCGGTAGAGATCCCCGTCAAGCACTAGCCCCGCGCCGACGCCAGTTCCCAGGTTGAGGAGGACGAAATTTTCGATGTCCTGCCCCGCGCCAAACCAGAGTTCCGCCAGCGCGCTCGTGTTGCCGTTGTTATCCACATGTGTCACCAGATGGAAGTGTGCCTCCACCGCTGCCTGGAGCGCAAGATCGTCCCACACGCCGAACGACAGCGGGCCCAGGAAACGGCCGGAGCGAATGCTGAGTGGCCCCGGCGCACCGATGCCGATGCCGATAACCGCCGCACGCTCCGCCGGTGAGAGACGGTCGAGCAACCGCTCGATCATCCGCGCGACGGTGGAATAGACGATGTCACTCGACAGCCACGGCCCTGCGGATTCGTTGATCGAATCAACGATCGTGCCGGAGAGATCAACGATTGCCCCCGTGATTGCCGCGCGAGCGAGGTCTATCCCGATCGTGAAGCGTGCCGAGGATTT
>JAABUQ010011864.1_pt1 | contig 10996 bp, 10 predicted proteins | sample 5560001 | NCBI WGS metagenome assembly JAABUQ01 (sample SAMN10711888, study PRJNA513371) | rock metagenome | isolation source: Antarctica rocks | place: Antarctica: Victoria Land, Finger Mt nord | collected 2015-12-18
CTGGTGACGCTGGACCACGCGACGGCGCCGTGGGGGGTGAAGGTGAGCCGGGTGGAGCTGCGCAAGATCGAGCCGCCGGCGAACCTGGTGGCGGCGATGAACCTGCAGATGACGGCGGAACGGGAACGGCGCGCGACGGTGGCCCGGGCGATGGGCGAGCGGGAAGCCGCCGTCGCGCGGGCGGAAGGGCAGAAGCAGGCGACGGTCCTGGCGGCGGAGGCGCGGCTGGAAGCGGCGATGCGGGACGCCTCCGCGCGGGAGCGATTGGCGGAGGCGGAGGCACGGGCGACCGAGGTGGTTGCCAAGGCGGCGCAGGACGGCGGGGGCGAGGCGCTGCGCTACTTCGTCGCGCAGAAGTACGTGGAGGCGGTGGGGCGCCTTGCGGCCAACCCGAGCGGGCGGACGCTGGTCATCCCCATCGAGGCCGGGGCGCTGGCGGGCGGGGTCGCGCAGGCCATCGAGGCGATGCGCCTGGGGCGCGACCCCGGCGCATGACGGCGGGGACGGCTTGGATCGTCGCGGGGCTGCTGGGGTGCGCGGCGGAGATGGCGGCGCCAGGGGTGTTCTTGCTGCCGATTGGCTTGGCGGCGTGCGGGACGGGGTTGGCTGCGGAATGGCTTGGGTTGGGGGGCGGATGGCAGGCGGGGCTGTTCCTCCTGCTGACGGCTGTGCTGGTGGCAGGCGTTTGGCGGGTCCAGGGCCGGGGAGCGCCGGTTGACGCGGTGAATGCGCCCGGCGCCGGGCTGATTGGGCGGACCTGCCGGGCGGTGGGGTTCGAGGGTGGGGAGGGCCGGGTGGCGTTGGGGGATGGGGCGTGGTCGGCGCGGACGGCGGACGGCTCGACGCCGGCGGCCGGGGCGGTGCTGGAGGTGGTGGGGCTGGAGGGGACGGTGCTGGTGGTGAGGGGGCGGGGTGGGTGATGACGAGACGTTGGAGGGATATTCATGGCTGGCTTGACCGATGCCCAGATCGACGCGGCGCTCGAACGTGGCCGGTCGGCAAGCATTCATGAGCCGCGTGCCGCCGCCGTGCGCTACGACGGCGACCTCGGCCGGGTGACGGTTGACCTCACGAGCGGATGCAGCTTTGCGTTCCCAGCGCACCTGGCTCAAGGGCTGAAGACTGCGACGGACGAGCAGCTTGCGCAGGTCAAGATCCTGGGCGCTGGCTCCGGTCTGCATTGGGAAGCGTTGGGCGTCGATCTGTCGCTTTCCAGGCTGCTTGCCGGGCTGTTCGGGACCAAGGCCCATATGGCGCGGCTCGCGGGGCGGACGGAGTCCTTGGCCAAGGCAGCGGCGGCGCGGGCCAACGGGATCAAAGGCGGACGGCCGCGCAAACCGGCGCTGGGCTGATCGGTTTCGAGTGGCATGTCCATCGCGGGATGGGTAACGCGAATGAGGCAATCCGGGGGAGCAGTACACTGACGCTCCCGGCTGATCCGCAGCATCGTTGAATAAAACGAATGTCATCATAGAGTAATACGCTGGCCGACCTAGCCGCAGTAACGACCGGCCATGCCGCATCATGCGCCCATGGTCCTTCCGCGGCCTGTTTGCTTGGAGAATGGTCCTGCTGCGCCGATGCGTGCGCTACCCGCATGGCGGGCAAGCTCGGCGGCTGCGGCCAGCCACGGGCGCATGGCGGCTTCGTTTGCCCTCGCGTCGGTGCTGCAGTGCGCGATCATCGCCGGGGTCGGGTTTGGGATGGGCGACACGACGCCGCCACCCGAGTCCGTCATTGTTGACCTTGCAATCGAGATGCCGGAGTCCCTGCCTGAACCGGCCGCCGCCGAGCCACCCGCCGCACAGGAGGTCGCATCCCTGCCGGGCGCGGTCGCCGAGGCGCCGCCGACGCAAGAACCCGCGATTCCCGCCGTTCCGCCGATGCCCGACCCTGTTGCCGCGCCGGAACCTGCTGCCGCGCCAGAACCCGCCAGCCCCGCAGCGCCGCCCCAGGCACTCCCGCCGCGCCCCATGGCGACACATCCGGCACGCCGCGCGTCAGCGGAACAGGCACGGGCACACCCTTCGGCCTCCCCTCCAGCCCTAGTGTCCGCATCTCCGGCAGCCTCGTCCACGGGATCGCCGGCGCCGGGCGTGCCGGCCGGCGGCGCGCGGCTTTCCGCCGCAACGGCCACGCTGCAAGGGCGCATCCGCGCCGCGATCCAGGCGGCGCTGCGCTATCCCGCCGCGGCGGCTGCGATGCAGCTTACCGGGCGGGCGCAGGTGCAACTGGATTACCAGTCGGGCGCGGTCCGCAACATCCAGATGAAGCAATCTGCCGGCAGCCCGCTGCTCGACCGTGCCGCCTTGGCCGCCGTGCGTGACGCGCGCTACCCGGCGGCGCCGGCGGAGATCGGCGACCGCACCCTCCCGCTGCTGGTCTGGGTCGAGATGCAGATGACCTGACCGCATCCCCCCGGGCCGAACCGTCCTGCTGTCCCGCCCTGGGCGCGCGCCGCGCCAGCAGCTCCCGCACAAGCGCCAACCTTCAAAGGCTGACAACAATGTTCGAGACTTCAATGCTGGGCCGGACGCGGCCGGGCGCCTTCACGCTTCTCTGGGCGGCGGCATGGTGCTGGACGGGCACGGCGGCGGTGGCGCAGGAGCGAGCCGCGCCGACGGCCGCGGCGCCCGCCGACATCGGCACCGTGCGCGCGGCCGCCCCGGCCGGCGCTCCCCCGGCGCCTGGAACCGCGGCGGACATCGCCCCTAGCCGCGCGCCGCTGGATGCGTCCCAGCCCACCTCCGTCGTCGGCTCCACCTTCATCCGCGAGAACGTCACGCCGACCGAGAACTACGACCGCATCATCCAGTTCACGCCGAGCGTGCAGAACGTGGAGCCGGTGGGCGGCGGCCTGCAGCAGAACTACCAGGAGACCATCCGCGGCTTCCAGTACACCCAGTTCAACACGGTGTTCGACGGCATCGTGCTGCCGGGCCTGCCGACCAACTTCGCGCCGCAGTCGGAATCCTACTTCCTCGCGCATGACATCGGATCGGTGCAGGTGGACCGCGGACCCGGCACCGCATCGACCCTGGGCTACGCGACCTTCGGCGGCACGGTGGCGATCAACTCGGTCTCGCCGTCCAACACGGTGCGGGTGAACCCGTACGGGACGGTGGGAAGCTGGGGCACCAAGCTGTACGGGCTGCAGTTGGACAGCGGCGCGCTGGCGTCCCTGAACGGGGCGCGCGGCACGCTGGACGTGCAGCGGGTCGAATCGCGCGGCGCGATCAGCGGCACCACGACCCGCCGCCTCAACGGCTTCGTCAAGCTCGAAGCGCCGGTCGGCGACAACACGGTGGTGACATTCCTCGGCAACTACGACCGCAACTTCGTGCACACGCCCTATGGCGCGACGCTCGCCGAGATCCAGCGGTTCGGCCCCAAGTATGGCCTGAACAACGATCCCACGTCGCAGTCCTACCGCGGCTACAACTACGACGACTACACCACGGACTTCGAGTACATCGGCGTCAAGTCCAGCTTCGGCGACGGCTGGGGCGTGGACAACAAGCTCTACACCAACGGCTACTATCAGACCGGCCGGGTCGGGCGCGATCCGAACGGCACCACGCCGAACCTCACGACATCCGCCAGGAACCAGTACTTCTCGGACGGCCAGCCGATCAGGCTGAGCAACGACGTGCCGGGCTATTCCAAGCACAACGACTTCCGCGACTACGGCGACATCCTTCGCCTCACCAAGGAAACCGCTTGGGGCCAACTGCGCGCCGGGATGTGGATCGACTACATCAACGCGTCGAACTGGCGCGAGCAGGTCGTGCTCAGCCGCAACAGCATCCAATACACCGTGGGATCGCCCACCGCGCCTGCCTACGCCCGGCTGTACCACACGGACCTGCGCACGGAGCAGCCCTATGTGGAATGGGCGCTGACCCCGATCCCCGGCCTTGTCGTCACGCCCGGGCTGAAGTTCACCGCCACCACCCGCACGCTGGATGCCGCCATCAACAGCGGCACCCGGCTGCCGGCGAACTTCGAGCGGACCTACTCCGACTACCAGCCGTCGGTCGATGCGCGCTATTCCATCAGCAAGAGCTGGACGGTCTATGCGCAAACGGCGCGCGGCTTCCTGGCACCCCCGATCAACGTGCTCTACACCAGCAGCCCGGCGAACCTCGTGCCGCAATCCACCTGGAACTACCAGGTCGGCACCGCCTACCAGACGGACCGCTTCACGGTCGGCGCCGACGGCTATTATATCGACTTCACCAACCGGATCGGCAGCCGCGCCCTGGCCGCCGGCGACAGCACGTTCTTCAACTCGGGCGGCGCCACCTACCGGGGCCTGGAGTTCGAGGGGACGGTCAAGATCGCCTACGGCGCGTCGCTGTACGGCAACTACACCCTCAACAGCGCCGACCTGAAGAAGGGCGGCGGCCCGCTCTCGGTCACGCCGCGCACCACCGGCGCCGCCGGGGTGCTGTACCATCAGCAGCATGCGTTCGTGAACAACGACCTGGTCTACGGCTCGGTCATCGGCAAGTTCGTCGGCCCGCAATACCTGCAGGACACGCCGGCCGCCTACCCGATCCGCAGCTACTCGTTCGCCAACCTGGCGCTCGGCTACACGCTGCCGGTTTGGAACGGGCGCAAGCTGGATTTCCGCGTGAACGTGGACAACCTCAGCAACAACCGCAGCCTGATCGGCCTGGCCGGCGTGGCGGGCGACGGGACCACGCCGCTGTTCTGGACCAATCCCGGGCGCAGCGCGTTCTTCTCGGTCGCCGCTTCGCTCTGATTTCCCAGCATCGGCGGCCCGTTCGGGCGGCCGATTTCAGCCAAGGGCTGCCGGATTAAGCCGCCGCAAACTGCAGTTCCGCCAGCCGCGCATACAGCCCGCCCTGCCGCACCAGCGCCTCATGCGGCCCGGTCGCCACCACGCGCCCGGCGTCCATCACCACGATGCGGTCCGCCCGGCGCACCGTCGCCAGCCGGTGCGCGATCACCACCGTCGTGCGGCCCTGCGCCAGCACGGCCAAAGCGTGCTGCACCGCGGCCTCGCTCTCGGCGTCGAGCGCGCTGGTCGCCTCGTCCAGCAGCAGCACCGGGGCGTCGCGCAGGAGGGCGCGGGCGATGGCGACGCGCTGCCGCTGGCCGCCGGACAGGCGGATGCCGCGCTCGCCCAAGAACGTGTCGAAGCCTTGCGGCAGGTCGTCCAGGAACCCGGCGGACGCCGCCCGGGCGGCGGCGCGCACGTCGGCGTCCGACGCTTCGGGACGGCCATAGCGGATGTTGTCCCACACGTCGGCGCCGAAGATCACCGGGTCCTGCGACACCAGGCCGATCCGCGCACGCACGGCGCCGGGGTCGGCGTCGCGCACGTCCACGCCGTCCAGCAGCACGCGCCCGGCGGACGGATCGTAGAAGCGCAGCAGCATCTGGAACACGGTGGTCTTGCCCGCGCCGCTCGGCCCCACGAGCGCGACGGTCTCGCCGGGTTCGACGCATAGGGTGAACCCGTCCAGCGCGGAGGCGTCGGGGCGGGACGGGTAGCGGAAGGACACGGCGTCGAACTCGACCCGGCCCACGGGAGGCATCGGCAGCGGCGCCGGGCGGGCGGGGGCGGCGATGCCGGGCGGCTCCGCCAGCAACTCGGCGATGCGCCCGGCGGAGCCGGCGGCGCGCTGCACCTCGCCCCACAGCTCGCTCATGGCCGTGGCGCTGGTCGCGACGAGGACCGCGTAGAACACGAAGGCCGACAGCTCGCCGCCGGACATGCGGCCGTGCACGACCTCTAGCCCGCCGGCCCACAGGCTCAGGGTGATGGCGCCGAAGCCGAGCACGACCACCGACAGGATCAGCGCGGCGCGCATCCGGGCGCGGCGGAGGGCGGCGCCGATGCTGTTCTCGACGCGGGCGCCGAAGCGGGCGCGGTCTACGGCCTCGTGCGTGAAGGCCTGCACGGTGCGGAGCGCGTTGGTCGTTTCCTCGGCGTAGGCGCCGAGGTCGGCGATGCGGTCCTGCGCGCTGCGGGACAGCTTGCGCTCGCGCCGTCCGAACACCACCATCGGCAGCACCACCAGCGGGATCACGGCGACGATCAGGAGGGCGAGCTTGGCGCTCGTCACCACCAGCATCACCAGGGCGCCGGCGGCGACCACGGCGCTGCGCAGCCATTGCGACACGGCGGCGCCGATCAGGCCCTGGAGCTGCGCCGTGTCGGTGGTGAGGCGGGTCAGCACGTCGCCGGTGCGCATGGTCTCGAAGTAGGCGGGCGACAGGCGCAGCACCTGGGCGAACAGCGCGGCGCGCATGTCGGCGGCGACCCGCTCGCCGAGCCAGGCCATCAGGTAGAAGCGGAGCGAGGTGGACAGGCCGAGCGCCGTGACCACCGCGAACATGGCGCCTGCCGCCTGGTTGAGGTGCGTCGCGCCGTCCGCGGAGGCGAAGCCCACGTCGATCAGCCGCCGCACTCCCTGCCCCAGCAGCAGCACCAGCCCGGCGGCCAGCGCCAGCGACACCGCTGCCGCGGTGGCCCGCCCGGCGTAGGGCCGCAGGAACGGCAGCAGCAGCCGCAGCGCGGACAGGTTGGGCTTGCTCGTGACGAGGACGGTCAGCGTCGTGTTCCCTTCAGTTCGGCCAGCATAACCGGGCGGAAATCCCAGGCGTCCACGCCCACGTCGAACTGCCGGGCCTGCGGGCGCAGGCGGCCATGGCTGTGGCCGTGCAGGTTCAAGGCGCCCTTCGACATGTCCCGCCAGGTTCGGAAGGCGTAGTGGCACAGCACCAGGCGGGTGCCGTCCACTTCCAGTTCCATATAGGGTGCCACGCTGTCCCAGCCAGGCAGGGCGGCGATGCCGGGCGGGTCGTTGTTGCCGGTGATCAGGTGCTTGCGGCCGTGCAGCCCGTCCAGCAGCGGACCCGGCGCCTTGTGGCGCACGGCGAAGTCGCCGAGGTGCCAGACCTCGTCGCCGGGCACGACGGCGGCGTTCCAGCGGGCGGCCATGGCCGCGTCCATCTCGGCGACATCGGCGAAGGGACGGCGGTAGAAGGCGCGGGCGGCGGCATGGCCGAAATGCGTGTCGGCGGTGAAGAACACGGCCATGCGGCGCTCCTCCAAAACTGAACGGACTGCGCCCGCCTGCGTTGGAGCGCCCGGTATCGCATGAGGGGACATATGGCACGCATCGGCTCCAGCTTCTTCACCGTCCTGGGCGCGGCGTTCGCGGTGGCGGGCGCGGACAAGATCATCGGCAACCGCGGCTACGCCCGCATGTTCAACCACCTTGGCTGGTCGCGTGGGGGATTGCGTGCGGTGGCGGTGGCGGAGATGGCCGGCGGCGCCCTGCTCGCGGCCGGATCGACCCGGCGGCTCGGCGGCGCCATCGCTGCGGCGACCTCGGCCACCGTGCTGGCAAGCGAAATTCGGCGCGGCGACAAGGAGCTGGCCGTGCCGCGCGGCCTGCTGATGGCGGCGGCGCTGCTGGCGCTGTTCGCGCGTCGCTGATCACTGTTGAAAGGTGTTGCACCCGGCGACCGTGCCGGTGTGCAGGCCCGTGGCGAGCCAGCGCACCCGCTGCGCCGAGGAGCCGTGGGTGAAGCTGTCCCGCACCACGGCGCGTCCGGCGGCCTGGCTGATCCGGTCGTCGCCGATGGCGGTGGCGGTCGCGACCGCCTGCTGCAGGTCGTTGTCGTCGATGTTGCGGTGGCGCCCGTTCATCGCGTTGGCCCACACGCCGGCCAGGCAGTCTGCCATCAGCTCGGTCCGCACCGACAGGTCGTTGGCGGTGGCCCGGTCCCCGTCCCCCCGCGCCTGGCGCTGCGCCGCCTGCACCTTGGGCAACAGGCCCAGCAGGTTCTGCACGTGGTGCCCGACCTCGTGCGCGATGACGTAGGCGTAGGCGAAGTCGCCGCCCCCGCCCATGCGGCGCTGCATGTCCTGGAAGAACGAGGTGTCGAGGTAGAGCTTGCGGTCGAGCGGGCAGTAGAACGGCCCCATGGACGCCTCGGCGGAGCCGCAGCCGGAAGACGTGACGCCGGAGAACAGCACCAGCACCGGGCGCTCATATTGGCGGTTGGCCTCGCGGGGCAGGATCTGCGACCAGACATCCTCCGTCTCGCCCAGCACGCGGGCGACGAAGCGGCCCACCTCGTCGTCGGGCGTGCCCCGGCGGGCGGGCGCCTGGATCGCGACAGGTGCGTTGCCGGCCACTTGCTCCGCGCCGTTGATCAGCACGGCCGGGTTGATGCCGAAGGCCCAGCCGAGCAGGCTGAGCACCACGACGGCGCCGACGCCGAGGCCTCCGGTGGCCATGCCGCCCATACCGCGGCGGTCCTCGATGTTGCTGCTTTCCCGAAGGTCGTCTTCGCGCATGGCGGGTCCTACTTGGGCTGCGGGGATGACGCGGGGTGGGGCACCCGGCCAGGCGGGCGCGGCAGCTCGTCCGGGCCGGGCGCGAGGCCGTAGGGCGCCACCAGGTCCCAAACGTGCCGGGGCACCATGCTGCGCAGCCGCCTGGGGTGCTGGCGGCGGAGGTGCAGCACGGTCTCGGCCGCTTTCATCTCGACGCGGGCGCGGGCGAACTCCAGGCCGCGCGGCCCGACCCGGGGCATCAGCCAGCCCATCAGCGGGCGCAGCCAGCCCGGCATCCCGCGCACCGGCAGGCCGCCCGCGGCAAGGGCAACGTTCTTGATGAACCCGCGCACCGGCCCTTGCCGCTTGCCGGCGCTGCGGAGCGCCGTGGTATGCAGCTCGTCGCCCAGCAACGCCAGCAGGTCCTCCCCGCGCTCGTTGCGAACGATCAGCCATTGCTCGCCCTCTCCTGCCATGTAGCCCACGGTGATGTCGGCCAGCGCGTTGGTGTAATCGACGCAGGTGCGGCAGGTCAGCGGGAAGAAGTCGGCGGGCAGCTTGCTGATGGGGAGTTGCAGGAACGGGATCGCCCGGCGGCGCCCGTCGCGGAAGCGCAGTTCCACATGGTAATCAGGCCGGAACTCCAAATACGTGATGCTGCCGGGGTCGTCGGACAGCAAGGCGAGGAACCGGTGGAAGTTCTCGGTCGTCGTGTTGTCGGAGCAGGGCGTGCCGACCACGAAGATGCGGTCGAAGCCGAGCCGCTGTTCCAGCGCGCGCAGGGCATGGATCTGGCACGGGATGCCGATCACCGCGATGCGGCGGTGGCCGGCCGCCCGCGCCGGCTCCAGCAGGGCCAGCAGCGGCGCGTAGCCCATCCGCATGCCCCGGCACTGCGCCATGCCGGCGGCCTCCGTCACCAGCACCGGGACCGGGCGCCAGGGGTCGTCCGGGTGCGGCGCCATCGCGAGCACGGCATCGACGGCGCGGGTTTCCAGCAGGCGCTCGGCGATGCGGGTGGCGATGCCGGTCCATTGCGCGCCGGGCTGCGGGGGCGCGAGGGAGGCGCGCACCATGCGCAGGTGCGGGCCGAAGAACAGCTCGTCCGGGCGGGCGGGGTCGCGGGCGCGGCCGTGCACGCGGGCTTCGAGGCCGGGGTAGTCGGGGGCGATGAACTGGCAGGCGGCGCCGCAATCGCCGGGGGTGGTGCTGCGGGAGACGCCGCAATCCGTGCACAGGCCGCGCGGGGCCGGGTCGGCCATGGGGGGCGCCCAAACGGGGGAAGCGGCGGCGGTCATGGCAGGGGTTTCACGCCGTTCTTCTCGGCCTGCACGGAGATGGCGGTCAGGCTGTCGTCGCCGCCCTGCATCGCCCGCACGGTGACGGCGGCGCCCGGCACCAGCAGGCTGCGGTCGCCCGGCAGCATGCCGACCACGCGCACGTCGGGCGCGACCTCGATCACCTGCTCGCCGCCGGGGTAGCGGAGGTGCAGGGTGCGTCCGTCCGCAGCAGCGGTGTGGTCCCCCGCGATATCGACCACGGTGGCGTTGGTCATGGTCTGCTCCGGTGCGTCCTTGGGCGCTTCCATGAGCCGATGGCCTTCCCCGGTGCCGCGCATGGAGTCGGGGAAGATATGCACCTCCAGCGCATGCAGCTTGCTGTCCCGCCCGTGCCGTGCGGCCGAGCCGACGAACTCGCCGGGCTGGATGCTGGCGAGGGTGCGGTCCTCGACGGCGCCGATGCGGACGCCGGGCGGGAGCCCGATATCGAGCGGGTCGCCTTCGAGCGGGCGGACCAGGAGGCGGTCGCCGGCCAGGCCGATGATTGTGCCGTTGATGCGGACGGGGGTGTCCTGCGCTGCGGCGGACAGCGGGGCGGTCAGCAGCAGGGCGGCAAGCAGGGTGGCGGGCAGTCTCGGCATGCGGCCTCCTCGGCGACGAAGGGCCAGCCTACCGCGGTTCGCCCGGCGCGTCATCCGGAGGCGGGCGGCGCACTCCCCAAACGGAACGCTAAGGGGTCGGGCGTGTTGGGCGACAGCATCGGCACGCCGACGCCGTCCGCGTAGCGCACCGTCAGCAGGCGGGGCGCGCCGTCCAGGAGGGCCGGGGAAATTGGAAAGGTGAAGCCAGCAGCGTTGCCTTCATGCTTAAATAGTATTGTATCAAAACAAATTGGAATGCACAGTCAAACTCACACAAAAATCTTCTCAAATACATGCAAAGCGTTACTCTGAAAATCCTGCAATGTTTTTCCGATAGCAAGCACGATTGCGCTCGATGATGGTCAATGTATCGATCAAAATCAGATCTGACTGCGGTATGATAAGCCTCAAGACTGAAACTTGTAAGTTCCACGTCGGCCATCCTGCGTAGGAACTCGACAAGGGTTTGAGGATTGAACACTGATACAGCAAAATTAGAAAGCGGAGTTCCGTCGATTGGATGAGCAGCAATGGTGCCGAGGTTGATGGCATCAGCATATGCACCAAAACAACGCGAGCGGGGGGCCAAAATACGTTCGAAGGCATGCTGGTGACTAGGCCTTCGGACTAGGGCCTGTTAGCGGCTGAACTTTTGGCCTGGTTCTGCATTGTCCTGCTTTTTTGGCGGGGTGGACTGGATGCTGACGGATGCGCAATGGGCGGTGCTGGAACCCTTGATCGAGGCGGTTCGC
>JAABUQ010011865.1_pt1 | contig 10995 bp, 8 predicted proteins | sample 5560001 | NCBI WGS metagenome assembly JAABUQ01 (sample SAMN10711888, study PRJNA513371) | rock metagenome | isolation source: Antarctica rocks | place: Antarctica: Victoria Land, Finger Mt nord | collected 2015-12-18
TCGCGCCGCGCCCACCGCTGCGGCGCGAGCAGAGCATCCCGCGCGGAAACGACGGGAAACCGGGAGCGAATCATCCGTGGAAACGCGGCTATCGACAGCGACAGGACAGAATCGCTGAACAAGGAGAGTGACAGAATCGCTGGACAGCAACAGGGGGTGAATGGGTTCAGTCAGGGCTTATGCGTTCTCGATGTGCGGTATCGTGAGAGGCAGGATGAACGCTCCTTTGCTACGATTTTCGTGTCTAACGCGAGAATCTCACAAAGGAGCGCCCCATGCAGTCTATGTCGTCGTCCATGCCAGAAGCAATTGGTTCGTCTTTTCCCACACGCGCTCCCGCTGACCTCGTGGCCGCCTTTGCCCGCGTTCCCGATCCCCGCCGCCCGCACGGCAGACGCTTCCCGCTTGCCGCGATCCTCGCTCTTGCCCTCACCGCTCTTTTGGCAAACCATCTCTCGGTGCTCGCCATTGCCCAATGGGGGAAGCGCCCATCCCCCGCTGTCCTTGCTGCCCTCGGCTTCCCCGCTGGCGTCACGCCGCATCAAACCACCCTGCAACGCCTCTTCCGCAAACTCGATCCCCTCCCACTCGCCCTTGCCCTCACCGATTGCTTTGCCCCGCCCCGCTCCCCGGAGAGCGATCCGCAAGGCAGCGTTGGCATCGCCTTCGACGGCAAAGCGCAACGCGGACGGCTCGCCTGCGCCGATCACCCCGAGTATCCCGTGCATATGCTCAGCGCGGTGCCGCATGACCGCGGCATCGTCCTCGCCCAGACACCGCTCGATCATACCGGCGAAAAAGCGGAGGCCGAACTCTCCGCCGCCCCGGCACTCATTGCTCGGCTCGACTGGACGGGATGCGTCCTGACGGGCGATGCCCTCTATTGCCATACCGATGTGTGCGAGACGGTGCTGGACGCGGATGGCGATTACCTGCTGATCGTCAAGGAGAACCAGGCGACGCTGCTCCGAGCGATCACGACGTTGTTCGCCTCCCGCGCCGAGGCCGCCTTACGTGCAGCCAGTTTGCCGCCGTGGGACATGCGCGAAGTGACAACGCTCGACAAAGGACATGGACGCATCGAGGTGCGCCATCTCGTCGCCTCGACCGCCCTCAACGATTACCTTGATTGGCCGGGCGTGGCGCAGGTGATGCTGATCGAACGAACCTGGTGGGAGCGCGGGGAAAAGAAGCAGGCAAGACGCTACGGCATCACCAGCCTGCCCGCCGCGGTCGCGGGCGCGGAGCGGTTGCTGACGTTGGTACGCGGTCATTGGCAGATCGAGAACGGACTGCATTACGTGAAAGACGTGACGCTGGGCGAGGATCGCAGCCTGATCCACAAAGGGCAGGGGCCGAGCAACATGGCAATCCTGCGCGATACCGTGGTGAGCGTGCTGCATCGCGCGGGATGGCGGACGATTGCCGAACGGTTGCGCTTCTACAGCGGCAACCCACTTGCCGCACTCGCCTTACTCGGTATCCCCATGATCGAGAACGCATAAGCCCTGCATAGTCGAGGCACTCCCGCCGGACGCTTCCGAGACAATGCTCGCAGACCCCGTTCTTGGTCGGACTGCGAGCATTCGTCCCTACCTCCCGGATGCCTGTCACTGCGGCAACGCGGGCGAACGCTAATCCGTCCTTACACCTGTCGAAGAGCCCAGTTCTCGTTCGTGAATACAAACCTCGCCGTCACGAGTTACCGGCGTCTCCATCGCAGCGTCAATACCGGGAAATGCGTCACGAATCGCCATTGTATCGTCTCCCTACGGGGTGTCGGGGCCTCCTCGTTTCGGTCGTCGGTCAATACACGAGATCGCGGAACGCACGGACGGTGTGAAAGGTGATGAGGTCGCCATCGTGAGCGTTCTTTGCGCGGTCGTCGCCGGAGCGACTGAGCACGAGCAGATCGTCCCCCGCAATCACCATGCTCGCGTAGTGCCGCGCCTCCTTCGGGCCACTCCCGTGCGCAACCACGCCCGCCATGCGCCAATCCACCATGTTTTTCGAGAAGTGGAGCGCGAGTACCTGCCGCTCGTTCATCGGCAGGCCATACCGCCCTCCGGGCAACCGCTCCGGGCGCGTCATCCCGTCCGACGCGAGCGTGGAGAGCAGCCAGTACAGCCGCGTCCGGTCGTCGTAGAGGACATGGAAGCGCATCTGCCCGCCGGGGCAGGGCAGGTAGACGATGCGCCGCCCGCTCGGCACGCGCTCCGGCATCGTGGTCATCGTGCCGTCCGGGTTCTCCACCACCTTGAGGATGCAAGCATAGCCCGTGCCGCCCGTGTGTGACCGCATCCAGAGGTGAAAGGTGTGGCCTGTCGGGTCGCACCAGAGGTGATCGGAGTCCACGAACTGCACCACGTTCGTTTCCAGCCAGCCCATCGGGGCCATGTGTCGGGTGATGTTCCCCGTAGGGTCGGTGTTGCCGAGGTTCCAGAAGGGGATGCCTATCAGGTCATCGCCGTCGGTCACAAGGTCGCGGAAGGCGAGTTCGGACGCGAACGTCCAGTTCTCGCGCCGCGTCAGGTCCGCGCTGATGCCGGCACGCATCAGCACAGGGGCGAGTTCGTTCACGTACCAGCCGGGTACGTCGAACGAGACGCGCCGCTCCATCACGAGGTAAACATTGCCGTTCGCGTAATGCACGTTGCACGCCGACTGGTGCCAGTACTGACCCTCGGTGAGCGCGGTGGGTGGCGACCACGTCTCGCCGCCGTCGTCGCTGGCGATAATCATCAGTTCGCGCTCGCGCCCGATCACGTACAGTCGCTCCCCCGCCACGAAGGGGCGGGCATGGATAAAGGGAAAATCCGCACGGTGCGTCCACGTCTGGCCGCTGTCGTCGCTCGTGAACACCTTGCCGACGAAGTCGTAGTCCTTCTCACCGTGTGCCCAGCGCGCGGTGGACGGCAAGCCCCGTACGGCGGGACCGCCGAGGTCCATCGTCGCCACGAGGCGACCGCTCGCCAGCCGGGCCAGCCCCGGTGAGTAGCAGTATGCTCCCTCTGGGTCGGGGGACTCGTACACTACGGTGTAGTCGTTTGCCAGTAGGGGCACTTTACCGGTCGCCCGTGTCGCCTGTGCCATCCATTGTTTCCTTTCTTCCAGGCGCACGGCCTGGCCTATTCACCAAGGGGCACGAGGGCAGGCGCGACGAGCGAAAGGCTGTCCGGGACGTGCCCCATGCGGCGTGATACCTCCTGTGCGGTGCCCATTACCAGTGTGGATAGGTGCGACGCGCGCGCACCCACAATCTCCGGTGTCGCACCAGACACGCTCATCGCGCCGAGCACGCGCCCGTGCGTATCTCGAAACGGCGCGGCGACGCAGAAGGTGCCAAGCTCGTGCTCTTCACGGTCAAAGGCGAAGCCCCGCACCCGGATGCTCGCCAGTTCATCGCGCAGTTGCTCCGGTGCCGTGATCGTGTACGGGGTGAAGGCGGGCAGGCCAACCCGCTCGACAATTCCCGCCACGCGCTCCGCTGGGAGCAGGGCGAGCGTTGCTTTGCCCACCGACGTGCAGTGCAGCAGCGCACGGTCGCCAACTGCCGTGCGTGCGAGCAGCCGCTGCGGCGACTCCACGGCGTAGATGTACAGGCTGTAGTCGCCGTCCAACACCGTGAGGTAGACCGACTCGCGGCAGGCGTCAGCGAGGTCGCGCAGGAGCGGTGCGGCGCGGTCGCGCACCTCCGCGTTCACGCGGGCGGCCTGCGTGAGGGGGATGATCGCGGTGCCGAGGGCGTAGTGATCCGCGTCCACCTTCTCCACGAACCTACGCGAGAGCAGCGTGGAGAGCAGGTGATGCGCTGTGCTCTTGGGAAGCCCTAGCCGCCCGCTGATCTCCGCCAGCGACAGCCGTGGCTCCGCCGGTGTGAAGACATGCAACAGATCAATCGCTTTCAGAACAGAGTTGATCACCGGTAAGCGCTCCTGATCGAAACGGGTGGTTGAGAGAACGCGTATCGGGGCGGGGAGAACGCACAAACAGCGGTGTCGTACCGCACATGGAGGGGAGTATCACGGCACAACATCACACCGCCACCCCTTCCAGATCGAGTTCCTGGGCGAAGTGACAGGCGGCGAAGTGACCGATGGTTACTTCCGCCAGTGGCGGGCGTTCCACGCGGCAAACGTCCTTCGCGTAGGCGCAACGCGGGTGAAAGGGGCAGCCGGGGGGCAGATTCGCGGGGTTCGCCACCTCACCATGCAGCACGGCGCGGCGGGTCGTGCGGTTTTGTCGCGGCTTCGGCACCGCCGCGAGCAGTGCCTCGGTGTACGGGTGGCGCGGGTTGAGGAACAGTGCATCGGTGTCCGCAAGTTCCACGATCCTGCCGACGTACATCACCGCCACGCGGTCGGAAACGTGCTGCACCACGCTGAGGTCGTGCGCCACGAACAGGTACGTCAGATGCAGCCGTCGCTGCAAATCTTGGAGCAGGTTGAGGATTTGCGCCTGGATCGAGACATCGAGCGCGGAGACTGGCTCGTCGGCGACGATGAAGCGCGGGTCGGTCGCCAGCGCACGGGCGATGCCGATGCGTTGCCGCTGCCCGCCGCTGAAGGCGTGGGGGTAGCGGTTCAGGTGTTCGGCACGCAGGCCGACGAGAGTCGCCAATTCCCGCGCCCGCTCGATCAGCGCCTTGCGCGGCAGTAGCCCGTTAGCCCAGATCGGTTCGCTGATGATGTCGAGCACGGTCATGCGCGGGTCCATCGAAGAATTCGGGTCTTGGAAGACCATCTGCATGTCACGGCGCATCGCCCGCAGACGCGTCTTGTCGAGCGTGATGAGGTCCACCACCGCGCCATCGCGGGTGCGGAAGCGAACCTCCCCAGCGGTTGGCTCGATTCCGCGCAGGATGCAGCGGCCCAGCGTGGACTTGCCGCAACCCGACTCGCCCACCAGCCCGAGCGTTTCGCCTGTGCGGATCGCGAGCGACACATCGTCCACGGCTCGCACATGCCCGACCGTCGTATTGAGGAACCCACGTTCAATCGGGTAGTATTTACGCAACGCACGCACGTCCACGAGTACGTCGTCCGGCGCGGGTGACGCCCCATTCGCGCTCATTGTGCACCTCCTTGTGCATGTCGCGCGTGCGCGTCGGTCGCACCGTTCGTCGCTGCGGCGGGGATCGCGGCAACCGCGTCCAATCCGAGCACGTCCCGCACTTCGGGGTAGAGGAAGCAGCGCACAGCATGACCCGGTTCGACCGGCACGAGCGGCGGGTCGTGCCGATCGCACAGGCCGGGCATCGCACGCGGGCAGCGACCGAAGAAGGCGCACCCAGTCGGCAGGTCTATCGGCACCGGCACCGTCCCCTCGATGGCGGCGAGGGGCGCACGCGATCTCCGGCCCAAGGTCGGCATCGATTTCAGGAGGCCCACGGTGTAGGGGTGCAGCGGCGCGTCGAACAGGCGGTCGGCGTCGGTCTGCTCCACGATCTTGCCGAGATACATCACCGCCACCGCCTCCGCGAGTTCGGCGATCACGCCGAGGTCATGGGTGATGTAGAGCATCGCCATGCCGAGTTGCGCCTGTAGCTCCTCCATCAGGTCGAGTACCTGCGCCTGAATCGTCACGTCAAGCGCGGTGGTCGGCTCATCCGCGATCAGCAGCGTGGGGTCGCACGAGAGCGCGAGCGCGATCATTACCCGCTGGCGCATTCCGCCCGAAAGCTGGTGCGGATACTCGTCAATGCGCCGCGTCGGGTTGGCGATGCCAACGCGAGCGAGCATATCCACCGCGATCTCGCGAGCCTCGCGCCGATTGCGCGTCTTGTGCAGCAGGATCGCCTCGGTCATCTGGTTGCCAATGGTATGCACAGGCGAGAACGAGGACATCGGCTCCTGAAAAACCATGCCGATCTCGCTGCCGCGCACCGCACGAATCTCCCGGCCTGCCGGGTCGAGCGCGGCAAGGTCACGCGGTTCGCCCGCACCGTTCGGCGGGTACAGGAGGATGCGCCCCGTGGTGCGGGCGTTGGGCGGCGTGAGGCGGAGGATCGAGTACGCCGTGATGCTCTTGCCGCACCCCGACTCGCCCACCAAACCGAGCGTTTCCCCCCGGCGAATGCGGAAATCCACCCCCGCCACCGCGTGCAAGGTGCCTTCGTCGGTCTTGAAGGTGGTGTGCAAGTTCTCCACCGCGAGCAACGGCGGCGTGCTCTCCCCCGCCGTTGCGCCCTGTCCCTCGGTCATGGTCGCGCTCCTCATCGGTAGGGGTCCGTGGCGTCGCGCAGCCCGTCGCCCACGAAGTTGAATGCCAGCACGGACACGATCACGAACGCCCCCGGAATGAGCAACCACGGGTGGAGCGTCACCGAGCGCACATTTTGCGCGTCCTGCAATAGCGTCCCCCAACTGACGGTAGGCGGGCGGATGCCGATACCGAGGAAACTGAGCGAGGTCTCGCCGAGGATCATGCCGGGAATCGCCAGCGTGAGATGCACGATCAGGTAGCTGGCGACACCCGGCAGCAGGTGCCGTGTGATGATCGTACGCTCACGCGCCCCCGCGAGCCGCGCCGCCATTATGTAGTCCTCCTCGCGCAGGCTGATGAGCTTGCTGCGCACCACGCGGGCGAGGCTCGTCCAGCCCACGATAGAGAGCACCACGGTAATGCCGAAGTAGACGCGTACGGGCGACCAGTTCGCGGGGACGGCGGCACTGAGGGCCATCCATAGCGGGATCGTGGGCAGCGAAATCAGAAAATCAATGCATCGCTGGATAAGCATGTCAACGCGGCCGCCGTAGTAGCCCGAGATGCCACCGAGCACGCAGCCAAGCAGGAAGCTGAGCGCGATGCCGACCAGGCCGATGGTCAGCGAGATCCGCGCCCCTTGCAGTGTGCGCGAGAAGATGTCGCGTCCCAGTTCATCTGTGCCAAACGGGAACCAGACACCGGGCGACGCCACACGGAACAGGTGGCGGTCCGTGGGGATGACGCCGAACAGGCGATATGTGCCGCCCTGCGCAAAGAGCTGAAGCGGGTAGCGTTGTGTCGTGTCGGTGGTGTAGCGGCGTTCGAGCGTGGCGAGATCTACCTGATTCCGCACGCCGTACACGAAGGGTGGGAAATGGAACTGCCCGTTCGCGTCGAAGACGTGCGGGCGTTGCGGTGGCATGGCGAGGTTACGGGCGAAGCGGTCGGTCGCGCCGTACGGCCCCACAAAGTCGCAGAACAACGCGGAGCCGTACAGCGCGACCAGCACCGCCACCCCGACGAGCGCGAGTTTGTGTCGTCGGAATCGTCGCCAGATTAACTGTCCCTGCGACGATACCGCCGTGCGATCCGGCACGGCTTCGAAGGCGCGTGTCACTGCGGGGGCGACGATTTCGTCGTCGAGCGCAGTTTCGGTGAGGCTTGTCATTGTCTGTTCTTCCATCGGGACTACTCCTCATGCGTTGCGTTCGAAGCGGATGCGGGGATCGAGCCAGAGCAACACGAGGTCTGACAGGAACGTGCCGATCACCGCGAGAAAACTGAGCAGCATGAGCAAGCTCGCCGCGAGGTAGGTGTCCCGACTGAGCAAGGCACGCAGCAGCAGCGGCCCGACGGTGGGCAGGTCGAGTACCACCGAGACGATGGTCGCACCGGAAACGAGCGCGGGCAACACCCAGCCAATCGTACTTGCGATTGGGTTGATGGCAATACGCACGGGGTACTTGAAGAGCACACGGCGTTCGGTCACGCCCCGTGCCCGCGCCGTGACCACGTACTGCTTGCGCAGTTCGTCGAGCAACGCCGCCCGCATCACACGGATAAGACCCGCCGCCCCCGCGCTGCTAATGACGATGACGGGAACGGGCAGGTGCTTCAGGAGATCGAGTACCTTCGCCCCGCTCCACGGCGCGTCCACGTACACCTGCGAGAACAGCCCTGTGGGCGCGAAGCCGAACACGCGTGCGAAGAACACGAGTAGCACGAGCGCGAGCATGAAATGCGGCGTGGCGAGGCCGATGAACCCCAGCGTGGTCACGAGATGGTCGCCGGGGGAATACTGATGCGTGGCGGAGTAGATACCGATGGGTACAGCGAGTGCGTAGGTGAAGACGAGCGTGAGGAGCGAGATCAGCACCGTGAGCAGGAGCCGCTGGCCAATCAAGAGGCCCACAGGTTGCTTCCACTCGAATGAGTAGCCGAAGTCTCCATGCATCAGCCCCGCCATCCACTTTGCGTAGCGCACGTACAGCGGTTGATCGAGGCCGTACTGTTGGCGTAACCCTACGAGTTGTGTGTTGTCTACCGCCGTGCCGCTCGCGGCCAGTTCCGCCGCATAGGAGGTGACGAAGTCGCCGGGCGGCAACTGGATGATGAAAAATGACGTGGCGGAGACGAGCACCAGCGTGAGTACCATATACAGCACGCGCCGTGCGATGTAGGTTGCCATTGCAGCTCGTTCCTCCCTGCCCACAGCCCGGTCGCACGAACCGGCGCACGCCTCCGACACACTGGCCCGTGGCAATCCTCTGGGACGCTACCCCGCCCCGCAGGCGCGTCGCGCCGCTACTCTATGAACCACTGGTCGCCGTGAACCGCGATCATGTAGTTGATTGATACCTCCTCTTCGGGGAAGTTGCGCAGGTTCTTCTTGGCGACCACGACCACAGGCACCATGCCGACCGTGCCGATGGCGTAGAGGCCCGCGACGTTGCGCATCAGCATCTCCTTGCCGAGCTTCATGTATTCGTCCGTGCCGCGTGTGGTGCCACGGAACCGCTCGGAGAGGTCAATGAGTTCTTTGATCTCGGCGGGCGGTTCGGTCCCCTCCTTGCCGTTGGTGAGCCGCCATGTGTTCCACGGTGCGCCGGAGTGCGGCACGTTGTCAATTCCCCATGGCGGGCGGAAGTTGAAGGGGCGGACATGCACCGAGAACTCGTCCACTGTGTCGCCGAACCAGCAGTTCGACTCCAGTTCGTTCGCCTGCGCCCGCTGCGCGTACAACTCGCGGGTTTCGGACTTGATCGTCACCTGCACGCCGACCTTCGCCCAGTAGTCGCGCACGAGTTCGTCCATCTTCTCGTTGAAGGTCGCGTCCTCGATAGTAAATTGTAGGGGCTTGCCGTCCGGGCGCATTCGGGGGCCGCTGTCGCCGTTGCGCTTCAGGCCCATGTCGTCGAGCAGCTTGTTCGCCTTCGCGGGGTCATACTCGGCGAACGCCTTGCCCATCGCCTCGTCGTAGTAGCTCACCGAGGCGGGTACGGTGAATTGGCGGGACACGCCGCGCCCGAAGTAGATCGTCTCGTTGATCTCGTCGCGGTTGATAGCAAGCGAGAGTGCCTGCCGGAAGCGCACATCGTTGAAGATTTTGTTCAGCACCGGGTCTTTCACCGTGAGGTTCAGCAGATACCGCCGGTCGGCCCCCGTGACGCCCTGCCACAGGAGCGCACGGTAGTTGCCCGCCGCCTCGCCCTGCTTCAACACCGGGTAGTCCTTCAGTTGCAGTTGCTGCTGACCGAAATCCACCTCGCCGTTCTTGATCTTGAGCAGGGTCGTTTCCACGTTGCCGGTGAGCAGACGCACCTGCGCATCGGCGTAGGGCAACTGGTTGCCCGCCGTGTCCACCTTCCAGTAGTACGGGTTGCGGGCGTAGTATTTGTTGCCGAACTGATCTACACGCGAAAGCGACCACGGGTCGAGCGTGGGCAGGTTCACGTCGGTCTGGAAGTCTGCGCCCTGCGTGGCGGCGTGCGCCTGAAACGCCTGCACCCACCCCGGAAAGTTCTCGTCTTTGGCAAGCTTGTCGGCGTCCGGGTTGTACTTGCTGTGCCACTTCTTCAGGTTGTTCTTCGGGGCGAAGGTCGTGCTGATCGCCATATATTCGAGGATCGTCGGGAACGGCACCGAGGCGGTGAAGACCACGGTGTCGTCGGCGGTTTTCGCCGCCTGCACGACCTTGCCCCCCGGTGTGAGGTCGGACGTGACGGCCGGGGTCACGTCCTTGTTGGTGAGGATGTCCTCGTACCAGAACATCACGTCGTCCGCCGTGAAGGGGGTGCTGTCGCTCCACTTTAACCCTTTGCGCAGTTTCACAGTGAAGGTCTTTTTGTCGTCCGAGAGGGTGTAGCTCTGCGCGACCTGCGGCGCGAAGGTCTGCTGATCGGGGTAGATGGCGATGAAGTGCTGCTGCCGCGCAGTGTACACGTCGTTGCCGAACGAGGTGGGATTCACGCCGTAGCCGGTGATCTTCTCGCAGTACTTGCCGATCTTCTCGATGGGCTGTACCACAAGCGGTTCATCAGGCATCCGTTCTTTCACGGGGGGCAACTGCTTCGCCGCCACTTTCATCGCAACGCTCGGTGCCTCCGCGAACTGCGCGAGCATCTTCCCCGTCTGCTGCTGGTATTCCGAGAGGTTCCACGTCTTGTAGTTCGTTTTTGCCATCGTAACCGACGTGTTCGTAGTCGTCGCGTTAGCGGCGGTCGGCATTCCCGTCGTGGTTCCCCCGTTCGTGGTTCCGGCATTCGCGGCGGTGGGGGCGGGCACGCCTGCGGTACCGGTTGGGGCGGCGGTCGTGTCGCCACAGGCCGCGAGCAGCGCACCGAGTACCGTGCCTACCGCACCATGCAGTGCCGCACGCCGCGTGAGGCGGGAGGGCGGCACAGGGGCAGTGTGATGTTCGGCATCTGCGATTGTAGTTTGTCCATTCCGTGCCATCGGTCTACCCTCCCTCATCCGTCGCCATGCCACCGCGCCTATGCGGGTCGCTCCGCGTCGTGCTCATATCATGTGGGCAATTCCTGCGTAGGCGACACTCCGCACATGAGTTGCACACAGTTCCGCATCGCGAAACGCCATCCTACTAAATGAAATCATAAGACGATTCTAGACAGCCGCGTCGCATTTGTCAATCCACCTGTCGGTGTTCTACAGGGCTTATGCGTTCTCGGTGAGGGGTGACGAGAGCGGCAGGAAGAACGCTCCTTTGCTACGATTTTCGTGTCTAACGCGAGAATCTCACAAAGGAGCGTCTGATGCAGTCTATGTCGT
>JAABUQ010011866.1_pt1 | contig 10994 bp, 14 predicted proteins | sample 5560001 | NCBI WGS metagenome assembly JAABUQ01 (sample SAMN10711888, study PRJNA513371) | rock metagenome | isolation source: Antarctica rocks | place: Antarctica: Victoria Land, Finger Mt nord | collected 2015-12-18
CGGCGTGGCGAGGAGCGGTGCGGCGGTGCTGAGCGGCACGTCACGTCCGGGTCGCCGGCGCGGTGCACGGTGCACCGCCCGCCCCGAGCCCGCGCGCTACCGGCCGCCCCCCAACCGGGCCGCCCAGGGCTCGCGTGCGAGGACGTCGGGCCGGCCGCGGGCGCGGGTGACGGGTCGTCGCAGCGCCGCGGCGTGTCCGGGGATCAGGAGGGTGTGGGCCGGCTGCCGCCGCCCGACCCTGGCCAGCCAGACCTCGATGAGCCTGCCGTCGGCGGTCCGGGCGTCGACGGCGTCGCGGAAGGCGTCGGCGGTGACCCGCCCTCCGACCCGCTGTCGGGTCTCCCACCAGGAGCATGTGCCGGGCTCGTGCCACCAGAGGCCGTGAAACCCCAGGACTCCGTCGCTCCCGAAGGATCGTCGGGGGACGCCGGCTCGGACCAGTTCGAGGATGCGGTCCTGGAGCCGCTGGGCGTCGGAGCCGGGGTCGGTCCAGCCGCCGAGGGTGACGATTTCGTGCTGCCTTGACATTACCTTGACGACCCCTTGGCGGCGCCTTGGTAACGGTCCGCCGTCCCACCCCTGCCGTTCGGACCGCGTCCCTCCCAGGGTACACGTTCGACCGGGTTTCGGGGAGAGTGTCGGTTCCGTCCGGCAGTCCCTCCGACGGCCCGTTCGGCCCGACGGGCCTCGGTGCGGGCGGCAGCTCAGGCGGTGCGGCGGCGGTGCCCCGCCCCGGATCACCTCCCCTCGGATTCCCCCCGGGGCGTGCCGAGGACCGGGCGTGGCCCGGTCTTATGCCGTCCACTCGGGGGGGTCATCTGGTCTGGCCCGTTTGCCGGCCCCGTCGGGTCGAAGAATCTTACATCGGGTCCGGCCCCATCGGCGGGAAGCCCGGCCCGACCGGGGGGAACGGCAAACGGGTTCCCCGAGCTGGTCGAGCATCGCGGGGTCGGCCGGGTGACCCTCCGCCAGGCCGTCCCGGGGAGAGCCTGACGTCACGCCCTGACGGGCGAAAAGGTCCGACGACGCCCCCCGCCCTGCCCCTGGTGCACGGTACACCACGGGGCCGCTCGCCCTGCCGGTGCACCGTGCACCAGCTCTCTGCCCTGCCCCGACGGGTGCCCCCGGTGCACGGTGCACCACCGGCGCGTCCCGGCCCCCGCTTTCCCTGGTGCACCGTGCACCGGCGGGCCGATATTCCCTCCGGTGCACGGTGCAGCAACACCGAACCACGGAGGGGACCCTTGGCCGTTCTCACGCTCTTGAATCAGAAAGGCGGGGTCGGGAAAACCTCGACCTGCCACCACCTTGCCGGCACGCTGGCCCAGCTCGGACGCCGCGTGCTCCTGGTGGACAACGACCCGCAGGCGAGCCTCTCCCAGGGGCTCTGGGGCCCGGCCGCGGCGCGGGCCCTTGACCCGGCCGAGACCCTCGCCGCCGTCTACTCCGGCGACGTCTTCCCCGAGCAAGTCATCCGGCCGTCGGGGGTCCCCGGGGTCGACCTGGTGCCCGGCTCCCGGGCCGTGAACGACTGGAACTTACCCAGGCCGTTCGACGCCCCTTACGAGGCCCAGACGTGCCTGCGGTCGTTCCTCGCGTCGGCCTCCGGCTCCTACGACCTGGTGCTGATCGACTGCCCCCCGAACCTCTGCCTTTGCTCGTGGGCCGCGCTGGTCGCCAGTGACGCCCTGGTCGTCCCGCTTCAGGCGGAGGATTACGGCGCGCAGGGGATCATGGACGTCCAGGACTCCGTGGCCCTGGTGACCTCCGGGCCCAACCCCGACCTCCGGTTGCTCGGCTACCTGATCACGATGTTCAACCCGCGGAAGACCGTGCACCGGATGTACGAACAGCGCCTCCGCGAGCTGTACGGCCCGGACGTCTTCACGGCGGTCATCCCCCACGCGGCGGACTACCCGGAAGCGATCGCCTACCGCAAGCCGGTATCGCTCTACAAGCCGCGCGGGGCCGCGGCCAAGGCGGTCCGGGCGCTGGCCGACGAGATGACCGACCGGCTCGGCCGGCTGGTGCACGGTGCACCGCGAACGGAGGCCGCCTGACATGGGTAAGCTCGAAGACATGATCCGCGGCGCCGGCGCGAACGTCGGGGAGTCGATGGGCGAGGGCCGGGGCGCCGGCGCGGTGCACCGTGCACCGCCCGCCCCGTTCGCCGGCGTTCCCGCCCGCCTCCAGGGGGTGACGAAGGCGCAGGGCGCCGCGGAGATCCCCGTGGACAAGATCCAGGCCGACCCGGACCAACCCCGTGAGGAGTTCGACGCCGGGGCGATCGACCGGCTGGCCGCGAGCCTCAAGGCCCGGGGCCAGCTCCAGCCGATCCGCGTGCGCTGGGACGAGGGCAGGGGGGCCTACGTGATCCTCTGCGGGGAGAGGCGATGGAGGGCCGCGGTCCAAGCCGGGATTCGGACGATGACGTGTGTGATCCAGGAGGGCGCGATCGCCCCCGGCGAGCTGCTCACGCTCCAGCTCGTGGAGAACCTCATCCGCGAGGACCTGAAACCGATCGAACAGGCCAAGGCGTTCCGCGGGCTGATGGGTCTCAACGGCTGGTCGGTCCGCCAGCTCGCCCGCGAGCTGGCGATCGACCACTCCGGCGCGGTCCGGGCCCTCGCGCTGCTCGACCTTCCCCCGTCCGTCCAGGACCAGGTGGAGCAGGGGGCCCTCCCCCCGGCGACGGCTTACGAGGTCTCCAAAGTCACAGACCCCGACGCGCAGGCCGACCTGGCCGCCCGCGTCGTGGCCGAGGGCCTGAGCCGGGCCGAGACCGTGGAGGCCGTCCGGCGGGAGTCGGGGCAGACCAAAGGGAAGGGCAGGGGGGGTGCCACGGGACGCAAGGTGACGTCTCGGGTGTTCCGGGGTGCCGCGGGAAAAGTAACTGTGGAGCTGCGTAAGGCCGCCGGCGACGAGGCCGTCGCCGTCCTGCTCAGCGAGGTATTGGATCAAGTCAGGACGCGGCTCGGCGGCACGGGACAGGACGCAGCCTGATTGCCACGACATCGCCCCGGGCGCCGGGTCTTGAGCGACGGGGATTGGTGGTCGGCATGGCCGCGCCGGTCGGGCCGCCCTCTCCGGTCCGGCGGTCGGGGTCGGCGCGGGGTCCCGGCGAGTCTGCCGAACGCGCCCGGGGCGAGTCACCCCGCCTTGACCTTCCGCTTGGCCTTGGACTTCGCCTTGGACTTGGCGGGCGCGACCTCGGCCTTGGGCGCGACCTCGGCCTTGGGCGCGCGCTTACGCTCGGCCTTTCCGTCCGCCTTGGGGGGCTTCGGCCCGGCCCCGCCGGCGGCCCGGGCGAGGCGCTTGAGTCCGCCGGACACCAGCCGGTTGAGGCTCACCCCCTTGACCTGCGCGGCCGCGCTGAGCGTGCGGTGGACTTCCGGCGGCACCCGCACCAGCAGCTTGCCGCTGAACGGCTTCTCCGGCTCCCGGCCGAGCGACGCGCAGAACTCCAGGTAGTCATCCACCGATTCGCGGAACGACGCTTCCGCTTCCTCGACCGTCCGGCCCTGGAACGTGATCGTGTCCGGGACGTCGATCACCTTGCCCCGGATGACGCCCGCCTCGGTGTCGACCCCGGGCAGCCCGACGTAACCCTTGTAACGCATCACGGACCCACCCCCGCGCTCGCGAGAAACTCCCTGACGTGCGTCACGGCCCCCTTGTCGGTCACCCGCTCCGGGTGCGGCTCGTGGAAGGTGGCGACGCGCGCCCCCAGCACGACCCGCCGGCGTGACCCCTTGCCGTTCGTCACGGCCCCGCCGAGGGCCGCGAAGAGCGCCTCCAGGTCCCGCCACGGGATGTCGGCCCGGGTCGGGCGTTCGAAGACCGCCTCCAACGTCCGCCGGTGACGCGCGCTGAGCGCCGCCGCCATGCCGGCGGGGTCGTCACGGTCGGCCCGCCGTCTCGCCACACGTCACCCCGCCCCGATACCATCGTCCGCCAGTGTGATATCACTAGATGATATCAGACCACAACCCGGGGTCGGCCGCAAGCCGGGACGGGCCGACCCGGTCCGAGACTTACTTGAGTGGGATGGGCGACGGCGCGGGCCGGCTTATCGCTGCCCCTTCTTGCGTCGGCCGGCGGGTTTCCCCATCGAGGCCCGCGCGCTCGACAGGGGGACTCGCCCGGCAGCCCCCCCCGCAAATGCCAAGAGCGCCGTGCGGAACGCCATCACCTTGAGGCGGCACTCCGGGCAATTATCGACATGAACCGCGACCCCCCCGGGGTCGCCGGCCGGCAACGAGCCGGTGAGGCGGTCGGCGACGGCGGACGACGAAGGGCAGTCGCCAATATCAGGGGGGGGGCCCCCGAAAGCGGGGGGCGATCCCGAGGGCCCGACGAGGGTATCGTCCAGGTCCCTACGAATCATTGAAATATTCATGTATTGAAACCTCTATGGATGACATTCTGGGTCCTTCCGTCGTTCAGACAAACTCGCCCTCTTGGGGTTTGAGTTGTAAACACACTGTGCGAGCCGCCCGGGCGACGGTGTCGCAAACCGTCGAGCGGGGGATGGCCAGCTCCTTGGCCAAATCCCGGTACGGCTTGCCGTCCAAGTAGTGCTCTTCAAGGAGATACCGCTCCAGATCGCTGAGCTTGGCCAGCGCCGGTTGAAGGGCGGTGACCATCTCGACCAAATGGTTGAGCTTGCCATGGTCGCCGTCGGGGGCGTCGTAGGTCCCGAGAGACACCTCCTTGGGGCGACGCCTGGGTCCGGTTACCGCCGATCGGATCGCGCGCGCTAGGTAGAACTGTTCGTCCGACCCTTGGAAGGTCTCCGAATCCATCATGGCGGCCTCGATGCGGCGTCTGTAATCCGGACCGAGCATGATGGCAAGGCCGTCGTAGACGTCTTGGATGACGTGCCTACAAGAGCACTGGACCTTCTTGCCGTGGCGACCGGCGTCGCGATTCAGCGACCGCCCGATGTAAGAGTTGAGATTGTCCGACACGTTTACACTCCTGACTGCGTTGGTAGCCCCAGGTCGGGCTACAGGTGTGGTGAAGTCTTAAAAGCATTTGGATTCTCCATCTCTCTCTGTCCGGGGTCAGGTTCTCCCTGACCCGGACGATTCCTTTCCTTGTGATCCGGGCCATTTTCCAAAGCCCGGACCACATGCCGCGACGTGCGGCGTATCCGCAGGGGCACTACCCCTGCACCTCTATAATGGCCTCCCGGCGGCAAGTGTCCGGAAGAAAATCCAGAATCTTCCGACCCCGGACGGATCGGCGATTGACCCCCTTGGTTGGATGACGGGGAGGAGAAAGTCTCGGCCCCGTCATCAACACAAGGAGGATCGCCATGAGCGACCTATACCAGGCCCTGCCACAGATCGCCTTGATAGTAGGCGTTCACGGCCCGAAATGGATGATATCAGTGTACGGGACAGCTTCGCCTGCCCCAGATTCTAAAGGGAAACCGCCGATCTCACTGAACGTCGCATATTAACAATGATGGAAATGTATTGCCTTCCGGCTGAATCCCGCCCGCACTCCGTACAGTATGCGGGATTGTCCCAGCCGGGGAAATCCCGCATTTCACGCCGTTTCTCGCTCGATCGTGTTCAGTTGACATCTGTATTTCGGGCCGTGAACGCTTACCCTTGATAGGATCGGCCGCACTCTCTGTTCTGATCGTGGCCCTGAGAGCCAAGCGCATCCGCATCCGCCACGGCTCGACCGAGGCGACCATCGAGACGGCCGCCCCCGGCGGTCGCGAGGAGTAGCGTTTACGGCCCGGGGGGCGCCGGTACAATCGTCGGACCGGCCGCGCCGTGATCGGCCCCCGTCCTCATCGGAACGACGCCACATGGCCAACGAGATCGCACGTTTCGCGGGCACGAGCCCCGGGCCGCCGGCGGTCGGGGCGGTTGACGTGCTCGACGCCTTCCTGTCCGGCCGGAACCCCCGGACGCTCCGCGCCTACGGCCGGGACCTCGACGACTTCGCCCGGTTCCTCGGCGTGCCCGACTCGCGGGCCGCCGTCGCTGGCCTGCTGGGCCTCCCGCACGGCAACGCCAACGCCGCGGCCCTGGCGTACAAGGCCCACCTGATCGGGAGGGGGTTGAAGGCCGCGACGGTCGCCCGCCGGCTGGCCGCGCTCCGGTCCGTCGTGAAGATGGCCCGGACCGTCGGCCGGGTCGCGTGGGCCCTCGACGTCGAGAGCCCCAAGGCCGAGCCCTACCGCGACACCGCCGGGCCGGGGGACGCCGGCTGGCGGGTGATGCTCGCCCGGGCCAAGGCCGACGCCGGCGGGGGCCCGCCCAAGGCGGTCCGCGACCTGGCCGTCGTCCGGCTGCTGCACGACCTGGCGTTGCGCCGGGGCGAGCTGGTGGCGCTCGACCTGGCCGACGCGGACCTCGACGGCGGGACGATCGCGGTGGTGGGCAAGGGCCGCACCGACCCGGTTCGCCTGACCCTGCCCGACCCGACCTGCGACGCCCTGGCCGACTGGACGGCCAGTCGGGGGGGGGAACCGGGGCCGCTGTTCGTCCGGCTTGACCGCGCGGCGGGTCGGGCCGGGGGGGACGGCCGGCTGACCGACACGGCCGTCTTCCTGATCGTCCGGGACCTCGGCCGCAAGGTCGGGCTCGCCCGCCCGACCCGGCCGCACGGGCTCCGGCACGAGGCCATCACCCGGGCCCTCGACGCGACCGGGGGGGACGTCCGCACGGTGCAACGGTTCTCCCGCCACGCCGACACCCGGACCTTGCTCCTGTACGACGACCGCCGTCGGGACCTGGCCGGCGACGTCGCCAAGCTGGTCGCCGGGGAGTGAGCGGGATAAATTTCGGAAATTTTTCGGCACCCCCCGAGCACCTGTGCTCGGGGGGCTTTCTTATAATCACTGCCTGGTAGCCCGTAGGGCACCTACATCCCTACTAAAGGTCCTAACTCACAAGGTCCTACTTAGGGGTGCAGAACGGCGCTCCCCCCTGGGCACAGTCGCGTCTCCCCCCCCTGCGCATAAGCGCATGTCCCCCTATGCATCGCCGCACAGGGGTGGCGCCCTTCCCAAGCCGTTCCCCAAGGCGTCTAATGTCGTAAGGAGAGTTGCGGCCCATCTGGTGTAGATGGGTTCTCCGGAGGCCCCAGATGAGCGCCTTGACGAAACAAGAGCCGGAGCAGGGAAAGTTCCGGCAGAACGAATTGAAGTGGACGGCGACCCTCATGAAGGCGGGTTGGACGGTCCTCCCGAGCATCATACTCGAGAGTCAACAGGCTCTTGGCCTGGATGCGACCGACGTTAACATCATCCTTCATCTCGCCCGCCATTGGTGGTCTTCGGACAACCTCCCCTTCCCCTCCAAGCGCACGATCGCCGCCTGCATGGGGATCCACCCGAGCACCGTGCAACGGCGCATCCGGGCTATGCAAGGCGCCGGGTTGATCGAACGGGTCGAACGCCGCAACCCGACCCAAGGCCAGCAGTCCAACTGCTATGACCTCTCGGGATTGATCGAGAAGGCCACGCCCCTCGCCAAAGACGCCCTTACCAAGCGCGAGAAGCGTCGCAAGGAGGACGCGCCGAAACGGGCTCCGAAGGCGAAGCCGAACCTGAAGGTGGTGTCAAAGCAGTAGGGCCTGGCGTGGTGATGACACGCCAGGCCCCGGAGGGTAGGTCCATCCCCTAGCCAGGAGAAAGCACCCCGTGGTCAATTCTACCCGCAGATACCCCCACCCGAAACCGGGGCCGATCGTGGTACGCGCCGGCCTCGGTGTGGCGATCGTCGCGACGAGCTATTTCGGCCTTGTCACCGGTCTCGGCATCGAGCCGGCGCAATGGCTGTTGGCGGTCGCCGTGATGTTCACCAGTTTGGCGCTCGAGCGACTCCTGTCCCGCTGAGGCCCTGGCTTACGGAAATGCGCGTTATCGTAAGCCAATCATCTGAACGCCCGTATGCCATTCGGGGCCCCGAGAAACGCGCGACGATCGCCGGAATTATGCACCCCTGTGATGCACGACGCGGGCGCGCCGCACCGGGGGGAGAGGCGCGGCGCTCCGGACGGGGTCTCACGTTGTTATCACGTTGTTCCTGAACGCGAAACCCTGCCGAGGCCCGGCCCGGTTTTCCCGGCCTGGCCGGACTTCGGCGACCTGTCCGCGATCCCGGAAACGGGGATTTACCAATCCACGTACCGTTCTGACGCCCATATCGGCCCCACTAATTACACCCCCGCCGGGAGTAAAGGCTGATGCCCCCTTTTTTAGGCGCTTACCTGTATACCCGACATATGTCAGAGTGTCCGCGGCGGTTCGGCGCCGCTCGGCCATGGGGTAAGGCGTCGGGTTCCCGTCCCGGGTCAAGGCGCACCGACCCCCCGGCCCCCCCGGGGGGTTGCGAGTTCCCGGCAGACCCGGGAGGTGCGGTCCGGGACCGCCCGGCGGGTCAGCCCCTCGTGCCGTCGTCCCCGGCTTGATCCGGGTCCGGGGCGGACACCCCCGCGGCCGGCTTGGACGGCCGGGCCCGACCCTTCCGGGCCAGTTCGACCAGGCGGAGCCCCATCGCCGACGCCAGGCGGTCGGCCGTCCCCAGCCGGATGTCCCGCTCCCCGGTCAGGAACCGGCTCACCACCCCGGGGTCAACACCGGCCAGACGGGCGGCGCCGTACGCCGTCAGGCCACGGGCCTCGATGATCTCACGCAACTGATAGCTCAGCGTGTGCTTGTCCGGGGACGACCGCCGCGGCGGCTTCCCCGCCTTCCGAGTCGGGCTCATGGTCTGGCTCCCGGTTGAGGATCTCGGCGACGGAGGAGTGCGTCCACCTCGCCCCGCCGTTCTTGGTCGGCACCCCCCGGCGGCTCAGCTCCGCGGCGATCCCCCTCAGCGATCGCCCCTCGGACCGCCACCGGCGGACGTCCGCCAGGGCCCCCCGCTCCGCCCCGTCCCCGACCAGCGTCCGGCCGTCGTCCGACAGCCGCCACCCGTAGGGGACCTGCCCGAGCCGCTCCGACCTCGACCGCTTATGACCCAGCGCCGTGCGGGTCCGCTCGGCGATGATGTCCCGCTCGAACTCGGCCAGGATCGCCAGCATCCGGTAGAGCAGCTTCCCGGTGGCGGTGGTGGTGTCGAGGTTCTCCGTCAGGCTGACCAGCTCGGCCCCCGCCTCCTTCAGCCGCTCGGCGATCGAGATCGCGTCCTTGGTCGAACGGGCCAGGCGGGAGAGCGAGTAGACGACCAGCACCCCCCGCTCCCGGCAGACCGCCTCCAGCGCCGACTGAAGGCCCGGACGGTTGTCGGCCCGCTTGCCCGAGACCCCCGCGTCCACGTGGACGTCGCCCCCGTCGAGCGTCAGCCCGCGGGCGGTACACCAACCCCCGATGCGGGCTTTCTGCGCGTCCAGGCTGACGCCTTCGGTCGCCTGATCGACGGTCGAGACGCGGACGTAGCCGATGACTCTCATGGTGCGTTTCAACCTTCGTGGACCCTGTGAAGTCCATTCTATCGGCCAATTGACTTCTACGTCAGATGGCCGGTACGTGTTGTCAATCGGCCGACTCCGTGGGCCGTTGATTTCATGTCAGTCGGCCGAGAACCCCGGGCTGGCCCCGGGGGGCGTACGGCGCCGTTCGGCGCCGTACGCCCCCCGCGGCCCTTCCAGGCCCGGCGCTCAGCCGCCGGACGCCAACAGGTGGGGCCGGTTCCCGTACCCGAGCGGGCCCCGGGGGGAGACTTCGGGGGTCTTGACGACGACCGTGGCCCACCCGCCACCGGACGGCCAGTGGACGAAACCCCCGCGCTCGATCAGATGGGCCATCGTCCGGGCGGCCGTCGTGAACCCGGTCACCAAGGGAAGCTCGCGGGGCCCGACCTCAACGGACTCGTGGCGGACCCCGGCTTTCCGCCCGCCGCCGGGGTTGAGTTGCAGGCCGACCGGCACCCGCCACCCGAACCGGCCGCCGGCGTTCCCCGGCTCCATGTAGAACGGCTCCGACGCGCGGAATCCGCCGGGGGCGTCGGGCTCCGGGGAGACGCGGACCTTCGCGTGGGCGAGGGCCCCGGTAAACAAGTCCGCCAGGAAGAGGGTGAACCCGTAGGCGTCGGCCGGGCTGTACCGGCCCCCGCGCTTGTGTACGAAGAGGTGGAGCAGCTCAGGCGCGTAGTAACCCCGGTTCATCCGGTCCGCCACCTCGGCGACGTGGCGGCCCCATGGGGTCCAGGGGGCGCACTTGCGGTCAACGGATCTGCGTAGCTCGGACTCAACGGCAGCCATCATCGACGGGCCTCCTCATTCCAGTTGCGGACGCGGTGGTGTCGGGGCCGTCGACATCGCCGGCCTCCCTCTGAAACAATCGTGTCGGAGTGCCGGACGTGGTCCCGTACGGCGGGGATTTTTCCCGGATTTTTTCCGCGGGCGGCCGGCAACACCCGCGGCCCGTCTACCAGTGACGATCGGACCCGGTGTCGTACAACCCGACACGATAGCGCTCCCGGGCCGGTGCGCGTCCGGGGTTTGTGCAGTTTCGGCCGATCATGGTCCGGCGACGTGGCGGGCTCATGATCATTACGATCGCGCCGGGTGCCGTACGCGCCCCCGCGGGATCGGGCTGGTGGTGACGATTTCTGGAACCGACGCTTCAGTAGCAGGCCCAGCGAGCAGACCGTGTAACGGCTGGGTAGTCAGGGTCCAACAGGAGGAAGGCACCATGTGTAAAGAGAATGATTCACTCGTCTTTTGACACTATTCCTGGGGAGCCGTAGCGGCACATCTATGTCACGGCATATCCGGGTGGTACACTCCATTCGTCGGCCGATGACCGCTGGCCAAGCCGGTTGGCCGTCGGGCCGGACGTGAACCACCCGACGAACAGTCCCACGCCTTAAGGGGAAGCTCCTACAGTGGCCCTTGTAGTGCGCCCCGAAAACTGGACAGGTGCATAATGGAGGGGCGGGTCCAGTGGGAGGGCGCATTGAGATGGCGAAACGACGTCAGTTTACCCCGGAGTTCAAGGCGCGGGTGGTGCTCGACGTCTT
>JAABUQ010011867.1_pt1 | contig 10993 bp, 7 predicted proteins | sample 5560001 | NCBI WGS metagenome assembly JAABUQ01 (sample SAMN10711888, study PRJNA513371) | rock metagenome | isolation source: Antarctica rocks | place: Antarctica: Victoria Land, Finger Mt nord | collected 2015-12-18
CGCGGCGGGCCGCGCCCCGCCCCCCCGCCCCCCCCCCCCCCCCCGGCCGGGGGCCCCCCCCCCCCCCCCCCCCCCCCACCACCCTACAGGTTGAGGCGGGTCCGGGCGGGGGACCTATCGAACGTGAGCCCTGCTCGACATCCTGATGTGGCTCGGGTCGCTCGGCCTGGCCGTTGTCCCGTGAGGGCAGGGTCGGGGTCAGCGGTTCAGGCGGTTGACTCGGGCGGCCTCGCCTTTGAGGAATTCGACGTCGAGGAAGGGGTCGGCGGAGACCCTCTGGAAGCGGACTTCGCCCCGGGCGTCGATCAGATAGACGGCGTGGAGGGGTGTGGACTCGAAGTCGTCGAAGGCGTGGAAGCGCCGGAAGGTTTCGAGGGTGGGGTCGGGGAGGAAGGGCATGGGGAACTTGACCCCTTCGGCGTTGGATTTCAGGGCGCGGGCGGCTTCGAGGGGGTCGGTGCCGATGGCGACGAGGTCGGTGTCGAGGGCCCGGAAGGCTTCGAGGTGCTTGCCGAAGTCCTGGAGCTGCTGCATGCAGTGGGGGCACTTGCCGCCGAGGTAGAAGAGGGCGATGACGTTGCGACCCTTGTGGTCGGCCAGGGTCCAGGCTTTGCCGTCGGTGTCGCCCAGGGCGATCGGCTCGCTGGGTCGGGGGGACCAGGCGAGGGGGCCGAGGGTTTCGAGGTCGACGCGGGTCGAGGCGAGGGCCTCGTCGGTCGAGGGTTCGGGCGGCTTGGTCCGGCGGCCGTCGGCCTGCCAGGCGGCGACGATCGGGGCGAGGCGGCGGAAGATCGGCGTGTCGCGGTCGGCGTCGCGGGCGAGGGGTTCGAGCCTGGCGTGGGCGTCGCGGGCGTCCTTGTCCTTGCCGCAGAGGTGGAGGACCTCCACGAGCGTCGCCAGCGGGACGACCTGGGCGGGGAGCTTGTCGACGGCGGCCTTGGCCGTGGTCTCGGCGAAGCCGAAGTTGCGGGCGACGACGTGGGCGCGGGCCAGGGCCTCGGGGCGCATCTTGGTGGCCCTGGCGAACGATTCGAAGGCGGGGGCGACGTCCCCTTTCAAGAGGGATTGGTAGCCTTCAAGCTCGGCGAGGGCGGCGCCCTGGCCTCCGCCGGGGCCTCCGGCGGGCGGGGGGGCGGAACCGGGGGCTTTCTGGGGTTGGAGGGCCTTGAGGGCGGCGACCTGCTCGGCGAGCTTGGCTTGATCCCCCTTGGCGGCGTGGGCGAGGCCGAGGGTGTACGCCTTCTCGGACTGCTCGGCGGGGAGGGGGGACCAGTCGAGGTCGCCGGAGTTGGTGGCGGCGATCAGCTCGTCCCAGAGCTCGAAGCGGGCGAGGGTCTCGGCCCAGCGGAGCCGGCCGGAGCGCTGGGCGGAGCCGCCGTCGTTGGGGCCGTTCTTCTGGGGGTCTCGGGGCTGCTCGACGAGGTTCCGGGCGACGGCGATGGCATCCTTGGCCCGGCCGACGTGGCCCAGCGAGGTGGCGAGCCACTGGTTGTTGTGGGCGTGGTTGTGGATCTCGAAGGGCATCACGCGGTCGCGGATCATGTAGGCGTGGTCGACCCGGGCCGAGCCTTCCTGCTGGTACGCGGCGTCGGCGTACCGCTTCAAGGCGGTGTAGGTGTGGCCGGGCATGTGCCAGGCGTGGGCGATCCCGGGGGCCGAGCGGGCGTAGAGCGCCGCGGCCTTCTCGGCTCGGGCGGCCTTGACGTTGTCCCAGAGGTGGATCTTGTAGTGGTGGGCACCCGGGTGCATCGGGTTCCGGTCGAGGACCGAGTCGAGGACCATGTCGACCGCCTGCCGGCTGCCGACGTCTCCGTTCTGCCAGGCGACCATCGCCATCCAGGCCCGGGCTTCGCCGTCGTCGGGGAACTCCTGGACGAGCGTTTCGAGGGCGAGCAGGTGGGCCTTCTTGCCCCCGGAGTCGCCCGAGCCGTCCTTGTACAGGGCTTCGAGGGCCTCGAGGTAGAGCCCCTCGCGGCGGGTCAGCTTGGCCTTCGCCGCCTTGGCCCGAGCCCCTTCGAGGAACCCCTTGGCCCGAGTCGGGTTGCTGACGTTGCTCATCGCCATGCCCCAGTCGGCCATCGGGCAGGCGGGGTCGAGCTTGGCCGCCTGGCGGAACGAGCGCTCGGCCTCGAAGTCGAGGAACGAGTGGAGCTGGGCGACCCCCTGGGCGATGAAGCTCCGGGCCTCGGCGCTGGTCGTGGTGACGGGGAAGTCGACGCGGCCCATGCCCGGCATCAGGGTCGCCGCCCTCCGGGGGCCGTCGTTGAACGCCTCGCCGTGGACCGAGTGGCCCGCCGCCGGGACGTTGGGGGCGGCTTCGCTGGGCGGGCTCGTCGCCTTCGACGGCTCTTGCCCCCGGGCCCTGGCCGACGACCAACATGCGGCGGAGGCGAGCGCCAAGGCGGCGATCCGAGCGGGGAGCGGCAGGGGCATCGAGACTTCCTCCCGGGTGAGGCCCCCGGTTGAATAGGGGGACGCCCCAGCTTAACCGCGCCGGAGGGCCGGGGGCCACCGGCAAATGGCGCCCGAGGCCCGTCCGGCTCGTCAAGCGGGACAGGGCCGCCAATCGTCATCCGCTCGGGAAAACATGGAGCTTGAATTGCCGGGGCTCGCCGCGCTCGATCCACCCTACCTATTCTGGCCTCACCGATCGAGCCCGCGGCTCGGTCGACTTCGGTCGACAAGTCGGCGGACTTCGCTATGATCGCGCCCCGGACCTCGCCCGCCGGACTCTCGCCGGAAGGATCGCCCATGCATCGCCCCGCCGCGAGGTTGGACAGGAAGCGAGCGTCCCAGGCCCTCGTGAAGGCGGGCTTGGGTCGGCCCGAGCGCTCGACGATCCGGGCCCGGCGGGCGGCCATCGCCCGAGCGACGCTCGGCTTGCTGGCCTTGGGCGTGCTCTGGCGGGTGGCCCGGTACGCGATGGGCCAGCCGCTCTGGGGCGACGAGGCGTTCCTGGCGGTCAACCTGCTGACCCGCGACTTCGCCGGGCTGCTCGGCCCTCTGGATTATCGCCAGATCGCGCCCATCGGCTTCCTCTGGGCCGAGCTGGCGGTGGTCCGGGCGCTGGGGCGGTCGGAGTGGGCGTTGCGGCTCCTGCCGTCCCTCTCGGGCCTGGCCTCGCTCGGGCTGTTCCACCGATTCGCGCGGCGGGCGGTCGACCGCCGCTCGGCCTTGCTCGCGGTGGGCATCCTGGCCGCGTCGTTCTACCCGGTCCGGCACGCGACGGAGGCCAAGCCTTACGCGACCGACATGATGCTGTCCTTGATCGTCACCGGGCTGGCTTGGGGCGTCTGGAGGGATCCGAGGTCGGCCCGACGCTGGCTTACGCTGACGTTCGCGGTGGTTATCGGCGTCTGGTTCTCCTATCCGCTGGTGTTCGTTGTGGCGGGCGTCGGTCTGGTGCTGGCCGTCCGGGTGCTGAAACATGTGAGGCCAGGGCCGATGGCCGGGTTCGCCGGGTTCGCCCTGGCGGGCGCGGCGAGCTGGCTGGCGTTCTACGTGCTGACGGCCCGCCCGCAGGCGGAGTCGACCCCGGTCTACGCCCAAATGGAGACCTGGCGGGGGGCGTTCCCGCCGCTGGGTCGGCCGTGGGCCTTGCCGGGGTGGCTGCTCGACGTCCACACCGGCAACATGCTGGCGTATCCGCAAGGGGGGAACGACTTCGGCAGCACGGCGACGGCGATCCTGGTCGCGGCCGGGGTGCTCGCCTTGCGGAAAGGGCGGGGGGGGCTCCTGGCCCTGCTGCTCGCGCCGCTCTTGCCGACGTTGCTGGCCTCGGCCCTCGGTCGCTACCCCTACGGCACCAGCGCCCGGACGACGCTGTACATGGCCCCGGCGTTCTGCCTGCTCGCGGGTGTCGGGGCGGTGGCCCTGATCCGCCGATTATCCGGCTTCCGGCGGCGGCGGGTCTATCGGATCGCTTGGGTCGCGCTCGCCGCGATGATCGTGGTGGGGACGGCGGCGAACCTCGCCCTGCCCTACAAGAACTTCGAGGACAAGCTCAACCGCGACGCCGTCGGCGAGTTCGCCGCCCTGGCCGGTCCGGGGGACCGCTGGCTGGTTTTCGACGGCCTGGACCGGCTGCCCGACGCGCCCGGCACGTTCCTGGAGCACTGGCTCCAGCAGATGGCCGAGGTCCGGTACAACATTTTGAGCAAAGCACCCGTGCCCGTGCTCTGGGATCCGCCATTGGCCGAGTTCGCCGACCTCGGCCCCGGGCGGACCTGGCTGATCGTGCATCGGAGCCGCTGCCCCGGCTTCGATGAGGTCGGCCTCTCCCAGCGGATCGCGACCCTGACCCGCCTGGCCGGTCCCCCTCGGGTCCGCTCGATCCGGATGACCCGGGGGGAGTCGCTCGAAGCCTTCGAGTTCGCCCCGGCTAGCCCGGCCCGGCCCATCGTTGCTAGGATGGGTCAACCCCCCGCCCGACCATCACCCTGAACCAGGCGGCCCACGCCCATGTCGACGACGACCGCGCCGGCTTCGCGACTCCTGGCCGACCTCCGGGCGATCGTGGGCCCGGACGACGTGCTCTCGGACCCCGACGAGACCTTGGTCTACGAGTGCGACGGGTTCGTGATCGAGAAGCAGGCGCCCGACGCGGTGGTCTTCCCGACGTCGACGGCCGAGGTCGTCGCGGTGGTCCGGGCGTGCTCGCGGCACGGCGTCCCGTTCGTCCCCCGGGGGGCGGGGACGAGCCTGGCGGGGGGGACCTTGGCGGTGGGCGGCGGGGTGATGATCTCGCTGACGAGGATGAAGCGGATCCTCGAGGTGAACGTCGCCGATCGGTGCGCGACGGTCGACCCGGGCGTGGTCAACGTCTGGCTGACCAAGGCCCTGGCCGGGACCGGCTACCACTACGCGCCCGACCCTTCGAGCCAGGGGGCCTGCACCATCGGCGGCAACGTGGCGACGAACTCGGGCGGGCCGCACACGCTCAAGTACGGCGTGACGGTCAACCACGTCCGGGGGGTCGAGCTCGTCCTGCCTGACGGGGAAATCGTCCGGACCGGCGGGCCGGAGGAGGACCGCCCCGGCTACGACCTGACCGGCCTGATCGTCGGCAGCGAAGGCACGTTCGGGATCGTCACCGAGGTGACCGTCGCCCTCACCCGAGACCCCGAGGCCGGCCGGACGTTCTTGGGGATGTTCGCCACCGTCGAGGCGGCGACGGAGGCGGTCGGCGGGATGATCGCCGGGGGGATCGTCCCCGCCGCGTTGGAGATGCTCGACAACCCGATGATCCGGGCGGTCGAGGCGGCCTTCCGCTTCGGCTTCCCCACCGACGCCGGCGCCGTGCTGATCATCGAGACCGACGGCCTCGAAGCCGGCCTCGATCGCGAGTCCGCCGCCATCGCCGCGGTCGTCCACGCCCACGGCGGCACGATCGCCCGGTCGATCGCCTGGCGGACCCGCAAGGAGCCGGAGTACGTGGCGATCTGGAAGTCCCGGAAGTCCGCCTTCGGGGCCATCGGCCGGCTCAGCCCCACCTTCTGCACCCAGGACGGCGTGGTCCCCCGGACCAAGCTGCCGCAAATCCTCCGGTTCATCATGGCCGTCGGCGAGCGGTACCACCTGCGGATCGCCAACGTCTTCCACGCCGGCGACGGCAACATCCACCCGATCCTCCTCTTCGACGAGCGCGACGCCGACCAGGTCGCCCGCGTCCTGGAGGCCAGCCGCGAGATCCTCGACGAGTGCATCAACCTCGGCGGCAGCGTCACCGGCGAGCACGGCATCGGCGTCGAGAAGCTCGAGTTCATGGCCCGGATGTTCACCCCCGACGACCTCGCCGCGATGCTCGCGATCCGCCACGCCTTCAACCCCGACAACCGGTGCGGCCCCCAGAAGATGCTCCCCGGCGGCGCCGGCTGCATCGAGCGGAAGTCGCCCGGCCACCGGGCCTCGGCCTGATCGACCGGGCCCGCGATCCGGGTCGATCGCGGGGGGCCGAGGTCGATCGTCGCGACAAGGCCCGGTGACGTCGCGGATGATCGCCGGGATCGGACGGCGCCTACGCCGATGATATTGTTGGTGCGCGTCGGTATCGCGGGAAAGAATGAGCGATCAACTGGCGAGGGGCTACTTCCCAGGTATCGCGACGATGAACCATCCTGCGTTCCTGAAGTCGATCCGCTTGGATGGTTTCCTGTCGTTCGCACCCGGCACGCCGGCCATCGACCTCAAGCCGCTGAACGTCATGATTGGCGCGAACGGATCAGGGAAATCGAACCTGATCGAGGCGGTGGAACTTCTCCATGCGGCCCCCACGGCGTTCGCGGCCGCCATCCGCGACGGCGGGGGTGTCCAGGAGTGGCTCTGGAAGGGGGACAGGGCTAATCGCCCGGCGACGATGGAAGCGATCATCGCCGGGCCCGGCGTCGGGCCCGACCTCCGCTATCGGCTCACGTTCGCGGCGAACGGGCAATGGACCGAGGTGATCGACGAAGCCATCGAAGAGGCAGAAAAACGATATCCGAACGAGAAAGATGTCTATTTTTTCTATCGATTTCAGGGAGGCAACCCCGCCCTGAACATCAGCACTGGTTCGGGTAGTCGAGAGAGCCGTCGGTTGAAGCGTGAGGATCTCAAGCCGGACGAGTCCGTGCTATCGCAACGCAAGGGTGCCGACGTTTATCCCGAGATCACATGGCTGGGCCAGCAATTTGAGCGGATCCAAACCTTCAGGGAATGGAGCTTCGGGAGATACGTCGCGCTGCGGCAACCGCGACCGGCCGACCTCCCCACCGATCTCCTGCTGCCGGACTCTCGGAATCTCGGCTTGGTGTTGAACGAGCTGGAGCACAACGACGCGGGGGTCGAGTTCAATCGGATGCTCGGTCGCTTCTTGCCGCGGTACGAACGGTTCTCGACCCGCATCCAGGGGGGGACCGTTCAGCTCTATTTGCACGAATCCGGCCTCAAGTCGCCGATCCCGCTGACTCGATTGTCGGATGGGACGATCCGGTTCATGGCGATCCTAGCATTGTTGCTCTCGCCGACACCCCCGCCGCTCCTCTGCATCGAGGAGCCCGAATTGGGCCTGCACCCGGACGCGGTGAGCTTGCTCGCCGACCTCCTCGTTTCGGCGGCAGGCCGCGCGCAAATCATCGTGACAACCCATTCCGACGCGCTGGTCTCGTCGCTGACCGACGAGGCCGGCTCCGTAATGGTCCGCGAGCACGGGGGCGGGACGCGGTTGGAGCGATTGGACCCGGGGAAGCTCGCCCATTGGTTGGCTCAATACCGCCTGGGCGAAATCTGGAGGATCGGCGAGTTGGGGGGCAACCCGTGAAGGAGATCGCCATCTATGTCGAGGGAGGAGGTGACACGGCCCAGCAGAGGGCCGAGTTGCGCAACGGGCTCGATCAACCGCTGGACGGGCCGAAGGAGGCCGCGCGTGCGGAACGTGTGGCTGGAATGGAAGAAAAGCCTACTCTGACGCTGACCCCATAAGGGCCCGGATCGCGGGACGTCGGGCACCTCATCCGTGATCGGATCGAGTGCCCATGTGAGAGCACTCAGCAGATTCTGCTCCTCCCCGTCGATCAATGATCCGGCGCCGGATCATGCAGGACGGGCAACCAGGGGTGGGAGGCCGCATATCGGTATTTGTCGTACAACTCCCGGTGCCACCCCATCTCGCGACCGAAGCGTTCGGACTCGCCGGAGGGGACCTTGTTGCCGGCACGATCCAACATCCACGCGCAGCCCACGCCGCTCACCCCAGAGCCCCCCGACTTTGGGAAGTGGTAGAACGCCGTCCTCTCGAAGCGGAGGTTGCGCTCTCTCAAGACTCCGAGCAGGACGGCCACGATCGCGATAGCCAGCATGAGACCACGCATCGTCCCCCGGCGGAATTTCATCGCTACTTCCTTGAAATATGATATTTTATCGGTCCGCCGGCGCCGAGCCCGGCGTCGGGGCGCCCCGGCCCCGAACCATACGATGTGATCGCCGCGCGGAGAAGGTTGGATTTCCCGGGCCAGGTGGGGTCACTCCTCTGAGATCGGGCCACCGACGACTTCCTGAAGCTGCTGCTCAGCCTCCCACGATCCACCAAGACAAAATCACGAACGACAGTTGCTAATTTGTCCCTTGACAATCGGACCGTCAGGGCGAAACCCCGAAGGTTTTTTTCGCTCTTGGCCCGATCGGTCCGGCTGGCCCCCTCGGGGGTTTTCCGGTAGGTTGATCGGGTCGTCGATGCGATTCGAGCGATCCGACCCGATGGGGGGCGAAGCAGTTGGCCAAGCGACCCCGACAGCCCTGGCGGCGGCTCAATGGCGCCTTCCGGCTCGGCCAGCAGCCGAAGCGGCCGCCGGGCGAGGCCCTGGACGAGGAGCGGCTGACGCTCTACCTGCCGGCGCCCCTGCTCGACTGGGCCGAGCGGCAGGCGGGCCGGCTGGGCGTCGCCACCGTCCAGGCGTATTGCACGGCCTTGCTCGTCGACGCGATCGAATCCGACCGGGCGCGCGAGCAGGTGGCCGACGCCGAGGCCCGCCAAGGGGCGCTCGACGGCTTCCGGGCGATCGCCGACGACCCCGAATACCTGGCCGAGTGGAGCGCCTCGGCCGCCCCTCGCGAGCGGGCCGGGATCCAGCTCCTCGAAGCCGGACAGCCGCAGGACCGGAAGGAACCCGAGGTTGCCATGCCCGTCGTCGCCCCGCCCAGCCCGGCCGCGCTGGCCGTCGTCCGCCACGCCGGGACCGACGGCGACGACGCCGGAGGCTTCCTCGCCACCCTCCGCCGAGGCGAGGCGATCCCCCAAGGTCGGGCCGACGAGCTGCTCCAGGCCCTCAACGCCCTGGAGATCGAGTACCGCGATGCCCAGGCGATCCCTCGAAAAGTGGCCTATGCGCTGCACCGGCTGGCCTTCGAGGGGCAGGTGCTGCATACCGACGCCTGGCCCGGGGCTTATGCCGCCGAGACGGTCAACCTGCTCCGGGTCGTCCAGGAGGCTGTCGACCGGGTCCTCTCGGGCGAGGATATCCGCTATTATCCGCCCGGCTCGTGAGCATCGGAGGCCCGACGTTGGACTGGCCCGCGAGCCCCGAAGGCGGCCAACTCGGCGACGGCCGCTTCGCCTTCGCCACCGACCGGCCCGGCTCGATCGACGAGCTGGGCGCGGTCGTCGCCGCGCGGTCCGGGCAAGGTTACGCGATCTATCCGCGAGGCGGGGCCACCGCGCTCGGATACGGCGGGGTGCCCCGGTCCCCCGGGGTCGCCGTCGACCTCCGGGGGCTGGACCGGGTGGTCGACTACCCGGCCGCCGACCTGACGATCACCATCGAGGCCGGGATCACCCTGGCCCAGCTCCGAGCGATCCTCGCCGCCGAGGGCCAGCGGCCGGCGATCGAGGCGCCCGAGGCCGACCGGGCGACCTTGGGCGGGATCTACGCGACCGACGCCAGCGGCCCTCGGCGGTTCGGACTCGGCCGGCCTCGCGACCAGATCATCGGCGTCCGGTTCGTCGACGCCTCGGGCCGGTCGATCAAAGGGGGCGGGCGGGTCGTCAAGAACGTGGCGGGGTACGACTTCCCCAAGCTCCTGACCGGGTCGTTGGGCACGCTGGGGATCCTCGCCGAGCTCACCTTGAAGGTCCGCCCCCGGCCCGAGGCCGCCGCCATCGCCCGCGCCACCTACCCGACCTTGCCCGGGGCCTTCGACGCGGTCGCCCGCCTGGGGACCTCGGCGACCCGACCGGTCTCGCTCGACGTGACGAACGCGGACGGGGGATGGACCCTCGCCGTCGGGTTCGAGGGGAACGCCGAGGCCGTCGCCTGGCAGGTCGACCGGCTCCGAGGCGAGCTCGATCGCGCCGACTTCGAGGTCCTCGAAGGGCTCGAAGCCGAATCGCATTGGGGATCCCTGGTCGATTGGCAGGCGGGGACGGATGGCCCGCTGACGATCAAGGCGAACCTCAGAGCTTCGCTGGTGGCCGGCTGGCTCGGGCGGCTCGACCCGGCCCGGTGGTCGATCCAGGCCCACGCCGGCAACGGGATCGCCCGCGCCCGCTTGCTCGAAGACCCGGGCCTCGATGCCGTCGCCGCCGAGGTCGACGCCCTCCGCGCCGAGGCCGTCCGCCTGGGCGGCAACCTGACCTTGCCCCGGTGCCCGACCGCCTGGAAAAGCCGGCTCCGGGTCTGGGGCGAGCCCGAAAGCGACCTGGCCATCGCCCGCCGGGTCAAGGCCGCCCTCGACCCCAAGAGCGTCCTCAACCCCGGCCGCTTCGTGGGCGAGATCTGATCCGACCTAACGGGAAAGCCACTCCATCATGGACACCACGACCCCGATTCACCCTTCCGCCGGATCGCCCGGGATCGACCTGGCCTGGCTCGTGTCCAAGATCCCGTATTCCCACTACCAGTCGTGCGTCCACTGCGGCCTCTGCACCGCGAGCTGCCCGACCTACGTCGAGACCCTCGACGAGAACGACAGCCCCCGGGGACGAATCTATCTGATGAGGGCCATCGCCGACGGCCGGATCGGCGCCTCGGCCGAGGTCCGCCGCCACCTCGACCTCTGCCTCGACTGCCGGGCCTGCGAGACCGCCTGCCCCTCCGGCGTCCCTTACGGCCGGATCATCGAGCCCTTCAAGGTCGCCCTCCAGGCTTCCGCCCCGCCCGGAGACCGGACCGGCCTGATCCAACGCCTGATCCTCCACCATCTCTTCCCCCACGCCGCCCGGGTCAAGCTCGCCCTCGCCCCCGCCCGCTGGATGCAGAGGTTCGGGTTGATGGCGAAGGCCGAGCGGATCGGCCTGATGAAGCTCCTGCCGGCCTCACTTCGCGCGATGCAGGCGATGCTCCCCCAACTCGGCCGGGTCGGCCCGAGGTTGCCCGAAGTGATGCCCCCGACCGGCCCGAAGCGGGCGAGGGTCGCCCTCTTCCTCGGCTGCGTGGCCGACGCCATGTTCCCCGAGACCAACGCCGCCACCGCCCGGGTCCTCCAGGCCAACGGCTGCGAGGTCGTCGTCCCCCCCGGCCAA
>JAABUQ010011869.1_pt1 | contig 10987 bp, 7 predicted proteins | sample 5560001 | NCBI WGS metagenome assembly JAABUQ01 (sample SAMN10711888, study PRJNA513371) | rock metagenome | isolation source: Antarctica rocks | place: Antarctica: Victoria Land, Finger Mt nord | collected 2015-12-18
CCGGAGTCGCCGACCACCTCGGGGACCGACGTGGTGTTGGATGCGACGACCGGCGTGCCGCAGGCCATAGCCTCGAGCGGGGGCAGACCGAAGCCCTCGTAGAGCGAGACGTAGGCCACGGCGCGCGCCCCGTGGATAAGGGCCGGCAGGTCGTCCTGCGGGACGCGCCCCGGCATCACCAACCGCTCGCCCAGCTCCAGCGCCGCGAGCCCCTCCTTGATGGGCTCGATCAACCAGCCCCAGTCGCCGGCCAGGACCAGCCGCGTCGTCAATGCCGGGTTACTCTCGATCACGCGCTTGAACGCCGTCGCGAGGCGCACGACGTTTTTGCGTTCCGAGATGATACCCCACGACAAGATGTAGTCCCCTTCGCGCAACCCGTAGCGCGCCAGGACATCGGCGTGCCTGGTCCGGTCGGCGGGTGAGGGTGGCGCGAACTCGGCTCCGGCCGCCAACGGAACGACATCGATGCGTTCGGACGGAACGTCTAGCAACGCGACGATGTCCCGGCGCGTGCTCTCCGAGTCGGCGATGAGGCGCGTGGCGTACCGCGCGATGGTCGTGAGGTTGGTGGTATGCTCCTCGACATAGCGCGGCGTCAGCCACTGTGGGTAGCGCAGCACGATCAGGTCGTGAATCGTGGCGACGTGGGCCATAGCGGGCAGGCGCACGAAAACCTCTTCGAAGGGCCAGTGACAGACATCCAGGGGCGGGAAGAGGCCACCCGGGAGATGCCAGCGCGCCAGCGCCGGGATGCCGTCGGCCCTCCGCCACAAGGGTTCCAGCGCGTAGCGGTCGATCAACGCCGCCGCGTGACGGCCGTAGTAGGACCTCCGCCACGGACCGTCGCCGGACGACAGCAGGGGCCAGGGGCGGGCACGGAGGTAGCGGGTCGTCGGCAATACCCCATTGTTGGCCTGTAAGAGTTGCCGGAGGCTGTGCCGGCCGTATCCGTCGAGGAGGGTCAGCGCCGGAGGGTCGGCCACCTCATCGAGATGGCGGAGCAACTCCGAGGCATAGGTGTAGAGCCCCCCGCGTCCGGGGAAAAGATCGGAGGCTTCAAAGCCTACCCGCATGCCTGGCTACCTCGCGTACGTACTCTTCCACCTGCGCGATGATGCGGCGCCGATCGAACCGCTCACGTACGATCTCCACACCCTTCCGACCTAGCCGGGTGGACTGTCGGTTCCACGGAGCCGGGAGACTAATCCACGTGGGATGGGGGAGTGAGGGCGCCGTGGCCGGGCGAGATCGTCGTGGCCGCCGTCGTGCCCGCGCCCGGGCTCGCGCTGCCGGCGCGGGTCAGGGCCCGGCGCGCGCCGCGGTAGTAGCGCACGGAGCGCGCGCCGGGTACGTCGGCTTTGTTGAGCACGAGGCCCAGGACGCGCGCGTTGACCGCGGTCAGCCGCTCGAGCGCCGCCCTGACCTGGTCGCGTCGCGTCGTGCGCGCGCTCGTCACCACGACCGTGCCGTCGGCATGCGAGGCCAGGATCACGGCGTCGGTGAGCAGGCCCATCGCGGGCGTATCGAAAATGACGAAGTCGGCTTGCTCGGCGAGCGCGGACACGATGTCGGCGGTGCGCGCGGAGGCGAGCAATTCGGCCGGGTTAGGCGCGATCTGGCCCGCGTCGAGCAGGCGCAGGTTGGGGATGGGCGTCTGTTGCAGCGTGGCCAGCGCCGTCGCGGCGAGGCGCTCACGGTCGCCCAGGTACAGGGTGCTCAGGCCCGACGTGTTGGGCAGGCCGAAGAAGGCGTGCTGCACGGGGGCGCGCATGTTGGCGTCCACCAGGATGACGCGTTCGCCGGCCTGGGCCATCACTACGGCCAGGTTGGCGGCGACGGCCGACTTGCCCTCGCGGGGGAGGGCGCTGGTGACGACCATCGTGCGCACCTTGTTGACCGCGCCGGTGAAGATGATGCCGGTGCGCAGGTTGCGGAACGCCTCGGTCCCCGCGTCGAACGGACGGCTCAAGGTCACCAGCGCATCCCGGCTGGCAGCGGCCGTCGGGGCGGCCGGCCGGAATCCTCCGCTGGTCAGCAGGTTCAGCGGACCCGCCGAGAGCAGGCGTGGCAGGGACAAGCGTGCACTGGCGCCCTGTCCGTGGAACAGGCCGATGGTGGCCAGCACCGGGACGGCGAGCGTTTCCGCCACTTCGTCCGCGTCACGCAGGGTGTAGTCGAGGTACTCGCGGAGCAGGGCCAGCGCCAGCCCCACTACGAAGCCGCCGAGGAGCGCGAAGAGCACCAGGTTCTCCACGAGCGCGGTGCGCGTCAGCATGTCGGGGCCGGTCGCGCTGCCGTAGAGGCTGACCGCGGGGGGCGGGGGGGGCGGTGGTGTGAGCCTGGCCTGGACGCCTAGCGCGTCCTGCAGCCTGTTCTGCAGCGGGCCGGCCCGCGCGGCTTTCTGGTCGATGGGTAGGTGTGGATCGTTATAGATGGTAGTCAACTGCTGCGAGATCTGGGCGATGAGTTGCCCGTAGAAGGTCGCGCCGGCCGCGGTGAGCGCCGGGTTCAGCGCGCTCGGACTCCCCAGATACTGCGCATCGGCCTGCACAAAGGCGGTCGCCAGGGCGTTGGTGTCCCTGACGGTCTCCGGCCCGTCGTAGCCGGTCACGGTGATCTGATAGAAGACGGTGCTGGGGAGGCGCCGCGTAGTGATGCTGGAGGCCAGGTCTGGCACGGTGCGCGCCAGGTGATACTGCGGGATCACCGTTTGCAAGAAGGGGAACGAGGTGACGTACGCGTTGTAGGTCGCGGCCAGCGTATCGATGTCGAGGGTCGTAGTGCGGTTGGCGGGGTCGAGCGCCCGGTTGGTGGCGACCACCGCGCGGTTGGTGACGCTAGGATTTAGCAGAATGAGCGCCGAGGAGGTATAGACGGTGCGCCCGAAGTGCAGCCGGTCGATCGCGGCGGCGCTGCCCCCGGCGACGAGCGTGGTCAGCAGCACCAGCCAGATGTGCTTGCGGATGATGCGCAGGTTGTTAACGAATTCCATACTCGGGCTCTCTCGTGAGTCGTAGGGGCGTATGGCATACGCCCGCCGTGAGTCGTGGGTCGTGAGTCGTCAGGACGCGGGCGTCGTGTCCAGCAATTGTAGTCTACATAATTGGGCGATTAATGGTTCGACATCGGCGCGCGCCGAGTCTATGGGGATATCGAAGGTCGCGGCGACCTCGGCGGCGAGTTCGTCGAGCGTGCGCGTCCCGTCGCAGAGGTCCCACACGAGGGCGGCCGTGACGTTGAGCGCGTGGGTCGCGCCGTCCAGCGGATTATACAGGATGATCTCGTCGTCGATGTCCGTCGCCGTTACGTCCGCGCGCGCGCGCGGATGCAGCGAGCCAGCGCGCGCCGCGCGCATGTAGGCCGCGGCCGTGCCGTCCGTCGCCGCTGCCTCTGCCCCCATCGTCGACCCGTGCTCCCTTGACTCGCTCATCGCCACCTCATACAAAGTCCCGTCGATCGCGCGCCGGCGGTCCTGAGGGTTACGCATCCGACGCATCGCCCCCCGCGCCGTTTATAGCGCATAAGTTGGTGATCAGCCGCACGGCCGCCGGCAGGCTGTTGACGGTCAGTTGGTAGCACGCGGCGCCGGCGACGAGCGCGCCGGCCAGGGGCACGCCGCGCGGCGGGCTGGCCGGGGCGTTGACGCCATGGCGCAGCAGGCGCAGCGCCGCCGCGGCGTGGCCGATGGGCTGCAAGGCAGTGGTCCCCGTCGGATCGTAGTGCGGAAAGACGACGACGCGGGCCGTCGTCGAGGCGCGCGGGCAATCGGGGGCCAGCCATGTCGGGTCGAGGCGCCAGATCCGTCCCGGCTCGGCCGGAGCCGTGGCCATGAGGTGGGGCGATAGCGCTAATAGCTCGGCCAGCAGGGCCGGCCGCTTGATCGAGAGGCTCTTGGGATAGGCGTCTATACGTCCCGTGCGCGGATCGACCAACGCGGCTTCATCGGAGAGATAGCCGAAACCGGCCTGGATCAGGGCCGCCGTGAGGGTCGTCTTGCCGCTGCCCGACGCCGCGGGCAGCAACAGGCCCTGCCCCCCCCAACTGAGCGCCGCGCTGTGGAACACGGCGTACGACGACGCGCCGCTCAGCGCGGTGGTGGTGGCGGCCCAATCGAGGAAGTCTACCGCATCCTCGAGCCGCGCGGCGGCGTAGAGGGCTTCTCCGCCGGCTACGAGGATGTAGCGCGACCGCAGGGGCGGGATGATGGCCGATCCATGGCGCCCCCGTAGCGACGAGGCCAGGGGCGAGCGCGCCGCGGGTATCCCGACGTCGACCACGGCGTAGGGGGCTATGTCCTCGCCGGCCTGGGCGGCCGTGTCGGAACGCTCGACGAACGGACGCCACGCGGCCAGCAACAGGTCGAGGGCGCCTCGGATGTTGGACTGCACGGCGACGCGGCTGCCGGCGATGGAGAAGACGGCGCGGTGGGCGAGCGCGCGCGCGGCGACCGCGGAGGCAAGGTCTCGCAGCGCGTCGTGCGTCACGTACGGCGCCGTCCGCGCGGCGTCCGCCTCGAGACCGTGGACGCCCCAGGGGGCGATGGGCTCGACTCCCGAGGGCATCGCGGGCATCGCGCGCGGTGTGGATGGCGGCGCGGGCAGGAGCGCCTCGTCGTCATGGGAAACCGTCATACGAGCGCCCGTGCCACGGCCGCGGCCATGCTATCGTCATCGTCGACATCGCGCTGCCGAGCGGCGGTCCGCGCCCGCCGTATCGTGAAACAGGCGGCGCGGCCCAGCAGGTCGCGCGCGAGGGCGGGGCGCTCGGCGGCGCGGTCGTGGAAGTTGGCGGAGCGCCGCACGAGGGCCAGCACGGCGTGCGCGCGGCTCAGGGGCGCGACAGCTTGATCTGTATATCCGTCCATCGTCTCCGGCTCCACGCGCTCGGCCTCCACGACTATCGTGCGTACCGTCCCCAATGGCCACGCCGTTTCCGACGCGGTTCCAACGGCGACAAACTCCTCCGGCTCCATGTCCTCGCTATCGCCGCGTCGTGGCAGGGGGAGCGGGCACGGAGACCACGAGCGTGCGGACGGGTCCACGAAGAGCAGGGGACCGGCATACTCATAGCCGTGCGCGCCAAACGCCGCCGCGAGCCGCTCCGTCATCGCCTGCGACGCGCCGAGTAGGAGGACGGCATGGTCATGGCGCGTGACCACGCCCGCGCGCAGCGCGTACTGGTCCGGCCGCAGCCCCGGCAGCATGACCAGCAAATCATCCGCTAGCGCGGCGATCAGCGCGTTCGCGCCGGTCGTGCGCGCCTGCCGCAGGATCTCGCGGTAGAGGAAGTGGTAGTTGCGCTGCCCCGGCCGCGCGGGCGGCGCGGCGGCGACGAGACTGTAACACAACTCGGACGCCGTCGGATCGCCTCTATCAGCGGCGGGCACGGCGAAAGCCCCGAGCAGCGACTCGACGCGCGCGCCGAAGTCCGCGTGTGTACAACGCACCCGGATACCGACGCCGGCACAGCGGTAGAAACGGTCCGTCGCCCACACGAGGCGCTCCAGGCCGTCGCGTCAGGTACTGGGTGCGCGCGACGCATGGACGAGCGCGCGAACGTCAATCATGGTATCTGACTGGATCAGGGGTCTTACTCTGTTTTTCCGATCCGCTCCGACAGCCCACCCGGGCAGTCGCAGGCCGCCGAATCTAGCAGGATACCTGCACGACAGGACTGCCGCCGGTAAGGGCTGTCGGGCTCCTCTGATAGACCGTACTGAGGTCGTTGTTGTCCGTGCAGGTGATACTGATCTTTTGAGTCGTCGGATCTGTATTACAGCCGCCGTTCCCGACATTGGTGATTTTGATGTCGCACGACACGCTGCCGTTCGACGTTTGGAAGGTCACCTCTCGCCCCGTGCCGCTGCCCCCGAACTTCGTGCTGCCGACGGCCATGCCCGTGTACTCGACCGAGGCGCTGTTGTCCTTCACGTCCACCGAGGTATTGGGACAGGTGGTGTTGATGGTAAGCATCCCTGACCTGTCCGAGGCGCTATTCTGGTTGGCGCCGGGGTAGAGCGCGGCGGGGCCTTTACCCGTGCAATTCGTGGACAGGTAGTAGAACGGGACCATCCCGACGCTCGCGGCGTGCGCCACGTCGGACCCGGTCAGGGTATCGATCAGCGGCGCCGCGTAGACGACGGCGCCGCCGGCGACGGCCGCGCGGAGGGCGGTACGCCGCGATATTCGCGCGCGCGCGAACCCGGCGGCTTGCTCGGCGTCCATGGCGCCGGTCGCGTCTGTCTTCGTACTCATCGGTCCACCTGCTCCTCTCATGCCTCGCGCCTACAGTATAAAGCTTGTGGGGCGGCGCGCCACATATCCTGTCTACTCTACTCGATGTTCATGCACGCGTCTAGGCGTCCGGGTGCGTCTAGGAATGGCGCTTGACCCACGATTGCGGGAAGTCGACCACGCGATGCTCCTCGCGCGGACCCGCCGAGTCGTCGTCGCTCGAAGGGTCGTCGAGGCCGGCGAAGTGCCGGTCCAACGCCGCGCGGGCGGTCACCTGCTCGGCCAGATGCGCCGCCATGCGCGCGGCGGTCGCGCTCGTCGCCGCCAGTTCGGCGGTCGAGCACGCGGCGGCGGCGGCGAGGACGGGTTGAGCGGCGGCCGGGAGCGGCAAGCCCAGCGCCGCGTCGCGTAAGGCGAGGCCCACGACAGCGTTATCCTCGCGGCGGGCCAGGATCTCGAGCGCCCACACCGTCGTTTCCAAGTCCGCGCGACGCGGCGCGTACGGGTCCAGCACCGCCAGGATTTTGGCGTGCCCCGCCGGCTGGGTCAACTCGATCTCGGCCGTTAGGGTCTCGTGCAGCTTCTCGCCGGGCCGTAGCCCGGTGTACACGATGTGCGCGTCGCGCCCCGCCCGCAGCCCGTGCAGGTGCAGCATCGTCTCGGCCAGGCGCTTGATCGAGACTGGCGCGCCCATATCCAGCATCAGGATCTGCCCGCTCCGCGCGGTCGCGCCGGCCTGAATGACCAGGCAGGCCGCCTCGGGGATGCTCATGAAGTAGCGCGTGACCGCGGGGTGAGTGACCGTGAGCGCCTCCCCGGCCGCGATTTGCCGCTCGAACGTCGGGATCACGCTGCCGCGACTGCCCAGCACGTTGCCGAAGCGCACCGCGCAGAACACCGTATCGCTCTCGCGCGCGTAGGCGCGCACTAGCAACTCGCCCAGGCGCTTGGAGTAGCCCAGGTTGCTGGTGGGCGCCACCGCCTTGTCGCTCGAGATGAAGACGAAACGCCCCACCCCCATGGCGTGCGCGAGGCGGCAGAGCACGGCCGTGCCACGCACGTTGGCCTTGACCGCATCGGCGGCGTGGCTCTCGAGCAGGGGCACATGCTTGTAGGCCGCGGCGTGGAAGACGACATCGAGGTGGCGCTCGGCGAAGACACGGGCCATGCGATCCTGATCGGTGATGTCGGCGATGCAGATGTCCACCGTCGACGCGACGCCGACGGCGCGCAGGCTGACCTCGAGGTCGAACAGGCCGGTCTCGTTGGTGTCGAGTACGACGAGGCGGCGTGGGCGCAGATGCAGCAATTGATGGCAGAGTTCGGAGCCGATTGAGCCGGCCGCGCCCGTCACCAACACGACCTGCCCGGCGATGGCCGGCGCGCAGGCGGCCACGTCGAGCGTGACCTCGTCGCGCCCCAGCAGGTCGGCGATCGTGAGTTCACGCAGTCGCACGGGCGCGGGGACCGCTAACTCGCTCAAGTCGGACATAATCTCGACGCGCGCGCCTGTCTCCTGGCACAGCAACACGAGTTCGTCCAGGGTCGCGCGGGCGCTGTGCGGGAGGGCGATGGCGATGACGTCTATGCTCAGTTCGGCCACGAGGCGGCCGAGGTCGTGGCGCGTGCCCAGGATGGGTAACCCGTGGAGCCGCATGTTCGTGCGCGCCGGATTGTCGTCGATGAAGCCTACGACGTCGGCGCGGGAGGTAGGACCGCGCTGGAGGTCGCGGACCAGCAGAGTGGCCGCCTCGCCGGCGCCCACGACAAGCAGGCGAGGCGCGTCCTCCGCCGGGCTGACCTCGCGCGTCGCTTCCGACCGCGCCCACGTTTCGCGCATGTGCGGCCACGTCTTAGCGAACAGGAGCAGCAGGAAAGCGAAGACGGCGCCGCTGGGGACCGTGCCGGGCAAGGAGGAACGATCGCCGAGCGCCAGGACGACATCGAGCAGCGCAAAGACGGTGGCCGTGAGCGCGACGGCGGTGGCTAGGGCCGTGATATCGGCCAGGTTGGCGTGTCGCCAGATCCGTCGATGCAGCCCGGCGCGGTAGTTGGCGACGGCGAAGAGGGGCAACAACAGCAAGGCCGAGAGGGCCAGATCTTGGGGGGGCATGTGTGGACCGAAGCGCAGTACATCGGCCAGAATGAAGCCGGATGTCCCGACGAGGGCATCGCCCAGGGCTGTCGGCCCCGACCGGCGCGCCCGTCGCCCCAGCGTTATCGCAATCATCGCTACTCTCTTGCTCTTGTCGATAGAGATGTGGTGCCTTCGATTGACGATAGCACATGCATCGAAGTACGTAAAGGGTCCTCGGCCGGCTGCCTCACCGATGCGGCCGGTAATGGTGGAACCGCGGATCGGACGCGACAACATCCCGTTTCCGGTCGTCCCGTCCGCCCCGTACCATGTGGCGTCATCACCGGGCGCGTAGCCCGTACACATCTAGTACGCAACGATCGCGACGCCGGATCACCCCAAAATCAGGGGATCATTGTTGGCGCATAGAGAGGCCGTCGATGGTCCTGTAGCTGGGGACCGCAGGCATCTCGCCCACGATCCCCGATCGTCGATCTACGCCGTCTCGCGCGTATCGCGGGAGCGCCGCCGCCCGCGGCGGCGCCAGGCGAGCGTGGCGGCGAGGAGCCCGGCGAGGCCGGTCGCGTAGAGCCCACCGCTGCCCGGCTCAGGTGTCGCCGTCGGGGGGGCGCCCGCGCCGCCCGTATCGGCCGGGCCGGTACGGATGGGCAGGTTCAGGCGCACCGTGGAGATCGTGGTCACGGACGGGATGTTGTCCTGCTGCAGATACGGCTGGTCGTTCCCGAGCACCTCCAGCCTTAAGGTATGCCCGGCCTGGAACTGCCAGGCGTTGCCGCTGATCTGGTAGGTGACGCGCCCTGGCGTGTTGGCCGCGCTGGCGTAGCGGTAGGCCTCACGGCCCACGAGCGTTTCCGTCGAGCCATCGGGCGCGACGTCCCACAGGCGAGCGTTGAGCTCGGCATCCGTCCCCGTGGTGGCGAAGTCGACGGTGAGGGTGGGCTGGCCCATCAGCGTGTAGGGCGTCTTGACCGGGAAGGTCCAGGCCGCGATGCCGGGGCCGCCGGCCACGCTGGTGGAAAGGCAGCCCGCGTGTGCGATGGGGTCGGCGGCGGGACCCTCGGTGTTGACAGCCGTGTTGGTCGTCGTCTGGGGCATGGCGGAGGAGAGGGTCATGGACGAGTCGTGCAGCGCGGGCCAACTCGGCGCGGTGTAGGTCTGGCGCGTCTGGCCTGGCACACAGGTGGTCGTCTGCGCCGTGACAGTGGTGTCCGGCTTGGCCCCTTTGCCCTGCAGGTAATAGTCGAGGAAGCCGGCGCCGACGCCGTTGGCGTAGTCCCACTCGTCGGCGGGGTTGTTGGCGTTGGAGTGGCCGATATCGCCGAAGTAGCTCTTGATGGGGTAGGCGGCGTCGTAGGCGAGGACGTGGTTGCGCATGTTGATCGCTTGTACTGGCGGGAACAGCGGGTCGGTCAGGCCCTGCTCCTGGTAGATCGGCACGTCGGCGTCGGGCGTTTGGTACAGCACCGAGCGACGGCGAAACTGTACCAGGGCCTGATGGGTGACGGGGTCGGTCGTGGCATTGTCGGCGAAGGGATTGCCGGCCGCTGAGCGCACGTTCCAGGTCGTCAGGTCCGCGGTGGGATCGACCCTGGGCGGAGCGTACGAGCCGGTCGCGGCCCCGACGGCGTAGAGCCCTGCCTGGTAGGACTGGATGGGGATGCCGACGGGGTTGCTCTCCAGCCGTGCGTGGGCGCCCGCGTCGGTGTCGCGCGCCCGCCCGTTAGGGAAGAGTGCGTTCCACAGGTCCGACCACGTCCACTGCGGCACGGCCGCGGCGATGCGCAGCGCGATGTGCTTCTGGGGACTCGCCCATTTGGACAGCGAGTAGTCCGTGTTCATGGTGCGGTCGTTGAGTTCGGCCAGCCACCAGGAGTGGCCGCCGCCGTAGGACATGCCGCTGACGCCGATCCGCTGGGGGTCGACGATGCCCTCGTCGACGAGCGTGCCGATGAGGTACTGCGCGTCGTGGATCTCCCAGCGCGGGTCGGTGTTGTGGATCCAGTACTGCCGTCCCGCGCAGTCTGTGGCGAAGGCCGTGGGGTTGCCCTGCTGCTCGTCGGGGCCGCACGACTGGTGGAAGCCGCGGATAGTGTAATTGAGCACGGCGTAGCCGCGCGCGGCGAAGGCCACGTTGTTCCAGTGCGAGATGTAGGTGGTCGTGTTCGTGATCGTGGTCGACTCGTACTGCGTCTTATCCTTGCTCCAGCCGTGGAACAGCACGACCAGCGGCACGGGGTACGCGGCGTTGGCCGGGATCGTGACGTCGGTGTCCAGGGGCAGGCCGTCGAAGGAGGGGGCCTTGCCCGTGTACTTGACGTAGCTGACGCCATCGGGGCTTGTGACAGGCGCGCCGGTGAACCCAAAGGGGGCGGCGGCCGTCGCGCCGGCGTGGACGGTAGCGGAGCGAGGCAGGCAGGCGAGCGTGACGGCGGCGGCGACAGTCGCCGCGAGGACCGGCCGAAACCGATGCATCCTAATTCTCCTCCCCTGACACGGCGTCGTGCCGGGGTGACTCGGCCGACGCGGCCGATAGATCGTGCGGCGCGTCGTCGCGCGCCGCGTGGTCGAGGCGTCGTGTACCTCCTCCCATCATAGCAAGTGTGCGCGTGGCGGCAAGGGCGGCGCGTGTAGAGGGGTGCGCCCTAAAATAGAG
>JAABUQ010011870.1_pt1 | contig 10985 bp, 7 predicted proteins | sample 5560001 | NCBI WGS metagenome assembly JAABUQ01 (sample SAMN10711888, study PRJNA513371) | rock metagenome | isolation source: Antarctica rocks | place: Antarctica: Victoria Land, Finger Mt nord | collected 2015-12-18
GTCGAAGACCGAGCTCTTGGGCACGATGTCCTCCAGGAGCGTCCGGAGGTCGGGGATGTCCCACTGGCCGTTGCCCAGCTCGTAGATCAGCCGGTTCTCCGTCTCCTCCGAGGTCACCTGGAAGGTCTGGTAGAAGGCCCGGTTGGCCGAGCGGACGCGGAGCGTCGTGTCGAGGATCAGCAGCGGCTCGCGGACGGTGTCGACGATGTTTTGCGCGTAGGCCTCGATGGCCTCGACCAGCAATTCTCGCGTCATCGAGGCCCTCCTCCTCGCACCCCTCGGGATGCGGCGACCGGTCGCGAGAAAAAGCCGGATGCTCGGCCGTTGCCTCCCCATCCTACAGCGCTTCGAGGGGCCGTGCGCCGCCCGGGGCCCGAGATCGGCGGCTTTCCTCCGAGGACCGGGCCTGGCCCTCGATCCCGGAGATCGCCGTTCGTCGGGAGGGTGGCCGTCGGGAATCTCCAGGACCGAGAGCGGCGCCCGGGGCGGCGGCCCCTTTCCCCGACCGGCCTCCTCGGTCACGCTCGGAAGTCCGGGCCGGGGACCTGTCCCCCGCCCGCGACCGGCCCGAGCCCCGAGGACGTCATGCGACCCTGGATCCTGGCCCTACCCATCATCGCCCTGCTCGCCGCCCCGGCGGTGGCCGCCGACCTGCCCCGGTTCGGGATGAGGCAGATCGACGCGGAGGTGGGCGAGGTCTGCTACGCCCTGGCGATCGCCGATGTCGACGGCGACGGGCGGCCCGACGTCGTCGCCGCGACCGAGGACGCCATCCTCTGGTACGCCAACCCGACCTGGACTCGCGGGACGATCCTCCGGGGGGCGACCAGGCCGGACAACGTCTGCATCCAGGCCGGCGACGTCGACGGCGACGGCCGGGTCGACTTCGCGGTCGGGACCGGCTGGGGTCCGCTCGGCCTGAGGGGGACCGAAGGGCTGGCCTGGGTGGCGAGGGAGGCGGGCTCCGATCGCTGGCGGGCCGTCGCCGTCGCCCCGGCGCCGTCGCTGCACCGGCTCCGGTTCGGCGACGTCCTGGGCTCGGGCCGCCCGCAGTTGATCCTCGCCCCCCTGCAAGGCCGGGGGGTGAAGGAGCCGGCCTGGGGCGAAGGGCCCGGCGTGAAGATCGAGGTGCTCCGCCCTCCGAGCCGGCCGGGGTCGCCCCCTTGGCCGTCGGAGGTCGCCGACGAAGGCTTGCACACGGCGCACGGGCTCCAGGTCGTCGACCTCGACGGCGACGGCCGCGACGAACTCCTGATCGCCGCCTGGGAGGGGGTCTTCGTCGTCCGGAACGACGGCAAAGGCCGCTGGTCGCGCGAGAAGGTGGGCGAAGGCTACCAGGGGGCCGGCCCGATCCGGGGGGCGAGCGAGGTCCGGCTCGGCCGGCTCGGCGACGGCCGCCGGTACATCGCCACGGTCGAGCCCTGGCACGGCTCGGAGGTGGTCGTCTACACGCCGAAGGGTCCGGGCCCCTGGGAGCGTCGAGTGGTCGACGCCGACGTCGCCGGCGGGCATGCCCTCTGGTGCGCCGACCTCGACGGCGACGGCTCGGATGAGCTGGTCGTCGCCCAGCGCGACCCGAACCACGACCTGACGATGCCGCCGGACGGCTCGCGGATCCTGGCCTACGCCCCGCGGCCGGGCGGCCGGGGGCCGCTCGGCTTCGACAAGCACGTCATCGACGACGGCGGGATCGCCGCGGAGGACCTGGTGGCCGCCGACCTCGACGGCGACGGCCGGGTCGACCTCGTCGCCGGCGGCCGGGAGACCCACAACGTCCGGATCTATCGGAACCCGGGGCCCGAACGGCGTTGAGGGCATCCGGGCGTGGCCCGGGTCCTCCCCGTGGTGTAGGATAGCGAGGCATCGGTGCCGAAGGGCGAAGGGCAAAGGGCGTTGGGATTCGGGGGGCTCGCGTGGGAGACTTCCAGCACGACGTCTGCGTCGTCGGCGGTTGCGGGCACGTCGGGCTCCCTTTGGCCTTGAGCTTCGCCAAGTCCGGCCTCGACGTCAGCATCTACGACATCGACGAGCGGGCCGTCGCGCTGGTCCGCTCGGGCCGGATGCCGTTCCTGGAGGCCGGCGCCGGGCCGATCCTGGAGGAAGTCATCGGCCGGTCGCTGGTCGTCGCCAACGACCCGGGGCTGGTCGCGCGGTCGAGGCACGTCGTGGTCATCATCGGCACGCCGGTCGATGAACATCTCAACCCGACCTTCCACGCGATGCGGCGGTTCTTCGTCTCGCTTTTGCCCCACCTGGTCGACGGCCAGTGCGTGATCCTCCGGAGCACCGTCTTCCCCGGCGCGACGGCGAAGGTCCGCGACCTGATCGCCGCGACCGGCCGCGACATCCGCGTGGCATTCTGCCCGGAACGGGTGGCCGAGGGGCATGCCCTGGAGGAGTTCGCCGCGCTCCCGCAGATCGTCTCGGGCTGCGACGACCGGGCGGTGGCGATGGCCACCGAGCTCTTCGGCCGGATCTCGCGGTCGATCGTCCACCTCGCGCCGGTCGAGGCGGAGCTGACCAAGATTTTCACCAACGCCTGGCGGTACGTCCAGTTCGCCGCGGCGAACCAGTTCTTCATGATGGCGACCGACTTCGGCGTCGACTTCTACCGGGTCTTCGAGGCGATGACCCGCGACTATCCCCGGATGGCCGGCCTGCCTCGCGCCGGCCTGGCGGCGGGGCCTTGCCTGCTCAAGGACACGATGCAGCTCGCCTCGGCGTATGAAAATCACTTCGCCCTCGGCCATGCGGCGATGCTGGTCAATGAGGGGTTGCCCAACTTCATCGTCCGCCACCTCAAGCGGCTCCACCCCCTGGCCGAGCTGACGGTGGGCGTGCTCGGGATGGCCTTCAAGGCCGACAGCGACGACCCCCGCGAGTCGCTCTCTTATAAACTTCGGAAGATCCTCGAATACGAGGCCCGAGCGGTCCTCTGCACCGACCCCTACATCGCCGACCCGGCCTTCCTCCCCCTGGCCGAAGTCTTGGAGCGGGCCGACCTCCTGATCGTCGCCGCCCCGCACCGCGAGTACCGGGCGATCGAGCCTCCCGGCTCCAAGCCCGTGATCGACATCTGGAACCTGTTCGGGAAAGGGGCGAGCCTGACGTGAAGATCCTGGTCACCGGGTCGGCCGGGTTCATCGCCGGCTACCTCGTCGAGGAGCTGTTGGCCGCCGGCCACGAGGTCGTCGGCCTGGACAACTTCTCGAAGTACGGGCCGCTGGAGCGGGCCTTCGACGCCGACCCCCGCTTCCGAGGGGCCGTCGGCGACGCCAAGGACGTCGGGCTCCTCCGGTCCTTGCTCGAAGGCTGCGACCACTTCGTCGCCGGCGCCGCGATCATCGGCGGGATCGCCCTGTTCCACGACCTGGCCTATGATTTGATCGCCGAGAACGAGCGGATCACCGCCGCCGCCTTCGACGCGGCCATCGGGGCCCACCGCTCCGGCTCGCTCCGCAAGATCACCGTGATCTCCTCGTCGATGGTCTTCGAGTCGGCCACGACCTTCCCCACCGAGGAAGGCGAGCAGCACCTGTGCCCGCCCCCTCGGTCGACCTACGGCTTCCAGAAGCTGGCGACCGAGTATTTCGCCAAAGGGGCCCTGGAGCAATATGGGCTCCCTTATACGATCGTCCGGCCGTTCAACTGCGTGGGCGTGGGCGAGCGGCGGGCCCTCTCGGGACGGCAGGTGCTCTCGGGCAACGTCCGGCTGGCGATGAGCCACGTCGTGCCGGACCTGGTCCAGAAGCTGGTCAAGGGGCAGGACCCGCTCCACATCCTCGGCGACGGCGGCCAGGTCCGCCACTACACCTACGGCGGCGACCTGGCCCGGGGGATCCGCCTGGCGGTGGAGTCGGAGGCGGCGACGAACGAGGATTTCAACCTCTCGACGGCCGAATCGACCACCGTCCGCGAGCTCGCCGAGCTGGCCTGGGCCAAGGTCCGAGGGGACGGCCCGGCCCGGATTGCCTCGGACGCGCCGTATCCTTACGATGTCCAGAGGCGCGTCCCCTCGGTCGAGAAGGCCCGCCGGGTCCTCGGCTTCGATGCGACGACGCCCCTGTCCCGCTCGCTCGACGAGATCGTCCCCTGGATCCGCCAGCAGGTCGAATCCGGCGGGATCTGAGCCGACCTCCGGCCCTCCGAGGTGAGCTTGAGCGACCCGACCGCGGCGGATGTCGACCTCGTGATGCCCGTCTACAACGAAGCGGGCAACATCGCCCGGGCGCTCCGCGAGATCCACGACCGGGTCCCGCTCCGCAAGCGCGTCCTGGTGGTCTACGACTTCGACGAGGACGACACCTTGCCCGTCCTGCGGACCTTGGCCCCCGATTATCCGGGCGTCGAGGCGGTCCGGAACACCCTGGGGCGGGGCGTCCTCAACGCCGTCCGGGCGGGGATCGCGGCGACGACGGCCGAGGTCGTGGTGATCACGATGGCCGACCTGTCCGACGACGTGGCGATCGTCCCGAGGATGGTCGCGATGATCCGCGAAGGGGGCTACGACATCGTCTGCGCCTCGCGGTACATGAAAGGGGGCCGGCAGGTCGGCGGCCCCCGGCTCAAGGGGTGGATGTCGAGGCTCGCCGGCCTGAGCCTCCACTGGCTCGGAGGCTTCCCCACCCACGACGCGACCAACGCCTTCCGGGCCTACCGCCGGTCGGTCCTCCTGGAATCCCCGATCGAGAGCCGGGGGGGGTTCGCCTACTCGTTGGAGATCACCGCCAAGGCTCGGGCCCGTGGCCGGAAGATCGGCGAGGTCCCTTCGACCTGGACCGACCGCTCCGCCGGCGAGTCGCGGTTCCGCCTGCGGGCCTGGCTGCCGCACTACCTCAAGTGGTACTTCTACGCCTTGACCCATCGGCCGGGGCGGCGATGAGCCCCGGCGCCGGGCGGGCCTGGCTGGCGTTCATCGCCGCGGCCTTCCTGGCCTGGCACGTCCCCTTGATGTACGGGACGGCCCCGGGCCTGGACGAGGATTGGTTCGGCGTGCCCGGGATCACGATCCTCCGCTCGGGCCTGCCCCGGATCCCTTATCTCCCCTCGCGCGACCCGACCTCGTTCTGTTACCGGGCCGATATCGCCCTCTATGCCCTCCCCCCCTTGAGCTTCTACCTCCAGGCGGCGTCCCACCTGGCGCTGGGGGACGGGATCGGCGCGGCCCGGATGGCGTCGGCGGCGGAGGGCTTGGCGGCGGCCTGGCTGGTTTATGCCCTGGCCTTCCGGTGGTCTGGCGATCGGCGGGGGGCGGTCCTGGCCTCGGCGTCGTACCTCGCCTCGCGCGCCTGCTTCTTCCCGGCGACGACGGCCCGGCCGGACATGGCGGCGACCGCCTTCGGCCTGCTCGCCATCTCCTGGACCGACCTGGCCCGGCTCGACGGCCGGGCGCGGACCTGGGCGGCGGCCGGGGCTTCGGCGGGGCTCGCCCTGCTCTGCCACCCGTTCGCCGTGGTCCCGGCGACCCAGGCCGGGATCCGGGCCCTGGCCGGCCCCGGCTCGATCCGGCGGCGGATCGGGCGCGCGGCGGTGCTCACGGCGGTGGCCCTGGCGGTGTTCTCGCTCTGGGGCCTGCTGATCCTCCGGCACCCGGACCTGTTCCGGACCCAGTTCGGCAATAACGTGTTGCACCGCGCCGGGCCCGGTCTGGGCGCCACGCTTCGGTCGCCCGGCCCGGTCCTGGCGTACCAGGCGAGGCAGGCCCTGGAGCGGTTCGGGCCGATCCAGGCGGGCCTCCACGCCCTCGGACTGGCCTGGGCCCTGGCCCGAGCCTGGCGGCCGGGCCCGGCTCGCGAGTTCCTCTACCACTTCGGGGCGAGCGTGGCCTTGCTCGTCCTCTTCGAAGGGCGCCACCCCACCCTCGGCTATTACGCCTACCCGGCCGCCTTCGCGAGCATCGCGGTGGGCTTGGCCGCGAGTGAATTGATGGGGATCGGCTCGGGCCGCCTCGGGCGATGGCGTCCGGTCGCGCCCGCGCTGGTGGGCGTTGGCCTCCTGGCCGCGCTCCTGCCCGGTTCCGGGCTCCGCCCGCTCGTCTCCCACGTCCGCCACCGGGGCGACCCCGCTTACGACGCCCGGTCCGTGGCCAGGGCCATCATCGCCGACGTCCCCCGGGGCTCCCTCGCGGCGGTCGACGGGGCGTTCGCGATGGAGTTCTACCTGGCGGGCCGGCCCGTCGTCGAGGCGGCGATCAACGCCGGCCCGTTCGACTTCCGGGGCGAGCCCTACGAGTTCGCGGTCCTGGGCCGGGCGTGGAAGGCCGAGGGTGTTCCGCCGGTCGTCGGCCTGGAATTCCTCAAATCCTACGGGGTCCGCGACGACGAGTTCGCCCCTTATGCCGAGCTCTACCGCCGCTCGCCCCTCAAAGGGCCGCCGACCGGGGATGCCTCGAAGATCGGATCAGGGCGATGAGCAGGGCGAGCCCCGTCAGGAACGTCGGCAGGCCGGCCACCTCCTCGACCCAGGCCCACGGGTCCTCGGGATGAACGACGCCGCCGAACCAGGCGTAATACAGGTCGAAGGCCGCCAGCCAGCCGAAATAGACCCCAAGCGCCGCCATCAAGAAGGGAGCACGCCCCAACCACTCCCGGCCCGACATCGCCCAGTACGAGGCGAGCAGGAAGGGGACCATCTGATACTGGACGAACCCGACCCGGTAGAACAGGAGCGTCGTCAACGTCGCCAGTAACGCCGAGGTCGCCATGTCCACGCGCCGCCACCAGCACCACGCGAAGGCCGAGCCGCCGGCCAGGGCCAGGCAGGGCAAGGCCAGGAAGTCGCCGTCCGGGGCGCCCCCGAAGAGGCGGAGCGGCGAGTACGCCCCCCGGAGGAACCGGAAGATCGAGAGCAGGTTAGACCCCCGGGTCGCGGCGAAGGCCAGCGGGCGGAACGTCGAAGGCCCCCAGATCAGCGCGCTCAAGCCCAGGCCGAGGGCGATGGGCACGGCCGCCGCCAGCACGAGCCGGGGCCTCGGCCGCCGCCCGTCCAGCGCGAGGAACGGCAGGATCACCAGCGGGAGGTATTTCAGGAGCGCCCCCGCCGCCAGGATCGCGCCCGAGGCGATGTCGCGACCCCGGACCTTGGCGTGGACCGCCGCCGCGCAGGCCACCGCCACCAGGATGTCGAAGTGGCCGAACCAGGCGATCTCGACCCACGGGAACGGGTTGAGGAACCAGGCGATCGGGCCAAACCGCGGGAGTTCGCCCCCGAATTCGGCCACCAGCCAGATCAAGAAGCCGAGATAGGCGGATGCGAACAGGAGCTTCGGGGCCATCGGGTTGACCCGATCCAAGGCCGCCAGCACGTTGAAGAGGGGCCCATAGGCATTGAGGGGATACCACCGGCCCGGCACGAGCCACCAGGGGTCGAGCCCCCGGAGCACGACATCCCAGATCTCCAGGTCGGCCACGTAGTCGTGCCGGGGGCCGCTCAGGACCGTCACGGCCAGGAACGCCGCCGCGAAGGCGATGAATTGGCGGCCGGTCCGGGCGCCAAAGGGTCCGGATTCCCCATCCCGGTGGGCCAGCCGCCCGACGACGAGCACCACCGCCAGGTGCAATGCCCCGGCGATCAAGACGGCCCCCGCGAAGGCGTCCCAGAGCCCGAAGTAGTGCTCGACCGGGTGAAGTGTCCGGCCCCGGAAGAACCGGTTCAAAATCGGGAGACTTCGTCCCTCGTGGCTCGCCGCGATGATCGGCGGGACCAGCCCTCGCCAGGCCCCGACCCAGGCGGCCCCGAGGGTCGAGTAGAGCAAGACGACCGGCCTCGGCCTGCCAGGTTGCGGAAAGGGCATCATCCCTCGGATCGGAGGAGAAACCGGCGAAAAGCGCGGCCGATGGCCGACCCGCCCAGTCTAACCGCTCCATCTCGGCCAGCAAGGAGCCCGAGGGCCGACCGCTCATCGCCGTTTTCTCCGCCAAATCGACTCGACATCCTCCCCGCGATCGGCTAGTCTTGGAGTCGCGCCGTAGAGCATCGGTAGCTCGCCAGGCTCATAACCTGGAGGTAGTGGGTTCGATTCCCGCCGGCGCAACTCGGATGGCCCTTTTCGGGCCATCCTCCGGGATCCGGGTCACTGGCCCGTTCCCCCGTCGCGGTTCCGGATCTCATCCCGGCCTGCTCATGGCTTCTGCCGTCGGTACTCGACCAGGAACAGCCGGGTACCCGCCGTGGACTTGAACTCGGCGGGGCGGCCCTTGCCGCCGAGGTCGTAGCAGATCCGCAAGGTGTCGCCATCCCGCTCGTAGATGGCCAGGATCGTCTTGCCCTTGTTCGGCCCTTCGGTGCCGGTGATGTCGAGCGCCTTCGGTTTCGCCGACGGATCCAGCTTGCAGGTCCCCCGATCGGGCTCCGTCCCGACGGTCGCGGTGTAGCGGTCGCCCTTGATTTCGAGCTTGATGGATTTGCGGACCTCGTCGGGGAACGGCTTCCCTCCGAGTTCGGCCGTCGCCGGCAGCCAGATGCCCTCGATGCCGTCGTCCTTGGCGTCGTCGCCCCGAGCGGTCGACGAGCAGCAAACGACCAAGGCGACCGCGACGAATCGTTTGAACGTCATTTGACGACCTCCTTCGAGTAAGGGATGGATCCGGCCGACCCTGCGCCGCGTTGTCACTTCTCCGAGGGGGCGACGAGGTCGGCGGGCAGGGCCTTGGGCCAGTCGCCGCGATACGAGAGGTTGCGGACCCGGGCGTCGGTCCCGTCGGCGAAGGTGAAGAGGCCGAAGTCGCGCTGGTTGGCCGGTTCGAGCTTGCGGGCGAAGACGTCCTCGCCGTTGAGGGTGAGGGTGACTTCGTCCCCCTTGAGGGCGAGCCGGAGGGCGTTCCAGGCGCCGGGCTTGAGGGGGAGGCGGGCGGGGCCTCGGCGACTGGCGGGCTCGTCGAGCAGGTTGCCGGGGTCGAGGCCGGTCCGGTCGTGCTTGCCATCGGTGATCCGGTGGACCTTGACGCCTTCGGCTCCGAGGACGAAGGCCAGGCGGCCGAGCGCGGGGTGGACCTCGGTCTTGCCCGGCTCGTGGAAGAATTCGTAGGCGACCTCGCCGTCCTCGGCCAGGGGGCGGGCGTAGCGGAGGACGGTCTCGTGGCGGGAGCCGACGGTGGCCTCGGCCGGCCGGTCCTGCTGGTTGCCGAAGGCGTTGCCCGGGGCGGGCGCGGGCTCGTCGCGGAGCTTCCGGCCGACGATCTCATCCCCGCGCTTCTGCCAGACGGCGTCCTCGCCCCGGGTCGGCTCGTCGTGCTCGTCGCCGAGCCAGCCGATGAGGTCGGAGGAGCCGGAGAGGAGGATCCGGTCGGGGATGGAGGGCTTGCCGGCGACCTTGAGGTTGCGGACGCCGGCCGTCAGCCGGCCCGAGGCGAAGATCGCCAACCAGGGGTCGCTCTCGCCGCCGACGGCCCGCTCGTCGACCTTCCGCCCCTGGGCGTAGGTCGTCATCCGCCCCGCTTTGACCGCGATCCGGAAGGGGTACCAGTCGCCGCCCTCCTTGAGGGGCGGGTCGATCGCGCCGTTGGGCCCGTCGGGTCGGCCGTAGTGCTGGACCTCGAACTCCTTCCAGTTGAAGTTGAGGCCGATCGACGTCCCGCCGTAAGAAAGCCGGGCCTCACGCCAGCCGAAGGTGGTGAGGTCGCACGTGACCTCGAAATCCCCCCGGAGGGGCGAGGCGAGGAAGAGCATGTCGGCGTGGTGGCCCGGCGTGTGGAGCCAGGCGCCTTCGCTCCGGGTCCAGGTCGGCAAGGGGAGGCCGCGCCCCCGGGTCTCGGCGGTGCCGAGGGTGGCGCGGATCCAGCCTTCGGCCCGGGGGTCGTCGTCGAGGCGGAGCTTGGGGTCGGCCTGGGCCTGGAGCCGGGCGACCCCCCGGGCGTGGCGGATCGGCAATTCGAGCGTTCCGGTGTAGAAATCGCGCCGGATCAGGTCGACCACCTCGTCGAGGAGGGCGACGGCGGCCGGATGGGGGTTCGGCCGGGCGGCGAGGGCCGAGCCGGCGATCAGCTCGGGCCAGCGCTCCCGGTCGGGGGTCGCCTTGACGATGGTCTCCTTGGCCAGCCCCTTGAGCTCGCCGAGGGCGGCGGCGGCCTCGGCGGGCTTCCCCCGGGCGTCGCGGACGAGGGCGAGGAGGGCCAGGCGGCCCCGGCGATCGACCGGGGTCGTCGCCTCGGCCCCTTCGATCGCCCGGCCCAGGTCGTCGAGCTTGCCGACCTCGGAGGCCGAGGCGATCAGGTCGAGGGCGGGCGAGTCGAGCGCCGGGGGGACCGGGATCCGCGAGCCGCGGCCTTCGGGACCGGAGGCGGTGGGCGGGTCAGTCGGGCCGAACTCGGCGGCGAGGCGGATCGAGGCGTGGTCGTCGCCGGGGAGGACCCAGGCCAGGAGCCGGCGATACCGCTCGGCCGGGGGGAGCCTGCGGGCGTCCCGGGCGACGTCGCCGGCCGAGGCCGTCAGGAGGGGCTCGTCGATCATGGCGGCCTTCGCCCTTCGGGCGGTTCGGTCGCCGTCGGCCCCGAGCCTGGCGAAGAGGTCCCCGGCCTGCTCGGGCGTCAGCTCCTTGGGCCAGTCGCCCCGGAGGACGACGTTGCGGACGCGCGCGGCGGTCGCCGCCTTGTCGTGGTAGAGGCTGAAGGTCCGGTCGTCGAGGGGGTCGAGCTCGCGCTCGTGGACGACCTGGCCGTTGATCTCGATCGAGGCGGTCGAACCTTTGAGCCGGACGAGGGCCGCGTTCCAGTCGCCGGCCTTGAGGGCGACGGCCCCTCGGCGGCCCGAGGGGTCGTCGAGGACGTTGCCGGGCCCGACCTCGCCGGGGGCCTCGGCGGCGGCGACCAGGGCGTGGAGCCGGACGCCCTCGGGCTCGACGAGGAAGGCGAGGTGCCCGACCGCCGGGTGGACCATCGTCTCGCCGGCTTGGTGGAAGAACTCGTAGGCGATCGACTCGCCGTCGCCGAGCGGGCGGAGGTAGGCGAGCCGGCCCTGGACGGTCGAGCCGGCGGCCGGGGCGTCGACGT
>JAABUQ010011872.1_pt1 | contig 10983 bp, 9 predicted proteins | sample 5560001 | NCBI WGS metagenome assembly JAABUQ01 (sample SAMN10711888, study PRJNA513371) | rock metagenome | isolation source: Antarctica rocks | place: Antarctica: Victoria Land, Finger Mt nord | collected 2015-12-18
GCTGCACCCATGTCGTCCCGGATCGCCAAGCCGCGTGTGCCCATAGTCCCCTCCTGCGCCGAACAGGCCGGAAGGCAACCACATTTCAGCTCACATCGAAAATCATAAGTTAGGGCAATTGGTATCAGTCTACGCCGAGGCGTTCGATAGGCACAAAACTGATCGGACCCCGCATTCCGGTGAGGGTTGCTCCCAGCGCCATTTCGAGGTGCAGCCCCGTTCAGTCCGATGATGTGGACATTATAGAGAGTGCCTGCCCCCTGCTGTGCAGGACACGACGATGAGGATCATTTGTTGCTGCAGCTGATCGGCGACACCTTGCGGGCCTTCGGGGAGGCAGCAGCTTTCCATGATCAATGCCCGGTCATGGCAGCTCCCGCCGACAGCCGATTCGACAACCGTATCTAGACGGTCGCCCTTGGACCCGACCGCGCCGGCCGGTATTCCCATCCGGCGATGCCACGGTCGGGGCGCAGCGTCAGGCTGGATAGGTCCGCGCGCAGCGGCGCGGCGCCGGGCGCGGCCAGGCTGAAGCCCAGCAGGCCTTCGGCCTCGTCCAGCCAGGCCAGGGTTTCGCAACTCCACAGCGTCCACCCGGCCAGGCGCAGCCGGTGCGTGGCCCGCTGTTCCCAGCGGCATGCCGCGGCGTCCCAGCGCCGCGTGAAGGAGCTTTCGGTGCTCGCCAGGGCTGGCAGCGGCCAGCACAGGCCGCGCGCCCAGACAGGGACGGGCAGGAGGGCCGAGGGAGGCACGTCGGCCCAGGCGGCGGCCTCGTCGGCGAAGGGCGTCAAGCCGATGGCCAACGCCAGCGCGTCCAGCACCGGGTCGGCGGGGCCGTGGCGGTCGTGCACGGCCAGCAGACGGTCGGTGGCCGTGGCATGGATCCGCCCGCCGCCGGTCCCGACCAGGAGGAAGCGCCCGGCGAGGTCCAGCTCCACGGTGAAACCCCAGCCTTTGCCCGCCGCCAGGGCGAAATGCGCGCGGCGGCCGACCGCCGGCATCAGGACGCGGGCCAGCGCGGGGTTGGCCACCGGCTGCTCCACCCGGGCGCCGGCTTGCGGCACCGCGTGCAGAGCGTAGTGCGGCGCCCCGCCGGGCGGCTGCACCAAGGCATGGCTCAGGTGGAAGGATCGGGTCGGCGCGCCCAGCCAAGGGCCGTCTTGCACGTGCATGTGCAGGTGCGGCTGCGGCGATCTGCCGGAACTGCCGCAGCGGGCCAGCGGCTGCCCCAGCGCCACCCAGTCCCCAGGCGCCACGCCCAGGCTGCCCTGCTGCAGGTGCGCCAGCACCACGACCGGGCCGGCGGCCACGCCCACCATCAGGAAGTTGCCGTAGGGCTGGCTGGTATCGACATCCCCGGGAGGCTGGTCGGGCAGGTCGTCGCGGCAGGCCAGCACCTGGCCGGCGGCCGGCGCCAGCACCGGCATGCCGAAGCAATGGTAGTCCTGCAACCGGCCGCCGTCGCCGGCATGGGCGGAACCCTCGGCCAAGCGGTGGAAGTCCAGCGCATGGCGCCAGGGACCGCGATGCGTGTGCGGACCGTCCATCCCTTGATAGACGTGGCAGGCGCCGCGGAACGGCGCGCGCAGCGCCACGCTGCCGGGATCGAGCCCGCGCGCCGTGGCGATGCGGGCCGCCTCGGCCGTGCGTTCCGGCAGGTCGGGCACCGCCAGCCAATAACCGGCCCAGGGCGCGCCGGCCTCGGCGCGCAGCGCCACGATCACCAGCCAGATGGCCGCGATGTAGGGCACCGAGAGCGCAGGCAGGCCCATCACCCAGAAGGCATTGCCCAGCGCCAGGGCCAGCAATCCGGCCAGCAGCGCGCCCAGACAGCCCACGGCCAGCGCCAGAGGCCCCGTCCGCCGGGCGTAAAGCCCGCCCAGCATCACCGCCGCCAAGACCCCGGCACAGCCCGCCGCCGGCCAGATCGGGATGCCCAGCAGCGCGGCGAGCGCCCACGCCGTGCCGAAGCCCAGAAACGCCAGCAGCACCAGGACGCGGGAGGACAGCATGAAAGCCGCCAGCATCAGCACGCCGGCGCTGGCGCTGGGCGTCAGGTAGATGGAGCCTAGCGCGGCGAGGAACTGCGTCGCCGGCTCCGGCAGTCCGGCCAGCACCAGGTCGGTGGGCCAGGGCGGCATCCGCGGCGCCGTCCCCAGGCCCAACCCGCGCCCCGCCGCGAACAGAACCGCACCCACCAGGCAGAAGGGCGCCGAGAGCAGCGGCAGCCGCAGCCGGCCGGCCAGCATGGCGGTGACCAGCAGGGACAGCAGCCCGCCCAGCGCGGCCAGCGCCAAGGCACGGGTACCGGGTGCATAAACGGCGCCCAGCAGCAGCCCGCTCAGCACGCCGTTCACCGCGTCCAGGCCGAAGCTGCGGTCGGTCAGGCCCAGCAGCCGCCGCGCGCCCAACGCCGCCGCGCCGCCGGCCAGGCCGCACAGCCCGGCCCAGGGCTGCAGCAGCGTGCCGGCCAGCACCAGCAGGTTGGCCTGCGGCCGACGGAACAGCAGGAAAGAGCCGTAGGCCGCCACAAGCTCGCGCAGGAAGCCGGGCAAGGCGGCTATTCCGCCACCAGCGCTTCCGGCGCGAAGCCTGCCTGGCGCAGGTGCGCCGGCAAGCGGTCGTGCTGGCACATGCTCTCCAGGTTCTCGGCCTCGCGGATCACCGAATGGCCGCCGTCGGGGTGCAGCAGCACGATGGCGGGCCGGTATTCGATGAACTGCATCCACTGGGTGTTGTTGTAGGCGCCCACCGGGCCGAACAGCAGCTGGTCGCCCGTCTCCAGCGGCGGCAGCTGCACGCTGTGGCGCATCACGTCGATGTTCATGCAGAGCGGGCCGTACAGCACGGTCTCGCGCGGCTGGCCCGGCTTCTGCGTCACCAGCTTCACGGGATGGTTGTACCAGAAGGCGGTGAGCATCACGTTCACGCCGGCATCCAGGATGCCGGCGTGGCGGCCGTCCGGCAGCCGCTTGGTGCCGACGACGGTGGTGGCGAGGAACGCGGCGTCGTCCACCACGGCCCGGCCGCTTTCGAAAATCAGGGTGGACAAAGGCCCTGGGCGGCCCGCCAGGCACTGGTGCAGCGACAGGCCCACCGCTTCGGCGTACTCCTCGACCTCCGGCACCGCCTGTTCGGGCGGCGCGTAGATGCCCTGCAGCGCGTTGCGGGACGGCAGGCCGCCGCCGATGTCGAGCGTCTCGATCCGCGTGCCGCCGCCGGCCTCCTGCTGGCGCATGAAGCCGGTGAGGCGGCGGACCTGCGCCGCGTAGGCACGCGGTTCCAGCATGAAGGTGCCCAGGTGGTTGTGCAGCCCGGTCAGCGCCAGATGCGGGCTGGCCTGCACCCGCGCCGCCGCCTCGTGCGCCTCGCCGGTTTCCAGGTCGAAGCCGAAGCGGCTCCAAGGCTCGGAATAGCCGGTGTTGACCGTCAAGCGCAGGGTCATCGGCACCCGGCGGCCCTGCCCGGCGGCGACGCTTTCCAGCAGCGCCAATTCGTCGAAATGGTCCACGTGGACATGCGCCCCTTCGGCCACGGCACGCTCCAGCGCGGCGCGGGGCTTGTTGGGGCCGTTGAACAGGATGCGTCCGCCCGGCACGCCGAGGTGGCGCGCCTTCTCGTACTCGAAGCGCGACACCACCTCGGCCCAGCAGCCCTCCTGGTGCAGGATGTTGCAGACGGCCGCGGTGTAGTTGGTCTTGTAGGACCAGCCGTGCACCACGTCGGGCCAGTGGCGCTCGAAGGCGGCGCGGAGGCGGCGGGCATTCCCGCGCAGCCGGCGTTCCGAGACGATGAACAGCGGCGAGCCGTAGCGCCGCGTCAGCGCGTCCACGGCATGGCCCTCGATTTCGCTCCGCGCGCTGTTGCCGGCTGCGCGCCGGCCGAATTTGTTGGTGGAGCCCAACACGTGCGGCTGCACGAAGGGCGGTTCCCAGGTGGCGGGCATGGCGTTCTATCCTTTGCTGAAGGGAGGCGGGAGGATCACGCGACGCGGTCGATCCGCGGCCACTCGCCGGCGGTGAGCATGGCTTCCAGCCGCGCCAGCGGGATGATCAGGTCTTCGGCATGGCGCAGGAACATCGTGCCCGGCTCGGCCGGGGGCAGCGCCGCCGGGGCTTCGCCGGCCAGCAGCCGCAGGAGCTGCACGGGCAGGTTCCGCCCTGCGCCGTGGCTGAGGTAGATCCAGGCCGGGAAGCGCGGGTTGATCTCGATGAGGTGGCGGGTGCCGTCGGGTCCGCACAGCACCTCCACCTCCAGCGGACCGGGCCAGGCCAGCTCGCGCACCAGGGTCTCGGCCAGCCCGAGCAGCGCGTCGTCGAGGATGGTGATGCCGGCCCAGGCCTTGCCTTTGTCGGTGACGGCGTGCTTGCGCATCATCACGCTGCCCAGCAAGCCGCCCCGGCCATCGCCCACCGCGGCAAGGTTCACCTCGTGCCCGGGCAGGAAACGCTGCACCAGCACGGGGTAGCCCCATTTCGCCGCCATTTCGGCGAAGGCGGCTCTGGCTTCCGCCGGGCGGTGCACCACGGTGGCGTCGTAGAACACGCCCTTCACCACCAAGGGGAAGCCCCAGCCCTCGGCCTCGGCGCGGTCGAAGAAGCCGGATTCCGAAAGCGGCCGCGTTTCCGGCACGGCGATGCCGAGCGCGGCGGCGAGCTCGGGCAAGCGGTCCTTGGCGCGGTCGCGCAGTTGCCGGGGGTTGGGCAGCAGGCAACGGACGCCTGCGGCGTCCGCGAGCTGGGGAACCGCCTCGATGAAGGTGGGCAGCTCCGCATCGAGGCAAGGAATGATGGCGTCGATGCGTTCCCTGGCGCAGATCTCGCCCAGCCGCCCGGCCAGGGCCTCGCCGCCCTCCGACGGATAAGGCAGCAGGTAGCCGGCATCGCACAGGCCCTGATGGTGCATCCCGGCGTCCAGCGCCTCGTAGCCGACGCCGACGATGCGGCCCTGGAACTCCGGAGCCTCGCGCAGGCAACGAGCGACCGCCATGCCGGGGCCGGGGCTGTCGGGGCGGCTGTTCATGCCGGTGATGGCGACGGTCCAGCGCCGCCAGTCGGCAGTGGGCGGGAAGCGCGGGGTCATGCCAGGTATCGCCCGAGCTGGCGCAGGAAGGCGGAGGTGGCTTCTGCAGCTGCGGCGGCCGAGACCGGGTAGTGCTCGGCCAGGTGCTGGCTGGTCTCCTCGATCGAACAGCCGCGGGAAAGGCATTCCAGCGCCTTGAGACCGGTGGGGTTCAGCGTGAAGCTCTGGCCGCTGCGAGGGTCGAAGGCGAAGCCGCTCGGGCTCAGCTGCAGCTCCGCGAGGCGGGTCGCATCGGGCTGGCGGGGCGAACCGTCCCCGGCCTGGGCCGTGGCTGAGGTCTTGAGGGTCACGGGCACGGTCTCCTTCCATGGCGCTGCATCGGGCGGAACCGGCCTGGGCAGCGGGGCGGATGGAGGGTAGAACCCCCACCCTGCACCTGCTTTTGAAAACGTTCTGGCACCAACAAATGTTTGCCCCGAGAAGACGGTGAGAACTCAAGGCGCAGTTAACTACCGCAGGTCAGCAAAAGTTGCTCGTCGAGGGCTTCAATGACGTGTTGCAAAGCAATAAAGTTAAATTTCTACCCCTATTTGTACTGCAAGCCAAGTTAGTCCCTATTTTGATTGGCGCCTTGCCTTTTCCTTGGCGGCAAGCCCGAGGCTTCTCAATCCGCTGACCAGCAACTATGGAGGTAGGCGGGGCTGGCGCGCCGTGCTGTTGCGCCTGGCGGGCGCCACCAGGGTAGTGCCCCGATTGCATCCGGGCGCAATGTGTCCGCAGCCGCGCGGCGGCATGCTGCACGGAGGTGGCCTGTGGCGCCGCAGGGTGGGCTGACGTAAGAAGCTTGCTCCCGACCTGACCCTGGAAACCACCTCGCCATTCAAGCTGAACCAAGACCGCCGCCACCGCATCCCGCGACAGAAACACAGGGTTGCCAACTCGGCCGCCTACGATGCGGCCCTGCGCCGGCGCGGGAGCCTCGCAGTCTGGTTCACGGACGAGGCGATCGCGGGCTGGCAGGCCGAGCTGCGCACCACCCCAGGCGGACAGCCCTGGTATTCACCGCTTGCCATTCTGACAGCCCTCACGCTCAAGGCCGTGTTCCGCCTGGCATTGCGCCGGACCGAAGGCCTGATCGGCTCCATCATCGGTTTGCTCGGACTGGAGCTGCCTGTGCCGGATCACTCGACCTTGAGCCGCCGGGCCACCGCGCTGGAGGTGCCGCGCCCGCAGCCGCGCCGGAGCGGCGAGCCCAGCCGAGGTCGGCCCCTTGCTGGATCAGATCAAGGACGTGGTGGCGTCGTTCACCGCCGGCGGCGGATACGACCAGGATCGCGTTTACGCCGGTGTTGCCGAGCGCCATCCAGAAGCGGCCGTCATCGTCCCGCCGCGTGCGACCGCCGTGCTGAGCGACACGGCCGGGACCGCGTCCACGCGGCGCGACCGCCACGTGCAGCACATTGCCGAGCACGGCCGCATGGCCTGGCTGAAGGCGTCCGGCTACACGACGCGGGCGCGAGCCGAAGCGGCCATCGGCCGGTTCAAGCAGGTGATCGGGGACGGGCTGCACTTGCGCACTGACGCGCGCCGCGCGACCGAGGTGGATATCGCCGTCCACGCGCTCAACCGCATGGTGGAGCTTGGGCACCCGAGCTACGTCCGCACCGCCTGACCTCGGACAGGCTTGGGGCGACTGCGCCCTCGCTCCGGGTCCATGCAACATGCTGGCACGCGCGACAGGTCGCGAGGGTCATGCTTGACGAGGTGCGGCGTATCGCTCCTGCCGGCGATCGGGCTCGGCACGCTGTCCCAGTAGCGGATGCCGAACAGCCGGATGCCGTCACGGCGGACCAGCCGCCGCTGCGCCGGAAGGAAATCCAGGGAGAAGCGGCTCGGGTCCGCCGGCATCGGCGCGGGGTCGCGGCGGGACGCCAAGGCTGCGGTGGACGGTGCGGTGATGGACGCCGACAACCTGGCGCAGCAGCCATGCCTCGAACTCTTCCAAGGTCATCGCCGCGCTGGCCGCGCTGTCATGATCGCCGCGCACAGCCACGTTGGAGAAGGTCGTGCCGGGAAGCAGGTGGACCGCGCCCATCACCGTCCCGATCAGCCGCTCGATGTGGGCGCCGTAGGTAGGACGCGCCGGATGCAGCGTCCGCGGCAGGCCCTGCACGGGCCAGCCATCCTCGATCCCGAACCGCGCGAGGTGGGGCGCCTTGGGCAGCACCGCTTGGCTGAGGGCGAGCGCCACCGAAAGCGAGGAGGGCGGATCGAGCGAGACGTGGGCGGCAGCGACCATGCGGGTCGCGACGTCGATCATCAGCGTGAGCCACGGCCTGCCGATCGGTTCGCGCCGCGTCGCGTCCACGAGGACGACGTCCGCGAGGGTGTGGTCGGTTTGCACGAGATCCAGAGGCGCGCCAGCTTCCCGTCCGGTCCCGGCAGGGCGGAAGCAGCGTGCCGCGGCAGAGCCGTGGCGGGCTTGCAAGAGGGTTTCAGCATCGATGCGCGCGACACGGGCGCGGATCGCGCGGTCGGACGGTTCGGGCAAGCCCGCCGCGCGGCAGGCACCGCGGATGCTGCCGGCGAGGTAGGTGGCCGTGGGTCTCTCGGGCTTGAGGTAGACATCGCGGATGCCGGCCCGGATGAGATGCTCGACCTCAGGCTGCAGGAGCTGTGTCCCCTCGCGCCGTCCGCATCGCGCAGGCAGCAGCGTCGAGGCGTAGGGGCGTGCGCAGGCAAGAGGGTTGCGATCGGGCACGATACCCCGGTCATCTCGTCGGGACACCACGCCTCCGGCGTCCATGGTGGCCGTCCAGGCGGGTGGGCGCCGTGACAAAGGGGAGCCACCCACCCCTGCAGGAAAGACACAGCCTGGAGCGTGACGGGTTCTGCACTTGCAAGCTCGGCAGCGAATGCCTCCGAACTGATCCCGCTGCCGGGCGGCACATCCATGGTTCCCCCTTGCCGGCCGGGGCACGCAACCAAATGGTGATGGCGCGACGCGGCCTTGCTGAGCAGGGCGCCATCATCTCGGGCAAATGCCTCGGCAGCGTTCTCGACCATGGCTGCTTGATCTTCGGCGACTCGCGAAGGGTGCGTGGTCAGAAGTGCTTTTCCACCATGAACCGAGAGCTTGCGTGGCCGTTCTTTCGAACGCCTTCCGTCAACGCTGGAAGGCGGTCGCAATCGCCTGCATGTTGGAGCAAAGGCCATGACCTTCGAAGCTTGGATAGCTGAGATTCAGGCCATCGTCACCTTCGTCGTCGAGCCTGAGGAGTGGCGCAGGTACTACGACGCCAAGCTGTCGCCCCTCGACGCCATTGCGCAGCACCGCACCGACGACGAGGTGTGACCTGACCTCCCCATGCTTCTGCGAATTGCCAACCATCCCCACAAGGGGTCAGGAGCCGAACCCACGCACCTGGCGGCGCCCAGCCGCCGACTGGCCGACCATCCCGGTACGGCACAAGGTCAAGGTGGCGGCCATCCGGCTGCGCGACGTCGGCCTGCTTGACCAGGCGCTGGACGTGACCCTGTGCGTCGCCAACCCGAACGCCTCGGAGCTGGCTTTCCGGCACATCCAGGCCGCGGTGGATGCGGCATGCAGCCCCTTGGCGGAGGGGGCCAGCGAACCGCCGGTTCGCCTGCCGCCGCGGTCGTCGGTCCCGGTGCCGTTTGCCGTCGTGAGCACCGTGCGGAACCTCGGCCTCCAGCTCCTTGGCGTTCTCGGCACCGGAGCGGTCGAGTAGCGGGTGCATGGGTCCGTCACGTTGGACACCCTGGGCATCGCCGTGCCGTTCAGCCGCCGCGGGCGGTCGGGGCTGCCGACGGCAGAGCGGGAGCTGCCGGCCGATGCCGTCGCGCCGGCAAGCCTTCGCTGCACTCCGACCCTATGATGCCCATGCGCCCAAGCCACGGGACGGCACCCTGGAATGGCTGTCAGGTACCGGAGCGAGGCGGACAAGCCCTCCGCTTGCACGGCACAGCCTGGACATCGTCCGCGGCCCGGCCTGCTGCCCGGAGCGGGCCTGCCTGGCTTGATTGCCTGCAGCTTGCATCTGATTGTCCTGCACGGCTGCGCCTATGATCCGCGGGTGGCGAAGCAGTGGGCTGGGAGGCATGGTTCTGGTGCATCAATGGCTTTCCGGTAGCCTCGGCTTGGGCGGCATGGGCAGGCAGTCACGCACGAACCTGGTCTAGGAGGCTGCACAACGATGAGCGGCAGCAAGGACGCGCGGATACGGCTCCCTCCGACGTGGCGCCTCCCGCCGCGGACAGCGCGCATACAGGCCAAGGCGCGCCAACAGACGAGGCGCACCAAGATGCGGGCGACGAGCGGCTTTCCAACCTCACCCCCCGTCTCGCTCCCGACCGGCCAACCGGCCTCGGCTGCTGCCCGTTGTTGAAGCCTGGCGGGCGCTTTCCGATCAGCGATCCTGCCTGTTCGCCGAGACCCGGGCCACGCGCGATGGACGATGCTGCCCTCTTCCGGGCAATCCTCGAAGGGGTCACTCGGATCGAGCGGCTGGCCTATGGTCGGCTCGCGGAGCTTGGCACGCCGCAACCCGCCTCGGTGCGCAGCGTCGGGGGGGTGCGCGCAACGCGAACCGGACAAGCATGCGGGAGAAACGCTTGGCGTGCCGTTCCTGCCAGCCCGCTCGGTCGAGGCAGCGGTCGGCACGGCCTCGCTGGTCCCCAACATTTTGAAGGAAGCGCAATGACGCCGATGCCTTTCGCCACCATGGCGGAGCTGATCGGACGCTACGACGTGTTCCTCATCGACCAGTTCGGTGTTCTCAGGGACAGCAACGGCCTCTACGAAGGCGCGTCGCAGGCCTTGAGGACGTTGAAGGCGGCGGACAAGACCGTCGTGATCCTGTCGAACTCCGGGAAAGATGGAGACGGCAACGCCCGGCGTCTTGTCGATCTCGGGATCGAGCGTGCGAGCTTCGACCACTTCGTCACGTCCGGAGACGTCGGGCTCTCGATCCTCAAGCGCCCCGGATCGCCGGCAAAGCCCGGCGGGCGCTGTCTGACCGTCGCCAGCGCGGATGCGCCCGGCTTTGCCGAGCTCCTCGGCATGGTGCCGGCCGACACCGGCTGCGATGCCGATCTCGTCTTGATTGCCGGCAGCGAAGCCGAGCGCATTTCGATGGAGGAGTATGCCTCGCTGCTGAGACAGGCGGCTGAACGGGATGTCGCCTGTTTCTGCACGAACCCGGACCTCCGCAAGCTCTGGAAGGGAACCAGCGTGCCAGGGGCAGGCAGCATCGCCGATCTCTACGAGGCGCTGGGCGGGCAAGTGACGCGCGTCGGCAAACCATTCCAGGAGATCTACGACTACGCGCTCCGATTGTGCGATGGTCCCGAGAAGAGCCGTGTCGTCTGCGTGGGCGACAGCATCGAGCACGACATCCTCGGCGCACGGTGCGCAGGGCTTTCCTCCGTGTTCGTCTCGACGGGCCTTGCTGCCCGGCAAACGCCGGAAGCCCAAGCGCGCGATATGGAGGAGGTCAATGCATGGCCGACCCATCGCATGACGCGGTTCAGCGTTTGACTGTCGATCGGCGTTGAAAACTGGCCCGGCCTGAATTGCGCCTCTGGCGCTGGACAGGATCAAGCGGCGGTTTTGACCCCGTGCTGGGCCTGTCGATCCTTGAACTGCACCGGGCCGAGACGGCCAAGGGCCGAGTGCAGCCGCCTCGAGTTGTAAAATTCTGCGCCAAAGACCCGCAGTATCGAAGCAGGTGACGAGGTGCTGGTGGCCTATGGCCGGCATCCCTGGGCTGGTGTCCAACCGGCGCCCAGGCGCAGTGCCGCCTGACCAATGCGGGCTACGGGGTTCACACATTTGACTGGGCAGCGAGGGTGAAGCCGGCGGCCATGGCGGCGAACTGTCCCCAACCGGCGCGCATGGTTTTGGGTCCGGGTGGCTTGTAGTAGCAGTTCCACCCGCCG
>JAABUQ010011873.1_pt1 | contig 10982 bp, 9 predicted proteins | sample 5560001 | NCBI WGS metagenome assembly JAABUQ01 (sample SAMN10711888, study PRJNA513371) | rock metagenome | isolation source: Antarctica rocks | place: Antarctica: Victoria Land, Finger Mt nord | collected 2015-12-18
CCGGAGAAACTCGCAACAGCGTCCAAAGGCTTTTCGCCATCAAGCCTGCTCCGGTCAGCAGGACCAGAGCGATCGCGACCTGTCCGACTATCAGAGCACTCCGCAGGTGTGACTGGCCCGTGACAACCCCGCGCCCGCCCTGTTTGAGCGCATCATTGGCGCTGACTCGTCGGGCCTGAAGCAAGGGAACCAGTCCGAACACAATTCCATTGATCAACGAGATCATGCTGGTGAAGGCGAGCACTCTTCCGTCCACCGCGATCTCCGATGTGCGAGGCAAATCGGCTGGCAAGTGTTGCACCAGCACGGGCACACCTACCAAGGTGAAAGTCAAACCCAGCAACCCGCCAACCACAGCAAGAACCATGCTTTCCGTTAATAGTTGCTGGGCGAGCCGCTTACGGCTGGCACCCAACGCAATGCGCAGAGCCATTTCTTTTTGACGTGTCGCCGCGCGAGTCAGCAAGAGATTGGCTATGTTGGCGCAGGCAATCAGTAACACCATCCCGACAGCGGCTAGAAGGGTGAGCAGCGCCGTTCGAACATTGGCCACGACATGCTCGCTCATAGGAACGGCTGTGATGCCGATCTCTTTGTCATCAGCCGGGTAAAGGCGCTGCAGACTCGCAGCCACTCGGTTCAGGTCGGCTTGAGCCTGCTGCAACGGAACACCAGGCTTGAGCCGGGCGAACACGCCCAAAGGATGGGTCCCCCGTTGCCATGGTTCTGGAGGAGAAGGGAGGGCCAGCGGTGTCCACAGATCAAATCGGTTGCGCGATTGGAAATCGGAAGCCTTACTGACGAACGAGAAGTCGCGAGGGAGAACGCCGATAATGGTATAGCCCGTGTTATTCAGTCTGATTTGTCTCCCAACAACATCAGGTCGAGCGCCGAAGTTACGGAGCCAGGTGGAGTAACTGAGGATCACCACCTGGTTTTGGCCGGGGCGGTCCTCTTCCGAGAGGAAGCTGCGCCCCATAGCCATGCGGACTCGCAACAGCGGGAAGAAATCGAACGAAACGGCGGCACCCGCCAGACGAAGTGGCTCGCCGGCGCCGCTGAGAATAAAGTCCGGATATGGATCGACAGCCGCCAGTTTTTCAAAAGAACGGCTCTGCTCGCGCCAGTCGAAGAAATTCGCCGGAGCGACCGTGCCGAGAGTGCCATTGGACAGCTGCCTTTCAAAAAGCATCAGAAGGCGGTCAGGCTCAGGGTACGGAAGAGGCTTCAGGAGCACCCCATTCACGACGGTAAAAATGGTAGTGTTAGCGCCGATGCCCAGTGCCAGGGTCAGTACTGCCACGAGAGAGAAGGCAAAATTCTTGCTCAGGGTCCGAAGAGCGTACCGAAGATCCTGTATGAATGTGTCCATGGAAACTCCAATTCTGATGTCGCGAACGCTTTCCTTGACTTGTTCAACGCCTCCGAGATCTCGGCGAGCCACTCGCAAAGCTTCTTCGCGAGGCATTCCGCACCGTACCTTCTCGGCCGCGACGAGTTCGAGATAGCTGCGGATTTCCTCTTCAAGCTCCTCGTCTACGCGTTGCTTTCGGAAGATGTTTCGACAAAGCGTGTAGAAATGCCGGACCACAACTCTTCCTCGCTATGTAGCCCGTAAAGCGCTCGCCATTGCGAGCGATATCCGTTCCCACCGTTCCGCCTCGGTATGGAGCTGGCTTCTGCCCGACTTAGTCAGTCGATAAAACTTGGCTCGTCGGTTGGTCTCCGATTCTCCCCAAGATGAAATCAGCCAACCCGCCTGCTCCATCCGATGCAGAGCGGGAAACAGGGAGCCAGCCTTGACCTCAAAGGTTCCATTTGTGATCTGTCCTATTCGGCGCGATATCCCCATTCCATGCATCTGCTCGGGTGCAAGAGATTTCAAGATCAACAAAGCAAGGGTTCCCTGCAGAAGATCGGATTGAGAGGAAGCCATACGAGCTCTTATAGAAACACTATAAGAACCTAGCAAATCTCTTATAGAATGTCAATAGGACGTCGGCAGGAAAGTCTCCATAGCGACGATGGTCGTGGGGCTATTGTCAGTTCATCGTGGGGACGCGGCCTGAGACGGGAGGTTACCGGAAAGTGCCGCCGGTCCTTCAAGTGAGCGATTATTTGCACTGGCCCCGCTAACGCGGTTCGCTATGCTGCAAAGGAATGCAGCGTAAGGTCATCGTCTTCGGCGGCGGCGGTCAACTCGGCGTCGAATTAGGCCGCGAATTTGAGCGCCGCCATTGGACCGTTCAGCGCTTCGACCGGCAGTCACTCGACATCGTGAACGGCAGCGGCGTGGAAGAAGCCATTGGTCAAGCCGATCCGCAAGTGGTCATCAATGCGGCGGCTTACAATCACGTAGACATAGCAGAGAACGAACCGTTGGCCGCTTACCAGGTGAATGCTCTAGCGGTGCGCAATCTGGCGATGGCGTGCCGCCAAACTGACGCACTCTTGGTCCATTACTCAACCGATTACGTTTTCGACGGCAGCAAGGGTACTCCCTACGTGGAGACGGACGCTCCGCATCCGTTGGGCGCGTATGGAGTCTCGAAGCTCGCTGGTGAACTCTACGCGCAAGCGTATCTGGACCGTCCGCTGATTCTCCGCACTTCGGGCGTTTTCGGCCCCGCCGGCATGTTCACCCCGCGCGGGAACTTTGTGGAATTAATGTTGCGCCTGGCGAGGAATGGCAGCCCCATTCGCGTTGTGCAAGACCATGCCGCTTCGCCTACCTACGCTCCGGCGATGGCGGTGCGCACCGCGGACCTTGTAGAGAAAAACATCACCGGCCTTTTCCACATGGGCGGCGGCGAGCCCATTTCTTGGTACGAGTATGCCAAGTTGATCTTTGAGCTGGCAGGCTTGTCGCCCTCTCTTCAGCCGACGGACGAACGAGAATACAGAACCGCCGCGCGCCGGCCCAAGTTCTCTGCGTTATCGAACGAAAAGCTCGACGCGACAGGCGTTATCCCCATGCCACCACTGCGTCAGGCGGTGGGCGACTATTTGTCGGCTCGCGAACACGCTACTGCGCATCGACCGGTGTAGCGTAATAGCCATTGCGGACTTGGACCCGGTTTTCGGATTTGTCCGTTTTGATTTCGACTTTACGGAAGGTTCCGTCGCGCCTCGAATTGACGGACGTGTAGCCGATCGAATACTGGTTCCGCAGTTCGTTCTGAATCTCCTCGAAGATCTGGTTCAATGGATGTTTCGAACTCACCGTGAAGACGTGTCCACCGGTCTCTTCCGACATCTTCCGCAGGTCTCCTTCACCGCCTCCGCCGATCATGATGCCACCCGACGCGTAGAAACTGCGGTCTACAAAGTAGATGCTGTAAATGATAGCGTCTGCCTTCTGGGCGTTCTCAATGGCGGTTCTCCGGTTGTAAGTGCTCCCTTCGTCTTCGCCGTCCGTGATGAGGATCAGCGCTTTTCTGCCCACCTCGGGTTTCAACTTCTCGTTCGAAGCCAGGTACACCGCGTCGAACAGCAGCGTTCCCTTCGGCGTGCCGATCTGGGGAACAGGACCGGTATTGGGGATGGGTCCGCCGGTCATGACTGTCTGTCCATCGCCTCGCAAATCTTCAAGAGCCGCCGAGAGACGCTTTGGCGAACTGGTGTAATCCTGCAGCAGATCCGTGCTCTTGCCGAATGAAATCAGGAAGGCTTCGTCTTTCTTCCGGATGACGCTTGAGAAAAACGCGGAAGCCGCTTGCCGTTCGATATCGATCAAGCGCTCCTGGCTGGCGCTGATGTCAATCAGCAACCCCAGTGTGAGTGGCAGGTCGGTCTCTCGCGAGAAGCGCTGGATCGTCTGTTGCTTCCCATCTTCGTAGACTTTGAAGTCGCTCTTCTCCAAATTGGTAACGAGCTGTCCACCCTTTTTGGCGCGTACGGTAAACAAGATGTTTACCAGTTCCACGTTCACCGTGATGGTCGAGTCTTGGCTGGCGGCCGGATCCTGTCCGAGTGCAGGTGGCGCCGTCTGTGGAGCGCCGGCCATTTGCCAGCTCAGCGCTCCGCCGGTGATCAGGAGTGCCAGGACAAGGCACAGAAAAACACGAAGGGAACTACTCATCTGGTTATGATTATCGTCTAGAAGGGGCACAAAAACCAATGGAACTCGGGACGCTACATCTTCGAACTGCCGACCCGGTCATGGCCGAGATCATTAAGCGCGTAGGACCGTGCGAACTCGTCAGCCGCGAGCCAACTTTCGAGACGTTGGCCCGTTCCATCACGTTCCAACAGCTCCATGGAAAGGCCGCGAGCACCATCTTCGGGCGCCTACGAAAGGCGGTGGGCCGGAGATTTACGGCCGGGGCGTTTCTGAAGCTTACCCCCGAAGAACTGCGCGCGTGCGGTCTTTCCCGGCAAAAAATCGCCTCATTAACGGATCTGGCCGAGCGGGTGGCGCGCCGCGAGATCAAGTTCCGATCGCTAGGTACGCTGGAAGACGAAGCCATCATCGCGGCGCTCTCGCAAGTACGCGGCGTCGGCGTCTGGACCGTGCAGATGTTCTTGATTTTCGCTCTTCGGCGACCGAATGTAATGCCACTTGGCGATTTAGGCATCCGCAGTGCAGTGCGAAAGGCTTACGGACTTCCTGAGCTTCCCACTGCCGCCGAACTCGCCAAGCTGGCCGAGAAGTGGCGCCCATACTGTTCCATTGCGAGTTGGTATTTGTGGCAGAGCCTGGATGGGCCCGCTGGCATTTAGATCAGGGCCGTTCCGGCTTCAGCACGACCACGCCGAGCGGAGGAATGACCAGCGCCGCCGAAGCCGGTCTTCCATGCGACGGCACAGGTTCAGCGTAAACGTGCCCTCCGTTTCCCATGTTGCCGCCGCCGAACATCTCCGCGTCCGAATTGAAGAGTTCGCGATATATTCCCGCCTCTGGCATCCCGACCCGGTACTGCGGATAGGGCTGAGGGGTGAAATTGCAAACGAAAACCAGGTAGTCCTCGCTCCGGCTCCCGCGGCGGACGAACGATATGATCGAACGCTCCGCGTCGTGGAAATCGATCCACTCGAACCCGGAGCCCTGAAAATCGATCTCGTAAAGCGCCGGTTCACTACGGTAGAGGCGATTCAGCGAAGCGCAAAACGTCTGGAATTTCCGATGGATCTCGTGATCGAGCAGCCACCACTCCAACTGCGCTTCCGAATTCCATTCGGCGGTTTGCCCGAATTCCGAGCCCATGAACAAAAGCTTCTTCCCCGGATGCGCGTACATGTAGCTCAAAAAAGCCCGCGCATTTGCAAACCGCTGCCATTCGTCTCCAGGCATCTTATCGAGCAATGCCCTTTTGCCGTAAACTACCTCGTCGTGCGAGATCGGGAGGACAAAGTTTTCCGTGAATGCATACACCATACTGAACGTGATCTCGTTCTGGTGGTACTTGCGGTAGACGGGATCGTTTTCGAAGTAATGCAGCATGTCGTGCATCCAGCCCATGTTCCACTTCATGGTGAATCCCAGGCCGTTTAAGTAGACCGGCCGCGACACTCCCGTGAAGGCGGTCGATTCTTCCGCAACGGTAATGGCCCCGGGCACTTGATGCACAAGCTCGTTCGCTTTCCGGAGGAAGTCAATGGCGTCCAGGTTCTCATTGCCGCCGTGAATGTTGGGTATCCATTCACCCGCCTCTCGCGAGTAATCCAGATACAGCATGGACGCCACCGCGTCCACTCGTAAGCCGTCAATGTGGTATTTCTTCAGCCAGAATAGTGCGTTCGATATCAGGAATGAGCGTACTTCGTTCCGGCCGTAGTTGAAAATCAGCGTTCCCCAATCGCGGTGTTCGCCCAAGCGCGGATCTTCATGCTCGTAGAGCGCGGTTCCGTCGAAAAACGCCAGCCCATGGGCGTCCTTCGGAAAGTGTCCCGGCACCCAGTCCATGATTACGCCGATACCCTCCCGGTGGCAGTGATCGACGAAATACATAAAGTCCTCGGGCGAGCCGAAGCGCGATGTGGGAGCAAAGTAACCTGTGACTTGATAACCCCAGGAGGGCGCGTAAGGGTGTTCGGCGATGGGCATCAGCTCGATATGAGTGAAGCCCATTTGCTTGACGTACTCGACCAGTTGAATGGCAAGTTCCCGATAGGTGAGCGGTTGATTCTGCTCATCCTTCCGCCACGAGCCGAGATGCACTTCGTAAACCGACATGGGACTGTCCAGCCATTTGGTGTTCGCTCGCCGCTCCATCCAGTCTTGGTCTTGCCATTCGTAGTCATCGATGTCGGTAACGACGGACGCCGATTTCGGCGGCGTCTCCATCCAAAACCCATAGGGGTCCGACTTCATTTGGCTGTAACCGCGAAAGCGTGACTTGACGGCGTATTTGTACGATGTGCCCGGTTCCACACCCGGTATGAAAATCTCCCAGACGCCACTGGTGCGGGCCCGCATGGGGTTGCGCCGCGTGTCCCAGTCGTTGAAGTTTCCCACTACGCTAACGACGATGGCGTTCGGAGCCCACACCGCGAAGCGCGTGCCCTTTACGCCTTCGGCTGTAACCACGTGAGCGCCGAAAGCGTTGTAGCCCTCATAATTCGTGCCTTCGGAGTGCAGGTGCAGATCGAAATTGCTGAGCAGCGGCTGGAAGCGGTACGGATCTTCGGCCTCTGACGTTTCGCCTTGAGAATCCGTGATCCTGAACTTATATTGCGAAGGCTGCGCGCTGAGCCGGGCGGCGAAGAGTCCAGCCATGTGGATGCGCTCCATGGGAACGCTGCTTCCGTCCGTCACGACTTCCGCCTGCTGGGCCTGTGGCAAAAACGCCCGGATCTCCCACCCGCTTTTGCCAGCGTTGCCAGCCGCGTGCGGCCCTAACACGCCGAACGCGTCGCCGTGGTAGCCGCCGGCGATGGCTTCCATCTCTTGATCAGTCATGGCACGTTTATTATGGCAGGGGAGTGCGCGTTGGACGAACGGGAAACAGGTCTTCAGCAATTTCTATTTGCACTGCCGAAAGCTGAGTTGCATTTGCACCTGGAGGGGTCGGTAGAGCCGGAAACCATACGCGAACTGGATCCATCGCTGTCATTGGAAGCCATTCGCGAGAATCTCCATTACACGGACTTTGCCGGTTTCTTGAAGGCCTATGTGTGGGTCGCGCGCAAGCTGGATTCCACCGCGGCATATGCGCTTGCCACGCGACGGCTGCTTGAAAAACTCGCCGCACAGAACATCTGCTACGCCGAAATTACCCTTTCTGCCGGTGTGGTTCTGTGGAAGGGTCAGAAACTCGAGAGCATCTATGAAGCGATTCAGGCAGAGGCCGCCCGGTTCCCCCGTGTAAAGGTCGCCTGGATCTTCGATGCGATCCGCCAGTTCGGCGTTGAGCAAGCGGCGCGCGTTTTTGAGGTCGCCAAAGAATTCCGCAACGCAGGTGTAGTGGCGATCGGGTTGGGGGGAGATGAGGAGCGCGGCCCAGCGATCTGGTTCGAACAGCTATACCGCAGCGCGAGGGATGCCGGTCTGAGACTCACATGCCACGCCGGAGAAGTGACGAATGCGGACAGCGTTGTTCAGGCGATCAACATTGGTGCTGAGCGTATAGGTCATGGCATTCGCGCGATTGAAGATCCTGCCGTGCTGAGCCTTCTCCGTGAACGCGACATTCCACTCGAAGTCTGCCTCTCGAGCAATGTATGTACGGGAGCCGTAGCGAGTCTGGGCCAGCACCCGTTGCGTCAACTTTGGGACGCGGGAGTGCCGATCGTTTTAGGAACGGACGATCCAGCGCTCTTCTCTACAGACCTGCTGCGCGAGTATACGTTAGCTGCTGAAGTCTTCGGATTCTCGCGCGAAGAGCTGAGGAAACTGGCGGCAAACAGCCTGCGGTACCGGTTCGTTTAACCGCATTAGTCAACCCCGCGTTTGCCCGAGCTTTTCTTCGAGCAGAAGCCGGATTAGCGCTTCCAGTTCCCGGATGCGATCCGCCAGTTCTTCGATATCCGCCGGCTCGGACTCTCCGGACGCTGCCACCCGGCCATGTTCGAGGGTGCCGAGAGCCTTACTGCGAGCACTGACCACGCGTCCCGGTATTCCGACGACGGTGGATCCTTCCGGAACGGAATGCACGACCACGGACCCGGCGCCCACTTTTACGTCATCACCGAGCCGAATGTTGCCCAATATCGCGGCGCCGGTGCCCACCACCACGCGATTTCCGATGGTTGGATGACGCTTGCCGCGTTCGCCTCCGGTGCCCCCGAACGTGACGCCTTGATAAACGAGAACATCGTCACCTACTTCGGCGGTTTCACCGATGACGACGCCTGTTCCGTGGTCGATGAAGAGTCGCTGGCCGATCTTGGCGCCGGGGTGGATCTCGATGCCCGTTAAGACGCGTGAACCCTGGGAGATCAGGCGGGCTAGCACGTACCACCTGCGACGGTAGAGGCTATGCGCCACTCGATGGAGCAGAACCGCATGCAGGCCCGAATAGCAGAGCAGGACCTCCAGGCTGCTTTTAGCCGCCGGATCCTCTCGTTTGATGGCCTGAATATGCTCGCGCAGGGACATCTTGTCTATTCTCTCCTAATCCTGATGCTTTGCCGAAGTGCCAGGATGCGGCGCTCGGTTTCTTAGAATTAAGAGCCGAGGCCTAAGCCGATCAGCACCACGCCGCCGACAAAGAAAGCGGCCGCCAAGCCGAGCCACCGCTTGGCACTGGCTGGCGCTGCTTTAAACTCCCGCCACCCGAACGCACCCCAAAGGAGCGCGAGTAGCACAGAAGCGGCCGGTAAAATCAGCTTCAGTGCCGGGTGGAAACCTGTCTGCACGGGTATGGCGAGAGCAAGCGAGGCAGCCAGCGCGCCTACGGCCCACAGGGCACCGCCTGCTAAGCCGAGGAAATGCTGACGCGCCACGCCCTGGAAATAAGCGCTGAACTTTAAGGGCCCACCATCAATCGCGATGTTGAGGAAATAGAAATCGAACACCACGGTTGAGATCAGTACGCCAATGGAGAACATGAGCATCCCGGCGTAAGGACCGAGCGCGAGGTCACCGGTCATGCCCTTGGCGGCAATTGGATAAAAGAAGCCCAGGATTATGCCGCCGAAAATGGCAAGGAAAAGGCCCTTCCCGGTCCTCTTGTTCGCCGGTTTGGCCGGCAGCTTACCAGGGGTCTTGGCAGCGACCGGCTTTCGGTTGGAAGCGTCGCGGATGCGGCACGCCGCCACGTCCAGCACGATGCTGACGATTATCAGCACGATGCCGGTGATAAAAAACAACCCGTTGGTAGTCCGAAAGGAGAACAACGAACCGACTACCAGAGCCGAGCCGATGCCGATGGGGAAAGCACCCGATACACCCAGCAGCGAGACGGCAGCCAGCAGCAGCATGTTCCCCAAGCTGAACAGGAACCCGGCCGCGACAACAAAGGCCTGTGACGAGCGGCCGGCGACCAGCAGCCGGTCGCTGAAGGAGAGGTCTGAACCGACGGAGCCCAACGTAAACGCAGCCAGCAGAGAAATCAGGGTGATGCCAGCCGCGAAATCGATGGAATACAGTTCAAAGCGCCAGCGCGGCCCGGCTAACTTGAAGGTATTGACCCACGAGCCAAAGCAAAGAAGCGAAACCAGGAGAAGCAGGATGGCTGAAGTGTCGTTCGCCGGCAGAATCATCGAATCTGTCGTTAAAACTAACGACGATAGCTCTGCAAGGATACCAGACTAGTAGGGACAGCGGCCTGCTGATTGGCGGCGAAGTAATGCTGCTCGGAGAGGTTGCGATAGACGCCGCCTGCGATACCGGACGCGATCGGTCCGCTGATTCCTCGACCGCCTGTCAGCAGTACGATCACGGCGATTTTCTTCGTCCCTACGTCGTTGAAGGAGCCGAACCAACCAAGGTGAACGCCGGGCTGCGCGGTGTCCGTGCAGGTGCCGGTCTTCCCGAAAACGGGTTCGTTGGCGTCGTAATTGGCACGGTGCGCGGTCCCGTTCGGGAACTCCACTGCTCCTCGCATACCCATCTTCACTTGAGGAACCAGATTGGCGATGTCCAGGGTTCGCTTGATGCGGGGAACAAATCGTTCCACGTCTTCCTGGCTTTTCGGGTACTGCAGGTAGTACATGGTGCCGCCGTTAGCGATGGTAGTGACAATACTGGCCAACTCCAAAGGCGTCAGCCGAATGCCATCTCCAAAACTCGTCATCATGCCGACTCCGGAATTAGGCGGTTCGCTGGTGAGAAATCCGGCTTCTTCGCCGGGGATGTCTAGACCCGCTTTTTCGCCCAGCCCGAACAGACGCGCGTACTTCTCCACGCGATCAAAGCCAAGCTCCTGACCCAACTTGGCGAAGTAGAGGTTGTTTGAATGGGCGATGGCCTGAGTCATGTCCATGGCGTAACGGCGCGTCAGGTGAACCGCAGTATCCGAACTCACGATGCCTTCACTTAAAGAAGCGAAGGAGACCACCATCTTCACCGTGGAGCAGGGCTGATAGGCGCCCTTCAGCGCCAGCTTCTGGTTGACCATGCTTAAAATGCGCCCGGTCTGGGGGTCGGCAACCACCACGGCGCCGTTATAGGGACCCAGGGCATCGATAGCGGCCTTACGAACCACAACATCCTCGCCCTCGACGTTGTCGCCCACGGTTGAGTCCGCATAGGTGGGCTCGGTCCATGGACTGGCAATGACGTGGTGTCCACGCCGGCGGCGGGAGGCGAGCCGCAACGAGCCGGCTTTGCCCGTATGTATGACTCCCGCCTGGGTGGTCGTACGATGCGCTTTTTTCCTGTGCTTTTGCGGTGCGGCTGAAACCGTCCCCGCGCTGAGCAGCACGAGCGACAAAGCCACGATGTAGAAAGGCCGGATTTTCATAAACCACCCTTCAGTAAAAATCGACATGCCATTAATGAACGATCACCTTCGGTCTAAGTACAAGATAAGCCAAGCCACACAAGTTAGATTTACTTATATCCTAAGTACTTCCGCTAATAACGTCAACTCGGGACT
>JAABUQ010011874.1_pt1 | contig 10982 bp, 12 predicted proteins | sample 5560001 | NCBI WGS metagenome assembly JAABUQ01 (sample SAMN10711888, study PRJNA513371) | rock metagenome | isolation source: Antarctica rocks | place: Antarctica: Victoria Land, Finger Mt nord | collected 2015-12-18
ATGCGATGATGGCAATCTTGCTCCCGTCGTTTGAGCTTGCTAATCCGGTACCGCCATATCCTGAAGCCTGAGAGGGATTCCCTGACGCATGGGACCATCCCACATGGGCGGCGGCCGTGGAGTCAGCTGCTGAATACGTGGTGACGACTGATTTGAAGCATGCCCCCAAATTCGATCCAACGCAGAGCAACAGACACATTCATCAAGGCATCGAGTACCTGAGGCCTCAGGACTTTCTGCAGCGCATCGGCTATTGGGATGGAGATGACGCGGAGTAGAAAGTGAGCGCGATCACCGGCGCGTCGTGCCGGTCACGAGGGATTCGCTGACGGGCTTCGTCCAGTCGGTTGGCATAGATGTCCGCCGGCAGAACGGACACCCTCGCACCAATGGTGGCCAAAACCTCGTCCAGCAACTGCGTAGCCACCGAGCGAGAAAAGATCCCACGCTCGATCAGTAGGGCGACGCGTTTGCGCAACTCGTGCTCGGTCTCCCCCCACGTCTCCTCGGCCAGAGCGAGGTCAAGGGCAGGATGCATAAGGAACTCCCGACCTCGGACTCGCAGTACCTCCGCCACCAAGATGCTGGCATCAACGACGAGGCGCATGCGAATCGGTGGGAACCTCATTCGGTATCGGCTCGTTGGGGTCTAGGACGCGGGCTAGCTCATCCTCACTCATTCCCGTCTCGGTGAGTACGTGCTGCACCGCGCGCTCCAAACGTGCCAGCGCCTCGCCAAAGTTCTCGTAATGGCTCTTCGCCGTTGGGATGTAAAAGCCGAGCGGCTGGCCGTGTCGTTCGACAGCCAGCACCTCATCGCCCGAGAGGTACCGAGTGGCATGGTCGCGGAATTCGCGAACACCCACATGTTTCATCCGCGCCTCCTTGTGACCACCTGTGTACACAATATAGTACCATTCAGAAACAGTATTGATGTCCGTGGTCTAACGCACAGATTCTCTCCCGCCTCCTCGAAATCCAGTATCGCAATCACACGATCCTGATGACGTGGATCGACCAGAGCGTTGCCGTTGTGCAAATCGCCGTGGATGATGCCTCTCGGTAAGGGCTGATCGAGGAGTGTGCGCGCCCATTCCGTATGGGCACCCGACACTCCAGGCTTCATCAAGCTGCCTGCCTCGTTTGGGTTCGGGCACGCCACCTCGGATGTATGGAACAGGGCGAGGTGCCGGCCAATGTCTGAGACGAGGCCTGCGCTCATCTGACGTGGGGGAACGCCGTCAATCTTCTCAGAAATCACCGTGTTGAGGTTGTGGTGGCCACGGTAGAGATACTCGCCATCCCTGCTCCGTCGATAGTGCGCAGTTCCGACTCCGGCCTGCGAAAGCTGCTGTTGTATGGCGACGTCGTTCTCTATGGTTTCGGGAGTCTGAGTCACCAAGAACTTAACCACAAAGTCGCCCTGGTCTGTGCTCACCACATAATTGTGATTAGCGATTCCGTTCGAGATCGGAGCTATCCCCAGGCAGATACCGACTCCGAAAAACGACAACACGTCTGGAATGCTATCGGCCTCGATCTCTGAGCGTTGCTTCATACCTGTATCGTCGCATGATGTACCATGCGTTCGTCGGACTTATGAAACCCATGCATCCTGCCAGTGCTTGATATCGTGCATGATCGCCAGCGTCCATGCCACATCAACAGCGCGCGAGGCAGCATGAGCGCGAGCTTGTTCAATGTCCGGCAGTGATACCACCCACCGATGGACCAGAGGGGTTGGCGGGCGATTGCCGCTGGGAGCGCTCTTCGCTCGGCCAAGGTGAGGTGGTCTGTCAGCCCACTATCGTAAGCATCAATCAAGGCGCGCAGTTGCTGGATTCGCGCATCCGAAACCCGATCGCCGCCAATGGACGAGTTTGCAAAATAAAGCGTGAGGGCGAGATCATCGATGCGCAGACGTTCGCCCATAAAGTCAAGATCAGTTATGAGCACCACAGCGCCCTCCCGGAACAGCACATTGTTATCCCAGAAGTCGCCGTGCACCAACTGTCTCGGAAGATTCGACACACCGTCCCTCTCGATCTCGTGAACCAGGCGCGCCAGCTCCTGGGAGGAGGCGGCCAGTTCGAGTTCGTCCGCCGTTGGGTTCCACGACCTCATTCGCTGCACGCCCCGTGCGGCGCCGGCGAGCGCGTGTTCAGGTTCAATATGATTGGCGAATCGAGGATGACACCCCGCCGCGCTAACCCTGCTGCTCTGAAGCAGAGAATGCGTTCGCCCCAAATACGGAAGGCCGGTTTCGAGACGATGCCAGCTGTTCATGTTCGCATCGTGCTCAACGTAACGCTCCACCTCCATCAGCTGGCCATCGACCACGACAGACGCGCAACCATCCATCGTGGGCACCAGTTGCGGAGAGGGCACGCCACCGGCGGCAAGGCGGCGGCGGACGAATTGAATATCGGCAAGGCGTGCCGGACTGGTGTGCGATCCATGCACTCGAGCCACGTATCGGCCTTTGGACGTTTCAACCAGAAGATTAAGAGTGAACGATCCTCCAAGATCTTGGGCAGCCGCTGTTGGACGCAATCCGAAGCGATCGCGCAAGATCTCCACGATCTCTGGCGACGGGTTTGGGCGGGGTCCGTGCTGATCCAGCGACATATTGTCAAGGGTCTCCAATCGCAGGTTCAAGGGCGGACCGTGTGGCGAGGGTGTCCCCGCACCGCGTCACCGACCGGCCGTTGGAATGATCTTTAGATCGTCAAGGGAAGGGCCGCGTGGCAGCGCCGGCTCTGGTCCACACCACCATGCTACTCCTCGACTGGGGGGCGCGGTGGGATGGTCGAGCCACTCACGGGTGTGCTTCCCTGCTCCGCTCCGTGGCGGGAGACCGGACCCGGGTGCACGCGACCACCGAGCTGCGTAGGGTAGAAGCGAATCAGGCGGATGCTGGTCCTGTGCCCCGTTCGGGGAGCTACGTCCGGCGAGATGCGTGGAGAAATCGAGCGTTCCACCATGTCAGGAGGGCGGCAAGGAACAACTCTCTACTGCTTCCCATCCCTGCCAAGATTGGCGTCGATCTACTGGTAACCCCGAGCTATGACGAGGCTGGTCCTGAGCAGTTGATCCACATCTGCCACATATGGATGCGGCTTACGGCAGGGTTTGGAACGACTCGCACTAGTAGTGGTTGCGTGGCAGGTCCACGTGCTGAGCCGGCCCGGCTGCCCTCAATGACTACTGTTGTGGCGTCGTTCGGTGGCTGGCTCAGCCAGCTCCTCAGGACTGCCCTTGGTTGCACGATGCGATCCCCCTCGGCGAAACGCTTCTGTAGCCATGCCTCGACGGCGGACTTCCCCACAAGGTCAACCATGGTGCCCTGAGAGAAGTCGCAATCGTCGTACACGACGTCGTCTGCGAGGAGCGCAAGCACGCCGGCGACATCGTGACGGTTGTACCTATCGAGGAAGGTACGTGCCAGCGCCCGCTCCCTGTTCGGCTGTGAGCCATGCGGGCGTGTGCCGGCAGCGCACCAGTCACTGCCGGTGAGTCCTACCAGATCGAGCAGCCCGTTGGCTCTGACCACCAGCTTGCCCAGACCGTTGTTAAGCGATGGGACCAGCCCTCGCGCTACCAACGGATCGAGCGAATCGCTGTAGCGGGAAACCGGCCCCCCCACTCCGACTTTTCCTGGTCCCGGGGCTGCAATGAGCGATCCCACCGGGCCGAATCGATCATGCTCCCGGAATCGGGCACGCAGCCAGCGTCGGAGCGTCGGCTTTGTCTCGAGGAAAACGGCGTGGTGGTGCGCATAGTCGCAGTCGCTATACCGCAGTTGGTTGGGCAGCAGGGCGAGGATGGCGGGGATATTCCTGCGGTTGTAAGCCGCATAGAAGGCACGCATCACCTGATTGGCTCGCTGCTGGGTCGGCGTCAAGGTTGGCGTGGGAGTGGGACTGACCGATGGAGATGCGGACGTCGGATGAGGGCCAAGCGATACAGCGCTAATCAGTACGCCCGCCGTGAGAATACACAGCAACCAGAGGCGATAGTGAGGATTCGCCGCACCATAGGTGTGTCTCTTAAGCCAGGATGCTGGTGGCAACAATGCACCCTCCCATGAAGGCCAGCGCGACGGCGTTGACCCGGCGAACCAGCCAATGATAGACCAGATACCCTTGACCAAACGAACTCGCGGCAGTGTGCCTGGCGCTATACCCATAATAATATCAATCCCGTTTAGTCACGCCGCGTTTTTCGCGGGGAAGCGATGGAGGTTGTCGGTGATCCAGTGCCAGCCTGCGAGCCGCTTGTTAGAGGCTTACTGGTTCGCCTGGGGCTGGAAGTCTGGCGCCACGTACCGCCGGTTCACCAGCGGCCAGAGCGCCTGCGCATCCAGTGAGTCCCAGCCCGCTCGGTTGATCAGCGTTGCCACCTGACGATCCAGGTCCAGCCGCATCACTGTTGTTTCACGGCTGCGACCGTGTCCCGCGGGCACTGGATACGTTCCGCGTAATCGGATGGTGGCGATCGGCAGGCGGCTGCTGTACAGGTTGCGCAGCATCAGGTACACGTCACTGGCGGCGCCGTTGCCCACGGTTCCTTCCGACAGGTCGTTGTTGATCGACCAGGTGATGCTGAGGATCAGCTGATGGGGGTGTCGCGGGTCTCGCTGCACGCCGGCCAGGTGATAGCGTCGGACACCGCGGTCGCTCGGCCCCAGGGATGAGGTGAGGACCACGTCGATTCTGTGCGCCAGCGTGCCGGTGCGTGGGACTGCCACGGCGGGGGCGCCAAAGCCTTCGTTGCCGACATCGGTGACAATGCGGATCAGAAACAGGAGTTGACCGAACAGGACCACCGCCACCACCAGGCCCGCGCAGAGCTGGCCAAAGGTTGGATGGAAGCGACGCTGCTGCACTGGTGGCTCAAGCCGCCGGAAATACGCCATGAACGTTTAGGGGGACTGATCCTGCGGCGCCGCCGGCCAGATTGGTCCAGTGCTGTATGTCTGGCTGTACTTGGGCAGATTCTTGAGGAAGCCGATGTTGCGTTCAAAGTTCTCCTGGCTCCGTGCCCAGGAGGCAAAGCGGGCCTGATCGACCACCTTCAGTTGGGCATGCATCTTGGCATGCCAGAGACCACAGAGTTCGTTGCAGATCACCCAGTTGTGCCCATCTGGTGTACTGGTGGCCGTATGCCGCGCCAGTAAATACGCCTGGTTCGACACACCGGGCACAGCATCCTCTTTGATATCGTAGTCGTAAATCCAGAAGCTGTGTACCACGTCGAGCGAGGTGATGTCGAAACGGACCGGCGTTTCGACCGGCACCTCCAGATAGTTCGTCTCCATGCCGCCGTAGCTGGGATAGCGGAAGGTCCATTGCCACTGCTGACCGACCACCTGAACCACCAGCAGTCGGGGCCGCGTGGCCACCGTGTGGGTCTTGGTCACCTTGCCGTGACGCAGCGTGTGGGCCGAGACCAGCGGCGCCTCGGGCGCCGTGGTGATCTCGTGCAGCGTGAAGGTGCCCCATCCGGCCAGGAAGAGCACGATGACAAAGCTGATGGCTGCCCAGATAAAGAGAATCGGCTGGCTATCCGGTCGGTCCGGTACATCATCCGCGCCAACGTCGGGCCGGCGGCGGAACACGACGAGGTTGTACACAAACAGCACCCAGACAAAGACGAAGACCGGAGCGCCGACGTAGAACAGCATGTAGAGCGTCTGGTGCTCGCCCAGCGCCTGCGACGACCCGGCGGGAGAAGGAATAGGAAGGATACCGACCAGCACTTCGACGATGGCAGAAACTACGATCCAGATCGCCGTGATCCGTACCCCGTGATTGACGCTTCGCATCTATCCCTTCCTTACTATGAACGTTGGTTTTGCACGCATCTCCGCTGGCCTCAACCGACCGAGATAATACCATCCATGTAGCCAACCTCTTGCATTGGTCCGCTAAACCCATAGAGGCCGGACCCGCAGGGCACGATACACTGCCATCGGAAGACGCCGGCGCCCTGTGTGCGGAAGGTAAACTTCATGGTCTCAAACGAACCCGGCTTGGCGTTGCTCGCGATCCCCCTCATGGGTACGGTCACGCCCAGGTCTGGAATAGTAAAGGTGTGCGAGGTGACACTTGGGTCCATGACCTGGAGCGGCTTGCCGTTCACGTATTCCACGCCGCCAACCGTCCCCTGAACCTGGGTGAAGAACGGGTTACGCAAGGCGGTCTGGCTATCGTAGTTATGAATGATGATGGTAACCATGCCATGGGCCGGCACGTGGAAAATGGTGCCCGGCGACTTGCCGTCGGGCGTCTGATAGCCGAGCCAATCGGCGTGCGGTCCGGTACCAACCTGCTGCACGATATTGAGCGCCAGCGTCGCATGTGGCTGCCCGTTCACGGTACTGAGCTTCACGTATTTATTCGCGTTGACGCTTGACCCGTACGCCGCCTTATAGGTCAGGCCCAGCACATAGAGAACAGTCAGCAGCAGAATAGCGACGGTCCCCACGGCGATCAGGATAGCGGCTCGTTTGCTGCCTGTGCTTCCAGTGTTCATAGCAACCTCCTTGTTCGGCGAAAACTTCTCAGGGGAAACGCGCCGTGTCACTGGTCTGTGGGACGGCGGCTACACGATACGGAGGGGTGACGGCCGCTTCCTCTTCACCCAGCCACTTGAAGAAACACACCACAAACGCAGCGCCAAATAAAAACATGACCGGCACCCACATGATCGCCCCCGCCAGCTGCTGATCGGTCAGCGCCGACATACCGTACGGGCGGGGATGAATAGAGGCGTACGGCGCAAAGAGCGCGCGCGGCGCGAAGACAAAATACATAGCGAGAAAATTGCTGGAAAACGCGGCGAGGATGACGTAGCCGGATCGCTGCAGATAACTGAGCCGCGTATGCAGCATGCGCTGGTCGACGATCTGGCTCCAGAACAGGAATCCAAACCCCAGAAAACACAGGTGCTCAAGATCGTGCACCACCTGATTGCGCAGGGTGAGCGTGAAGAGCCAGTTCCAGTGCCAGACGTAGAGATCGGCCAGAAAGAGAGCCAGGACCTGACGAGGCCGGTTGAGCCAGCTGAACGCTCGTCCAAGCCGGCGCAGCACGAGGTGATGCGCCAGAGTGGAGAGAGCCGGCCGGCGCACAGCAAGTGGCACCCCATGCAGGATTGGGACCCCAGCATCACCGAGCGCCAGCAAGGGCGCGGCCAGCATGATGAGCAGCATATGCTGAGTCATGTGCACCCAGAAGAACTGTTCGACATGGGCATCGAGTGGAGACTCCAGCGCCACCAAGACCGTGAACAAGCCGGTATAGAAGGCCATCGCTTGCCAGCGACGCCGGGTTCGTCGAGCGCCCACGATGGTCAGCGCGCCGTGCAAGCCGCGGGCATAGAGAATGCCGGCGAGCAGCACACCAATCACCACCGGAAGATCGAACGACCACTCAGTTAGGAGCATCTGCCAGGTCACGGGCGCTGCCTCATGAGATTGGGAAGAACGGCTGCACGTACAGCGCCAAAAAGTTCAACAGAGCAATTGCGGACATCCAGCCCCAGAATTCGCCAAACGCATCGATCGCCGCCCCGTTCTCATCAAACCGACCGAGACGGGAACGATTGGTCAGACCCAGGAGGATGACCACGGCAACCACCAGAAACGCGGTGTAGACGCCCTCGATGCCGACAAAGACGCTGGCATACCCTCCCTCCTGCAAGCTGAAGCCCGGCCTGTGCAGCTCAGCGATATGCAGGACCACAGCCACCAGACCAAGCAATCCGGCCACGGCCAGCGCCAGAGTGGTCCTCGCATGGTTGCGGCGATACAAGCCGGTCCACTGTCCCCAGAAATACACCAGACCGCTCACCAGAATGAGCGCCACTTCAGCAACGCCCAGGGCCGTGGCCGGATGGTTGACCGAGGAAGGCCGCCACAGCCCGCCCTGATTGATGAGCTGCAAATACACCAACGCGAAATAAAAGCTGGCAAAAAAGAAGGAAAACGAGATGCACACCGCCCGTACCGCGAGCAGCGTCAGACGATCATCGATGGTCCGCGTGCGCCCCAACGACGCGGTGGCCGCCCCCGCGGCCGCGTCGAGCACATCGCTGTTGGAAGTAGACATTGCGCCCTCCCCTTACTGGCCCGCCGACGCAGCGCCCGACGAACTCTCCGAGGGTTTCAGAATAGCCATCGGACGGTTTTCATGGACACCATAGCGGAACGGCCCGGACACCACCAACGGAATCTCTTCAAAGTTATCCACGGGGATCGGCGTGGCCGTCATCCACTCCAGGCTGCGCGACTGCCAGGGATTTTCCACCGAAACCTCGCCCCAGACCCAGGAGTACACCAGATTTGCCAGGAAGGGCAGCATTGATGCGCCCAACAGATAGGCAAACAGGGTTGCGATCACATTGGTGGTATGGAGGTAGGAGAAGTACGAGTAGTAGCGTCGAGACATGCCCTCCAGGCCGACGATGGTGAGCGAGATGAAGGTGCCGTTGAAACCGATGAACATGGCCCAGAAGTGAATCTTGCCGAGCGTCTCGTTCATCATTTTGCCGGTGATCTTGGGGAACCAGAAGTAGACGGCGGCGAAGAAGGCGAAGAAGGAGGCGCCCATCAGCACGAAATGAAAGTGGGCCTGGACGAAGTAACTGCCGTGCAGCTGAATATCGGCGGGCACATCCGACAGAAAGATGCCGGTGAACCCACCCAGCAGGAAGTTCGGAAAAAATGCCAGGGCAAACATCATGGGAACCGTGTAGCGGATTCGCGCCCCGAAGAGGGTTCCCAACCCCGCCAGGAAAATGATGCCGGTTGGGAAGGAAATCATCTCGGTCGAAAACATGAAGAAGGGCCGCAGGCCGGGCGTGAGCCCGCTGACAAAGAGATGATGCTGCCAGACAAACCAGCTTAGCAGCCCAATGCCGAACATCGAGGTCACCGCCGCGCGGTACGAATAGAGCGACTTCCGGGCAAAGACCGGCAAAATATCCAGGACGATACCGAACCCAGGCACCGCCAGAATGTAGACCTCCGGATGCCCAAAGGTCCAGAACAGGTTCTCGTAGAGGAATGCGCTGCCGCCCTGCAGTGGCACGAAGAAGCCGGTGAGGAAGGAGCGATCAAACGCGACCATGATCTGCACCGCGGCCATGATGGGAAAGGCCAGCCAGGCCAGAATCGACCCGACCACAATGCTCCAGACGGAGACCGGCAGGCGCGACCAGGTCATGCCGGGCGCACGCATAAAGAGCACCGTCGCCAGGATATTGATCGCGGCTGCAACGATGGAAGCAGAAGCCAGAAGCCAGGTCACGATATACGCGTCCTGACCGGCGTGCGCCTGATCGGCCAGCGGAGCGTAGCCGGTCCAGCCAGTGGGAAAGCCGGCAAAGATGAACGCGGTGGGAAGAATCAGACCGCCCAGGAGGAATAGCCAGAAGGACAGTGCTTCGATGCGGGGATAGGCCATCCGTTTGGCGCCGATCATCAGTGGGATGAAGTAGTTTCCGATGGGTCCAATGATGACGCTACTGGTCACGATCAGCATACCCACGCTATGCTCACCAACCAGGGTCAGATAGTCGCCGGGAGACACCAGCCGCCCATTCGGCGTAATCAGTTCGGTGCGGATCAGCATGGCGTTGAAGCCGGCGATGCAGAAGAAGACGATCACGCCAACTAGATACTGCAGGCCGACTACCTTGTGGTCGAGGGTGAGGCGGAAGTAGCGGGAGGCGCCGGCCCCCACTCCGTAATCCCACAGTTGCTCTTCAGGGGTAGCGCGATGGCCCAGTAGCCACTTAATCGGGTAGTTAAAGTACCCCAGGCCAATGAAGTAGCCGATGATCGCGGCGAAGTAGGAGAGAAAGAGGATCTGATTGACTTCCAGGCCAAAGGTGATATTCAAGGGACCGCCGTCTCGCCCCAACACCCACTCGACGAAGACGAAGCCGATCACGCCACCCAGAATGGCGGTCAGCACGTTGGGTCTCAGCCAGGCCGATCGGCCCTGCCCGAGAACCGGGGTACTTCCTACGGTCGCCTCCACGCTGCGCCTCCTCTACTCCTATTCAGTTAGCGTATCCATGGCGTGAATACCACGCCGCGGCGCCAGAACCGTGGGAAGCAGGGATGCACCCGCTTCCTGGCGCGTCCTTCCGCACTGTTATCCTACTCCAAGTCGTGCCCGGAATGCATGAACATTCTTAGAACTCAATTGCGACTCCGTAGTCGTAGCGGCGGGTGAGGTGTATGGTCTCCGCCTGTCGATCCCTGGTCAACATGCTTATTTTCCCAGTGCGAGCGCGCGAACGCTTTCGGCCAGCTGCCTCGGGATAAACGGCACCGCGTCGGCCACGCGAATCGAGCCGCGTTGATCGAGCAGATAGACCGCCGGGGTGTGCACAATGTCGCTACGGCTTGGCTGCACCTGAATGCCGTACTCGGCCCAGACCGGCGCCAGGCGCCGCTGCGTTCCGAACAACCAGCGCCAGGGACCGGTTATGCCCGCTTCGCGAGTGAAGGTGCGCGCGCTACCGGGGGTGTCGTGCCGTGGGTTCACGCTGATGACCACCAGATGGAGTGGCGAGTGGGATCCCAGGAGTCGCTGGGTAGCGGCCAGGGCGCGACCGGCGACCGGGCACTCCAGGACACAGTGCGAATCTAAAAAGGTAATGGCTACCACCTGACCACGCAGACTGCGGGTACTGACCACCGCGCCGGTCCGGTCGTGCAGCGCAAAGGCCGGCGCGGGATGCATGCCCCCGGGGAAAACTTCGGTACCGCGGAGAACTGCCACGGGATCCGCCGCATGCGATGACGTGGCGCGCCACTGTCGTAGGGCAACGAATCCCATCACCACCAAAAGCGGAAGCAAGAGGAGCGGAAGCCGGCGCATGCATCAGGCCTTTTTATTCCGGAACGACGCGCCGGCCCCGAAGCGCCGGCCACCCGGGATGAGATAGAGCGGCTTATTGTAGAC
>JAABUQ010011875.1_pt1 | contig 10981 bp, 9 predicted proteins | sample 5560001 | NCBI WGS metagenome assembly JAABUQ01 (sample SAMN10711888, study PRJNA513371) | rock metagenome | isolation source: Antarctica rocks | place: Antarctica: Victoria Land, Finger Mt nord | collected 2015-12-18
CGCGCGCATGTTACGCGCTAACCAGTCGTAGCTTCAATGGGGCCGCGCATTTTCTAGCGCGGAAATGCTGATTGCCGAGAACGTGGCCACGCGCGTTCTGCAGCCTCAATGGGGCCGCGCATTTTCTAGCGCGGAAATACGTACAACATCAAAGCGCAGACGAATTGGGACATGGCTTCAATGGGGCCGCGCATTTTCTAGCGCGGAAATAGTGCAAGGGGACTAGCTAACAAAGGTTCCCCCGGTTCGCTTCAATGGGGCCGCGCATTTTCTAGCGCGGAAATTTCCACTCATTTCTCTTTCCCCTTATAGAGTTCACGGCTTCAATGGGGCCGCGCATTTTCTAGCGCGGAAATGCGTTGTGCCCAGGCGCTTAACGGTACGTGCATCACGTGCTTCAATGGGGCCGCGCATTTTCTAGCGCGGAAATCTGGCAGATCGTTGCGGGATCAGGACCTACACCGCGCAGCTTCAATGGGGCCGCGCATTTTCTAGCGCGGAAATGGCCTAGTCTATGATGACCCTGTCAAAGACCAAAAAGCTTCAATGGGGCCGCGCATTTTCTAGCGCGGAAATATTGCGCACCACAAGCACGGCACTTAGCATCCGCTACGCTTCAATGGGGCCGCGCATTTTCTAGCGCGGAAATGGTACGGGCGTGATTCAAGAGCTGCGCCGCGACACGGGCTTCAATGGGGCCGCGCATTTTCTAGCGCGGAAATAATGCTTTTTCCGCCCGAAGTTCCTGGTTCTGTTTGCGCTTCAATGGGGCCGCGCATTTTCTAGCGCGGAAATTTTAGGGACGCAGTACACCGGCAATGGCGGGGCCCTTGCTTCAATGGGGCCGCGCATTTTCTAGCGCGGAAATAGTCACCACGCGATATTTCAACTTGGGTAGCTGCATAGCTTCAATGGGGCCGCGCATTTTCTAGCGCGGAAATGATGAGTTATTGCCACTGCCGAATCAAAACGCGAAGGCTTCAATGGGGCCGCGCATTTTCTAGCGCGGAAATGTCGTACCAGCCATCTTGCTTCGGATTGAGGTAATTGCTTCAATGGGGCCGCGCATTTTCTAGCGCGGAAATAAGCAAGAGGCCGTGTGCTATACTATCGCTGCGGTTCGCTTCAATGGGGCCGCGCATTTTCTAGCGCGGAAATGGCATTCTCGGGATGTCCAGTATTCGCGGGGCTTTTCGGACCGCCTTTCGAGCGGGTCCTAACTGGGCGATGTTCCTCTGGCCTGTCAACCGATGACTCTACATGGAAACCGGCATTGCGATTGATTCGAGCGCCTCTAGGGAAGGGCGATATTGTCGAGCAACTCGAAGCCTTCAGACCACGACTGCCGCGGGTGACGAGGCGGCTTCTTGACGGCCAAACACCTCCATCGGCGGGATCCAACTCTCGCGATCTCGCACCGTTCCGATGTCGAGAATAATCACTCGGTCGGCCTTCTGATTGATGAGCCTTTCGACTCGCGAGGCGAGTCGGACACGGTCTTCTCTGCGTAAGACGCAATAGAAAACGCTGTACTGAAGCGGCCGACCAAACGCCTTGGCCAACTTGTGCATTTCACGGAGCCGCTTAGGACTCGCGATGTCGTACGAGAGTATATACGCGCGCGTCACACACTACCGCGTCATGAACGGTGGATACGTCGGGATATCGCCTTGAATGGTCCGCGCCAGAAGCCGAGCTTGGATAGAAAGAGCTCGCCTATACGTCACGTTATAGCCAAATGCCGGATGAACGATGCTCGATCGCAGTCGGCGCTCGAGCGCCCCGATAAATGTGCGCCGGCCTTCCTGGGTAAGAACGATTGCCTTGCCTCGTCTATCGAAGTGCGAACTGCGGATCTCGCGCGAATTCACGATCGAGAGTACCGTAGAATCTACAATCAAGGGTCGGAACTCTTCCATCAGATCCAATGCGAGCGACGGACGTCCTGGGCGGATCTTATGGTAGAAACCGAGACCGGGTTCGAAGCCGACGGCAATCACTGCTGCAAGTGCTTCCTTTGCGAGCATTGCATATCCGAAGGAAAGCATCGCGTTTACGGGATCGGTGGGAGGTCGGCGCACGCGTCCGCTCACTTCAAAACCAGTCTGGATGCTCAACATCTCGCCGAAAGCCTCGAAGTATAACCTGGCCGCGTTCCCCTCGTATCCTAGCAGCGACTCCGTGTCGATCGCCGTTTCAATACGGTGACACATGAACGACAGTGCTTGCAGACGAGCACGAGCGGCGGTCCCGCCGAGGGCGCGCCGAATCATTGTACGCTGATTGCGCACTTTCCCAAACACGAAAGCGCGCGCCAGGCGAACGCTCCATTCACGATCCTCCGTGATCTTGTGTTGTGCGATGCGAAGATCGAGGCTGTGATCGTTCACCGATCGCGCGTAGCCGGTAAGCCACCCGCCATAGCTCAGAAGGAAAACGGGGATGTCGCGACCGAGCACCGTGCGAAGAGCTTGCGAGGAGATCTGCACGTTCCCGAACAGCGATATGCCGGCGAGTTCGATGAGGGGCATTTCGCTATGCACGCCGTCGTCAGTGCGGACCTGCACCGTTTCGCCCGACAAACCGATGCGAGCTCCAGCTTCGAGTACATACAGCCATACACCGTCATCGGCGGGCGCTCCAAAAGGGCGGATGTTGTCGGTCGCCTCGCGCGCTTTTTCCCGCAGCGCATTGGTTTCATCTGGGAGGCAGATCGCGTTGAGGGAACATCGAGCGCATTTAGGACTGTGCACGAGGGGCGCAGGAAGTGTGCCTCGTTGCATAAGCGTACGCGCCGAGGCTACGGCGTGCCGTGTCTGTGCGATTAGCGCTTCGCTGATCGGCACGCCGACAAAACGGTTGGAGCCAGCGTAGTAGATGCGTCCCGTGTCGCACTCGTAGCCGTGCTCGCGTAGCAGCAATGCCTGCAGGCAGATTTGCACGCGCTCGGGATCGTACGGGCCACCGATTGACGGAACTTTGCCGCGTTTGTAGTCGATAGGGACGGCGCGATCGCCGTCTGCGCGAACCAAATCGATCTTCGCCACAACGCCGAGATTTTCGGAGGAAAGTTCCACGGACGTCGCTTCTGCGCGAAGGTCCGGATGCGTGTCCGGGAGTTCACCGCGAGGGTGATCGATGCGGCGATGCACGCGCTCACCGCCCAAAGTGTCGTATGAGTGCTCGAACTCGCGCTCGATGTATTCCAGCCAAAATAAGCGAGGACAGTACACGTACTCGTTGACCATGCGCGCCGGCAGCAGATCCGGTCCGCGTTCCGAGACTTCCATAAGAAGCCGCCCTTCCTGAGGGATAAGGATGCGATGCCGGCACGAGGTGCGGGCACTTCGTCATTATCACAGACGCAGGCGACAACCGTGTGGCGTGTAGCTGAAGAGGCGATCAAACTCGCACCATCCAGGAAGGGCTGCGGCGCACGCTTGCATGAAAGTTATGCACATGAACTTCCGGGTGGCGCGCGACCGGCGACGGTTCTTCATCGAACGCGGCTTACGCAGACGAGTCTTTGGCGGCCGCGGGAGCGCGCTGGACTCGCTCATGCAGATTCCACGAACGGAGCTTGACGTGAACGCTTCCGACCTTTTCAGGGAAATTCCGTTCTGCGTCGTTGGTGGCGTGGCAACCAGAGCTTACATGCCGGAGCGCTCGACGCGAGACCTCGACGTCCTAGTGAGCACCGACGACTTTCCGGCTGCTGAAGCGCGCCTGCGCAGTGCCGGATACAACGGGATCATTAAGGACGACGACCTTTTTTTCGCCGATTCGCTGCTCGGCCTCTTTGGCAGAGCCTGGCAAAAGGATGACGTTCGCATTGATTTAATTTCGAGCGCACAAGCGTGGGTGCACGAAGCGCTCATAACCGAGAGCCGCGATCAAACGGGTCTACGGGTAATCGCGCTTCCGTATCTGGTGCTTATGAAGATCGACGCGTCACGTGGTCAAGATCAAGCAGATATCGAGCGCATGCTCGGGCGCCTTAGCGACGGTGAAGTCGAGCACGTCGCACGCATCGTAGACCGCTACTCGCATGATCCCCAAGCTGCGGATGACGTCCGCCAGTATGCTATCCTTGGACGGATGGAGTATGCGAAGCCCCAACGGCTAGACCAGGACGCGCCTCAGCGGTACGATGACGATATTGCCCGGCGTTTGTGAAGGCGGAGCCCAATCCATTACGGTAAACGACATGTCGGGGGCTTCAGAAGCGCGTTACAATTGCACCTTGGGGGCACAGGACTCACAAAGGTATTCGCCACTAGGCTTGATCGTGTAGCCGTCCTCGCCCAGATGTATTCTTGATTTGCACGAAGCGCACAGCGTCGGCTCGAAAGTCGGCGGATTCGGTAGCTTTTCAAAATTGTACTCGTTCGTTCCGTACCAGACGTACATTTCCGTTTCAAAGCTTTCCCGGCACAATGCGCAGGTCTTCCAATCGCCGGAATGCCCTTCATTGTGATGGTGGCCGCACAGCGTAAACCGAGAATGGTTGCGATCGCAACTGTTTCGCGCATACGAAAACAACACGTACTTCGCTTGATCGTCGCATATCAGGTTTCCGCAGCAGGCCGTTCGCGTCAGCGCCTTGGACTTCCCACAAAGTCCACAGTGCGCGCCGACCTTTGCTGTATGCTTCTTTTTGTGCGGCTTTCGCGTTGCCATGATCACTCGTTACCTCAGTCGGTGAAACTTTCCCGTTGAAGTATACTACACGGCTCAAACCGTCCGAGACCGAAGTGGGACAGTCTGCCTAGAACAATGGGCCCGTCGACGCTGCCACCGTGGGTAAAGGCGGTGAAGATTTGCGGAAACGCGTTCTGCGAAATGCGTCGATCCGGAGGTGGCCGCCGCGCGTCCGATTGATACCGCGACCGGGCGGCCAAAGCTCGATGCGCGCCCAGCAATGCAGAGCGCGCTGGATCATCTCCCCGATCTGCTCTTCCGGTGCATCGATCACGCGCCGATCACCATTTGTGCCTCGCACCTTCGGAAAGCGTTCTAGGACAACTGGTGTAACGGATTCCCACGTTTGTGAACTGATTCGCTGCACGTTTCCCAGGAAGGTGAGTGGAAAGTGGTCTTCGTACACAACATGCTCGCGCAGTTCGCGAACCGACGTGACAGCGGTGTATTCTTCATGCGTGCAGCCGTACGGAAACCAGACCTCAATGCCATCGATCTCGCCGCGCCCGTCAGAGTCGAATGGAAGAAAGTACGGATGGTCATGACCCTCGCGCTTGGATCCGCCTTCGGCCTTGCCAGCGAGGCGCAGTGTCGCCGGTTCCCCTTCCCGATCTGACAGCCGTTTGATCGCCGCGGCGCGCAAGAGCTCGCTAAAAATAATCGCGTCTTTAATGGACGGTTTCGGAGAGTGCTCGCCCCGCTCAAGTGCGAATCGCATCAGCGTCGGGCCGAAGACTGGTTGTGTGCGCTCCCTGCGATCGAACTGCTCACGCGCCATCAGAAAATCCGGCGGCAGACGATACTCCACCCATGCGGTCCCCATCGGCATCAGATGGCGGCTCTTACGCATCTGCGCTGATGTCTGGGAAAGTGCGCTTAGCAAGCCGTCACCGCGGAGTGACGAGCCGGCCCCAAGGCGTCGCACCGTGGGACCATCACGCTTCGAACGCGAGGCAAGATCGACGGTTTCCAGATGGTTATTGATTGGCGCTTGATCCGTTACGGTGATCGCGCACCACGATTCCGCGCGGCCTAGGTAGCCGATGAGTTCACAACATCCCTCGAGAAGGGCCCGTTGTTGCGGCGTCAGATCTATATGATGCCAACACGCGTACGCTGCGGCAACTGATTTGCGATCCTTTTCGAGCGCGATGAATGAATCGAGCACCAACGTGGTTTCGGGCTTACCGTTCTTCACCGTTCCAAGCGGCATATAATGCCGTGTATGCCCAGCAGTCGCGCGAGGCAGCAAGTAGACCGGTGGTTCAGTCAGACGTTCGAGAAGCGTAACAAAAGCGTCGCGATCCGACTGACCGGCGCGGTACCAGCCCGCTGTGATTGCGCGCAGTAGCCGCCATGGTGACGGTGGCCACTCGGTCTCGCCATCGTTAGTCCCGCGATCCCACGGATTAGCATGGAATCTTCCAGCCAGAAACTCGATGCGGAGGGCGATCATTGTTCTTTCACGCCGGACACCATATCGCCGAGCTCTGCAATGAGCACAGGCAAATCCTCGTGGATTATCTGCCACAGCACGTCAAAATCCACCGAATCGTAACCATGAATTAGACGATTGCGAAGGCCGATAATCTCATACCACGGAATGTTCCGGTAACGCTCACGATCCTCAGGCGGTACCCTGTTAGCTGCCTCACCCACGATCTCGAGCAGACGCACGAGAGCTAAATTCAATTGGCGGTCACGATCGAGGTCCTCGCGACTCTTACCGCTCAGCATTTCAACCGCCTCAGGGGACTGATCCAGCATATGTTGCAGCCTAAGAGTGCTCTCATGGCGAGACATACGCGACCTCCGCTTCGTCGACCACCCGATCACGAAAGTATCTGCTTATAAATGCTGACGTATTCAGGTCAACCTTCTTACCAAGTATTTCCGAGAGCTCGCGCTCTATCGCGAAGAACTTCAAGCCAGGAACAAACCCTGGCTGAAACTCCACGAGAACGTCAATGTCACTATCGGGCCGGAAGTCGGCACGCAAAACCGACCCAAACAGCGCTAGCTTGCAGATATGATGCCGCCGACAGAAATCGGCAACGCGATCATTTGGGATGCGGATTTTCATAGCGTTGAAGCGGTCAGCTTCTGTAGAGTTCGGATTGCCACGACTTCTCGTTGGTTCCGGGATGCGTCTTTGTACAGCAGCCCGATCATTTGCTGGGAAATTGGACGACGGTCTTTGGGGGGGCTGCAAACAAGCCCGCATCGTTGCACCGTTGGGTGGCGGCGCCGATCGATTTCTCAAGGCTGTCGATGCTCGGGGTCGCCCAATCCCTGGGCCGCGTCACTTTCACGTCGAAAGCTTCCAGATCGCAAGCCGTGCGCAGACGGCCGCCCGTTTCGAGGAACCGCCGAATCTTCCAGAGCGCTAGAGATAGAAGTAACTCTTCGGCGTCTTGGCCGAGGCCATACGATCGTAAAAGTGCTGTGTCGATGCTGAAATACGCTGTGATTTCCTGGGCCGTATATTCCGTTCGCGAAAATGGCACATTACCGAAGCCCTTTGCTGCTCCACCGAAACGCTCACCAACTGGATCGACGCGATCGTTTTTTACACCGCCGCTTTCTGCGGGGCTTGTGCCGCTCGCCTCGATGAAAGCGGACAACACGCGCGTCAAGCGTGCAGTCCCCAGTAATTTTTCTAAGAAGACGCCATGCAGCACCGAGTTGGGATCGAAGAAAAATACGGCCGCAGCGAGCTTGCGGATGTCAATACCGGAACTTTCGGCTGCCTCACCCGCGGCGCCCTTTTTCTTTCTGCCCACGACTCCGACGCGTGATTTGAGGTGTTCTGCGATGCCCTCGTAAAGGTATGGCGAATTCAAGCGATGCGCTTCACGAATGGAATCCGTCTCGCGATCTCCTATCATCGTTGTCACGTATGGCAAACCACGAAGCGACTGGACAAGCTCGCCCGAGGCTTCATCCCATGCAGTGCTTTCCAACCGATTCGCCATGGATTGGGGGGACTCGAGAAGAATCTTGGCAGTGCCATCGGGTCCGCGAAACTCTGCCGCGCCTAGATTCGGAAAGCCCGTGGGTTGGAAGCGCGATCCTTGGACCGGCCTCAAACTCGCCTCGACGAGAATACGGGGGGCCTCGAGGGCTTCACTTAACGCATCATTCAACAATTGAGGAATCCTTTCTATTCGTTATTCAATGCTCTTGAGGTAGGCCCGTACGGATTCGTTTTGGTGCGGGGCTATACGCGAGGTGAGCGCCGCATCTAGTAATTCTCGATAGTTTTGCTCCGAACGATGGATCGGTAGTGCTAGCGCGCAAGCCGTCCAGGCAGCATCGCTGATTTGCACGGCTGAAACGTCACGAGGGGCGAACGGTAAATCCCTGACGGTACGGGCGCGACGCACCGCCAGTGCCAACGCGGGCCCAACGTTCGCCGTGAACAGTAATCGCACGATACGAGCGTCGCGCGCCTTGGGGTTGTCGAACACCATTTTCAGCACTGCATAAGCCGCCGGAATCGCGGTCTGTCGCGCAGTCGGCGGTGCCTTGGTCTCGGCTCCGCGAAGGCGAATTAGGCCGTAGGCGCGAAGCAACCGATTGAAGCGAAGACGTTCACGACCGTCAAAAGCTAAGAATATTCCTGCGTCCTCAACCGAGACCGCGCATGCGGCGCTAAGCCATCCTGCACCGGGATCTTTCGAGTTTTCACGCAAGCGCTCTTCAAGCAAGTTGCGCAGTGTTCGAGCGGGATCATCGCTCGCCGACCGCAACTGCTCGCGGGTATCGGTCATTTTGTTCGCAGCTCCCCATGAAGCAATCGCGACAGCCGTGCGATGAGTTGTCGTTTCGTCGTCTAGCACATCAATCATAGTCGCCCCTAACCTTGGCGCTCGGGGAAGTTCTGATCGAGTCCGTGCAATCGCGCGATCGAGGTCTGCAACGGCCACTAACAGCTCTTGTCGCGCGCGTGTCTTGCGTTCAGGGGCAACATTCGAAAATTCGAAAAGGAGGTCGTCAAAACTTCGAAGTGCTTCCCGGGCACCGACGCCCAGCTCCGATCGACGAATGCGGTCTAGCCACGAGCCTACATCTCGCGAAATCACGGCGATTCCGCGGTCAAATTGTTCATCGACTGTGACCGTGCCGAGCGCTGCCGCGGAAAACGCAAGGCCGTTCCGCTGTACAAAAGCGACGCGCTCAAGCCTGGAGATACCGAGGGAAAACCCAAGCGTTGTCACGGCCGTTGCAGCCTCGGAAGCCAGTACCGCACCCCTCACGACGGAGCGCTCACCGTCGCTGGATAGATCGATGCGACCTTTGCGCAGGACGTCAGTTACTGACCGCAATGATGCCCAGCCATCCCAAATCGGAAGCCAAACCTCGCCTCGCGTCTGCTCCTCCTCGCTCGCAGTGCCGTAGCCACCGGCGACGGTGCGCAGTGCGAAAGGGAAAGTTGGGCGTCCAGGCGCACTATCGGTGCGGCGGCCGATTGAGCCGGTAAAAAGCAAAGCGCCCTCAATCATTAAGACGTAATCCCACGGATTGACGAGCGATTCGGCACCAAAACCGTTGGTTGCATTTGCACCGCCAGCGTGGCGCGGACTGAACTGACCGATTGCAACGTCCTCGAGTAGATGCGCTTCTGCAGTGTCATTCAGCGAATCACGTAGAAGTTGAGCGGTTTCGCGCAACGGGTGCTCACCACAAGCATCGAGGGCGCGCGAAGCGAAGTTCACTGAAAAATCCAGACGGCCGTCGTTCCCGCCGCTTCCGAGCAAATATGGAAACGTGGCGCGTTCGCGGTTAAGAACAATTGCTGCGTCGAGCCATGGTAGCAACTCTTCGGGACAAGCCGATCGGAGGTCGCGGAGGAATCCGTGCTTGTTGCCAGCTTCAAGGTGCGCACTTCGAGCGCCGGTTGCCATATATCGCTGGGCGATGAAGGCCAAGGTGCGACGGTACGGCTCCCACCGTTCGCCTATCGTTTCCGCGACTCGACGCAACGTGTTTTCAGCGGTATCTGTTTTCTCGTCGAATCCAGCCCCGCTGTTCCACGGATTGAGAACCGGAGTTGGGGAATAGGAACTTAGAAAGAATTCTTCGATTGCATCCTCTGGCAACGAGGTGTCAATTGAAAATGTACAGCCGTGCCATCCTCCGCGACTTGTCGGATCGATTTGAGCGCTGAGGAGACGAAGTACGCCGAGTGCTTTCAAATAGCCGAGCAGTGAATCGCTGCGACAGCCGGCCAGCCGCATTACCGACATAGCGCTTCCTCCATGCTGGCGCGCCAGTCAGCGAGTCGCACGAGAAGTTCTAAATATGCGAGCCTAAAAGGGCCGAGCGACGCGTCATCGCGTAATGCAATGGTGCGGTCGACCCAAGTAGGATGACCATCGACCGATCCAATCTTGAATGGCGCAAGCGAAAGGGTTACCTGTGGTGCTACAGTTCCCTCGCCAAGATCGACTCTCGGCAACATTTCCCCTTCACTAGTTCCGAGAAGCTGAAACGGCTCGAATGAGGCCTCGTAAGGAAGTTGTTGCGCCGCGACACGCACCTTTCCGTGGTGTGCCGCGATTAAATAAGCAATTAGGTCTGCATCCGGTTCGCCGTCATGCGCGTTCAGATATGCAAGCGCTCCGGGAAGTTCATGACGAAACCCTGGGCGTCTATGATGAGCATTGCGAACTCCTTTGGCCCAAACGACTGCACCGTCTGCAATGCCTTCGTTGGCGCGGCGCATGGTGTCTTGAAACACCTTGTGCGCCTTGCCAACGTCGTGCCACAGCGCTGCAGTATCCACAATGCAGGCGGTCGGCTCACTAAGAGCAACGGCGGCAGCGAGTTCACGGGCATGTCGTTGCGTATCGCGGGCATGCTGCGTCAGTGGTATTGCTACGCCTAATTCGGAAAGGGTATCAGAATTTGTTGTTGGGCAGACTTCGGAGAACTCGGCTGTGGTTTCGCGATCGACTGGCGCAACGTACCGCTGCACCTTTCCGAATCCTAGTTCCGAATCGTACCAGCCGACATCGCTCCGAAGCCACAGGATAATGCCCGGGCGAATCTCGCTTTCATGGAGCTGCGTCCACGAATTGTCTGCGTCCTTTCCAAACTGATTTGCAATGCGTACGTCGGCGCCATGACCGCCAGCACGCGCGGTCTTTATAAGATCACGCACGGCAGAGAGAGGTGCGGGGCAAAGCTCCTCACGCTGTGGAACATCCGTTGCATTTGGCGGTTCATCACGCCAGAAAAGAGAAGCGGCTACATCGTCAGCATCTCTGATGTACGG
>JAABUQ010011877.1_pt1 | contig 10979 bp, 9 predicted proteins | sample 5560001 | NCBI WGS metagenome assembly JAABUQ01 (sample SAMN10711888, study PRJNA513371) | rock metagenome | isolation source: Antarctica rocks | place: Antarctica: Victoria Land, Finger Mt nord | collected 2015-12-18
CAGCATCGCGCTGGGCACAGGGGAGGTCGTGGTCCACGATGGGGAGTGGCTGGACTGGACGGTTCATCTGGTCGACACGGGGCTGGACACCGCGACGGGAGGCCGGATCAGACGCCTGCGCAAATGGTTGGGGGAGGAGACCTTCATGCTGACCTACGGGGACGGCGTCGCCGACATAGACATCGGCCGGCTGCTCGACTTCCACCGCCGGGAGGGCCGGCTGGCAACCGTTACCGCGGTCAGGCCGCCGGCCCGGTTTGGCGGCCTCGAGTTCGAAGGCGCGGCCGTCCGCCGTTTCGTGGAGAAACCCCAGATCGGCGAGGGCTGGATCAACGGCGGGTTCTTCGTACTCGAACCACGGGCTCTCGACTATGTCGCCGGTGACGACACCATCTGGGAACGAGAGCCCCTGGAACAGCTTGCCGCTGACGGTCAACTCGCCGCCTTTCGCCACGATTCCTTCTGGCAACCGATGGATACGCTCCGCGAGGTAAGGATCCTGGAAGCCCTCTGGGCCTCGGGTGAGGCGCCGTGGAAGGTCTGGTGACCAAGCCCGGTTTCTGGAACGGCCGCAGCGTGCTCGTGACCGGCGCCAGCGGCCTGATCGGCTCCTGGCTCTGCGCCAGCCTGTTGGCCGACGGCGCGCGGGTCCAGGGGCTGGTCCGGGACGCCGACCCGCAGTCGCAGCTGTTCCGGTCGGGCCTCTTCCGGAGGATGTCGCTGGTGATCGGTGACCTCGCCGATCTGGCAACGGTGGAACGGGCGATCGTGGGATGGCAGTCCGAGACGGTGTTCCACCTCGGCGCCCAGGCGGTCGTTGCCGTGGCCAGCGAGCTGCCGCTGGAGACGTTCGAGTCGAACATTCGGGGAACCTATAACGTGCTCGAAGCCTGCCGCCGCCACGGCTCAGTTGTCGGTCGAGTCGTGATCGCCTCCAGCGACAAGGCGTACGGGAGCCATCCGGCGCTGCCCTACACCGAGGATATGCCGCTCCAGGGCCGCCGGCCATACGAGGTCTCCAAGAGCTGCGGCGACCTCCTGGCCGCCTGCTACCACGAGACCTACCGGCTGCCGGTCGGGATCGCGCGGTGCGGCAATGTCTACGGGGGAGGCGACCTCAACTGGAGCCGGCTGATCCCGGACACGATCCGTGCCCTATTGAACGGGCGGCCGCCGCTGATCAGGAGCGATGGACGCTACGTGCGAGACTACGTCTATGTGATGGACGTCGTCGAGGCCTACCGCAGGCTGGCCGAGGGGCTGGACGATGAGGAGTTGCATGGCGAGGCGTTCAACTTCAGCTCGGAGCGGCCCTACGAGGTGCTGGAGGTGGTGGATGCGATCCAGCGCCTGATGGGCGCATCCCGCTTGAAGCCGGTCATCCTCGATGCCGCCCGGGGCGAGATCCGCTCTCAGTTCCTCGACTCGACCAAGGCGGCGGCCCGGCTGGGCTGGTCGGCGAGCTACCCACTGGAGGAGGGCCTGGCCGAGACGATCGAATGGTATCGCGCCTACTTGGCCCACGATGACCCGGCGGAAATGAGGGATTGAGCATGCCCGGCGCGACAGTTCCGGGTGTCTGCTGCCGGAGCTGTGGCCAACACTGCTTGCGCCCCGTGCTCTCGCTCGGCGAGACGCCTTTGGCCAATGCGCTCCTGACCGCCGACCAGCTGTCCCAGCCCGAGCCGCTCTATCCTCTCGATCTTGCCTTCTGCCCGGTCTGCTCGCTCGTCCAAATCACCGTCACCGTCCCGCCCCAGCAGCTGTTTTCCAAATACCTGTATCTGTCCTCCTACTCGGATACGATGCTCGCGCACGCCCGCCAGCTCAGCCACAGGCTGTTGGACGAGAGGCGGTTGTCGAGCACATCCCTGGTGGTCGAGATCGCCAGCAACGACGGCTACCTGTTGCGGAACTATGTCGAGGCCGGCATACCGGTGCTTGGAATCGAGCCGGCGAGCAACGTCGCCGAGGTCGCCAGCGGCCGGGGCATCCCGACGCTGGTCGAGTTCTTTGGCGAGGCGGCAGGCCGGCGCCTGGCGGCCGAGGGTATGCAGGCCGACGTGATCCACGCCCACAATGTGCTGGCCCACGTCGCCGACCTGAACGGCGTGGTGGCCGGGATGGGTGCGCTGCTGAAGACCGACGGCATGATCGTGATCGAGGTGCCCTACGTCCGGGAGTTGATCGACCGCACCGAGTTCGACACCATCTACCACGAGCATCTCTGCTACTTCTCGCTCACGGCCCTGCAGCACCTCATGTCCAGGCACGGGCTGGTGATCCTCGACGTGGAGCGGCTGCCCATTCATGGTGGCTCACTGCGAATCTTCGCCGGCAAGCGGCAGGCGGCCAGCGGCTCCGTCACAGCTCTGCTGGCGGAGGAGGAGCAGGCCGGGCTCACGGCGATCGGGTACTACGAGGACTTCAGCCGCCGGGTTCAGACCCTGCGCGAGCAGCTGGTCAAAGTCCTTCGCGAAATCAGAGGCCGAGGCTGCCGGATTGCCGCCTACGGCGCCTCGGCCAAAGGATGCACGCTGCTGAGCTATCTCGGCGTGGGCACCGGCACGCTTGACTTCGTCGCCGATCGCAGCACGGTCAAGCAGGGGTTGTTCACGCCGGGCACGCACCTGCCGATCGTGGCTCCCGAGCACCTGCTCGAGGCCATGCCGCAATACGCGCTCCTGCTCGTCTGGAACCTTGCCGACGAGGTGCTGAGTCAGCAGATGGCATACCGCGAGAGCGGCGGCTCCTTCATCATCCCCGTGCCGCATGTCACCGTCGTTTGACGCCATAGACGGCGGCTGACCCCGCTTGCTGTTCCTTCCGCTCCCGATCCCTGGGGCCTTTGTCATCGAGATAGAGCCGCACCGTGACGAGCGCGGATTCTTTGCCCGGTCGTGGTCGGCGAGCGAATTCCGCCATCGGGGCCTGAACCCGACCGTCGCAGAGTGCAGCATTTCGCTGAACCCGCGGTCCCGGACGCTGCGCGGAATGCATTATCAAGCCACCCCGCACGCGGAGGCCAAGCTGGTCCGGTGCACGAGGGGCGCCGCCTTCGACGTGCTGGTCGATGTCCGGGCGCACTCACCCACGTTCAGGCGGTTCGCTGCGGTGACGATCACCGCTGAGAATCACAAGTCCGTCTACATACCGGAAGGGTGTGCACACGGTTTCCAAACGCTTCAGAACGATACCGAGCTCTGGTATCAGATCACCCATCCGCACACGCCAGATCAGGCCCGTGGCGTTCGCTGGAACGATCCTGCCTTTGGCATCCCCTGGCCTTCGCCACCCGCGCTGATCTCCCAAGGGGACGCCACCTTCCCCGATTTTCTGGAATGAGCCGGGTCCTCGTCACGGGGGCCGCCGGCTTCATCGGCTCCCACCTGGTGCGGGCGCTGCTGGAGCGTGGTCACGAGGTGGCCGCTCTTGTGCGCCCGGCCTCATCGATGCATCGCCTCACGCAGGTCCGCACAGACGTCCGGCTGGTCGTGGGAGACGTTGGTGCACCACCTTCCGTCGTGTCGGCCCTCCACGGCTGGCGCCCGGAAGCGTGCGCTCACCTCGCCTGGTACGCAGAGCCGCGCACATACCTCGATTCCCGTGAGAACCTGTCAGCGTTGACCGCAAGCCTTGACTTTCTGTCCCACCTCCTTGACAGCGGCTGTCAGCGCCTCCTGGTCACCGGCACCTGCGCCGAGTACAGGGCCAGCGAGTGCCCCCTGCGAGAGGATTCGCCACTTGGCCCGAAGACGCTCTACGCGGCCTCCAAGGTCGCCCTTCGCGCGGTGCTAGAACAGCTGGCGGCAGCTTCGGACGCCCGCCTGGCCTGGGCTAGGATCTTCCACCTCTACGGACCCGGGGAGAACGAGCTTCGGCTGGTCCCATCGGTAATTCGCGCGCTGCTGGCCGAGCAGGAATTTAAGGCCACCGCGGGCACCCAAGTCCGCGACTACCTTCACGTCAGCGACGTCGCCCTGGCTCTCTGCGGGTTGATCGAGGGGGAGGCCGACGGACCGGTCAACGTGAGCTCGGGTCTGCCCATCACGGTGCGGGAACTGCTCCAGGAGATCGCCCGAATCATCGGGAGGCCTCACCTGCTCCGTTTTGGCGAGCGCAAGAGCCGGGACTCCTGGGACCCTCCCTATCTCTGCGGCGACAACCGGCGCCTGCGCCATGAAGCCGGCTGGCAGCGCCGCCTCGAGCTTGCCGAAGGGCTTTCGGAAACCGTCGGCTGGTGGCGTACCCGCAGCGGGTCGCGATGCTGAAGCGGAACATTGCGGCGACCGCCCTGGGAAGTTCGTGGGTGGCCATGCTATCGGTTCTCATCATCCCGGTGCAGATCCGGGTCTTGGGCGTGGAGGCGTATGGGCTGATCGCTTTCTTGGCCTCGCTGCAGGTGCTGGCCAGCATCTTCGACCTGGGCCTTTCCCCGACCATCACGCAGCAGGTGACGAGGGATGGCACCACCGGCCTTCGTCGCAGCGGGGAGCTCGTAGGTTCGCTGGCGCTGGTCTACTGGCCGATCGGGCTGTTGCTCGGAGCCGCGCTGTTTCTCGAATCAGACTGGCTCGCCATCCACTGGCTGCACCTCGGTCGGTTGCCCGTAAGCACTGCGGTCACCGCGATCCGTTTGGCCGCCGTCACCCTGGCGCTGCGCTGGCCGGTCTCCTTCTACGCAGGCGTTATCGCCGGCCGCCAGCGTTTTGACTTCCTCAACGAGCTCAAGGCCGCCGTCGCGACCATAGCCATCGCCGGAGGTGCCGCCATCATCCTTCTTAGCGGCAGCCTGCTCGCGTACATGGCCTGGATGCTTGCAGCCGCCGCGCTGGAGGTCGCGGGATACGTCATTCTGGCGTCGAGGCTGATTCCCGGCACCGTTTTTCGTCCGGACCTCGTTCCGCACGCGATCAGAACCGTGGCTCGTTTTGCTGCCGGCATCAACGGAATCAACCTGCTGGCGATGGTTTTGACGCAGAGCGATCGGTTGCTGATCAGCAAGCTTCTGACGATTCAAAGCCTCGGCTATTACTCGCTCGCATACAACATCGTCTATGGACTGACACTGATACCGGCCGTCGTGACTTCCGTGCTGTATCCGGCATTTGCGGCGAGCCACGCCGGGGATAGGCCCACTGAACTCTACGAGCGATATCAAAAGGCGGCGCAATTGCTGATGTACGTCTACAACCTGCCGATCTGGATGGCCGTGTTCTTTGGCGACACGATACTGGCCACCTTCACTTCGTCCGGCGCCGTCGAGCACGTGGCGCCTGTCCTCTCGGTTCTCGCCCTGGCCTTCCTGGTCAACGCGATGGTTATCCTCGCCTACACAGCATCAATCGGGACCGGCAATACATCGGTACCCCTTCGCGTGAACCTGGTGGCCGTCCCCTTGTATCTCCCGCTGATGGCGCTGCTCACAGTGCGATGGGGAGGAATTGGGGCCGCAACGGCTTTCCTCGCGCTCAATGTGTATTATCTTCCGACGCTGTTCCGAATCGCGCATCATAGGATACTGGGCGGTTCGGCTGTGCTGGCGCTCATCCGCAACGTTCTTCCCTTTGTTGGCACCGGTGTTATCTCATTTGGAAGTATGAGGCTGGTGTACCTGTGGAACGGTGTTCTTCCGCGCGGCACTCAACCCGGCTTGGCACTCGCCGCGCTCGCAAGCATCCCCTATTCGATCCTGGGCTTTGCGTTCCTCGGCGCTTCGCTGCGTACCGACGTGGCAGCCTCCGTTCGAGCGGTACGCCAGCGCTTCACGGCCGCGCCCTCGGCACGGGGATAGCCCGAATGGCGGACCGGCCCAAGGCGAGTATGCCTACGACCCGCTGCAGCAGGCGAACCGGCCGTTTCCCCATGCAACCGAAAGAGCGCTTCTTGAGGGGGTTCCGTGCACTGAGAAACCCCCAGTAGGTGGAAGGCCTCAGAACCTCCGGCGCGGCGGCCATCTCCTCGAGCATCGAGCGGAGACCCCGCAGCGGTATGAGCTCAGCATTGTCGGTTTGACGCCCCGCTTCGCGGCTCCCGATGGTATCCCCGCCCGCTTGTCGTTCATGGCAACGATCCCTCGGTGGGCGCGAGGGTCTTGTCAGCGGAGGAGACCCCAGCCCGCACGCACAGGAAGTGCCAGTATGGAAGCCCAGCAGATATTCGCACCTCCTGGAAGGCATCGCGGAGGGCAAGCAACTGTTGGCGGCTGAAACGCTGCTCGATGCTCGTGAAGAAGCGGTCGTACACATCCTGACGCATGCGTCCCACGCTCTTGCCATGGTAGATCTCATAGAGCGGGACCAGGTGCCCCATTCCGACCCTCCGGAGGGCGGAGCCCAGTGCCACGAGCGGCGAGTAGATCACCAGCGTGCCAGCCCAGGCGATAACAGAGCGGAGGCGGGGAGAATGCACCCTGCTGGTCACCCGCCGGACGGCGGTTACTGCCTTCAGGAGCAGTTTGTAATGGATCGGGCGGTTGTCCAGCGCATAGTACAGATAGACCAGCAGCCGCGGGCTGTAGCGGCCCAGGTGGCGGACGACGTCCAGCGCCGGTACGGGTAGATGGTGCAGAACGCCCAGGCAGATGATGAGACCCGCGAAGTCGGCGCTGAACGGGAGTCGAGTCAGGTCGCCCATCACAAAAATTGCATTCGCGCAGTCACGGAGGTTGTCCCGGGCCACAAAGATCGCTTCGGAGAAATCCACCAGCACCAGCTCCCGGCATCGCTGCCTGAGGAAGTGACTCCAGCGACCACTGCCGCAACCCAGGTCGCAAACGCGCGTCTGAGCCAGGCTGTCAATGTCGATCAGGTCAAAGTAGGCACGAAATTCGGCCTCGTGGTCCGGCAGGATTTCGGGGAACGCCCCCCATTCCTGGCCGAACGTGGACTGGATGCCTGCCGCGAAAGTCACGTCCGAGCCGGCGCCCGTGGCCGCGGTGGCGCGGGCGAGGCGACGCACGAGGTGCGTCGGATACTCATGCGGCGACAGGACCACGATCACGTCGTCGACGATCGGATATTGCCGGTCTGCCACCCGCAGCGAGTTGCCCTCGAGCGCAATCCGCGAACTCCCAAAGATGTCGCGAAGGCTGGCCAGCTTGTCCCCGTAGTATCCTGCCGAACCCTCCACTTGGATCATGCAGTGTACTCAGCACCGATCGCTCGTCGGAGATTTCGACCCGGAGGCCCGCTTCATGCCAGAACGGCTAGATCGCTGCCACCGACGAGATCGAGCACATTGGCATTCACCGGCCCACGCGGCACCGGGTAGTGCAAGACGCGATCAATCAGCTAGGACTGCATGGTCGGAAGTGAAGTCCCCTGGCTCAGTAGATCCACCATTGATGGCAACCGCCCACACGGCCACTGTGCAGCCGCGTGTCGCCTATCGCCAGGCCTTGGCTGAAGGCGTTGAGGTTTACTCTCAGGCCGATCGACGCATCGCGCTGGGGCCGGCGGCTCGGAGTAGGAGCGCGAGGAGCGCTGCCAGACCAGCTGCGCCACCAGCCACACCCCCGATCACCCACCACGGGGTCGAATGCCGCGCCGCCGGCTCGCCCGATGTGTTCGGGAAGCCGCCGGTCTCGACCACCGTGACGGTCACCGAGCCCGAACCTTCCGCTGTGGCGGCAAGTACGAACGCGCCGGGGCAACCGGTGGGAAGGACCACGGTGGTACTGGCGGTGCCGTTGGCATCAGTCAGCGTGTTGACCGGGTTAAAGCTGGCGACGCAACCACTCGGTCCACTCACCTGGGTGAACGTCACGGGTACTCCGGCAGGAAACGGGGCCCCGTTTGGTTGCTTGAACGTCGCGGTGAAGGTAAACGGCTGCCCAGCGGCCACACTGCCCGGAGCGCTGCCGAAGGAGCCGCTCCCCACCGTATAGGCAAGTGCCGGTGCGGCTGCAAGGAGGCTCATCCCGAGCAAGCCGGCAGCTAACAGGAGAAATTTGACGGGTCTTCCTACCATGAGGCCAATCCCTAAGCCTGAGCGGCCTCCAAACAAAATGTCCGCATTACAACCGTGAGGCTACGGGAAGGGCGGCTCGAAGTCAACTCGGCCGCGACTCTCTGCGGCAAGCTCCTCTGCTGCTGCGTTCACGCAGCCGAGTGAGTCGTCAACGAGCGTTGAGCCATTCGTCCCACCCTGGGTACTCTGTGGCCGTGAATCACCGCCTTTGGCGGGGTGCGCCCAGCCCGGCCACAGCGGCCACCACATTGGTCGGTAGGAAAGCCCCAAGGGTTCCGGGGGCGGTGCAAATAGTGCATTACGGACCCAGGGCCTGGCCTCCATGACGCGGCTGTCGCTGCGCGCCAAGCGCTTTATCGTGGTGGCCATCGTCGGTGCCGTTGTGCTGCCAATCGCGCTCTCCGCCACGGACGCCGGCTTCGCCCTCCGTGACCTCCGGCACGGCGTCGCACAGCTTGAACAGGCGTACGCAGTGCTGGGTAACGCGCCGGCCGGATGGACGCCACAGCACATTGCCGCCGCTCGCGGTTTGCAAATTGGCGCGCGGGGCGAGATTGACCAGGCCTACTCCCGCCTTCGCGCCAACCTTCTGAGGCGCGCGACGGCCGGCGTGCCAGGTCTTGACGACCAGAGCCGGGCCGGGCTCGACCTGGCGCTGTCCGCCGACGCGGCCGCCATCGCCTTCGGTGACTTCATCCAGTTCGTGGAGCACTATGAAGTCGCGCTTTCGGAGTCCAAGCCGGTCGGCCAGAGGATGCTTGATGTTCTGAGCGGGTCCGCTCCCCTGATGAGTGACGCTCAACGACGACTGGACTCGGCCCTGGCAGGGCTGCAGCGCGATCTCAGCCGCACGCTCATCCCTCCGCTGGAGAGCCAGGTGAGGGCGGCGATCCACCAGTTGCAACCGCTGCGCGACTTCGCTGCGACCGCCGCCCTCGGGGGCCAGTTTCTGCCGGCGGCACTCGGACTGAGCGCGCCGAAGACCTACCTGCTCCTCTTTGCAAATCCGGCCGAGCTGCGCCCGGCCGGCGGATTCGTTGGCAACATCGGCTCTGTGACCCTGGAGGCAGGAAAGCCCCGAACGCTCGAGGTTCGCCCAGAGGAGTCTCTCGATACGCTCTACCGGGCCCGCTTTCCAGTGCCTCCTGCTCTCGGCCGGAGGCTCGGGTTTCCCAACAACTCGCTGGACATCGGCGACGCCGGCTGGGATCCGGACTTTCCGACCTCTGCCGCGCTCAGCGAGCAGATGTACAGCTCCGCCACTGGACGAACGGTGGATGGCACGATCTCCATCGATCCGTACGCGGTCTCGGCGCTTCTCAAGATCGTGGGGCCGGTCGACGTGGCGCCGTACGGAAGTTTCACGGCAGCCAACTTCTTCGAGCGGATCAACCAGATCGTGAACGTTGACAGGGATCAGAGCAGCGGCAAGAAGGCGCTGCCCGTGATCTCCCGGGCGGTGGTCGACCACATACTGGCCGCTCCGTCGGACCTATGGCTCCCAATGCTGACCGCCAGCGGGGGCCAGGCCCGCGGCCGCCACATTCAGCTCTTCCTGCATGACCCCTCGCTGGCGGCCCCTGCTCGAGCCGCGCATTTCGACGGCGCGGTGCTGGGCTCATCGACCGGCGACGACTATCTCATGGTCGTGGACGGCAACGTCGGCGGCACCAAGGGCGACCTCTACGTCCGCAAGCAGCTGATCGGAAAAATCGAGGTTGATCCCAGCGGCCTGGTCCTTCACGAGCTGACTCTCCGCTTCCAGTACCCCGGCACCGCGACGGATCCTGCCGTACCCAAAGGCGGCGACACCGCCTACCGTGACTACCTCCGCCTCTACCTGCCCGAGCTGAGCACCATCGCCGGCTTCTATCAGGTCGGTCCGGACGGGCGCCGGGGTGGCGCGATCGAGGATCTTATGCTGGAGCACGGAAAGCGTGTGATGGGGACCTTCTTCCGGCTGGAGGCCGGTCAGTCGATCGAGGTCCACCTCCTCTATCGGTCGGCGATCGACCCCCACCTCGGCTACCGGCTGTACTTGCAAAAACAGGCCGGCGTCCAATCGCGGCCGGCGGACCTGCAACTCAGCTACCCGGGGGGAGTCGAGACCCGCAGATTGACGGGCGAATGCGACGAAGAGGTACGGGTCTCATGGTGACCCGACGACGCGCGGCCCTGGCCGTCTTGGCCGTCCTGCTGGTCGCCGTCCTGGCCGGCTCGCTTCTGTTCGTCCGTTCCGGTCACAAGCCGATCGACCAGCGCCCCAGCCCCGTCGCCAAGCAGCCGGCTCACATCATCAGTCCCGAAGCCCTGCCGCCCACGTCGGCGGCCCCGAGCGCTTCCCCGGCAAGCCACGACGGCCTCCGGGTCAAGGTGCCCGAGCTCGGCATCGATCTCCAGATCGTGGAGGGGGACGGATACAACGCGCCACTGTACATGGCGGCCCATTACCCGGGCACACCCTGGCCTGGAGCAGGCGGCCGTTCGGTCATGTACGCGCACGCGCGCCCCGGTATGTTCGGGCCTCTCGCCCAGGCCAAGGTGGGGGAGCATGTGGAGTTCGCCAATGCGGAGGGCAACCCGCGGCGCTACGTGATCCAGCAGTATTTTCCCAGCTGGCCGGTGACGGACTTACGCTGGCTGCGGGCAGCCGACCATGAGGAGGTCGTGCTGATCACGTGCACCACCTACAACTACAACGATCCCCGGATCATCGTGGTCGCAGAGCCGGCCTGAGAGAGACGGAGCCCGCGCGAAGGCCTCACGCCTGGCGGCGGGACGCCCTCCGCTCGGCTTCTGCGCGGATGCTCTCGAGGGAATGCGCCACCGTCCGCTCCCAGGTGGCGGCGACCCTCTTGCCCCAGAGTTCGCCGAGGCCCCAGAGGTCGGTCCCGAGCTCGCCTCGATACTCGAAGTCTGTCTCGCCGTCGGATTCGCGCAGCTCGTAGGTCTCGACCACGTGGGGGACCGGACCCCGCCCGGCCCGGAACGCGATCCGCTCGGGGCGC
>JAABUQ010011878.1_pt1 | contig 10979 bp, 7 predicted proteins | sample 5560001 | NCBI WGS metagenome assembly JAABUQ01 (sample SAMN10711888, study PRJNA513371) | rock metagenome | isolation source: Antarctica rocks | place: Antarctica: Victoria Land, Finger Mt nord | collected 2015-12-18
CGCGCCGGGACCACAGAACGCGGAGTATGTCCGCTGGCAGAACACCATGCTCGCGAGCAGCGAGGGAGAACAACACTGGGCCTACTGGCAGCGTGAGCTCGCCGGCGAACTGCCCCTGCTCAACCTGCCGACAGACAGACCACGGCCATTAGTGCAGACCTATAAAGGCGCATCCCATAGCTTCGCGCTGGACGAGAGCCTCGCAAAGCAATTGCGTACACTGGCGAACGCGGAGAAGGTGACGCTCTTTATGCTTATGCTTACCACCTTCCAGACCCTGCTCTTTCGCTATACCAATCAGGAAGATATCATCGTCGGCACACCCGCACTCGGCCGCGCCAGGGCCGATCTGGAACGCGTCATTGGCTATCTCGCGAACCCGATCATGGTTCGCGCGCGCCTCGCCAACAACCCGAGCTTCACAGACCTGCTCGGCGAGACGCGGCGTGCCGTTATCACTGCGCTTGAACACCAGGATTTCCCCTTCCCCCTGCTCGTCGAGCGTCTCCAACCCCGGCGCGATGCCGGCTATTCGCCGATCTACCAGACGTTGTTCATCTGGGATCGTCCACGCATACGCAATAAAGAGGACCTGGCGCGCCTGGGTCAGGGCGAACTGGCCACGCGCATCGCGCAGGAGGGACTGGTCCTCGAACCTTTCGCCTTCGGCCAGCAGGGCGCGCCATTCGATATCACGCTGACGGTTTTTGAGATCGAGGGGGCGCTGACCGCCGACTTTCGCTACAACGTGGATCTGTTCGACGCGGCGACAATTGCCCGCATGGAGGGGCACTTCAAAACGTTACTCGCAGGCATCGTCGCCAATCCCACAGGGCGTCTGCTGGAGCTGCCCCTGCTGACCGAGGCGGAACGGCGGCAGATCCTGGTCGCGTGGAACGATACGCGCAGCGATTATCCCGCGCACGCCTGCCTGCATCAGTTGATCGAAGCGCAGGCGGAACTGACGCCACAGGCCAGCGCGCTGATCTTTGAGGGCCAGAGCCGCAGCTACCAGGAGCTCAACCGCGAGGCCAATCAGCTCGCGCACCTCCTGCAAGCGCAGGGCGTGGGTCCCGATACCCTGGTCGGCGTCTGTATGGAGCGCTCGTTTGAGATGGTCGTGGCGCTGCTGGCGGTCCTCAAAGCCGGCGGGGCCTACGTGCCGATCGATCCAACCTACCCCCAGGAACGGCTCGCCTACATGATCGAGGATGCGCAGACCCCCGTTCTGCTCACTCAGACACATGTGCGCGCGCGGCTGCCGGAGAGCAGCGTTAAAACGATCACGCTTGATCCGGGGTGGAACGCCGGGATCGTGGGGCAGGACAAGAATCCCGCCAGCGCGGTAGGGCCCGACAACCTCATCTACATGATCTACACCTCCGGCTCGACCGGCCGGCCCAAAGGTGTGATGAACACCCATCGTGGACTCTACAACCGCCTGCACTGGATGCAGCAGGCGTATCCATTGACGACGGAAGATCGCGTCATGCAAAAAACACCCTTCAGCTTCGATGTATCCGCCTGGGAGTTCTTCTGGCCCCTCCTCACAGGCGCGGCACTCGTAATCGCGCGTCCTGGCGGCCACCAGGACCCCGCTTACCTAGCCACCCTGATTGCGGAACAGCGCATCACCACCCTGCACTTTGTCCCCTCAATGCTGCAGGCGTTTTTAATGGAACCGGGTCTGGAGGAGCGCTGCACGAGCCTGCGCCACGTGGTCTGCAGCGGCGAGGCGCTGCCCTTTGAGCTGCAAGAGCGCTTCTTCGCGCGCTTCCCCACACACGTGGGGCTGCATAACCTCTACGGGCCGACCGAGGCCGCGATCGACGTGACGTACTGGGAATGCCAGCGCGGCGAGCCCGTCACCATCGGCTATCCCATCGCCAACACGCAGCTATACATCCTCAACCCGGCATTACAGCCCACCCCGGTCGGCATCTCCGGCGAACTGCACATTGGCGGCGTCGGTGTGGCTCGCGGCTACCATAACCGCGCCGAGCTTAGCACTGAGAAGTTCATCCGTGACCCATTCAGTCACGACCCTCAGGCGCGGCTCTTCAAAAGCGGCGACCTGGCGCGCTATCGCACGGATGGCGCGATCGAGCTTCTTGGCCGTATCGACCAGCAGGTAAAGATGCGCGGCTTCCGCATCGAACTGGGCGAGATCGAAGCGGAGCTGAGCGCGCACCCCGCGCTCAAAGATGTCGTGGTCGTTGCACGTGAGGATACGCCCGGCAACAAGCGCCTGGTCGCCTATCTGGTCGCCGATCCACGCGCCATGCATCCCGGTGTCGAAGAACTGCGCTCCTTCCTGAAGGAAAAGCTGCCGGCATATATGATCCCCGCCGTCTTCCTGTTTCTAGAAGCTCTGCCGCTGGCTCCGAACGGAAAAGTGGACCGCAGGGCACTGCCGGCTCCTGACGCGGCGCGTCCCGACCTGGAAGCGGACTTCGTGGCCCCACGTACACCAACCGAACAGAAGCTGGCGGCGATCTGGGCCGAGGTGCTCGGCATCAACAAAGTTGGTATCCACGACAACTACTTCGATCTGGGCGGCGCCTCTCTGCAGAGCCTCGATATCATGAGCAAAGCGGGTGAGGCCGGGCTGCCAATCGTCCTTGAGATGCTCTTCGAGTACCAGACAATCGCCGAGCTGGCCACAGCGCTCGACGCCAGGGGAGCAGTTCCTACGCCAGCAGTCAGCCGGGAGAAAGAGACAGCAGCCCCCGTTGTCACAGCGCCTGAACCAGCACGTGCTGAGCCATTCAAAGCTGAGCCGGGGAATATGCTTATTGAGAGCATCGGTACGTACCTGCCACCCAGAGTCGTCTCCAGCCAGGAAGTTATCGATGGTTGTGTCCAGCCCATCCGCTTCCCGCTGGCCAAACTGACCGGTATCAATAACCGGCGCATGGCGGGCGAAACAGAGTTCTCGCTTGACCTCGCCAAAAAAGCCGTTGCCGAGTGCCTCGCCACCTCCCACTACAATCCGGCCGATATCGACCTGCTGGTGTGTGGCAGTATCTCGCGCTGCAACACACCTGGCCTGCAATTTATGTTTGAGCCAAACCAGGCGGTGCAACTGCAGCGCTATTTTGGCTTTAACAACGCGACGGTGTTCGATGTCTCCAACGCCTGTACCGGACTGTTCACCGCCGCCTATATCGCCGAGGCGTATCTGAAAACCGGGCTGGCGCGCCGGGCGCTGGTTGTCAGCGGCGAGTACATCAGTCATCTTATCCTTACAGCACAGAAAGAGATCGAGAACTACATGGACTCACGCCTCGCCTGCCTGACCGTTGGCGACGCCGGTGCGGCCATGATCCTGGAATTGACGCCCGACAAGAAGCGCGGCTTTCAAGAGTTCGAGATGTACACGCTTGGGCGCTACAGCGAGGCATGTATCGGCAAAGTCACACAACAGGAGCATGGCGGAGGCATCATGTATACCGACGCCGTCCAGGTCTCGGCGGTGAATATGAAACAGGCCATCTCGCACGCGGGCTATATTATCGAACGGGCAAAGTGGCCGTACGACGCCTTCCAGCATATCGTTGTGCACCAGACCTCTAAGACGACCATCCAGGATGTCGCGCGCGCCTTTAACCAGTACTTTGGCGCGGAGGTCTGCAACCAGGAGAACGTGATCAACAATATCGCTGAACGTGGCAATACCGCCACCACCACCCATATCGTGGCGATCATGGACGCCATCCGCGCCGATAAGATCCAGCCAGGCGAGAACGTGGTCTTCGGCATCACCGGCTCAGGCGCTACGATCGGCACCGCCCTCTACACCTTTGATGACCTGCCCGCGCGCATCCGCAACCGAGAGGCCGGGGCATACACGCCGGAAAAGGTCTCGTCGGAGGGTGGCATATTCATTCCCCGGCTTCCGACCACGCGGCGCGTGCGCGTCGAGAGCATCGGGACGCTCGCCACAAACGCAGAGGTGGAGAGGACGACCCTGGGGCTGATCAAAGCCGCTGCCGAGAACTGCCTCGCCACATCGTCGTACGACAAACGTGCACTCGACCTGCTGCTCTACTCGGGGGTTTACCGCGACGAGTTCCTCTGCGAACCAGCGGTCGCGGCCCTGACGACGGGCATGCTCGAAATCAACGACGATATCGAGACGCAGCAGCAAAAAAAGACATTTGCCCTCGATGTGCTCAACGGCGGTCTGGGCACGCTTAATGCCGTCCAGGCCGCGCTCAGCCTGATCCTGGAGGGGAAGGCGAAAAACGCTATGATCGTGACGTCGGAAGTGGAGAATAATCGCGCGCTGGACTCAAACGATCTGCTGGGGATCGCGGAGACGGGCTCGGCCCTGATCCTGGACGAGAGTCCCGCTGGCACAAGCGGCTTTGGCAACTTCGTCTTCAAGCACTTCACCGACTACCAGGATGCCTACAACACGCGTACAGTCATACGTGATGGGAAGACGTACCTGAACATCGAGAAGGACCCACACCTGAACGATTATTATCAACAGTGTATTGTGGAAACGGTACAGGAGCTGCTCGCACGCGAGGGATTGACGCTCTCCCAGGTGAACGTGATCCTGCCGCCACAGATCTCGACTGACTTCATCACAGGGCTCAGCCAGGCGCTGGCGGTCAACCGCCAGCGCTTTGTAGACGTGGGAGCCGAGCGCGATCTCTTCACCTCCTCGCTGGCCTATGCCTTACACTATGTACGTGAGCATAAGCTGGCGCAGCCGGGAGAGGTCGGGCTGATCATCAACGTTGGTTCAGGCGTGCAGGTGGGGTGCGCCACATACTACTTCTAAAAATTCGCGTGCTCCACAGGCTTCTCCTGCACCTTCGGTGCAGCAAGAAAGAACTGTTGTATGTTTTGCATTTCACATGGCCAAAGGCCATGTGAAATGCAAAACATACAACTAAAAGATAGCGGCCGCCTCTGGCGGCCAGGAAGCACAGGAAGTTAAGAATTACCGAAAGGACATTTTTCATGCGCCGTATCTGCATCTACGCGGGATCAAATATCGGCCAGCGCCCTCAGTATCAGCAGGCAGCACGCGATCTTGGCACTGAGATGGTGGCACGCGGGCTGAGCGTGGTCTATGGGGGCGGACGCGTGGGGCTGATGGGAACACTCGCGGATACCGTCATGGCGGCCGGCGGCGAAGTGATTGGCGTCATGCCGACAGCCCTGTTTCCTGTGGAGATCGCGGACCGCCATGTAACCACCTTACACGAGGTGGGCAGCATGCATGAGCGCAAAGCGCTGATGGCCGATCTCGCCGATGGCTTCATCGCGCTCCCCGGTGGTTTCGGCACGTATGACGAACTGTTTGAGATCATCACCTGGTCACAATTGCGCATCCATCAGAAACCAATTGGCCTGCTGAACGTGGCTGATTACTTCTCGCCGCTGCTGGCATTGATAGAGCACTCCGTCAACGAAGGCTTTATTGCCCCTTTCCACTCTCAGCTCCTTCTGCGCAGGAATGATCCGCGCACGCTGCTCGACGATCTGGCGGCATATGTCCCCCCGCCGCCAAAAGCGAAGTGGACCGATCCGCCTGCACGATAAGTCGAGCAGCCAGTAAGCAGTGACGCATTGTAGCAAAGGAGCACGCAATGAAACTGACGCGGCACCCCGAATACGCTGCCGTCTACCTGTCCAACCAGACGGCCGCGCAACGCTGTCAGGAAGCTATCGCGCACTGGCAGGCGCGCAATGACACTATTCCTGTGCCCGGCTACGCGTTTCAGTGGACCTACCAATCGGCTCGCACGTTTGTACGTTCGCTTTCCCACTTATTCCAGGAGTACAATCGCGTGCTCTGGCAAACATTCCACTACTGCCGGGCGTGTGGCGGACAGTGCTGCGTCGTGGATGCCTCGGACGTGCGAGCGTTCGATCAACTGGCGATCGCGCTCCTTGAGCGTACAGCTCCTGTGCTGCCGCAGCAGATCACAGCGGGTGAGCGGGCATGTGTCTATCTCTTAAACGGACGCTGTTCCTGGCCGGAGGAGTGGCGCACAATCAAGTGCTCGTCATTTTACTGTCTGGGCATCGGCCAGTGGAGCGCGAAATCCTCGCCGAGCGAGCTGCGCCGCCCGATCACCGACCAGTTGCAACAGCTCGTCCGCACGCTGCTGCCCAGCGAGCTGCGCTGCTACGAAGACGTGCACGGGATGTCACTGGCCGACGCCCTGGATGATCCCATCGCCTTCGCGGCTGCCCTGCACGATGCGCTTGACGAGATTTTTGTCGGCCCATTCAACGAGCGCTATCCCATCATTGATATACAACAATTACCCGTTCTTATTACCGTTACGCGCCGACAAAAAGAGATGCCAGCTTCATATCAGTTGCTGGACGACGAACAGGTGGCGACCTTCATCGCCGAAGCGGCGGAGCAGGTCTGTGAAACGCCACCCCCTGTGCTGGAGGAACTCGCGATTACGCCTGAACAATTTCTGGCGGATCTGGAGTCGTTGCAGTGGATAGTCGAAGGGCAGCCCTCCCACGGTCCGCAGCTCCTGCAAACAATGTACCTGCGCTACGCCAGCGCGCCGGCCCCCGACGAGGGAGAGGAGCCTACTATCTGGTACCGCATGCGCGAGCAGTTACGCGGGATGGTACGATGATACCCCCTTAAACACAGGGAACTATTTTCCCTTAGAACATGCTTAGCCTCCTCTCGATCCGCTTATGTCATACACAACTTCTTGCACCTGCTAACGTATACATAGTAAGTGCGCTTGTCATTGTAGAGATAGGGAAAGATTATGCAGTAGTTGATAATGAAGGAAGAGAGATCATGGCATCGCGTCGCTGCTCATGTGGAAGGTGGGTATCTACCCGTGCGATGTATTGTTCTTGCGGACGATCTGTTGCACCTTGCGTCCCCACATACCGCACCCCTTATGGTTCGTCAGTTCAAAGGCATGGTCCACACATTCAGAATGTCTATCCGCCCGGGTCCCACGTGCAGAATGTTTATGGGCAAGGTTCTCATGTACAGAACGTCTACCAGGAAGACACATACATACAGGATGCATATGTTCCGAGCGGTTATGTAACAAGTCGCTATACTGGCTATAACAACAACGAAGGATGCTCTCCTGGTTGTGTTATCTTACTTGTTATCGCCATTATTATCGCTATCAGTGGTGGTATCTCTGCCGGCCATTCATCTACGTTCGGCAGCGCGTCTGCATCCAACAGCATAACAAATTCAAGCCAGGATGCGTCTGCATCCGATATGGCGCGCTCCACCATACAGCACTATTACGACGCCATCAATAGTAAAGACTACCACACTGCCTATGACTTATGGCAGGATAATGCTACAGGCAACGGTCAGTCATACGATCAGTTTGTTGCTGGTTATAACAATACTGTGCACGACGATATTACGATTGATAATATCACCGTTCAAGACGAAAACACAGCCAACGTTGACGTTACAATTACTGCTACAGAACAAAATGGGACAGAGACGTTCCACGCCAGCTATGTTATTGGCAAGGTAAGTGACACCTGGCGCATTCTCAGTGGGCATGCAGAAAAAACAGGGTAGAAAGACCTCTGCCTCCTGTTATAACCAGGCAGCCTCCTTCGCTCACAGCACAGCAAAAAAAGAAAAATATACGTGTACTGTCTTTCCTGCAGCCGAGGGCCGCAGGAAAGACAGTACACGTATAAAAAAGCTATGGACCGCCGAAGGCGGCAAGTCAGGAAGGATGATGAACCCTTCTGGTCTTCAAATTGACAGAAATTTTCTGATGCACTAGAATGCAAGAAAAGCTGTTTATGGAGAAAGCAGGTTATGAACGCTCCCCTCGCCGACGACCTCAGCTTCTTTGTGCCATTCGCTGTCGCCTATCCGAGTAATGGTTACACCCTGCAAGGGTACTTCCTGCTCCCTGAAGAAGGACAGGGACTATTCCCCGCTATCATTTTCCAGCACGGCAGTTCAGGATTGTTGCCATCCAATAGAGCAGGCATTGAGGCTTTGCTGCAAATGGGCTATGCTGTCTTTGTAGCTCTGCGCCGTGGGCACAACGGCAATCCGGGTCCTCACTGGCTCTCCCTCATCACCGCTCCATGGGGTAGTCCTGAGATGGGTATACAATTGATGCAAGCTCTCAACGGAGAAACTGATGACGTCCTGGCAGCCCTTAACTGGCTCCGTTTACAGGCACGCATCGATCCAGAACGTATCGCCATCGCAGGCCACTCCTTTGGGGCCGCAGTCACCATTCTGGCCGCAAAACATACAGACACGTTTCGCGCCGGGATCAGCTTTGCGGGTCCAGCGCAGACATGGCCTGATGCCCCGGCCCTTCAACAGGCTATGTTGACGGCTATCCAACAAACAACCGTTCCCTTCTTCCTGATCCAGGCGCAAAACGATCATAGCTTACTGCCAACCTACACCCTCGGCATGGAACTTGCGCGTTTGCAAAAGCCCCACGAGACACGTATCTACCCACCCCTGGGCACAACTGCAATGGAAGCCATGGCATCTTCGGCAGAGCTGTCGCGTGGTGGTATACGGATGTTGAGCGCTTTTTAACACGCTGGCTCTAGCTAGCTTTCTGTTACTGGCTATGCGTTCGCCTTTAGCGAACGCATAGTAACTCCTCACCCTCTTCTCCACAACACACAGCCTGTGGAGGCCCATATCTTTTTTAAACAGACGCCGCATTTCCTGTGGCAATTGGCTACAGGAAATGCGGCGTATGCATTTTTCGGGTCGTACGCGATTTTTTCAGACACGTTTCAGTACAACGACCGGGATGATACGAGAAGTGTTTTCCTGATACTTACCAAAACCTGGCGCTTGCTCCACGGCGCGGGCGAAGAGGCGGTCGCGCTCCTGCCGCTCTGGAACCGTCGCATGCGCATTGAAACGCTCAGTGCCCACCTCAATCGTTACTTCGGGATGAGCCAGTATATTGTAGTACCAATCGGGATTGCTCGGTGCGCCAGCTTTGGAGGCGATAATAACGAAGTTGTCGCCATCTTTAAAATAGGCCAGGGGATTGATACGCGGTTGATTACTCTTTGCTCCACGTGTGTGCAGCAAGAGCAAGTTCGCGCCTGAGAATTGACCACCGACCTTGCCGCCATTGGCGCGAAACTCCTCGATAATCTGCTTATTCCAGTCGTTAGGGTTGTTCATAAACGAAATTTTCCTTTAGTATGTGTTTGTGTACGAGAAAGAGATATCGCTTCCTTGTGCTTTCTATAACACACTGACCATGCAAAACCATCCCGGCTTCCTCACAATTGTCTGCCCCCATCCTATTCCTCCTGGCAATCCTGCCCTTGCAGTTCCACTGGTAGATCAGCGCAGGGAAAACATAACATATTGACCCCTTGCCGTGTACTGACCTGGTAGATTTTGTAGCCATCGGGGAACATGATGAGATAGCGCGTGGACAGGACGCGCGGCCAGCGTTCCACACGACACGTTCCGGCAGGGAAATACACTACCGCGCGCTCCGCTGACGCCTCAATCCTCCCTCCGTGCACCTCCACAATGCGCTTCACCGGCTCGAAAAACCCTGGTCGTAGCGGGGGAGTACGCACCATCTCAAGCGGCTCAATTGGCGGCGAGACGCTACGCAGCGCATAAAGCTGTTCTGCCATCCTATCGTCCCTCCCGCTGCTGACCGTTCGCCAACGATGTGTTTCCCCCCGCCATACCCTCCGGCTCCCACAGTTCGTCGCTCATCAACAGCGCGCGTACCTCCTCGTGCCGCCCCGCTCGCTCAAACGCCTGCAACTGGCCGCACTGCTGCTCCATACGCGCCGTAATGCTCTCGTGATTGGCGACGATCGCCACTCCGTGCAGGCCACGCTGCGCCGCTTCGTTTTCCAGGTCAATTTGCCGTAACTTCTGGGCCAGTTCACTGCCGGTCTGTCCCTGTTGAACCATCACACAATCCTCCATGTGTTTCTCTCTGTTCTCTGCATTTTGTCCTAACCTGTTATCCTTGTTGCCTCCCCGCGTAACAGAGCGACGATGCACCAGTGTTCGTCGCTCTCGCATCCCTCACCACACGGACAGAGGTAAGTGTGCGTGAGGAACGCTTTAAGCATATAGTGCCTTCCAAGCCTATACCACGTCATTACCCATCTTATACTCGTCATCTTTATTATTTTTACACTGTAGCAGTTGGCGGATACATGCCATGCTGTCCACGTTTAGGCGTTTTTCGACATTGTTCGGCGTTTCTCCTGGCGGCTCTTTCGCCCTCGACAAGAGCGAGAGGGAGATGGTATGCTCTGAGGAGAATGTTGAAATGCGTGGATGAACGTGTATAACGTGCGAGGGACCGACGATACATGAAACGGATGAAATCACTCCAGGCGCGCCCACAGAAGCGGGAACAGTTGATACGGGCACGCGCGAAAAAACACTGGACGCTCGCGGAGATGGCGGAACACCTCCAGGTCGATGTCAATACGATATCGCGCTGGGAACGCAACATCGCAACCCCACGTGCCTCGCATGTCCAGCTTCTCTGTGAGGTCTTTGGAGCAACAGCCGAAGACCTGGGAATAGCAGCGAAGCCGCTCACAGAAGTCGCGCATCCGCCACTGGTTGCCCCGCTGGCGCAGAGAGAAAGAGAGCAAGCTGACGGCCTGGTCATAGCGCTCTTACACCAGGATGTCAGTCTGCGCCTGTTCAAAATCGTCTGGTTCTGGCCGCATCATAATACCTGCTATGCTGAGCTGCAATGGCTCATTATGCAAGAGACAGAGGAAAACAACACCATGCCAGCCACACCCGACGACGCACTCTCGCGCCGCGACGCCTTTCGTCGCTATCTTATCCTACACAGCGATGCATGGACAAGTGGGATTTTCGCCAGAATACTGTTGGGATTTACACCCGTTGCGATATTATATAACCGAACGAATCGTGCCGCCATCGACGCGGATAGTTGCGCCACTCACATAATCAGCGATCGGGCTCGCCAGAT
>JAABUQ010011879.1_pt1 | contig 10978 bp, 11 predicted proteins | sample 5560001 | NCBI WGS metagenome assembly JAABUQ01 (sample SAMN10711888, study PRJNA513371) | rock metagenome | isolation source: Antarctica rocks | place: Antarctica: Victoria Land, Finger Mt nord | collected 2015-12-18
TCGCGATCCTGACGTTCCTGCGCGAGGAGGTGCCCAGAAACTGGCACGTGTTCTGCGATGCCGTAACGGATAACTTTCGGATCATCTCACCGGAGGATTTTCGGATCCTGACGTGAACGGGGTATAGTTGAGGTGGCCTACATAGGCTGGTAAACTTGTAACGAGTTGCGATCGTAAATTAATATCATTAGCCTTTCTCTGGTCGCGTGCCTGTTCGAGGAAAGCAAATGTAGCGACAAGCAAAGCGATGGGCGTAAGCGCTCCCTTGGAGCCAGGTGCCGTAGTCCTGGAGTTTCAAACCGCCAATGGTCGCATCCTTCAACATAAACGGGAGAATAATGACGGCCAGAGCGAACAGCCCAAGGCTAAGGAACGTCCATGGGCTGCCCAGGGCTTTCGATATCCGGTCTGCTGAGGTGACTTTCTTGCGCATGTTCCGCTGCTCCAAAATCTTCTTCTCCATCGCTGAACAGATACTATATGCGTGGGCACTTGGGTGTCATACCATATTCTCGATATCCGGCTTCACGCCCCCCTTCATGCCAAGCAGAAAACGTCACGACTGCAAAACACTCGCCTTTGGGCGCAGGCGACATCTGAACTCAAACCGCCTTCGGTGCCTACACGAAGTTGACCCCCTCCTGGTATGTGGGCAGCCGGGGCGCCGATACCGCACAAGTGTTCATCACTGACCTGGCCTCCCGCATCTTTGAATGCATGCGGCTCACCACGGACGACCAAAAGCTTAACCTGAACGCGGTCGAAAAGGCACTCGGCGCCGACATCGACTGGGCCATCCTAGTCAGCCAACCTGACGCTGCCCGCGTCTGCACTTGCGGTGGACGCCACGAGCCTTGTCATGACTGCCGGTCCGTTCGTGAGGGTGATGGCATGCCATCCAGACCTCCTCCTGGCCGAGATACTCCTTCCGCTTGGCGAATGGGCTAAGACGCGCAGGATCTGATGTTGGTTGGAATAGACTTCACACAGGTTAGCGCAGCGACCACAACTACGTTGATGAGAAACATGAACAAGCCAGAAGCGCATAGGAAGTGATCGATTGCACTAACTCTGGTAGGTGGACACCACTCGTGATTACTGCACGGAACCTCTGGGCCAAGCTGGTGCGCGACGGCGAAGGGAGCATCACGGGCTGGCACAGCCTCGTGCATCACTCGGCTGATGTCGCGGCGGTGCTGCTCACCCTGCTGGACCAGCCCACGATCAATTCGCGTCTTGCCCGGCTCGCCGGCCGCGACACGCTCGAACCGGTTACGCGGGAGCGCCTGGGCGCGCTCGCGTTCCTGCATGATATCGGCAAAGCGAACCGTGGCTTTCGTGCCCGCGTGGACCCACACGCCCCGCTGGTCGGGCACATAGACCAGGTTGCATGGCTGTTCACCAGTAGCGGAACGACGCACTGCCGACGCTTGTTCGACGTGCTGGACCTTGACCGCCTAGAGGCATGGTTCCCGGACGAGAGCTGGGGCTTGATCGATCCCGTCTTCGCCCACCACGGACGTCCCTGGTGCCTCGACTCGGCCCGGAACGAGCTGCCGAACTGGAGACCTGGCGCGGACTGCGACCCGATCGCCGATCTTACCCCCATGCGGGAGGCGCTAGACTGCTGGTTTTCGGCTGCTTTCGAGCCTGGTCCGCGGTTGCCGTCGGAGCCTGGCTTCCACCATGCGTTCGCGGGCCTGCTGATGCTGGCGGATTGGTTAGGGTCGGACTCTGGCGGCGACTTCTTCCCGTTCGCCAACGGAACCGGACCCGACCGCATGCTGTTGGCCCGCAAGCGGGCAAGGCATGCCGTCAGGGCAGTCGGCCTGGAGTCGGCATCGGCCGGTGCCAGGGCACGGACTGCCGAGGTAGGCTTTGCCCAGGCATTCGGTGTCAAGGCGCCGCACCCAGTGCAGTCGGCAACCGTGCTGCCGGATGCGCAATGCGTCGTGCTGGAGGCGGAAACCGGCTCGGGCAAGACGGAGGCCGCGCTATGGCGGTTCAAGCACCTATTCGAGCAGGGCGCGGTGGATGGGTTGTACTTCGCCCTACCCACGCGCGTCGCTGCCACGGCCATGTTCGAACGCATCAAGCTGTTCCGTGATCGGGTGTTCGGTGGATCACCCCCGGCTGTTGTCCTGGCAGTGCCGGGCCAGGCGGCAGTGGACGATGCGGAAGGACGGCCCCTGCCCGGCTTCGGCTTCGAGTGGAACGATGCTCCGGAGGGTGGTGCGAACCGGGCGCGCTGGACAGCGGAGCATCCCAAACGGTTCCTCGCGGCCACGATCGCAGTTGGAACGGTGGATCAGGCCCTGCTCGGTGCGATCCGGATCAGGCACGCGCACATGCGCGGAGCGGCCCTGCTGCGGCACCTCCTGGTGGTGGACGAGGTGCATGCCTCGGACCGGTACATGGAAGCATTGTTGGGTGTGCTGTTGCGCAACCACCTAGGGGCCGGCGGGCACGCGCTGCTGTTGTCCGCAACACTGGGAGCCGCGGCGCGGGCCCGGCTGCTGCGGACACCATGCCCCGGTCCCATCGAAGCCGAGGCCGTGCCTTACCCTGCGTTGAGTTGGGCGATGGAAGGGAAGGAAACCCGGCACCAGCCTGAACGCCGGGCCAGTAAGGGCACTGTCAAGGCGGTCCAGGTCGAGTTAGCTCCCCTGCTGGACAGCCCGGACGGGATCGCCCAGCTCGCCATGAGCGCCGCAGAAGCAGACGCGACGGTGCTGGTCCTGCGCAACACGGTTATCGGCGCGGTCGCGACCGCGCAGGCGCTGGAAGCCTTGGCCGGTTCGGAACATCCGGCAATCTTCCGGGTGGGCGGGGTTGCCACCGTGCATCATGGCCGGTTCGCCGCGCGTGACCGCCGCGCGCTCGACGCAGCGGTGGAATCTGTCCTAGGTCGGAAGCGTGGCAATGGCGGACGGGTCGTGGCTGGCACGCAGACGCTGGAGGTTTCGCTCGATCTCGACGCCGACCTGCTGATTACCGATCTATGCCCGGCTGACGTCCTGCTGCAGCGCATTGGGCGCCTGCACCGGCATGCCGAGCGGGACCGCCCTGCAGGCTTCGCAGCGCCTAAGGTGGTCGTCCTTGTTCCAACGTCGCGTGACCTGGTGCGGTTCACTGGCCGGACTGGCGGGCGGCACGGGTTGGGACGGGTCTATGACGATCTGCGGGTCGTTGAAGCAACGTGGCGGGAAATCGAGACCCGGCCTGTCTGGTCCATCCCGGACGACAACCGCCGCTTGGTCGAACGCACGACCCACCCGGCCCACCTGGCGCGGATCGAAGCCGAACTGGTTGCAGGTGATGCGGCTGCCTGGACACGGCACATCCAGAACAAGGACGGCTCTGTCGCCGCAGAACTTGGCGAGGCCGCTTCAGCAAGGCTGGATTGGGCGACCCCGTTTGAGGACTTCCGCCTCGATGCGGACGAGCACGTCACCACCCGCCTTGGCGCGGCGGACCGGCAGGTGGATTTGCCAGGGGAGGTCCTGGGTCCATTCGGCCTGCCTGTGACCGTGCTGCGCATTCCGCATTTTCTGCTGGCCGGCGTGGCTGCCGAGGCAGGGCCGGAAGACGTGCGGCAGAGGAATGGCGCGATCCACTTCCGTCTGGGCGCACAGAGGTTCCGGTATGACCGATTCGGGTTGCAGCGGGACGAGCCATGACCGCCGAGATGGTCTCCGGCCTACAGAGGTCCTGAACTCGGATACTTAGTGCTCAAACAGGTTGACGTGGTGTGCAGTCTCGGCCCAGAGTTCGTCACATCATGCTGAGCCCCTTCCGTCTCCCCACACAGCCCAGCCGGTCAGAAAGGCGCAGACTGCCGGAGTGCTGGACCATCCAAGCCGCCCTGCACTGGTTGCGTATGCGACCGGTGACCTCTGGCGAAGCCAGGGATCGCCTGCGTGGTTGCCTGCCGAGGCAGATCGAAACGAACGCTCCTAATGTGAAAACGGCATGGTATCGAGCTTGCGCTGACCCATGACGTCCTCCGGTTGCTCGGAGATGGACCTTCGGAGACTGATGCGTCCACGACTTCCCCGCCCACGCGGGGACACACAGGCAGGGCTTGGCATGAACACGCTGACGGTCCCCATCGTTCGCCTCACGCTGCACGACGGCACTTCCACCCTGGCTACCCTGCCCGGCGTGATCCACGCCCTGATGCGCGATGAGGTAGCAAGCTTCACCGCCCTGCGTCCGCATCAGCGCCATGCTTGGCACGCCTTCCTGACGCAACTGTCGGTACTCGCGATGTTGCGGGCCGGGCTGGCCGTACCACCCGAGGATGAGGGCGCCTGGTGCGCTTTGCTGCGCGGGCTGACGCCGGATCATGCCGACGATGCCCCTTGGTGCCTGGTCACGCCGCCGAACCAGCCGGCGCTGCTGCAGGCGCCGCTGCCGGACGGCGACCTGTCCGGCCTCAAGAACCTAATCGTCACACCGGACAGCCTCGACATGCTCGTGACCAGCAAGAACCACGACCTGAAGGGCAGTGTGATGACGCAGGCCCAACCGGACGACTGGCTCTTTGCCCTGGTAGCGCTACAGACTATGGAGGGCTTCCTGGGTGCGGGTAACTACGGCATCAGCCGCATGAACGGCGGCTTCTCCAATCGTCCAGCACTGGGTCTCGCGCCCCCTGGTGGTCCCGGCGCCCACCTGCGCCGCGATGTCGTCTGCCTGCTGGCGATGAACGGCCGCCCGCTCCTGTCCATGGGCTGCGCGGAGCAGGATGGCCTGGCCCTGGTCTGGCTGCGCCCATGGGATGGCGTTGCCTCCCTGCCGCAATCCGCGCTCGACCCGCTCTACATCGAGATTTGCCGCCGGGTGCGGCTGCTGAACACCGGGGCTGGGCTTGCTGCCCGTGTCGGCGGGTCGAAGGCGGCACGGATTGCGCCGCCGAAGGGCGGCATCACGGGAGACCCCTGGACGCCCGTCCGCCGCGACAAGGATGGCCAGAAGGCGCTGACCGTGGACGCACGCGGCTTCGGCTACCGCCCCCTTGTGGAGCTGCTGTTCCCGCGCAATGGCGACCCGTCGCCGTTGCAGCGTGTTGCGGCCGACGATGTCCGAGCCGGGCTGATGCTTGTCGCCCGTGCCCTGGTCCGCGGCCAAGGCAAGACCGAGGGCTACCATGAGCGCCGCGTCCCAATCTCCCGCGCTGTCCGGCAGCGTGGCGCCCTGCTGGAAACTGATCCCATTGCGCAGGCAGCGCACGACCGGTTGCGGCTGGCCGGCGACATGGCCGGCGTGCTGCGCTTCGCCCTTTTCGCGTTGTTCGAGAACGGACCGGACAAGGTGGATGTCAACAACAAAGCAGCCGCGAGAAAGGCGGAGCCGTTCATGGCCCGTTATGACAGCGAAGTGGACCTCGGCTTCTTCGACGCCTTGTGGCGTGAAGCCGAGCTGGATGACCCCGAGTTCCGTACCACCCAGCGAGGTGAATGGGTGCGCTCCCTGCTGCGCCTGGCGGAAGACTTGCTGGCCGAAGCTGACCGTGCTGCTCCCAAGGCCAGCCATCGCCGCCTCCGCGCCCGCGTGAGCGCCCAGGCCGTGCTGCAAGGCGCTGCACGGCGCAACGAGCGGCTGGGCGGATACCTCGCTTCAGAGAGGACGTCCGATGCCGCCTGACGCCGCGCCTGTTGGTCCTATGCCGGCCGAACCCAAGCTGCACGAGGTGATCTACGCCATAGCTGCTCAGCTCGATCCCGACCGCCTCGGCATCGGGCCGCTCGCCATGCTGCGCCGCCTCGACCCGGCGGGCAGCTTGGCCGAGCCGGCGCTGCAGCGGCTGCTCTGCCAATACGTTCCCGATGCCTGGCTGGGCAGCGAGGACGGGATGCGCCGTTGGGCGCTGCTGGTCCACGCGATGGCCCTGGCCGCACCCGATCTGCACCGCACCTACGGTATAAATGGCCGGCTGGGTCTGGCGCTGTTCGAGGCAGGCTACAGCGAGGGGCGGCTCGTGCGCCTGCTGGAGGCGCGGGCTGCTGACCTGCCCGTCGCCATCCCGCGCGCCGTGCGCTTCCTGGTCGCCAAGCGCCAAGGCTTCGACTCCGTCATGCTCGCGCGCTGGGTGCTCGGCATCGCCGCCGGCGATGGGGGCGCCGAGAGACAGCGCACCTTGGTCGCCCGCGACTACTTCCGAGCTGAGCGGAAGGCTGGCCAGGCCGCCTGATCCCTCCATCCCGATCTTCCGTCCGCAGAGGTGCCGATGACCCGGTTCGTCCAAATCCACACGCTCGCCTCCTACCCCGCCGTGCTGCTGAACCGCGATGACGCCGGTTTTGCCAAGCGCCTGCCGTATGGCGGCGCATCCCGCATCCGCGTCTCCTCGCAGTGCCTAAAGCGTCATTGGCGGGTGGCGGACGACGAATGGTCGTTATCCAGCATCGGTGCGCCGATGGCCGTGCGCTCGCGCGAGACCCTGGAGCGCGAGATCATGCCTGGCGTAACCGGCGCCACGCCGGAGGTGGTCGAGGCAGTGCGGATCGCGATGGCACGCAAGTTGTACGGCGACAAGAGCGTGGAGGTCCGCAGCCGCCAGGCGCTGCTGCTTGGCCGGCCGGAGATCGCCTACCTTGGCCAGGTCGCGCAGGAGGCGGCCGCTGCGGCCACGACTGCGAAGGAGGCGGAAGCCGCTGTCGAGGCCCGGTTCGGCAAAGGCGAGGGCAAGCAGAATCTCGCAGCCATGCGGGCGGTCGCCGGTTCCCTGGCCGCCGGGCTGGAAAGTGCGCTGTTCGGCCGCATGGTGACCAGCGATCCTGAAGCCAACACCGAGGCCGCGATCCATGTCGCCCACGCCTTCACCGTCCACGCCGAGGAGAGCGAGAGCGACTACTTCACCGTCGTGGACGACCTGACACGCGAAGCAGGTGAGGCTGGCACGGCAGGCATCTTCGAGACCGAGCTGACTAGCGGACTGTTCTACGGCTACGTCGTCGTGGACGTGCCCGGCCTGGTGGACAACTTGGGCGGCGACCACGACTTGGCGGCCAAGGTGGTCGAGCATCTGACGCACCTGATCGCGACCGTCAGCCCCGGCGCCAAGCGCGGATCGACAGCGCCTTACACCTATGCCGAGCTGATGCTGGTCGAGTTGGGAACCCGGCAGCCGCGCTCGTTGGCTAGTGCCTTCCGCAAACCCGTGCCCGGTCAGGGCGACATGCTCGCGGGTGCGTTGGACGCCATGGGCGGCCACCTGGCCCGGTTCGACGCGGCATACGGGGCCAAGGAGGACCGCGCTGCGCTTTGCTGCGCCGAGGCGGCCAGTCTGCCTGGCGTGGATGCACCGCGCCCGCTTGATGACCTTGCCGGCTGGGCCGCCGCGGCCATACGGGCAAGGGGCTAGGATGGCCAGGCACCTCATCCTTGTGCTTGAGGGTCCGCTGGTGTCCTTCGGGCGGGAGGCAGTGGATGCGCGCGGTCCGGTGAGCGACTTCCCCGCGGCGTCCATGCTGACCGGGCTGCTCGCCAACGCGCTGGGCTGGCGCCGGGAGTGGCGGGAGCGGCATGCGCGCCTGCAAGCTCGGCTGGTGTTCGCCGCGCGCTTGGACCGCGGCGGCACACGCCTGACCGACTTCCAGACCGCCCAGCTTGCCCAGTCCGACCGGGGCTGGACCACGCGCGGCGCTCCAGAGGGACGTGCGGGCGGAGCGGGCACCTACAACTCCCCGCACATCCGCCAGCGCGAGTACGACGCTGACAAGCGGGTGACGGTCGCGCTCCGGCTGCATGAGGCCCAGGAAGCGCCGACGGTCGAGGACCTGGCAGCCGCCCTTGATGCCCCAGCCCGCCCCCTGTTCCTAGGCCGTAAGAGCTGCCTGCCGTCTGCGCCCCTGCTGGACAGGCTTGTGGATGCGGAGGGGCTGCTCGATGTCCTGGCTACCTCCCCGCCGCCGGACGATGCCGGGCCATTCCGCGTCCTGCTGCCGCTGTCTGAAGCGATGGAACGCGCCGACGAGCGCCGCTGGGTGACGGATGCGCGCGACTGGGTCAGCGGCGTCCATGCCGGCGGGCGCGAGGTGCTGGTCCGCACCCTTCCGCGCGCCTCGATACCCCCGGCGGCGTCTCTGCCCGCTCAAGTGGGAACCACGGCATGACCCTGCACCTGTTCAAGCTGCAGCCGGACATGCCCCGCCTGGTGCGCTGGGCGGCAGAGCATCGCCTGTTGCCCCGGCGCGGCGATGACGACCTGGGCTATGCCCTGCACGCCGTTCTAGCGGCCGCCTTCGGCGAGTTCGCGCCCAAGCCATTCGCTTTGCAACGCGATGCTAACCGTCCTGCCGCGCTGCTCGCCTATTCCGAGCACGCGCCGGATGTCCTGCGCGACCATGCGGCAGCGTTCGCCGAGCCGGACACGGCTGCGGCGCTCGGATTGGACAGCCTGGCCGCCAAGGCAATGCCGGAGCGGTTCGCCGCGGCGCGGCGGCTCGGCTTCGCATTGCGCGCGCGGCCGACGGTGCGGACCGACCGTGACAGCGATCGCGACAGCGTGCGCGAGGTCGATGCCTTCCTGGCTGCGGTGGAGGGTACGGCGCCGGGCGCCGGGCCGGACCGCGGCGCCGTTTATGGCGCCTGGCTGGCCCAGCGCCTTGCTGCAGGTGGGGTGGAGCCGGAACGGCTGACCCTTGACAGCTTCCGCCTGTCGGATGTGCAGCGCCGGGGACAGGGCCGCACGCTGCGGATGCAGCGCGGGCCGGATGCGTGCTTCACCGGCGTGCTCCGCGTCGTGGACCCGGACGCCTTCGCCCTGCTGCTTGCACGCGGCGTGGGACGCCACCGCGCCTTCGGCTACGGCATGCTGCTGCTCCGGCCCGCGTAGCCCCGTCGTGCTGAAAGGGCGCTTGGGGCTTGAGACCGCACGCCTGCCGCACGCCGACCGGCACGGCCTGCTGTGGCTGGACCGTGGCAACCTGTCCGTCGAGGACGGTTGCCTGCGCTTTGTCGCGGCCGGTAGCGAAACGGTGGCTGCCGGCGACTACCGCGTGCCACACCAGGCGGTGTCGCTGATCCTGCTTGGGCCAGGCAGCACGGTCAGCCACGACGCGCTGCGCCTGCTGGCCCGGCACAACACTGGCCTGGCCGCCATCGGCGAGGACGGGGTGCGGTTCTACACCGCCCAGCCTCTGCTGCCCGACCACTCGGCGCTCGGTCGAGCGCAAGCGCGGGCCTGGGCTGACGATAAAGGCGCGCGCATGGCCGTGGCCCGGCGCATGTACGCCTGGCGCCTGGGCGAGGTGCTGCCGCACCGCGACATAGCCGTGCTGCGTGGGATCGAGGGCGCCCGGGTAAAGGAGATCTACCGCTTGACCGCCGAGCGCATGGGCCTTCACTGGAATGGCCGGCGCTACGACCGGTCGGACCCACTGGCCGCGGATGGACCCAACCAGGCCATTAACCATGCCGCGAGCGCCGTTGAGGGCGCGGCGGCAATTGCCGTGGCAGCGACGGCGACCATTCCGCAGCTTGGGTTCATCCACGAGGACAGCGGCCAGAGTTTCGTGCTGGACGTGGCCGACCTGTTTCGGGACACGGTGACTGTGCCGTGCGCCTTCAAGGCGGCATTGGTGGTGCAGCGTCGGCCAGGCGACAGCATCGAGCGGGTGACGCGGCGCACCGTCGCGGAACGGCTGCGGCGCGACGGGGTGATCCCGACCATGATAGCCCGCATCAAGGAGCTGTTCCTGCCGCCCGGTGGGGCAGACGGCTAGGCCATGCCGATGACCGTTGTCGTAGTCCGGGACGTGGCCGACCGCTACCGCGGCTTTTTAGCGTCCGTCATGCCCGAGGTCGCGCCGGGCGTGTTTGTCTCGCCGGACCTGTCCAAGGGCGTCCGTGAACGTCTCTGGGCGGTGCTGTCAAAATGGTGGGACGGCGCGCCTGGCGGCTCGGTGGTGCTGACCTGGCGCGATGACAACGCGGCCGGCCGGCTCGGCCTGCTGACCTTGGGCCTGCCCCGGCGGGAGCTTATGGACCTGGACGGCGCCCTACTGGTTAGGCGAAGCTAGGGGAGGCGATCATTGACAACCGAATAGGCTCAAGTAGTTAAGTCCTAGAGGCTCCCCCGCCGGCGCGGGGATGGACCCCTGCTCCTCGGTCATCGGGTAGTTGCACTCATGGCTCCCCCGCCGGCGCGGGGATGGACCCCCTTCGGCCAGCGTGGCGCTGGCGTCCAGGATGGCTCCCCCGCCGGCGCGGGGATGGACCCGTGTGAGACCTTGCCCCAGAAAGACTGACGCTGGCTCCCCCGCCGGCGCGGGGATGGACCCTGCGTTGTTCTTGAAGATCGGGCCGCTGGGCTGGCTCCCCCGCCGGCGCGGGGATGGACCCCAGTGGTATGAAACCCAGCTCGGCGGTCAGTTGGCTCCCCCGCCGGCGCGGGGATGGACCCCGCCTCTTGGTTCAGCGTGGCCGACAGTGGATGGCTCCCCCGCCGGCGCGGGGATGGACCCGGAGTGGTCGTGTTCGTGGTGTTCCAGTAGATGGCTCCCCCGCCGGCGCGGGGATGGACCGTCTTGCACCACGATGCCGCCTGCATGGATGAAGGCTCCCCCGCCGGCGCGGGGATGGACCCCTGCGGCAGCGCCGAGGGCGCCTACGGTGGTCGGCTCCCCCGCCGGCGCGGGGATGGACCCATCGAGATCGGGCACCAGTCGCAGGCACGGTTGGCTCCCCCGCCCGCGCGGGGATGGACCCAGGGCGGCTACTGGGAGATGGACGCGCAGCTGGGCTCCCCCGCCCGCGCGGGGATGGATCCAAGACTGCCGGGGTTAGGGAGCGTTGCGCTGTGGCTCCCCCGCCCGCGCGGGGATGGCCCCCCTTCCGCAAAGCGGCGTGGTTCAGAATGGGCCATTTTTGGGTCACACGGGCGTGCGAAGACCGCCCGCCTGTGAGGGCCGGTTTCGATTGGAAGGGTGTCCTGTGCGGGAGGTGGTTGGCCTCCCCGTGCTCAAGCCTG
>JAABUQ010011880.1_pt1 | contig 10978 bp, 13 predicted proteins | sample 5560001 | NCBI WGS metagenome assembly JAABUQ01 (sample SAMN10711888, study PRJNA513371) | rock metagenome | isolation source: Antarctica rocks | place: Antarctica: Victoria Land, Finger Mt nord | collected 2015-12-18
CTCGGTGTCGGCCGCGCTCCATGCCGCTCGACGCTGAGCCGTACGGCGCGGGCGCTGCATTGGTGTTCGACACATCCGCCTGGAATCGCCGGACCGACCCGAGGGTGCTCGCGCGGTGGGAGCTGACGCGCGACGCCGGCCTGCTGGTCGTCTGCCCCGTCGTGGCACTCGAGCTGCTCGCGGCGGCGCGCGACGAGGAGGCGTTCAGGGGTCTCGACCGCACGCTGGGAGCGCTTCTCCAGGCTCCGGTGACCCGGGGCGTCTGCGAGCGAGCGCTCGGTGCGTCACGAGAGCTCGCTGGCGATCGGCGGCTTCCTGCTGCTGACTATCTGATCGCCGCGGCGGCGGCTGAGCGGGGGTTCGCAATGCTGCATTACGATCGGCACTTCGAGCCGCTGTGTCGTGTGCTCGGCATCGAGAGCGTGATGCTCGCGGCGCGGGGCGAGCTCGGCTGAGACAGCCGGGTCCGACGCAGCAAACTTCAGCCCAGCGTTCACCTACGCTCGAATGCGGCGCCCAGAGGGGCTCCCCCGCAACGCCTAAAATCCCGCCGGCCGTGGGATCCGCGCAGGATGCTACCGGGCACGACGAAGCCTGCCGACCGTGTCGGGCGCCTGTGGAACACGTCGGGCCGCGGCAGACCGGGCGCTACGGGATTGGTCGTCCCGACCTTCGCGCGCCAGGCGCTCGCCGGCCAAGCCGATCACCGTGTTCGGCGACGGGTCCCAGCGGCGCTGCTTCGCCCACGTCAAGGACGTCGTCGTCGCGATGGCCGACCTGATGGAGCGCGAGGACGTGTACGGCGAGCTGTTCAACATCGGCAGCACCGAGGAGGTTACGATCATGGAGCTCGCCCGGCGCGTGCGCGAGGCATGCGTCTCGAGCTGAGAGATCGTCACGATCCCCTACGACGAAGCCTACGAGCAGGGCTTTGAGGACATGGCCCGGCGCATGCCCGACACCACCAAGATCGAGCGGGCGATCGGCTGGAAGCCGACACGGGCACTCGACGAGATCCTGCTCGACGTCGTGCACCAGCAGCGCGTCGCGGTCTGACCCGGCTCCCCCCCGGGTCTGTCAGGTATGCACGTTCACCGGTGCGAGCTGCCTCCGCGTGCCCGGTCGGCTATCCTCCTGCGCTCGCCGGTCGGCGATCAGTTGTGTATTGGTTAGCGGCCGATTGGAATGGGCCGCCTCGTCAGGCCGAGAGCGCTGAAGATCCCCCAATCAGTAGAGGCATTGGAGCGTCCGCATGCAAATCTTGGTACTTGGCGGTGATGGATACCTCGGGTGGCCGACGGCGCTGCATCTGTCCGCCGCCGGCCACGACGTGGCGGTGTCCGACAACTTCGCCCGGCGCGGCTACGACGAGGAGCTGGGCGTCGAGAGCCTGGTCCCGATCGCGACGCTGACGGAGCGGGTGGCGGCTTGGCGCGAGGTCGGCGGCAAGACGATCAAGACGTATGTCGGCGACCTCTGCGACGCTCCGTTCGTGCACCAGATGGTCGGCGACTTCCGTCCCGACACGATCGTCCACTTCGGCGAGCAGCGCGCGGCGCCGTACTCGATGATCGATCAGGCGCACGCCATCTACACGCAGACCAACAACGTCGTGGGCAACCTCAACGTGATGTACGCGATCGCCGACCTCGACCGCGACATCCACCTGGTCAAGCTCGGCACGATGGGCGAGTACGGGACTCCCAACATCGACATCGAGGAGGGGTGGATCACGATCGAGCACAACGGCCGTAGCGACCGGGTCCTGTACCCCAAGCGGCCGGGCTCCTTCTACCACCTCTCGAAGGTGCACGACAGCCACAACATCGAGTTCGGCTGCCGGATCTGGGGAATGCGGGCGACGGACCTCAACCAGGGGATCGTGTACGGCGCCGACACCGAGCACTCCAAGCTCGATCCTCGCCTCGCGACCCGCTTCGACTACGACGGCGTGTTCGGGACCGTGCTCAACCGGATGGTGATCCAGGCCGTCCTCGGCCATGCTCTCACGGTCTACGGCAACGGCTCCCAGACGCGCGGCCTGATCAACATCCTCGACACCGTCGAATGCATCCGGATCAGCGCCGAGACCCCCGCGCAGCGCGGGGAGTTCCGCGTCTTCAACCAGTTCACCGAGCAGCTGTCGGTGCGCCAGATCGCCGAGACGATCGCCGGGGATTACGACGGTGAGTGCACGATCGAGCAGATCGAGAATCCGCGCGTGGAGGCCGAGAACCACTACTTCCAAGCCCGGCACACCGCCTTGGTCGACCTCGGCCTGCAGCCGACGCTGCTGAGCGACACGCTGATCGACCACCTGTTCGACGTAGTGCAGCGCCACCGCGACCGGGTGGACCTCGCGGCGATCCTGCCGACGGTGCGCTGGCGTGAGACCTCGAGCGAGCTGCCCGAGACCTCCACGGAGCCCCACGCTGCCAGCGGGCTGGGACAGGGCACGGGCGAGCTGGCCCAGGCGAAGTGAGCGATCCGACGGCGGGGGACACGCGCGACCTCGCGACAGAGGGAGACCTCAGCGGGCGCCGCGTCCTCGTCACCGGAGGGTCGGGCTTCATCGGACGTCACGTCGTCGCCGAGCTGGCGCGCGCCGGCGCGCAGGTCCGCGTCGTCGACCTTGCGCCGCACCCCGACCCCGAGGTCGAGATCGTCCAAGGGGACCTTGCCGACCCATCCGTGCGGGAGGCCGCGCTGCGGAGGGGACCGCACTCGATCGTCCATCTGGCGGCGGTCACCTCGGTGCTGCGCTCGCTCGAACACCCAGAGCTCGCCTATCGCACGAACGTCGCCGCCACCGCCGGCCTCCTCGAGGAGGCTCGTGCGGCCGGTTGCCAGGCGCTCGTGTTCGCCTCGACCAACGCCGTGACCGGACCGATGGACGGCCCCGCGATCTCCGAGTCGGCGACGCTGCGCCCGCTCACGCCCTACGGCTCGACCAAGGCCGCCGCCGAGATGCTGATGTCGGCCTACACCGCCTCCTACGGCTTGCGCTGTGCCTGTCTGCGCCTGACCAACGTGTATGGCCCCGGAATGCAGGCCAAGGACAGCATCGTCGCGCGGCTGATGCGAGCGATTCGCCTGCGCACGACGTTCGAGATCTACGGCGACGGGCGTCAGGTTCGCGACTACCTCCACGTCAGCGACGTGATCGCGGCGGTGCGGCTGGCCCTGGCGCGCGAGGACTGGCAGGGGCCGATGGTGCTCGGCAGCGGCGCCTCGCTGTCGGTGCTCGAGGTCGTCGATGCCGTCCGGCGCGTGAGCGGCGCCGAGCTGCAGGTGCGCCATGGCCCGGCCAAGCCCGGCGAGATGCCGGCCGTCGTGGTGGATGCCGGCCGCGCCCGCCGCGCTGACTGGGCGCCCCGCTACAGCCTCGAGGAGGGTCTCCCCGGCGTGTGGGAGGAATGGTCGCGCGCCGAGATCGAGGGGGCCCAGCCGCGGGGCCAGGGCCCTTCGGGTCCCGTCGGCGGACACGCGTGACCGTCGCCGCCGGCAAGCCGTTTGCCGCCGAGCAGGAGCTGGCCGTGCTCGCGCCGGAGGAGCGCGTCGCGGCAGCGGCATTCCTCGCCGCGCATCCGGCGGATGGGGGTGCACCCCTGGCGATCGTCGTTCCCGCCTACAACGAGGAGCCGACGGTGGCAGCGGTCATCGCCGAGGTACCCGCTGAGGTCGCCGGACTGGCGACCGAGGTGATCGTGGTCGTCGACGGTGCCCGTGACGCCACCGCCGCGAGCGCAGCCGCGGGCGGAGCGCTCGTGTGTGACGTACCCGTCAACCGGGGACAGGGGGCGGCGCTGCGCCTGGGCTACTGGCTCGCGCGTGCGCGCGGAGCCTCGGTGATCGCAACCCTCGACGCCGATGGCCAGTACGATCCGCTCGAGCTGAGCGCCGTCGTCAAGCCGATCCTCAACGGACGGGCGGACTTCGTCACCGGCTCGCGAAGGCTCGGGACCGAACTGACCACCGATGTCGTGCGCCATGCCGGGGTGATCGTGTTCGGCACGCTGATCAGCGTGCTGATCGGTCAACGGATCACCGATCCCGCGTGCGGGCTGCGAGCGATGCGCGCGCAGGTCACCGAGGCGGTCATCCTGGAGCAGTCGCAATACCAGGCCTCCGAGCTGATGATCAGCGCCGCGCTGCACGGCTTCCGGGTGGCCGAGGTGCCGACCACGATGCGCGACCGCGGAGCTCACGCCACCGCCACCAAGAAGGGCGGGAACTTCGGCTACGGAGTGCGGTTCGCCCGCGCCGCGCTCCATACGTGGCGACGCGACCGCAGAGCGGCGCGCACCCGGCTGCGACCGGAGAAGACCCAGAACTCATAAACCGCGAACTTCGCAACGAACAGCACCGCGAACACCGCCAGGTAAGAGGCGGTCACCAGCAGCACTCGGATCCCGTGATGCGCCGGGATGCCCTGCACGTGACGCTGGGTCCAGGCGGTGGTGAGCGAAGTGGCGATCAGCGACAGGACGGAGATCGTGATGTACCCGATCACCTCTCTGCCGATCGCGAGCTGGCCCCGCAAGCGCCACGCCCACCGCCGGTTGAGGATCCAGTTGGGGAGCGCGCCGGCGACGAAGGCGGCGATCGAGCACCCGGTCGTACCGACGCCCAGGACGTAGAGCACGGCGAACACCACCGCGCTCGTCGCCGCGGCGACGATCGAGCCGATGGTGTAGCGCGTGATGCGCCCTGCCAGGGCCGAGTTGCGCAGGCCCCGGTATCGATCAGCAAGCACCGTGGGTCATGCTAGCGGGCCGGAGGGCGGCGTTGGTTGTCGGCAGGTAGTCAAGCCGCCTGGGTGCCGTGCCTATCCGACCACACCACCGATCAGCGGCACGAAGCGCACCGGCTCGAGCTGCGTGCGTTCGAAGCCTCCGGCGGTGCGCTGGGTTAGCGTCAGGCGCTGCTCGGACGCGCCGACGGGTGCGACGAGGCGTCCCCCCTGCGCGAGCTGGCCCTCGAGCACGGGCACGACCTGCTCGGGGGTCGCGGCGGCGACGTTGATCGCGTCGAAGGGGGCCCCAGCCGGGAGGCCATCGCAGCCGTCGCCGAGCACGAAGGTGACGTTGTCGAGTCCCAGCTCCTCGATCGTCAGCCGGGCCTGAGCGCGCAGCTCCGCGTGTCGCTCGATCGTCCAGACCTCGCCCGCGAGCAGCGCCAGGAGCGCCGCATGATAACCGGATCCAGTCCCCACGTCGAGCACGCGGTCGGACGGGTGCAACTGGAGCATCTCGAGCATCCGGGCAACCACCACCGGCTGGGAGATCGTCTGGCCACAGGCGATCGGCAACGCGACGTTCTCGTACGCGCGCCGGCGCTCATGCTCGCCGACGAAGCGCTCGCGGGGAATCGAGGCGATCGCGGCGAGCACCCGCTCGTCGCCGACGACCGGGCGCAACCGGCGGGCGAGTGCAGCCGCTTCGTTCATCGCTCCATTCTGCCCTCTGGTGCTGCTCCGACATTCGCACGAGTCCGTGCTCTGCCAAGATTGCCGCATGCTCGGCGGACTCCGAGTGGCGGGTGCTGCCCGCCACCGCGCGCGACGTGTGCCGCGCGCGGCAGCTGGTCGGGGACGCGGGGGGTCCGGCGCGGCGTCCGCGCCCCGGAGGGCGTCGTTCGGAACGCTCGAGGACACGGCGTCGTATGCCCTGCCGCAGGTGACCGCTTCGCGCGGGGCGGCAGTGGCACCGATGGCCCGTTCGCTGCCGTGGGCGATATGCATCATCACCGCCGTCGCGGCGGCGCTGCGCTTCACGAACCTCGAGGGCGTCGGCCCGAATGACTTCTACGACGCCGCGGTTCGAAGCATGTCGATCTCGTGGCACAACTTCTTCTTCGGCGCATTCGAGCCCGGTGCCGCGCTCTCGATCGACAAGCCACCGCTCGACCTCTGGCTCCAGGTGATCAGCGTCAAGCTGCTTGGCTCCAGCTCGTTTGCGCTCAAGCTGCCCGAGGCCCTGGCCGGGACGCTGGCGGTGGCGCTGCTCTACGACATCGTCCGGCGCGTGGTTAGTCGTCCGGCCGGGCTGGCCAGCGCTGCGGTGCTCGCCGTGCTGCCCGAATCGGTTCTCACCGCTCGCAGCGACACGATGGACTCGGTGATGATGCTGCTGGTGCTGGCGGCGCTGTGGTTGACGATCCGGGCCGCGAGCTCGGGGCAGCGCCGGCCGCTCGTACTGGCCGGGGCGGTGATCGGCCTGGCGTTCAACGTCAAGCTGATGGAGACGTTCGTCGCCATTCCTGCGCTGGTCGTGCTCTACGCAATGGCGACCCGCAAGCCGTGGCGGCGCACGGCCGGCGACCTGCTGCTGGCGGGCGCAGCGCTGTGGGGGGTGGCGCTGTGCTGGGTGCTCGCGGTGTCGCTGGCGCCCGGCGCTCATCCCTGGCCCGTCGGATCGAGCGACGGAACGGTCTGGAACGCGATCTTCGTCTTCAACGGCTTCGGACGCGTCGCGGGCGTGTCGAGCGCGGGCGGCAGTGGTCCTGGTCTGTTCCGGCTGCTCGTCTCCACCAGCTGGCACGACGACGTGCTGTTCGGCTGCGTGCTGTTCCCGGCCGTCGCGATCGGCACCGCGGGCACGCTCGCGACGCTGCGGCGCAGGCGGCATCCTCATCCGCAAGGCTCATCCACCGAGGACCCGGGACGCTCCGTGCGACGTGACACGCAACCCAGCCGGGCGGCCGGCTCAGGCGAGGTTGGCGTCCCGGCGCACGCCTTCGCCGCCTCGCTGGCCGTGTGGATCGCGGTCGGGATCCTGGTGTTCGACACCATGGGCACGCTGCATGCGCGCTATCTCGAAGCGCTCGCGCCCGCACTGGCCGCGGCGATCGGATATGGCACCGCTGCGCTGGCCGGGCTGTGCGAATCGGGCGCTCGCCCCAGCGCCCCTTCGCTGACTGCGCTGACGGCAGCCCTGGCCGGCATCTGCGCCTACACGTTCGGCTTCAAGACACCTTCCGTCGCGTGGGCGGCGTGCGCGCTGATCATCGCTGCAGTAGGGGCCGCGCTGCTCGCGAGGGCGGCCGGAAGGACTGGACACGCCGGAAAGTGGCTCACGGCATCGCTGATCCTCGCCTGCGCGCTCGTCTTTCCCGCCCACGAGTCGCTTTCCCTCGTGCGCTCGTCGGCCAACGATTCAGCGGGACTCGCCACGGCGTCCGCGGCCAACGCAGCGGCGCTGTCCAGCTATCTATCGCCCAGGACCGCGCGCCTGCACTACGAGCTGGCCGTCGACGAGCCGCTCGCGCTCGCGCCCCTGATCATCCAGGACCAGCGACCGATTCTGCCGTTGACCAGCTTCGCCGGCACGCCCCTCGCGGGGCTCGCCCAGCTGCTCGCGGCGGTCCGCTCGGGGAGCGTGCGCTACGGACTCGTCGGCGATTACCGATGTGGAGCGCGGACCGCACGCTGGGCGGCGTGCGGTCCGGCCGCGCTGTGGATCAGAGATCACGGGGTGAATGTGACGCGGGACGCCGGGCTGGTCGGATCCTCCCGGCTCTATCTCCTATCTCCCAGCAGTGCTCGTTGAGACGCATGGCTTTCCCACGTGCATCCGGCGGCAGGGACGGAAGTAACTCCGACATAGCCGGAGTTACTTCCATGGCCAGTGAGGCTCCGCTTGGCCGGGGCCCGGGGGATCCGCGGCCCGCGCCTCGGTCGGCGGCCCGCGCCTCGGTCGGCGGCCTCGCTACCGCAGGCCCCGCTTGAGCCTGCGCGCCAGCCGCCGACGCCGGCGCCAGCGCACGAGCCGGCGAGCGAGGACCAGCGTGCCGAGTAGGCCTGCGCCGCCACCCACGACCAACGGCTTGGGCTTGTCGCTCACGATCGTGAAGACGCCACGCACTCGCTGACGAGCGGCATCGACGACCGAGTGGCGCGCCAGGACGAGGGTCTCCCTTCCCTTGACCTCCGCGGCGGCGCGAAGCTCTGCACGCTTCTGATTAGCCCGTGCGATCACCACCGGGCGAAGCTCCGCGACCTTGTCCCGGACGCGGGCGGCCAGCACCGGGCGAAGCTCCGCCACCCGCTCGCGCACACGAGCCGTGAGCACCGGCTTGACCTCGGCGACCTTCGCCTGCGCGCGTGCGGTCGCCACCGAGCGCAGCTCCTGCGCCTTGTGCGTCGCCTGCGCCTTGACGTCGATCCGGGCGAGCGCCTCGATCGTCTCGCCCAGCTCGCGCCGTGTGCGCTCTATCTCCTCGCGAACTTGGCTCGGTTCTTTAGCCATGCGACGTCCTCCTTCACGCTCTGGAGGGCTCGCGTAGGCGCGAGCGGGGTTGCCTTGAGAACCCGGCCTCGCCCGAGCACGGCGAAGACCGCCGCCAGGGCAAGGTAGAGCACGGTAATGATCAGCGCGGCCAGCCAGGCGGCGAGCGCCGTGGCCAGTGCGAGCACGAGGGTCGCCGTCAGGGTCAGCAGTGACAGCAGCCCAAGCAACCCGGCCGCACCGAGCAGGCCGCCGCCGACGCCCGCCGCCTTGGCCTTGATCGTCAGCTCGGCTTTGACCAGCTCGACCTCCTGCTGAGCGAGACGGCGCGTCTGATCGGAGAGCCGCCTCAGCAGCTCACCCACCTGCGGATCCATTTCTTGCCTTTCGACCATCGGTCTCCTTGCGTTCATGTGGTCATGTGGTGATCTGTTGCCGTGATCCCAAGCCCCTGGCGAGTCCGGCCCTGATGAGGAGCTGGCTGTGACCTACAACCTACTTCCCGATGCGCTCCCGCAGCGGCGCGAGCCGGGTGCTCAGCTCGTCCGCGCCCAAGCCGGGGATCTCGAAGCTTGCCTCGCCCTGCCCGGTGCGAACGACCAGCTCGGCAGCGGCAGTTCCCTGCCGGCGCCGGCGACGGCGGCTGCCGCCACGGCCATTGGAGACCTCGAGCGCCGAGATATCATCCAGCGCGACGCGGCCCAGCGGCGACTTGCTCTCACCGCGGAAGATCTGCAGGCCGTGATCGGAGAACCGCAACGCGAGGCCAGATTCGGCCGGAGCGAGATTGGCGATCCCCTCTAGGTGGATCGCCGGCAGCCGAATCGCGCGGACGAGAGGGGAGGACGCCCGCGGGGCGAGATCATCCGCGCCGTCCCCGCGCTCGCGGCCCGGGTCCCGGTCGCGGTCGCGGTCGCGGTCGCGGTCCACGGGAGCATTGCCGCCCTGCTTGCCTTCGTAGGGGGTCCGAGCCGGGCCCGCCCACTCACGCTCCCGACCGGCACGAGCCTCGACAGCCGGCCCACCCACCCGGACCGGCCGAACGACGTCCAAGCCCTCACCCTCCTGATCGGCCCGAGCCACATCCGCCCCACCACGCTCCCGATCGGTCCGAGCTGCGCCCGACGCGCCGGCCGTCAGCTCCGCGAGGCTGTCCTCATAGGAGGGTGCACCGACGATCTCCTGCGCGCGCACGACCGCCGGGTGCTCGAGCGCGTCCCCGAGCTCGAGTCCGAGCTGCTGGGCTGCCACGGTGGCCAGCGCGCGTCGCCACTGCAGTGCGTCGGCTCGGTCGGCGGCGCGCTGAACCATCGACTCGAGCTGCTCGGAGTCGAGCTGCAGGACATCCGCATGGGCAGCTGCGGCCTCCTCGAACGCGGGGCGCAGGCGCTCGAGCAGCGCGTCACGCCCATGCTCGGCGATCTGGCGCGCGGTGTGCTCGAGCGTGTCCATCACAGCCTGCCCTCTACGAGCAGCGCCTCGATCTGCGACAGGAATCGCGCGGCGCTCCAGCCGTGGAGGATCCGGTGGTCACACGCCAGCGTCAGTGTCATCACCAAGCCGCACACGATAGCTCCGTCGTGCACGACCGGGACCTCTCGAATCGCGCCGGCCGCGAGCGCCGCGGCCTGCGGTGGGCTGATCACGGGGCTGGCGCGCGCGACACCGGATGCACCGAGGTCCGACAGCGTGAACGTCGCACCGGCAAGCTCCGGCGGCGTGAGCCGGCCGCTGCGGGCCCGACCGGCGAGGCGGTCGATCTCATCACTGAGCGGGCGCAGAGCCTTGCGGTCGGCGTCGAACACCGTCGGGATCGCCGGCGCATCCTCGCTCGCGATCGCCACCCCGACGTTCACGCGCGAGTAGAGCTGGAAGCGCCCATCGCGGTACGCGCCGTTGGCGCGCGGAGCGTCGCGCAGCGCGAGCGCGCACGACCGCACCAGGATCGCGGTCATCGAGCAGGACTGCTCGCGGGCCAGCGCGACGGATGCGCCGACGTCCACATCTGTGCTGAGCTCCAGGTGAGGGACGGTCGCTCTCGCCTCGGCGACCCGCAGCGCGATCGTCCGCTCGCTGCGGGTGGGCTCCTCGATCCGCACCGTGCCCTTTGCACCCGTGACGGGGAGGGGGGCGGTCGCCGGATCGGTCATCTCGGGCCCAACATACCCGCTATGGGGACATCGCTCACGCTCAGAGCCGCTCAGCGTCGCCGTCCGCGCCGGCCCAGGTCCTGATGAACTCGTCGGCCTGCATCGCGATCAGGTCGGAGCGCAGCTCCCGCAGCAGCTTCGCGGCGTCCTTGACAGGCAGATCCCAATACAGGACCACCTCGCCGTCGTCGATCGAGATCACCTCGATTCGGTCGAGCCGCGCCCGATCGGCGAGGAACGCGGGCTCGAGTCCCTCGCGTGAAACGATCAGATGGAAGGCACGGTTCGCCTTCACCGCTGCGGCCCGATCCACGCCGCGGCTTGCTCGACTCCCTCCTCGCCCTCGAACAGCTCACCGCCGATTCTGATCGCGGGGAGCGCCGCGACTCCCGCGGCCAGCGCGAGCTCGACGGCGCGATCGAGCGCGTCGCGCACCGACCGGAGCTCGATCCCCTTGAGCAGAGCGGTGGGGTGCATCTCACAGGCGGCGCCCGCGATCAGGACCGTGTCACGGTCGCCCAGATCGCGTCCACCGGCAAAGACCTGCCGAAAGCAGGCGAGCGAGAACGCGACGGCGCGTCCCACCCGCTTGGCATAGGT
>JAABUQ010011881.1_pt1 | contig 10977 bp, 9 predicted proteins | sample 5560001 | NCBI WGS metagenome assembly JAABUQ01 (sample SAMN10711888, study PRJNA513371) | rock metagenome | isolation source: Antarctica rocks | place: Antarctica: Victoria Land, Finger Mt nord | collected 2015-12-18
ACCGTGGTCTTGCCGTGGGAACCGGCGACGGCAATCGCCTCGAACTCCTGCATGAGCTCGGCCAGCAGCTCCGCCCGGCTGAGCACGCGGACTCCGGCCGCCCGGGCCGCCGCCAGTTCCGCCTCTCCCTCAGTCCGGACCGCGCCGCTGTACACGACCAGGTCGACGGCACCGCTGATGTGTTCGGCGGCATGGCCGATCTGGATGGCGACGCCTTCGGCGGCCAGCGCTCGAGTGGTGTCGCCCTCGCGCACATCGCAACCCGAGACCAAGTAGCCGCGGCTCAGCAGCGCCCGGGCGAGGGCCGATACGCCCGCGCCTCCGATGCCGAGCAGGTGCGCCCGCCTCACTTCGCCACCTCCCGCAGCAGTCGCACCACATCGCGGGCCGCGTCGGGCCGCCCCAGCGCGGCGGAGGCCTCGGCCATACGCGCGAGCTGGTCCCGCTCGAGGCCGGCCAAGGTTTGCAGCAGCGCTGGGCCACTCAGCTCCGAGTCAGCCAGCCGGACAGCCGCGCCCGCGCGAACCAGCACCTCGGCGTTCTTCTCCTGGTGCCCGCCGCCGAAGGTGCCGGGGACCAGCACGGCGGGCAGGCCCACCGCGGTCACCTCGGAGCAGGTGCCGACCCCAGCTCGGCAGACGACCAGGTCGGCCTCGCCCAACAAGCTCGGCATGTCGTCACTGAAGCTCAGGGGCCGGTAGCCCGACCGACCGTACTGAGCCGCTTCAGCCTCGCCCTGCCGCCCCGTCAAGTGGACGATCTCGCTGAAGCGTGCGAGCAGGCCGTCCAGAGCCGACCAGACGGCTTGGTTCAGGCGCAGAGCGCCCTGGCTGCCGCCGATGACCAGCAGGCGCCGGGGCGGCAGCCGGGGGCGGCGGCGGCTGAAACCCGGCCGGAGCGGCTGACCGGTGAAGATCGTGCGCGGGGTGGGAAAGCGCTCCACATCGGCAGCGAAGGTTACGCAGGCGGCGACAGCACCGGGCCGGGCCAGCCGGTTGGCCAGCCCACCCGCTTCCGACACCTGCAACACGTAGGGAACGCGGCGCAACCTCGCCGCCATGATGCAGGGCATCATCACGTAGCCCCCTACGCCGAGCATGACGTCGGGCCGGAAGCGGTCGACGATGCGCAGGCCCCGGCGCAGCGCCGCCGGCAAGAGGGCCGGCAGGGTGAGGTTCTTCCAGACGGCGTCGCGATCCAAGCCCCGCACGCGAACCGTCTCCAGCTCGAAGCCCAGCGCCGGAACCAGGCGCTCCTCCAAACCTCCGCTTCGCCCGACCAGCAGGATCCGGGCGTCCTGCTCCTCAGCGCGGAACGCTTGAGCGACGGCGAGCGCCGGGGACAGGTGACCGCCTGTGCCGCCGCCCGAGATCAAGAGTCGCATCCAACCTCCTGCGCAGGTGAGGTTGCTCCTCGCCCTGCCGGCTGATGTTCAGCAGCACGCCGATCGATGCCATGGAGATCGCGAGTGCGGATCCGCCGTAACTGATGAACGGAAGGGGCACGCCTGTAACCGGAAGCGTATCGGTCACGGTGCCCATGTTGAGGAGCGCCTGGAAGACGATCCAGGTCGTGATGCCGGTCGCCAGCGCCATGCCGAAGCGATCCGAAGCGCGAATCGCCACCCGGTAGCCGCGGACGCCCAGCAGCGTGAAGGCGCCGAGCAGCGCCGTGGTGCCCACAAGCCCGGTCTCCTCGCCGACGATGGCGAAGATGAAGTCTGTGTGCGCCGCCGGCAGCCAGGCGTACTTCTGGATCGAGTGGCCGAGCCCAACCCCGGTCAAGCCACCGCTGCCGAGCGCCAGCAGACCCTGGCTGGACTGAAAGCCGACGCCGAGTGGATCCTTGAACGGGTCAAGAAACACGCCGAGGCGCTGGGAGCGATAGCTCTCCAGCGTGATGAGGAGCAGGAATGCCAACAGCAGCACCGCGACCAGCAGCATCAGGTGCCGCTTGCGGCCGCCGCCCGCGAAGTAGACGGCGATGAAGATCGAGCACGTGATCATGGCCGTGCCGAGGTCGCGCTGCAGCAACAGCACGAGCAGCACGAAGGCCAGCATGACGGCCAGCGGAGCAAACCCGTCGGCCAGGCTCTGGAGCCGGTCGCCGCGCTTGCAAACCCAGTGAGCCAGATAGATGGCGAAGGCAAGCTTGCCCAGCTCGGCGGGCTGGAACGCGCTCAACGGCCCGACGTTGAACCAGCGCCGGGCGCCGTTGGCGCTGATCCCCAGCCCGGGCACCAGGACCAGAACCATCAGCAGTGCCGCCGCCCCCGCCAGGAGCGGTGCGTACCTGCGCAGGCGGTGGTAGTCGTAGCGGGCGAGGATCACCATGGCGACCAGTCCGAGCCCGGCGAACACCGCCTGCCGGACGAAATAATAAAGGGTGAAACCGTGCTGGACGTAGGCGAGGGCCTGGCTGGCACTGAAGACCATGAGCAGCCCGCAGCCGACCAGGGCAAACGTGACCAGCCAGAGCCAGCGGTCCGCCGACTGGGGTGCCCGGATGACGCGGGCTCCGCTCTCGCGCTTCTCGCTCACACCGTCACCCCCTCCCCGTGGTGGGCCCGCACCGCAGTCTTGAAGCGCCGCCCCCGGTCCTCGTAGTCGCTGAACATGTCGAAGCTCTTGTAGGCGGGGCTGAAGAGCACGGCGCTGCCCGGCCGGGCCAGAGAGGCCGCAGCCTGGACCGCGTTCGCCAGCGAGTCCACTCGCCGCTGGGGATGGGCGCCCAGGCGCTGGGACAGCTCGGCGGCGCTGCGACCCAGGAGCACGACCGCCTGGGTCCGCGCGCGCACCTCCCCCAGCCACTGATCCAGCTCGAAGCCTCCCCCGTAGCCGCCCGCTATGAGCACCAGGGGCGTGCCCGGGAAGGCTTGCAGAGCCACCAAGCCGGCGTCCGGATTGGTGGCTTTGGAGTCGTTGTACCAGCGCACACCGTGCCACTCGCCGACCAGTTCGAGCCTGTGCTCCACGCCCCGGAAAGCTGCCACGCCGGCCTCGATGCCGGAATCCGTCAGACCTGCCAGCCGTGCCGCGCAGGCGGCCGCCAGCACATTGAGCCGGTTGTGCTCGCCGGGCAGGGCGCTCGACGGCATTGGCTGATGCAGCTCGAACCAGTGAACCTGCGCCCGCGTGCGGCGGGCCAGCTCACGGCAGACCGGGTCCAGGCCGTTCAGGACCGCCGCGTCATGGTCACCCTGGAACTCGAGCAGGCGCGCCTTGGCGTCGACGTAGGCAGCGAAGCTCGCGTGGCGATCGAGATGGTCGGGGCTGAGGTTGAGCACCACGGCGATCTTGGCTCTGGGCGCCGAGCACGACTCGAGCTGGAAGCTGGAGAGTTCGAGCACCACCCAGTGCTCCGGGGTCAGGTGATCCAGCTGCTCGAGCACGGTCTGGCCGATGTTGCCGCCAACCAGTACCGGCCTTCCCGCCTGCGCCAAGATGGTGCCCAGCAGGGCGGTGGTCGTCGTCTTGCCGTTGGTCCCGGTGATCCCGATGATCGGCGCCGGCGAGAGCTGAAAGAACAGGTCCACATCGCTGGAGACGATGAGTCCGCGCGTTCGCGCGACCTCCAGAAGCGGGGTGCGCCAGGGCACGCCAGGGCTCACGTAGACGGCCTGACAGCCGTCCAGAACGGCTTCGTCGTAACCGCCGAACACGGTTTCCACGCCGGACGGCAGGCTGCGGGCGAAGTCCCCCAGCGCTTCGGCTGGACGCAGGTCGCAAACCCGCACCTGCAAACCTCGACCAGTCAGGAACCGCGCCAGCGAGAGGCCACTGCGAACCCCGCCCACGACCAGCACCCGAGCGCCGGCGGCGGGAAGGGACAGCGCCGTCATCGGAGCGCGTGGGCTATCCAGCCAGAGGCCAGTGCCGCAGCCGCTCCGACGCTCCAAAACGTCAGGGCAATGCGGTTTTCGGACCAACCCGCTAACTGGAACGTGAACTGAATCGGGGTCATTTTGAAGATGCGCCGGCCGCCCGTGGCCTTGAAGTACGTCACCTGAATGATGACAGAGAGAGTGACCAGTACGAACACCAAACCGAGAAGGAGCAGAAGCAGCACCCAGCCCTGCTGCACCGCCATCGCGGCCAGCGCCGCGCCGAGGCCAAGCGCTCCCATGTCGCCCATGAAGATGCGCGCGGGGTGCCGGTTGAACACGAGGAAGGCCAGGAGGCCGCCCACGAGCGCCATCCCCACAGCCCGCTCGCCCGCAGCTGCTCCCGGTAGTAAGAGAACACAGGCCGCCAGAGCGATCGCCGTGAGGCCGCCAGCCAGGCCGTCCAAGCCGTCGGTCAGGTTAACCGCGTTGGCGGCTCCCGCCACGGCGATCACGGTGAGTGGCAGAACCACCCAGTTGAAGTTGGCTGGCACACCGACCTGCGGCCCGTAGGCAAGCACGGCCACCGGGATCGCCAGCAGCAGCTGGAGCGGGAATTTGAAGCGAGCCGGGATGCCGATCGCTCCCACTCTCAGTTTGCGCAGGTCGTCGAGCAGTCCCAGGCCACCGAACAGGACCAAGGCGACGACCGCTGGCAGAGCGCCGGGATGCATGCGCAGCGAGAGCAGACCGCCCAGGACCGCCACGGCTACGAATAGCATGCCCCCGCCTGTTGGGGTGCCGGACTTGCGCTGATGTGCGGCCGAGAGCTCGGCCTGGATCACCTGGCCGACGCCGGCCCGGCGGAAGCGGCGGATGAGGACCGGGTAGAGCGCCAGGCAGATTAGGAAAGCGGCCGCGACCGTGATCACGTCGAATACGAGGCCGGTCGGAGCGGCGACCAGCGCATTACTCACGCCAGGAGCTCCGCCACGACCTGGTCCAAGGCAACGCCGTGGGAGGCCTTGATCAGCACCGTGTCGCCGGCCCGGGCGTGCCGCCTGATCCACGCCGTTCCGGCCGCGCGGTCCGCCAACAGCTCCGCGCCGGCCGATCTGGCCAGCAGCTCGCCGTAGCCCGAGTCCACCACGGCCACGCGGTCGAAGACCTGGGCGGCGCGCCGGCCGACTTCCTCGTGGGCGGCCGGCGCAAGCTGGCCGAGCTCCCGCATCTCGCCCAGGAGCGCCAGCAGCCGGCCCGTCCGGGGACGTTCGGCCAGCGTCTCGAAGGCAGCCAGCATCGATTCAGGGCTGGCGTTGTAAGCATCATCGAGAATGACGAAACCAGCCCGTGTCCGGCGCGGCTGCAGCCGGTGTTCCACTTGGAGGCTGGCCAGAACCTGAGCCGCCTGCTCGATCGGAATGCCGAAAAAGCGACCGACGGCCAGAGCCGCCAGCGCGTTGCGTGCCTGGTGCCGGCCGCTGGGCCCCACCCGGACCTCCGCCCGCTCAACCGCGAGCTGCGAACCGCCTTCGGGCAGGGGCCGGTAGTCCTCGCCCCGGAGACTCCCCGCGTCGAGTCCAAAGCCGATCACTGGAGCCAGGCTGAGCGCCGTCAACCGCTCGTAGTAAGGATCGTCCGCGTTAAGGACCGCCAGCCCACTCTCGGGCAGCGCCTCGATCAATTCGCCCTTGGCCTCGCAGACGCCATCCTTTCCGTCCGGGAAGTATTCGGCATGGACGGCACCGATTCCGGTCACCACCCCCACCTTCGGCCGGGCCAGCCGAGCCAGCTCAGCGATCTGTCCTCTCCCTTGCATGCCCATCTCGATGACGGCCAGCTCGTGCCGAGGCTCCAGCCGCAGCAGGGTCAGCGGCACCCCGGTTTCCGTATTCAGGTTGGCGGCGGTCTGCAGCACCTGGTAGCGGCTGGCCAGGACCGCCGCGATCATCTCCCGGGTCGAGGTCTTGCCATTGCTACCGGTCACGGCGATCACTGTGGGTGCGACGCGGCGGAGCACCTCGGCGACGAGGTCGAAGAGCGCCCGCCACGTGTCCTCCACCTGCACCGCCGGTGCGCCGGCTGGCAGCCCGTCCCTGCGCTGGACCACGACCGCGGCGCCACTGGCGAGCGCCGCCGCGGCGTAGGCATGCCCGTCCTGCTCGGCGCCTCGCAGGGCGAAGAAGAGGCCGTCCGGCCCCGCCTGGCGCGAGTCGGTGTGGTACGTGCCGACCCGAAAGCCCGCTACTGCCGGCTCGACGCGGCCGTGCAGCGCAGCCGCCACCTCGGTCAGGGTCAGGTCCACGTGGCTCTGTTTACCGAATGGACAGGGCAAGGGCAGGCTGCCTCACTGGACGGCCTTTCGACCGGGGACGCGACGAGCCCTGGATTAGAACCGGCCTGAAACCGGCCTGGCGACCTGACGCCGGTCATCCCGCCGTCGGGCCGAAGAATAGCCGGCCGCATCCAGACTTAGACCGCCGGCAGGGTTTCGGGCGCGATCCGCCACTGGAGGATCATCTGCTGAGCGATCTTCTTCCAGATGGGCGCCGAAACGTAGTACCCCTCGTTGTGATCGTCGCTGCCGTTGTTGGGATGCTTGACCACCACCAGCATGGTGAAGCGAGGGTTGTCGGCGGGCAGAAAGCCCACGTACGAGGCCCAGACGTTCTTGCTGTACTTGCCGTTCTCGGGGATGTTGGAGGTGCCCGTCTTGCCGCCCTCGTCAAGCTCGAAGCCAGCGACGCGGGCCTCGTGGCCCGACCCGTGCTGGACGACCGAACGCATCATCATCCGCATCGTCGCCGCCGATTGGACACTGATCACCTGACGCGGGGCGGCGACGGCGGTGGGGTGGCCGTTCAACTGCTGGACGACGTGCGGCTGCACGTAGACACCGCCGTTGGCGACGGCATTCACCGCCGCGCACATCTGGACCATGTTGACCGCTACACCCTCGCCGTACGCGGCCGTGGCAAGCTCGACGTCTCGCCATTGCTGGCGAAGGGGGGTGGTGGACTCACCGGCCACATCGATGCCACTCGGCTGGCCGAAGCCGAACGCTTGCAGGTTGCGCAGGTAGGCCTCCCGGCCCATCGCCTGCTCTGCCCGCACCGCACCCACGTTCAGCGAGCGCTCGAGGACGTTGTTCATCGTCACCGTGCCGTGGTTGGCGAAGTCGTAGTCGTGCAGAGTGGCACCGCCGACATTGATGTAGCCAGGGTCGTTGATGGTCGTGCCGGGAGAGATGCTGCCGTTGTCGATGGCCCCGGCCAGCGTGACCACCTTCATAACCGAGCCCGGCTCGTACACACTGGACAGGACCGGGTCCCGGAGCCTGGCCGGGTCCTGGCTGGCGAACCGGTTGGCGTCATAGCCCGGCGCACTTGCCCAGGCGACTATGCCGCCAGTCTTGGTGTCCATGACGATGACGCTCCCGCTTTCGGCCTTGGCGTCCTGCACGCCCTGCGCGATCGCCTGCTCGGCGGCGTACTCGATGTTGGCGTCGACCGTCAGCGCCAGCGGCGCCCCGTTCTGCGGCGCGACCCGCCGGTCCGGGCCGAGCACGATCTGGCGGCCGTACAGGTCGGTGTAGCTCGATTCGTGTCCGGCAATGCCCGCCAGCTGCTTCTGGTACGCCTGCTCCACGCCGCGCTGGCCGCTGCCGTTCCAGTCCACGAAGCCGAGCAGCTGAGCGGCCAGAGTGCTGTCGGGCACGCCGCCGGGCAGGTACTGCCGTTGTTCGACCGCCTGGAGGTCCACTCCGGGAAGCCGGGCCGCGCGAAGTGGGTCAACCTTCTCCTTCGGCTGGCGCCGCGCGACGTACGCAAACTGCTTGCCGGAGGCGAGGAGCGCGGTGAGCCTCTGGCGATCGACGCCCAGCGCCAGCGCGAGCACGCCACCGACCCGATCGCGGTCGGCGACAGCGACCTGGCTGGGCGCGATGGTCACGTCATAGACGACCGAGTTGACGGCCAGGGGTCGCATCTCGCGATCGAGAAGCAGTCCCCGGCTGGCGGGCAGCGGGATCGAGTGCAGGTACTGCTCGCCCGCGCGTTCACCCAGGCCGTTGTGCTGGGCGACCTGCCAGTAGGCGAGGCGTCCCCAGATCGTCACGGCCAGCAGGATTGCCACAACCAGCAGCCACAGCACGCGGAGCCGGGGAAGCTGGCCGCCCGGCTCGAGGCGCTTGCCGCTGCCCGCGCGCGCCGCGCCGAACCGGGCTCCCGTGGCCGTGACGTCGCCAACCGCCACCGTCAGCCGTCCCGACTGAAAAGCCGCCCAAGCAGGCGTTGCCAACGGGGCGTGTCATCCGGCTCGTCCGGTCCTATCGGCTTCTCAAGGTCCACGGTGACGGGCTGACCCACCAGGACCTTCTGGTCGGCGTGGCGCTGCATGCCCAGCTGCTGCGCCTCCTGCTCAACCCGCGCGGGCGCGTGCAGCGTCGCCGACTGGTAGCGAAGCTGGTCCTGTTCGGCCTGCAGCTGCTCGTGCTGCTGCTTCAGCCGGGCCAGGTCATACGAGGATTGTGTGGCCTGCGCCGCAACGACCAGGTACGCGGTGGCAGCCAACAGCAGGACGGCCAGGGCCGCGCACAGGCGGGTAAAGCCGGCGGTGAGCTGCATCCGCCGAGCGGCGGCACTGCCCGCTTGCTGGAGAAGCGGGCGCGCGCTGGAACGCCGCCTTCGCGGTCCGCTGGTCTGCGGCCAGCCGGGGTGAAGGCGTCGCTGCTGAAGTATTCGGGGTGTTACCAATGGATGCCTCGGTGCTGGGAATCGGTGCTGCGTGGTTGCTTGGAGTTGGTGCCTGGCGGCGCGGCGGCCGGGGTTGGGCAGGGGAAGTAACCGCTGCGCGCCAGGTCTTTAGGGGTTCGCCTCAGAGCCGCTCGGCCGCTCGCAGGCGAGCGGAGCGGCTGCGGGGGTTGCTCCTCACCTCCACCTCGTCCGGACGGACGGGCTTGCGCGTGAGGATTCGGAGAGAGGCCCGGTGAGCGCAGGTACAGACTGGCTGCTGGGGGGGACAGAGGCAGTCCTTCGACTCGGCGATGAAGAATCGTTTAACTTCTGCATCCTCCAGGCTGTGGAAGGAGATCGCCGCCATGCGCCCACCGGAAGTGAGAATCTGAGTTGCTCCTAGAAGTCCCCGGCGCAAGCTGCCGAGCTCATCGTTGACATGCATGCGAAGGGCTTGAAACGTTCGCGTGGCGGGGTGGATGCCCCTGGGCCAGGCCGCCTTCGGCACTGCCGCTTTGACGGCTTCGGCCAGCTCACGCGTCGTGGCCAGCGGCCTCCTGACCGCGATGAACTCGGCGATCCGGACCGCCCAGCGGTCCTCGCCGAGGGTACTGATCAGCCGCGCCAGCTCGGGACGTGAGAGCTCGTTGACCACCTGGGCGGCGGTGAGCCCCTGCGTCTGGTCCATCCGCATGTCGAGAGGACCGTCGTGCAGGAAGCTGAAACCGCGCTCCGGATCATCGAGCTGATCGCTGGAGAAACCGAGATCGAAGAGGATCCCGTCGACCTGCCGGAAGCCGTGCTGGGCGCCAATTGCGGCCAGATCACCGAAGCTCCCGTGCACGGCGGTGAGGGAAGCTGGCCATTGGGCCGCCAGCTGACGAGCGGCCACGACCGCCCGCTCGTCCTGATCCAGCGCCAGCAGCCGGCCGCCGGGCTGGATCCGCTCCAGCAGTAGGCGGCTGTGGCCACCGGCGCCGAACGTGCAGTCGACGAAGACCGCACCGGGCCGGGGTTCGAGGAGTCGTATTGAGGCTTGTGAAAGTACGGAGATGTGCACGAGGTGCGTCACGCTAGACGCGTTCTGAGATCACCTGATCAGCCAGCTCGTCGAAGCGGGCTTCCACGTCGCCGGAGTAACTGTCCCAGCGGTCCTCGGCCCAAATCTCGACCTTGACTCCGCTGCCGATCACCGCAGCCGTTGAGCGCGGCTCGATTCCCGCCAGGCGCCGCTGCTCGGGTGAGAGGCTGGCCCGGCCCTGCGAGTCGAATTCGCACGCGACCGCCTTGGAGAACAGTGCTCGCGCCAGGCCTCGCTGTTCCGGACCCAAGAGTGGGTCCTGCAGGCGGCTGGCCAGGCTCTCCCAGAGGGCTGGCGGGTAGATAGTCAGCACCCGGTCCTGGCCGATGGAGATGAAGCTGCCCTCCGGAAGCTGGCGCCGAATGCTCGCCGGGACGGCCAGCCTGCCCTTCTCGTCCACCCGGACCCGATGCGTGCCCCAGAACATGCATCGCCTAGACGCGCCCGGGCTGAATGGTCTGAACCGCGGCAGCGGAGAAGAGCGGCTGGAGGACGAGGCCGGATTTGTGGTGGGACGTTGGCTGGGACGTTTGCTTCTGCATTGCTTGATTCACCACTCTTCCCCACATTTCACCGCGATCTGCCACACACCCTAGCGTGACCCTGGGAGTTTGTCAACGCGGAGACCCAACATCTTGTGGCTGGGCTGCAGCTCTGCTGGCAGGCAGGCACTACATGACGTGTCCGGTCGATGGAAGCCCCCAACATGGCGTAGCCCGTGCATACTCCTGCGAACAACAGTTTGGGTGCTGATATGGGCGGGGAGAGCGGTGGTGAATCCCGCGCCCAGGCAGTTCGCAGCCTGTACGCCCGCGCTCGGCCCAGCCCGGTACCGTCCAGATCGGGGGCTGGGCGACTCTCTCAGGTTGGCGGCCCCTGTTGCTGTTGCTGTTTCGGCACAGCGGGGCGCGCCCGCAGCGGCCGGCTCTAAGCCAGGACCAACTGAACCGGGCCCGACGCGAGCAAGGTATCCGGATCCCAGAGTAGGACCAGGCGCCCGGCGGGGTCACCGGCGACCTCGAAGCAAAGGCGGACGGGACCGAACAGAGGGCCGATCTGCTGAGCCGAGGCGTCCCGGGCTGACTCGCTTGCCTTTCCTCGGGGATGCAGATCAGCCATTCGCCACAGCCCACACGGGCCGGCAGGATCCGCGAACACGGAGGGGCGCCGCACAGCCCCCTGCGGATCGCGAAGCCGGAAGGAGTCCGGATCCGCCCGCTGCTGACTCTCGGACTCGTTGTAGAAGGTCACCCTGAGGCTGATGTAATGCTGGCTTTGCGCCGGAGCAGGTGCGGCCACGGGCTTGAAATCACGGTCGACCTGGCTGACCCCGATGCGGA
>JAABUQ010011882.1_pt1 | contig 10972 bp, 7 predicted proteins | sample 5560001 | NCBI WGS metagenome assembly JAABUQ01 (sample SAMN10711888, study PRJNA513371) | rock metagenome | isolation source: Antarctica rocks | place: Antarctica: Victoria Land, Finger Mt nord | collected 2015-12-18
TGCGGCCGCCTCTGGCGGCCAGGGGAGGTGAAGGGCTACAAAATATTAATGTTTTTCGGCAGGGCTTATGTGCTGTTTCTCGGGCCGGCTGGCCCCTTCATATACCAGGGGCTTTAATATGCCGATGTAGGGCAGGTTACGGTAGCGCTGGGCGTAGTCCAGGCCATACCCGACAACGAATTTATCGGGGATGTTGAAGCCGATGTAGTCGCACGTTATGTCTTTGACGCGTTTGCGCTCTTTACATAACAGAGAGCAGATACGCAGACTGAGTGGGTTGCGCCTCCTGAGCATATCCGCCATATAGCTGAGGGTGAGTCCACTATCAATGATATCTTCGACGATTAACAGGTGCTTCTGGTCGATGGGGCCTTCCAGATCTTTGATGATGCGCACCACGCCGCTGGAATGGGTGCTATCACCATAACTGGCGACGGCCATATAGTCCAGTTCCAGTGGCAGGCTGATCGCGCGCGCCAGGTCGGCGATGAAGGGGACGGCCCCTTTGAGTGTTCCCAGCAGCAGCAGATTCTTGCCCTGGTAATCGCGGGCGATCTGCTCTCCCAGTTCGCCTACTTTGGCACGTAGCTGTTGCTCGCTGATCAAAATTTCTTCGATATCTTCTTGCATATATTCCTCGTTCAACTCTTGCTAATAGATAAACACACGATCTGACGTGTCTCACCTGTCAGGCGCACACGGTCATCAAGCTGTACACCTGCCAGCCAGACGCAGCGCGTGGCCGAGAAGAAAAGTGGTAGCCGGGTGCGTTCCGCGCGTGGAATATGCCTGTCCACCAGCACATCCTGGATTTTCTTCTCGTGTGTCATGCCCAGCGGCTGCATGCGATCTCCCGCGCGCCATGTGCGCACGTGCAGCAGGACGTTCCCTGCCGCGTTCTCGTGTTCACCTGCGAGACGGTCCCTATCAATAAAGACAGTGTACTGTGTAACTGGTAATATATGCCAGACCGTCGCCCAATCTCCACGTCTCAGGGCCGCGCGCGCCTGCTGCTGTATCTCCTCCGGGACGATCTGGGCACTGGCGGTCCATGGAGTGCCCACCACCTTGACATGGCCGGGGATCGGGAGCGTTACCTCCGTAGTGTCGTGCTCCTGTGCTGGCTGATCTTCTAACACGGGGACACGGGCGAAGAGCAGGGTGCTCCCCTGGCGCGTGACGTAGATGTGCTGTGGCAGGTGCAGGGTCAACGTCTGGGAGCCGGCCGTACGCTCTATAAGTCCCTCGATCAGTCGATAGTGCCGCAGTTCTAGCGGCGATTGGCCCGCGCTTAACCTGGCGGTCACGCGGCGCAGGAGGTGCCGTTGTATGCTTAATGGCAGCACCTGCAAGCGGTTCAGCCGCAATTGTATCAGCTCGTCGCGTTCCTCGCTCACGACCTCTGACCAGTACATGTCTACCTGCGTTTCGATCCAGGCGAAATCAACCTCCATCACCTCGGCGTTGCGCAGCAGCGTCTCACGTATGCCAGGATTCAGCGCTGAGAGCAGTGGGATTAGTTCATGACGGATGCGATTGCGCAGGAAACGCGGGTCGTTGTTGCTGGCATCTTCCAGCACCGGAAGCTGGTGCTGCTCACAATAGGCCAGCGTGTCGGCGTGCTTTACGTCGAGCAGGGGCCTGATGATATCCCCCTGGCGTGGTTGCAGCCCGGCTGTACTGGCGAGGCCACCACCGCGTAGCCAGTGCAACAATAGGGTTTCCACCTGGTCGTCCATGTGGTGCGCCACGGCGATAAGGTCTCCCTGCGCCACAGCGCGCAGGAAGCGATAGCGTGCCACGCGAGCGGCCTCCTCCAGCGAGCGCTGTTCCTGACGTGCCAGCGCGGGTACATCGAGTGCGCCGATGGTGACGGGCAAACCCCAGGACTCCGCGAGCCTTTTGATCGCACGGGCCTCCTCCTCGCTGGTCTCCCCGCGCAGCATATGATTGAGGTGCGCCACGTGCAGGCTGGTCTCCGGGTAGCGCTTGGCAGGACCGCAGAGCCGTATCAGCAGGTGGAGCAGGCACAGCGAATCAGCCCCACCTGAGACGGCGACAATAACTCTGCCGCGCTCTGGAAGGAGCTGGTGCCGCACGCTATAAGCTAAGACGGTATCTAACATATCTGTACTTGCCGTGCTCTATGGGCTGTGATTGCCCCTACTATATGCCAAATTATAGCACAGGTCTTTCATCTGCACTTGCACCGGAATGTGAACTCTGATCAGGCTGATCGCTCTGCAAGGACGTACCCGGCTTCTGCGCCTTCGGCGCGGCAAAGAGATAAAATATGTCTGTGCCGCACTTCCTGCTGCCCATGGCAGCAGGAAGTGCGGCACACATAAAAAAAGATAGAGGGCGCTATGGGAAGTGCGGCACACATAAAAAAAGATAGAGGGCGCTATGGGAAGTGCGGCACACATAAAAAAAGATAGAGGTGCCGCTGGCGGCGAGTCACGAAAAGGAGAGTGAGGAGGTACGGCTCTGGAAGAAATTCAGCGTTCCTGTGGAGATCTTTTTTCTATTTTCCCCACTACTTATAGAGAGATAGATCACTAAGAGGGTGTATGCAAGAGGAAACTGACAGCGGGCTCGTTACGCGAGCCCTGGCGGATGATAAGCAAGCTTTTAACCAGTTGATTGAGCGCTACCAGGCGATGGCGCTCTTCTTAGCGCTGCGCTATACAGGGAAGCACGAGATTGCCCACGAGATCGTGCAGGAGTCGTTTTTGCAGGCATATCTTTCGCTGCAGCGCCTGCGCGATCCCGCGTGCTTTAAAAGCTGGTTCTATGGCATCGTTATGAACCTGTGTCGCGGCTGGAGGCGCGACCAGGCACAGAAGCCGACTATGCAGGACCTCACGCAGGCGTACGAGGAACTGCTCGCGGTAGATCCGCAAAAGATCATCGAAGAGCGGGAACTGCGCCAGGCACTGTATGAGGCGCTTGATACCCTCACGCCAAATAATCGCGCCGTGGCGCTGCTCTTCTATTATGAAGATCACAGCATCCAGTCTATCTCGCGTCTCTTACACATCTCGCCGACGGCTGTCAGAAACCGACTGCTCAAAGGGCGAGAGCAATTGCGCGCTCATCTCGGCGCACTCTATCCAGATATGCATGTCGCTACCCCGCGACCCTACAGGAGGGCAAGAATGATTCCTATGACCGTGGCACGAGTCCAGAGCCAGGAAAAACTGCTGCGCACAACGGTTGTTCTGCTTGACAATGTACGGCAGCGAGCGCTTGTCTTGTGGTTTATGACCGAGCGGGACTTCTCCTCACAGATGCGTATGTTCACCTCGACGCAACAGAAAGAGGCCGCCGCTGAACCCAACACCACCGACTTTATCATGAACCTCTTCCAGGCGCTGCACGGTACGCTCACAGAAGTTGAGATCGATACGCTGCAAACCGATATTCTCTACGCGCGCGTCAAGGCGCGGAGTTCAGATGGTACACAGCACAGCATCAAGGCACGCCTGGAAAACGCGCTGCCCCTGGTAATTGCGTCGTCCTGCCCTACTATGGTGGCCGAGGATATACTTGAACGTCAGAGTATCAAGCTGGTGGAGATGGGTGAGAGCGTTGAAGAGCAGCTTGATGCGGTAGTACGCCAGGCGCAGCAGTCGTTCCGCTTTGGCACTTCACAGGCCATCACCGCCGTGCGGCTGCCACGTAACCTGGACTTTACAGACGATTTTCGTGGCTGGTCTTTCATGGGTTATCCTGAGACACCGAAGCGCTATGAGTACCAGCTTGATACCACAGTGACGTATAAGAAAAAGCCCAGCGTAGCTATTACCTTGCATAAGGAAGAGCCCAGTGCCGAAGAAACGTTTGCCAGCGGTTTCGCTCTCCTGATGCACGAAGGCTTCATCGCCGATGACTACCATGGTAAGCGGCTGCGTATGGTGGCCTATGCCCGTGCCGAGGATGTGAAGCAGGGAGTATTTAATCTCCACGTCAATGGGCCGGCCCTCACTACGGAAGAGATCGGGCGTAAAGCGATGTATATGACCAGCAACCAGCACGAGCCGATCGAGGACACTACTGACTGGCAGCGCTACGAACTGGTGATCGATGTCCCGCAGGACGCCACGTCGATCCAGTGCGGTTTCAACTTGACGGGCAGCGGCAAGATCTGGCTGGATGGCTTCCAGTTCGAGACGGTTGATGAGAGCGTTCCCCTCACAGGAACACGTATGATGCCGCCGCCACGGCAGCCTATCAATCTGGCGTGGGAGCAGGGCTTCGATGGCTGGATCATCGCTGGCAGCAGTCCACAGGATTACACACGCAGCATCGAGCCCGGCGACGCGGGGACGCATATGGTCTACGTAAAGAATGCTGTAGAGCAGCCGCGCGGCAATATTGTGCTACAGCAGATCGTCAATGCCTACGACTATCGCGCGAAAACCGTGCGTCTCTCGGGCATGCTTCGTGCGGACGGCATCGCGCAGCAGGCCAGCCTCTACCTCACACATGGCAGAGTGGGCAACACACGGATTGAGCGTACCATACAGGGGACAACTGACTGGCAAACGTACGATATGACCTTCTATGTCCCTGACGAGCCGGGACGGATCGAGTTTGGGCTAACACTTTTAGGACCCGGCTCCATCTGGCTGCGCGACGTCAGGCTGGCAGTACACGAAGAAAGCTAAAAAATCTCTCCACGTTTCTGGTTTTCTTACAGGCATCTGGTGAAGCTCGCACGTTTGTTTGATGGGCGACCGCCAGGTTGCCCCTCCCCTAAACGCTCGTTTGCGAACACCCGCGCTTGGTGGTGAAGCTGCGAAACCTTCGACAGAAAAAATATAGTTTGTTCACCCTTTTGTTTTTGCGGAACAGCAGAGTTGGCATCGTAATGACACGTTCAATCATCTCCTCTACCACCTCAGCACTTTTCCCCATACTACAGCCATTCGTAGTGAAGAACGCGTAGTGCAGCGTTATGAAAACCTCTAGCACGAAGATTATCTCTGCTACAGCCTTTATACTTAGACAAACTCTGCACATGCAAAAATTCATGAGCATACACACCTTGCCCATATGTATATCCTATGTTATATTTCTGTATATGGTTTGTATAATAAACTCATACAGGAGGAGCTATCCAGATGGTCACAGCCACAGCCCATCAACCAGAAACGTTTCCTATTTTGGATGCTGCTATAGATTTTTCCCATGAAGATATGCTACGTGAGCCGCAGGCCACGATTGAGCAGGATGAGAAGGACGAGCAGGCGACCGTAATGGAGCAGGATGAGTCACTAGAAGAGCTTGAACAGGAGAGGCTGGTCACGCGGGCTTTACAGGGTGACCAGGCAGCATTTACGGAGATCGTTGATCAGTATAGTACATTAATGCTGCGCACGGCTTCTATGATTGTGGGGGACCGCGATACCGCTGAAGATGTTGTGCAGGATGCGCTCATTCAAGCCTGGCATCACCTGGCTGATCTGCGCAAAGCGGGAGCATTACGTCCCTGGCTGATGCGTATCGTCGTGAACCAGTGTATTAGCTTCAAACGGCGTCTCGCACGTACGACAGCCTTTATGCGTCAAGCCCTCTCTGAACAGGAGACCGATCTTATTGCCCAGGTAGCCGATGATCACAAAGGGCGTATGGAACGCGATTGGGACCTGGCGCACGCGATCGAGAACCTGCCACTGAAGCAGCGCGTCGTCATCGTCCTTCACTATTACAACAGCATGACCTTGCCTGAAATGGCCCAGACCCTGCACACGTCAGAAAATACGCTGAAAAAACGTATTCAGGCAGCATTGACCAATCTGCGGCGTATGCTGCGTACTGGTAGTACAGAAGAGGATATGCCCGTACAGCGAGGTATAAAAGGCTATGCTCCATTAATGGCATAGCGATGTATATGTTGAAGAGAGAAACAGAGCGAGGTAACGAGCAGTACGCAAAGCTGATGGTAAGCTTGCCATAAAGTGTTCATTGCCTCGCCTTTTTCCACCATATCCCTATACAAAGGCTGTACAGTAACAGTCCTGGCCGCTACATCCTCACAGCTTTTTCCTGCGATCCTTAACCCCGAAGTGCTATTTTCAACACATCCATAACCAATCCATAACTGGAATACTGGCACCAGCCCGGCATACTATGACGTAGCATGAAACATATATACACGGCTTCTTGTAGAGCATAGACAGAAAGGATAGATGGGTGGATGATGAATGCCGGTATCTACACTGGAGCGCGGCCTTACAACCTGATCCCTGCATGATTCCCGACGAGAGCATCTTTGCACAAACTTCACACGGACGTTCGCTGACAGCAAGCGACGCGGATGGACCTGGTTTGCTCTTCTCCTGCCCCACGCTTATTACGGATCTGTTAGAGAAAATATTTGCTCATATCCCCTATACTATAGATGAGGACATGCATCACTAAAGCGCATTTCGTAAGAAAACGGAGTGGGCGTGGAGCGGTGCGTGTGGAGTGAATTAGTGGGTCTGGGTGGAAGGGATATGTTTTTACCACAATCTCGTCGTATCGTAGAGAGGCACAGCGTCTACAACCTGGCACGGCCAGGTTTCTGGCAGAAGGCCATACATACCTGTACCATACTTATCAACGCGAGCATGTATATACTGGTTGCGCGAGCGTTGCAGCCACAAGCATTTGGCACGTACTTGTTTGTACAATGGCTGGCAGGGATAGCGGTTCCAGCCATAGGCGCGGGAACCGCTATGCTCGCCAGCCGGCAGATCGCTGAAGTCCAGAGTCGCGAAGCTCCGCGCCAGGTGGCCGGTATTTTTTATTTCTTCTGGTATCGCCAGCATCGTCGTATTCTCTTCTACAGTCTGATCTACCTGTTGCTGGCGCTTCCGCTCTCGCAGATGTTCCCCTGGTGTACGCCGGTCCTGCTGCTGCTGGCCGGTCTCTCCACACTCCCCCTGTTATTGAGCAATGTAGCGGGGACAACGCTGCGCGGGCTGCGCCGCGCCGATCTGCTCACCATGCTTAACCTCTTTGGCGCCCTGCTGACTTTACTCCTGGTCATCATTGCCACGCAGGTCGCTGGTGAACCGGTCGAAGCTTTTCTACTGGCCTCCGCGCTTGCTAACACGCTCACCTTGATCCTGGCGGTTGTTTGTGTCATTCGCTTGCTGCCCCTGGACAAAGCGCTCCAACCCGGGATCTTTTTGAAGGAGCGGTTGACGAGCAGTCTCAAACATTCGTGGCTGCTGTTCGCTCTCGATGCTATTATCTGGCAGCGTGGCGAATTAGTGCTGCTGGCCTATTGGAGCGGTCAGGCGAATGTTGGCTATTACGCGCTTGCTTCCATGATCAGTACAGTCCTGATCGGCCTTGCGCCACAGCTCTTTTCTAGCTGGGTCCTTCCGCTCGTATTACGCTATGTCCCTGGCCATCACTACTCTGATGCCTATGACGCTTTTGTGAAAACATCATGCTACATCGTCTTGCTGGCTGTGCCTATTTGTATGATCCTGATTATCCTGTGTCCAGTCTTGATTACCTTCTGTATGGGCACTATGTATCTCCCGCTCATTCAGCCCTTGCGTATTCTGCTGATTGCATCAGTGTTTGGGAGCATCGCGACAGTCAGTCTTACCCACCTGGCCCACGTGAAACAGAAAGGGCTTCAGACCTGGCTCAATGCCGGGGTGGCCTGCTCAAAAGTTGTTCTGGCGCTGCCGCTTGTTCTCTTCTGGGGCACGAGTGGGGCTGCTACAGTCAGCGCGCTTGCTCAGATCGCGTCTTCTCTCATTGCTATTCTTATGTGCCGGCACATACTCAAGAGACGCGAGGCAGTCTCGGCGAAGGGCAGATCATGACGAGGTGGCATCCGTTATCTACCTATGATGAACAGCGAAAAGTGCAGGAAGAGGTTACGACACAGGCGCGTGGTGGCCGCAAAACGACACGGCGCTTGAGCGTAATCGTCTGCACATATAACCGCCGCAATCTGGTCCTTGCTCTCCTGAGCAGTCTGCGCAGGCAAAGTCTCCCCTGTGAGCAGTTTGAGGTGATCGTGATAGATAATGGCTCTACCGATGGTACATTTCAGGCTATACAGAGCTACATCAGTCTTGAGGAGCAGCAGAGGCCAGCGGAAGAGGAAGGCTGGAGTATGCACTGTCTTGTGGAGCCACAAAATGGTCTGGCGCATGCCCGCAATCTGGGGCTACGGGTCGCCCTGGGAGAGATCGTTGTTTTTCTCGACGACGACACTATTGTCGATACTCGTTTTCTTGAACGTCTCCTCCTTGCCTATGAGGAGACCGGGGCCGATGCGGTCGGTGGTCCTGTCGAGATTCGCTGGGAGGCGGCGCGCCCATACTGGCTGAGTAATGATCTCCTGGCTATGCTTGGACATTTCGTTCCCTTTAGAACACGCACACAGCTCCCCGCCGCACTCACGTTTAGCACCAGTAGCTTTTCGGTAAAAACCACGGCCCTGCGTCTCATTGGGGGCTTCACTCCGTTTCTCAGTAAACGGCTCAACGCGCCCATCAGTATGGAGGTAGCGGACGTCTGCCGCCGTCTGCGCAAAGCTGGCTATACATTGTGGTATGAGCCGTCAGCCATTACTGTTCATCGTGTGCGGCGCGCCCGGCTTGAGCGTGCGTTTCTGGTCGGACGTGCCTACTGGCAGGGACGCTCTGAGATTCTGGCGCAATACGCGGCTACTGATCAGGAAAACGAACCAGCAAAGCATACCCTCTTCGCCACGTTCCGTGCAGTCCTACCAGAAATCAATGAAATCGCACAGATCGCCCTGCTGCATCGTCCGCTGCTCTCTCTGGCTCGCAAATCCGCTAATGAACGATTGCTGGCGGCGATCGCGCAGGCCCACGCCTGGGGACGCGTACGTCAACAGTTTTCGCTTCTCGACCATGCCCCAGCTATGATGCGTGTACCGGCGGTACAATTTGTACGTGCCGGAGAACATGACGCGGCATTCTTAATTCAGGAGTTGCGGAGACAGGGGGTACATTGTACAACTACCACGGCCCGGCTCTCTCTCGCCTGGCTCTGGCGGCACCGCGCGCGTCAGAAGCAGGCGATTGGTGTGTTACATTTTTATTGCCCTGGAGCATTCGAGCTGAATCACTGGCAGCGGCAACGACTGCTCTGTAAGCTCTGGCTGGCACAGCGCCTGGGCATTCCTATCGTTACCACCGACGCGGGCGGTTGGTGGCAAAGTGTACGCGGCCTACGGGCTTTTGCCCGGCGCGCCTTCGAGCAGAAAATGTTGACCTGTAGCACTATTGTCCTTGCTTATACACGCCACCCCGAACAGCTCTACCCCGATCCGCAGATGAGGCGTCGTGTACGCCCCCTCACCCATCCTGGCTTATATGGGGTCATACAGGAGCCGTTGCCGCGCGCGCAGGCACACACGCGGCTTGGTTTACCATCTCACCCTGCGTTTGTTTATCTCTGCCTCGCCTATATGCATTCAGAACGCGAAGTGATGCACCTGATCGCGACCTTTTGTGACATGCAGTCACGCTTGCTCCAGCAAGGTGTATCCGTGCAGGTAGAGCCATTACTGCTACTTGTCGGCACGCCTGTTGATAGGAAACAGCCGCTCGCGGTACTGAAGCGGGCCGCGCTTCATCCGTCCATTCATACGTTTATAACGTGGCGTGAGGAAGACTTACCGCTTTATATGGGGGCAGCGAATGCGCTGGTACTGCCACATCTTCTCTCCATCTCTGCTGGCATGTTAGATACGGCAGTTCTCTTCTATTCATATGGGTGTATCGTCATCGCCCCGGACCTGCCGCGCTTCCACGGTATGCTCCCCTCTCATGCCTGCCTGCTCTATGACCCGGCCAGCCGGGCATCATTTGTCCAGGTGCTCAGCGCGGCTCAAGGGCACATGTATCAGTTCAAAGAGCAGGAGGTGGCGTTAGAAACTCATAAAGGTTGGCAGCGCTGCGCCCGCCATCTGACAGAACTCTACACGCTGCTAATGAATAGCGATCTTCCCCACCATTCTCACTATGCCCATTCCGTGCCGCTACGTCCACAGGAGACGCATATGAAGAGGTAAAATTCGCGTGCTCCTCGTCCACCGTTTCGGGTCGCCTGCGTGGCGCATATCGTTTACTATATATTTGTTTTACATTTCCTGCCGCCTTCGGCGGCAGGAAATGTAAAACAAATATATTTTTCTTTTTGCTGCGTCGAAGGCGCAAGAGGAGGCTGAGCAGTTAGAAAATCTAATCACATATGTACAATATGTGACCAAAGGCAGCGGTGCCACGTAGGAATGATAGGCGGACCTCGACAGACTCCCGCTACTGACATACTCCAGGGAAAATATGTACTTGAAGAGATTACATATCGGCCCGTACGAATGCGCGATGCTCCTGCTGGTCGTAGTGGGAACAACCCTACGCATTGTGCTTGCGAGCTTACACTGGCCGAAAACGACAAGCGATGAAGCTTTCATGGATCTGATGGCGCTGCATATTAATGAGCGCGGAGAGCACCCGGTTTTCTTTTATGGCCAGGCTTACATGGGATCGTTGGAAGCGTATCTCGGGGCGCTCTGTTTTCGCCTTTTCGGCGTCTCCGTATTTTCGCAGCGACTGGCCGTTATCCCATTTTTCGCCCTCTTTCTTATCTGCCTCTATTTCTTAACGCGCCTGCTCTACACAAAGCGCCTGGCGCTTTTCACTGTAGGACTCCTCTCTTTGGGGTCTAACGATATCATCGGGCGCCAGTTGAAGGCGATCGGAGGCTACCCTGAAATTGTGTTCTTCGGTGCCTGCATATTCCTGCTGACCAGCAAAATCACGCTCTCCGCCGCAACCTCACAGCAAGAAAACTCGCGCGGTAAGATCCCGCGTCGCCATGCAGCTTATGGCTTGCTCGGCGTTATGATAGGGCTGGCATTCTGGATTGATCAACTTATTCTGCCCTGTATCGCTACCAGTCTTTTGCTGCTCTTTCTTTT
>JAABUQ010011883.1_pt1 | contig 10972 bp, 14 predicted proteins | sample 5560001 | NCBI WGS metagenome assembly JAABUQ01 (sample SAMN10711888, study PRJNA513371) | rock metagenome | isolation source: Antarctica rocks | place: Antarctica: Victoria Land, Finger Mt nord | collected 2015-12-18
CCGAGCATGCTCTGGGTGGCGGACTTCACGTACGTGAGCACCTGGTCTGGCTTCGTCTACGTAGCATTCGTCGTCGAACCGAGAGGTTCGCCGGACATCGACGCGTTCGCCAGGCGCATCGTGGGCTAGCGGGTGAGCCGTTCGGCCCACGCTGGCTTTGTGCTGGATGCGCTTGAGCAGGCGCTGCACGAACGGCGTCCGATCGGCGGCAGGCTCATTCACCATTCGGAAAGAGGGGCGCAATACGTTTCGATAAAGTATTCCGAGTGCCTGGCGGAAGCCGGGATCGAACCGTAGGTGGGCAGCGTCGGCGACAGCTACGACAACGCCTTGGCCGAGACGATCAACGGCCTCTACAAGGCCGAGGTGATCCATCGCCGCGGACCGTGGCGGTGCGTGGAAGCCGTCGAGTTCGCCACATTGGAGTGGGTGGATTGGTTCAACAACCGCCGCCTGCTCGAACCCATCGGCAACGTCCCGCCGGCCGAAGGCGAAGTTAACTATTATGCCATTCTGGACGAGGTGCCCAAGGCCGCGTAGCACTCAAGCCAACACGCCTCCGACAAACCCGGCGCGGTTCAGGTTGCGCAGCGCCGCGAAGTGGTCGAGGAACGATATGCCGACCCGGGATGCCATGACCGCCTCCGAACCACAGGAGGCCAGCACGCATCACATCCCACCGTGACCAGGGAAGCTGCTCCGCCTGTCAAGGCGAACCTTCAAGCGATTGCCGTGGCCATGGTCCAATGCCGATTGCTGGAGTAAGTCGGGCCATGGCAGTCTGCCTGGATCACACATCGCCAAAAGGAAGCACGTTGGCCCAACCAGGATGAGGCCACAGGCCAGTCACCTTCCCCACCCGGCTCCCCTGCAGCTTTGGGGCGGCGTGGAATGCAGCGTCGTAAGGGTCGGCGACAGGTGGCGTGACCAGGTTCGGGAAACCGGGCACCACGCACGCATCGGCGATCTGGACGCGATCGCAGCGCTGGGCATCCGCACCCTGCGCTATCCCGTGCTGTGGGAGCGTTGCAGTCCAGGCCCGGTTTGCTGCGGCTGGGACTGGCACGATGAACGGTTGGAGCGACTGCGCACGCTGGGCATCGCGCCCGTAATCGGGCTGGTGCATCACGGTTCTGGCCCGCCGGGCAACAGCCCTCTCGATCCCGGCTGGGCGGAGGGCCTGGCCGATCACGCTGCCGCCGTCGCCGCCCGGTATCCCTGGGTGGAAGCATGGACGCCGGTGAACGAGCCGCTGACCACGGCTCGCTTTGCGGCCCTTTACGGCTATTGGCACCCCCATGCCAGCACCGAGGCAGCCTTCGAGACCATGGTGTTCAACCAGTGCCGGGCCGTGCTGCTATCCATGCAGGCGATCCGCGCGCGCATCCCCGGCGCCCTCCTCGTGCAAACCGAGGATCTTGGCCGCGTGTTTTCCACCCCGCAGCTGCAGCGCCAGGCCGACCAGGACAACCAGCGCCGCTGGCTGTCGCTGGATCTGCTCTGCGGCAGGGTGGACCCGGCCCATCCGGCTTGGCCTCGCTTTGCCGCGCTTGGCCTCGGGGAGGCGGACATGGCTGAGTTTCTTGGCGGCGATGCCGTGCCCGACCTCATCGGCATCAACCACTACGTGACCAGCGACCGGTTCCTCGATCACCGGACCAGCCTTTATCCGAACCGTATTCCAAGCGGACTTGAGCCAAACGCCTTTGTTGATTTCGAGGCGTCCCGCGTGGACCTGCCGCCCGTCTGGACCGGCTGGGAAGCGCGGCTGCGGGAGGCCTGGAAACGCTATGGCAGGCCGATAGCGATCACGGAGGCGCATCTGAATTGCGCCGAGGACGAAGAGCCCGTCCGATGGTTGATGGAAGCATGGAACGCCGCGCTCGCGCTGCGGGCAGAGGGCGCCGATATCCGGGCGGTGACGGCCTGGTCGCTGTTCGGCGCCGTGGACTGGAACAGCATGATGCGGCACCGGCAAGAACACTACGAACCTGGGGTATGGGACGTGCGCGACGGCACGCCCCGCCCCACTCGGCTGCTCGAGGCCGTGGCAAGCCTGGCCCAAACCGGTAGGTTCGACAATCCCATCCTGGCCGAGCCGGGCTGGTGGCGCCGGGCGGACAGGCTGCCTCCTGCTGCATGAGACAAAGCAGCAAATCTGAACTGTCCCGTTTGGCATATCCCAGTAAGGCGCTGCCGTGAGACGCTCAACCCTGTCTCGTATGGGTTGCTGTTGGCGTTCTGGACGTTAGGGTGAGCAGGCCTAAAGTTTACCGAGACAAATCCTGCCTCGGTGATCCCTCATCCCTGCCACATAGTGGCCGCCTTTGGTGAGCCGCTCTGCGCCACTTTGCGGCTCATAGCAGCGATGCTGGGTCATCCCCAATAAGGCGAGCGAGCCAGGGCCTACCTTGCCCAGCGCCAAGCCGAGAGCGAGCGCCAGGGCCAGCGCCGGGGGTTACGGATGTGAGGTCCTGTGGGGGGCTGGTCTGCAAATCCATGTGCAATGGACGGTCAGGCCGCACGTTCTCGGCTTGCCGCCTCGCCTGCTGCGAGCTCGATGATTTCGGCCGTGATCTCTTCCTGCCTGACCCGGCGCTGTGTCGCCTGCAACGAGGCGAGTTGGCGTTCCGTCTGGTTGTGCGCCGCCGCCATAGCTTCCATGCGGGCCTCGTTTTCAGCCGCGAAGCTATGAAGCGCTGCCCGGCAAAGCTGCGCATGCAGGTAATCCGCCGTCAGCGCGTCGAGCAGCGCCCCTGGCGTCAGGTTGAGCAGTGGGGCTGCCGCATTGGCCGGGGCTGGAAAGTCCGCCGGGTCGAGCGGGAGCAGGGATTGCTTGATGACGCGGATGGCCTGACCCGGCTGCCACTGGCAGAAAATGGCCTCCAACCGATCGACTTCGCCCGCGGCGAAGCTGGCATACAAGGCTTTTGCGATCTCGCCGGCGAACTTGGGAATGCCCGGCGAGCGGGACGGGATGGCCCCTTGCCAGGCAGCCGTAAGCTGCTGCTCGGCGATGGCCGCAGCGCCTCTCGTGCCCGCCACAAACAGCGTGCCATCGGTCAAGCCCGGGCCGGCAGCATCGAGCACACGCTGACTGAACGCACCGGCGAAGCCCTGCTCGGCACAGAACAATACAAGGCCGGGCCGTGCTGAGTGGGCTGCTGGCGCATGATGAGCCGATGGCAGCAGTGCCAGCGCCTGCGCGATGGCGCCACCGATCGTTGCCGCGTAACGATCCACGGCGTCTAGCTGGGCGCGGGCCTGCTGGGCGCGGGCGGCAGCGATGCCCCGCATGGCGTTCACGACCGCTCCCAATTGGCGGATGCCGCCAATGCGCGCGCTGACGTCAGCAAGCCGCTCTGTCAAACGGGCTTGGCCGGCTTGGCTGCGGCGGCAACGGCTTCGGCGTAGGCCTGCAATACCTTGGACAACGCCGCGCTGCCTTCTGCGTCCAGCGTGCCGGCGGTCTGCATCTGTTGGACGCTTGCCGGCGCACCCGTGTCGATCGCCTGCCGCAGGCCGAGCCGAAACGCAGCGATCGCAGGCAACGGCAGCGAGTCCAGCAGGCCCGCCTGCACCGCTATCACGAGGGCCACCTCGTCGGCGAGCCGCAGTGGCGCATGTTGCGGCTGGTCCAGGATGGCCCGGATGCGCGCTCCTCGGGTGAGTTGCTGCTGCACCCGCTTGTCCGGCATGCCGCCGAAGCGGGTGAACGATTCGAGTTCGAGGAACTGCGCGTAGTCGAGGCGCACGGTCTTCGCCGCTTCCCGCAGCGCCACCGCCTGCGTCTTGCCGCCGACCCGGCTGACGCTTGTGCCCACGTCAACGGCAGGCTTCTGTCCCTGGTAGAACAACTTGGCATCCAGCACGATCTGACCGTCAGTGATGGAGATCAGGTTGGTAGGGATGTAGGCGCTGAGGTTGCCGGCATCCGTCTCGGCGATTGGCAGCGCCGTCAAGGAACCGCCGCCTTTTTCCTTGGACAGCTTGGCCGCGCGCTCCAGCAATCGCGCGTGCACGTAGAACACATCGCCCGGGTATGCCTCCCGCCCGGGCGACTGCCGCGTGAGCAGAGCGATCTCTCGATGCGTGGCGGCGTGCTTGGTCAGGTCGTCAATAACGATCAGCGCGTGCTGGCCGCGGTCGCGGAAATACTCGGCCATGGTCATCGCCGCGAAGGGGGCGATCCATTGCAGCCCCGGCGAGCCCGCCGCCTCTGCCGCTACCACGATGCAACGCTCCGGCGCGCCATAGGCTTCGATTGCGTCAATGGCGCGTCGCACGGCTGAGCTTTTCTGGCCGACGGCGACGTAGATGCAGATGATGTCGCTGTCTTTTTGGTTGATGATGGTGTCAATGCCGATCGTGGTCTTGCCGATCGCGCGGTCGCCGATGATCAGCTCGCGCTGGCCGCGGCCGAGGGCGAACAGCGTGTCCACCACGACCAGCCCGGTCTGCACCGGCTGCACCACCAGGTCGCGGTCAATAATGGCGGGGGCAGGACGTTCGATCGGCTGCAGGGACTCGGCCGCGACGTCCCCTTTGCCATCCAGCGGACGGCCCAGCGGGTCAACGACGCGGCCGAGCAGGCCTGGACCAACCGGCACGCGCACCACGTCCCCGGTGCCGTGTACGGCGTCCCCAGCCGCGACGTTGTCCACATCGTCCAGCAGCACGCAGCCGATGCGGTCGCGTTCCAGCACCTGCGCGAAGCCGAATTGGCCCCCGGCGAAGCGCAGCAGTTCGTCCAGGCGAGCGTCAGGCAGGCCGGAAACCAGGGCCACCCCGTCGCCGGCCTGCTCGACCCGGCCGATCTGTTCGGCGCGAGCCGCAAGGCTCGTCGCAGCAACGGTCCGGGTCGCGGCCGCAAGCCAGGCATCCGCCGCGCTACCGTCCAGGGGCAATTTTCATGTCCCTGAGTATGTCGCCGAGGTCTGCCCGCAAGCTATTGTTCAGGGCGAAATACGGACCGTGCAGCTCGATGCCGGCGATGAGCGCCGGGTCGGCCTTGAAGGTCAGTTGCGGCTTGGCCCCGAACGCCTCGGCGATCAGGCTCCGGTAGCGGTCCTGCTCGGCCGGTTCGAGCGGCCCGGCGCTGACCGCCTCGATCCCTCCCACCTCGGCGGATGCGGCCTGCCGTGCCGGCGCTGGCAGGGCACGGATGCTGGACAGCAGCCAGTCGAGGAACGCCGTGTTGACGGCCGCACCTTGCAACCGGGCAGCCAGACGGCCGGCGATCTGCACGGCAAGCTGGCTCGCGCGTCCGGACCATGCGGCCTCCGCGGCGTCGTGCTCGATCGCCAGCGTGGCCTGGGCGGCGGCCGTGTGCGCGGCGGCTTCCTTGGCAGCATCGTCAAGCGTCGCCTTGCGCGCCGTGTCCGCTTCCGCGTGCGCGGCCGCCAGGATCGCATCATGCTCGCGGGCGAACCCCGCCCGGGTCGTAGCGACATCGGCCAGGGCGGCGGCGGCCTTGTCCTGCGCTGCCTTCGCGTCTGCCAGGGCTTTCTCGGTCGTGCTGCGGCGCTGCTCGATCATGGCCGCGACCGGACGCCAGAAGAAACGCTGCAGCAGCCAGACTAGGATGACGACGTTCACGGCCTGGAAGCCGAGCGTCCACCAGTCGATTTTCATGGGGTCATTTCAGCAACGGATTGGCGAACAGCAGCAGCAGCGCGATCACCAAGCAGTAGATCGCCATGGTCTCGATCATCGCCAGGCCGACGAACAGCGTGCGGGAGATGGTGCTGGCGGATTCCGGTTGCCGGGCGATGGCGTCCATCGCTGCGGCAACGGCGCGGCCCTCCGCCAAGGCCGGGCCGATGGCGCCGAAGGAGACGGCGAGTGCTGCCGAAATGATGCTGATGAAAGCGAGCCAGTTCATGCCGCCGTCCTTTTGGGTTTGGGGGCCACGATTGCGCTGGAGATGAAAACCATCGCCAGGATCGCGAAGATGTACGCCTGCACCGCGCCGATCAGCAGGTCCAGCGCCATCAGCGGGATCGGCACCAGCAGTCCCGCCAGCGACAGCACGATGCCGATCACGAATACCCCGCTCATGACGTTGCCGAACAGGCGGACGAATAGCGAGAAGGTGCGGGTAACGCTCTCGATTATGTTGAGCGGGACCATAACGACGCTCGGCGTGGCGAAGGTCCCGAGATAGCCGCGCACGCCGCCGGCGCGGATGCCGAACCAGATGACGGCGGCGAACACGAGTGCCGCCAGCGCGGCGTCAGTTTCAAGGTGCGCAGTCGGCGGCTGCACGCCGGGCGCCAGCGATGACCAGTTGGCGACGAATATGAAGGCGAATAGCGTGCCGATGAATGCACGATACGGGCCTGGCTCCAATTGCATGGTGTCGCGGATTTGGCCGTCCACCGCATCCACCACCAGCTCGCACACGGCCTGGGCCTTGGACGGCTGCAGCGAAAGACGGCGCGTGAGCAGGAAGCTGCCGCCGGCCAGGACCGCCATGATCGCCCAGGTCACGACGACGGCCTCGGTGACCGGCGCGGGGCCGATGTGGAACAGCGGCGTGCTGGTGAGCGGCGAGATCATGGCGCCACCACCCGCACCCAGCGCAGCACGGCCGCCCTGGCGAGCAGGACGCCCCCCGCCGTGGCGAGCAACGGCATGGCGCCCTCGAAGCTCGCGGCCGTCAGGACACCGCCGAGCAGGATGAACCGGGCGGCCATGGAGGCGATCAGGGTGCGGACGCGGCCAGCTCGCCCGAATAGCCCGGCATTCCACCACAAGCTGGTAAAATACAGCGTGCCCACGGCGATGCCGCCCAGGCAGTAGAGCATGAGGACGGGCGCGTTCATGCGCTGCCCATCCACTTCCACGCGGACCAGCAGCCGAGGGCGGCACCGAGCATGAGCAGAGGCGCGGTCCAGAACAGGCCGGACTGGAACCGTCCATCCAGCCAGCGCCCGGCAAAGATGCCGGCCAGCATGGGCGTCACCACGATCCAGCCCAGCACGCCGATCTGCCCAAGACGCCGGGCGGGGGATGGATCGCCATCGCTCAGCCAGCGGCGGCGGCGTGCGGCGCGCAACCTGGCACCTGCCACGAGCGGGTCCTCGTCCGGCCCGGTCATACAGGTGCGCCGGCGCCGGGGCGGAGATGGCGCACCATCTCGCGGATGGCCCGCAGCTGCAGCTTGGTGCTGTCCACCCGGTCGGACCGCTCCGCTTCGGCATCGGCGCCAAAACGGTCGAGGATTGCCTGGTCGAGAGTGGCCAAGTCATCACCCGGGATGGCGTCGCGGGTTGTGACGGCCACGTCCTTGCCGCCGGTGACGGTCAGCACGCCCCCGTGGACGGCGCAGTAGTGCCGCGCGCCACCAGCGCTCTTCCAGCTCACCACGCCCACGGACAGGGTGGTCAGGAAGTCCGCATGGTGCGGCTGGATGCCGAACCCACCACTGGAATCTTCGGCGGACACGATCTCCACCGCGTCCTCGTCAATGACGATGCTCAGCGGCGTGGTGATGCGCAGCCTCATGCTCCCGCTCATTGCTTCGCCGTCGCACCCTGCTTGGCTGCTTCTTCCTTGGTTCGCGCCTCGTCCAAGGTGCCGACCATGTAGAGCGAGCTTTCCGCCCAGTCGTCGGCCTCGCCATCCAGGATGGCCCGGCAGCCCGCCAGCGTGTCGGCGCGGCTGACGCTGCGGCCGGGGATGCCGGTGAACGCTTCCGTCACCGCGAAGGGTTGGCTGAGGAAGCGCTGAAGCCGGCGCGCGCGCTTGACCACGGCGCGGTCCGCGGCGCCCAGTTCCTCCACGCCGAGCAGCGCGATGATGTCTTCGAGGTCCTTGAAGTGGGCCAGCGCCTCGCGGGCGCGCTCGGCCAGGCGGTAGTGCTCCTCTCCCACCACCAGCGGGTCCAGCAGGGAGGACGACGAGGCGAGCGGGTCAATCGCCGGATAGAAACCGTCGGCCGCCAGCTTGCGCGACAGCATGATGATCCCGTCCATGTGAGCCGAGATGGCGGTGACCGCCGGGTCGGTAAAGTCATCGGCGGGCACGTAGACGGCCTGCACGGCGGTCACGGAGGACCCGGCGACGGAGGCGATGCGCTCCTCCAACGCCGCAACCTCGGTGCCCAGCGTCGGCTGGTAGCCGACGCGGGAGGGCAGGCGGCCCAACAGGCTGGACAGCTCGCTGCCGGCCTGGACGAAGCGGAACACGTTGTCCATCAGCAGCAGCACGTTTTGGTGCTTCTGGTCGCAGAAGTACTCGGCGATTGTCAGTGCCGTCAGCGGCACCCGCCAGCGTGCGCCAGGCGGCTCGTTCATCTGGCCATAGACCAGCACAGTGCGCTTCAGCACGTCCGAATCCTGCATGTCCGTGAGCAGCTCGTGCCCTTCGCGGGAGCGTTCGCCGACGCCGGCAAACACAGCGATCCCAGTGTATTTCTCGACGGTTGCGTGGATCAGCTCCATGACCAGCACGGTTTTGCCCACGCCTGCGCCGCCGAACATCGCCGCCTTGCCGCCCTGGGCCAGCGGCGCCAGCAGGTCGATCACCTTGATCCCCGTCTCGAACACGGCCGTGGCGGACGTCTCCTCGGTGAGCGCGGGCGGGTTGCCGTGGATGCCGCGCATGGGCGTGCCCGGCGGCAAGGGCGCCCCGCGGTCCCCCAGATTGCCCATCACGTCGAGCAGGCGGCCCAGCACGGCCTCGCCGACGGGGACCGTGATCGGTTGCCCCGTGGCGCGCACGCCGGTGCCGCGGGCCAGGCCCGCGGTCGCCTGCATCGCGATGCCGCGCACGGTGCGGGTGTCCACGTGGCTGTGAACCTCCAGCACCAGCTTCGCAGGCCGGTCCCAGCCCACCACCAGGGCGGTGTCGATCGGCGGCAGTGCGCCGTTGGCGAACGCCACGTCCACCACAGCGCCGCGGACTGACATGACGGTTCCGGCAGAAGGAACGGGGCCGGAGGTCAAACCGTCGCCGCCTGGCGCGCCCTGGATAAGGCCGGCGCCATCAGGTGCATCTCGATCTGCTTGGGGTTCATGACGCCCGGGATGGCCCTGGCCTGTTCGATGTCCTCCCGGTTGCCGTCCGTCATCACCAGGGAATCGTCTGCCTTGATGGCGGTCTCGTATTGCATGACGCTGTCGTGCGGGATGCCTATGCTTGCAATCGCGGCGCCGACCGCGCTCAGGCCGCCGAAGAACAGGCTCCACATGCCGCCCCAGAACGCGCCGCGGGAGCCCCGTAACCTGACCCGGTTGCCGACGTCGTAAACGCCGGCGACCTTCTCCTCGGTGTGATAGCCTTTCCCAACCAAGCTGAAGTGCTTCAGCGCGAGGCCGGTGACCGCCAATTTTTTGATCGCTGCGTCGGCTACGGCGTGATTGGCGGACACGGTGACGACGGCATCATCTTCTCCCACGCGCTCGCTCCTTAAAGGTTCTGACATATCGCGGCGACCTTGCATGGTGCGGGCTGGTCCAGCCGGATCACTGGCCACAAGTTACGGCGTGAGCCCGTCTAGTGCGAGGGTCGGAAACTACGCATGGGCCTTGGCTTTAGCGATGAACGGCTCTGCGGCGGGTCTCACAAACGACCGGATACTGCTACGGAAATAGGACCTGAGCGTCACCCCAAGTAGCGATCAAGTGCCTCATTTCCTCGCCATGATGGTGCGCGCCCCGCGCGCGGTTGATCTGTTGAGGAAATAGCCCCTGGACGGACGGTTTGGCGGGCTACGCTGCCTTCAGCATGAGCACGACGTCCTCATTTCCTCGCCATGATGGTGCGCGCCCCGCGCGCGGTTGATCTGCTGAGGAAATAGCCCCTGGGCGGATGGATTGGCGGGCTACACTGCCTTTGGCATGAGCACGACGTCGTCATTCCCTCGCCATGATGGTGCGCGCCCCGCGCGCGGTTGATCTGTTGGCGAAGTCGGCGGCGTTTCGGCCGGCGGCGGCGTTTGGTCGGTTTCCGCCTTGGAGGCCGCCCATGTCGCTCCCTTCGCAGCCGCTTCCACTGGCGTTGTTGCAGGGATCGGAATGAGGCTGATCTGACCCTGCCGATGCGTTGCTCAAGCAACCCGGACGGAGACGGGCTTTGCCGTTCGGATCATCTGGTTCGGCGCCGCGACGGCGATGGCGACCTCGCCCCGTTGTACAGGCAAGCTGCGGGCGCGCAGCTTGGGGCCGATCAGGTGCTTGTATAGCGCCACTGCCGTTTCGGCCTGATTGCGCCTGCCGTATCCGGTCGCCTGCTGCCACCCCATCCGGCCGCGCTCGGCCATGCCCGGCGAACCTCTCGGTTCGACGAGCTGGATGTGGCGGTCACGCGGGTTCTGGCTGGCGCCGCTGCTCCCGTCCGAGCTTGGCGCCGCCGACGCCCGGGGCGGGACGACGACGTCCAGCGGCGGATGGCGCTGGCGTGTTGCGGCCGCCGCGGTGCTGGCCTGGACACGCGGCTGGCGTCCCGCGAACGCCCAACCACGGCGGCTCAGCGTGCCATGATCAGGAACCGGCGGCGCCAGCCCGAGTAGGCCCAGCACGCTGCGGCTGAACGCCTCGGCTTGACGCAGGGCCAGGCGGAACACCAGCCGCAGCGTCAGCACGAGTTCGATGGCCATGTCTGAGTAGAGCGGCTGCCCACCCGGACTGCTCCGCTTAGGCGCTGCCCAGCCCGTGAGGGCCGCCTCGTCCAGCCACAGCGTGAGAGCGCCACGGCGGCGCAACCCTGCCTCATACGCCGGCCAGTTCGTGACGCGTCAGCGCGCCCGCGGGATGCGATGGAGGCGAGCGGCGCTGTGCTTGAACGGCATGGAAGGAAAGTAGCCCCGTCGCCAATCGAAGGCTATCAGTTCGCATCCCTGTAACCGGGGCAAAACCCCGGGTCAGCCTGCGTCTCAGGCGGGCTGACCGCGACAGCGGATGAGGTCGGCGAGCGGGGTGACGGCGGGAGCATCGGGGACGCCGATCCTGGCGCCGAGGTAGTCCCA
>JAABUQ010011884.1_pt1 | contig 10972 bp, 14 predicted proteins | sample 5560001 | NCBI WGS metagenome assembly JAABUQ01 (sample SAMN10711888, study PRJNA513371) | rock metagenome | isolation source: Antarctica rocks | place: Antarctica: Victoria Land, Finger Mt nord | collected 2015-12-18
GGCTCTGTTGCAAATTTCAAGCTTGGACGGAGGGGCTCCCCGAGGCGTTGCGCTGCCCCAGACGTCAGGCAGACTGGAGGTTGAGCCTATCACCGATGAGCGCGACGGCCTCCGTGAGCGCAGAGGCGCCGATGCCGAACGCGCGTTCGACAATGCGTGCTTCGCCGCGAATGTCGCGCGTGAGGTTGAAGATCGCCGCCTGCCCCTTGCGTAGGGCACGCATCACCTCAAAACCTGCAATCGTCGCATAGGCGGTCTTCAGCGTCTTGAAACCCCGCACTGGACGGATCAGTTGCTTCAGCTTGCCATGATCGGCCTCGACGACATTATTCAAATACTTGACCTGTCGATGCACCGTGTTCTCAGAACATTTGCCTTCGGCCTTCAGTTCTGAAATCGCGATTGCATAGGTCGGCGCTTTGTCCGTATTGAGGACTTCCGGCTTCTCCCAAGCCTTCAAACCGTTCAGCGCCTTGCCGAGGAAACGCTTCGCCGCTTTCGCGTTTCGTGTCGGCGAAAGATAGAAATCGATGGTGTCTCCGTGCTTGTCCAGCGCCCGGTACAGATAGGCCCATTCGCCGCGAACCTTCACGTACGTCTCATCGACCCGCCAGCTCGTTGATCGCGGGCGACGCCACTGCCAGCGCAGCCGCTTCTCCATTTCAGGCGCGTACCTTTGAACCCAACGGTAGATCGTGGAGTGATCAACGCCCACGCCGCGCTCGCCCATCATCTGCTCAAGATCGCGATAGCTGATGCCATAGCGGCAGTACCAACGCACCGCCCAAAGGATCACTTCGCCTCCAAAATGACGCCACTTGAAATCTGACATGACCAGCTCCGCTCGCGCTCCGCCCATCTTCACGCCGCCGATGGATCTTTGCAACAGAGCCCTCGCGCATGGATTTGATCTGAAGAGGGAGCGTCTGCTGATCGTGTGTCGAAACCCTGGCGTACAAGGCTACTTGGAACGGTCGGGAGGCTGCTGGACGCCCTGGCCGAAAACCCCTCTTATTTTGGGGATTTGAAGTGCTGGATTGGCGCGGGTTTCTGATAGTCTCTCCGTGCTGGCCGCAATCTATGGGTTATGGCCACCGCTCGTCTCGGATCATACCGGACGAGCATCCTTTCAAGCGAGAAGATTCATGCCTACCGTTCACGAGACGGCTTACCCAAGGCTGAAGAACAGCATCGGCCAGCGGGAGCTGATCGATCTCTATACGCCCACCGAGGCAGAGTTGGAGCTTGCGGTCGGCGCTGCGAAGGGTGAGGCCGCGAAACTGAGCTTTCTGGTTCTGCTAAAGACATTTCAACGCCTTGGCTATTTCGTCGCTTTGGAAGAGGTCCCGCGATGCATCGTCGAGCATATCGGCCACGACAGGGGGATGCTGATCGTGCCCGAGACGATGGCAGAGTACGACCAGTCCGGGACACGTCGTCGCCATGTTGCGCTGATCAGAAAATATCTTCGCGTGAGGAGCTTCGATGAGACCGGTCACGCCGTTCTTTCCATAGCCGTCCGCCTCGCGGCGGAGCGGATGGAAGATCTCGCTGACATCATTAACGTCGCCATCGAAGAACTGGTTCGAGGCAGCTTCGAACTTCCTGGCTTCAGCACCCTGCAAAAGGAGGCGAAGCGTGGACGGACTGAGATCAATCGCGCTCTCTATCAACGCGTTCGGGATGCAATCGGATCGGAGGGCGAGGCAGCCATTGACGCGCTTCTCTCCGACTCCAGTTCTCCGTCGCGTAAGACGCGATGGGACTTGCTGAAGCAGGACGCGAGAAGCCCGACCCTGACGCATCTGCGAAACCTCCTGAACCGTCAGCAATGGCTCGCCCTGGAGCGGCCAGTCGTGGCCTTGAACACTCTTCTTCCCGATGTGAAGCTTCGACAATTCGCGCTCGAAGCCAAGAGTCTCGACGCTGGACGCATGCAGGAGATGGCTCCGGCCAAGCGGTACACCCTGGCGGCGACTCTGATCGAGTTGCAGAACGCACGGGCGCTCGACGATCTCGCGGAGATGTTCCTCAAGCGGCTGATGCGCATCCATCGGCATGGCCGTGAGGCGCTCGCACTGCACCCCATCGCGGTCCAGGAACACCGTCTCGACAGAGGCAAAGAGCGGCGGCGCTGACCTTGGTACTTCGGGAGCCTCTTGCACACGGAGTATCATAAACGAAGGAAATCACGAGCGGAGCCGATGCGCGGGGTATAGTTGCTCTGGTGAATGACATACTGCAGCCTGTCACGCTCAAAGGGCGGTCCGTCGAGCTGGTGCCACTCTCGATGGATCACAGGGATGCGCTGATCCTTGCCGCGCAGGATGGAGAGTTGTGGAAGCTCTGGTACACGAGCGTCCCTGCGCCGGAAGCGATGCAGGCGGAGATCGAGCGCAGGCTTGGGCTGCTGGCCTCCGGTTCCATGCTTCCTTTTACGGTGATCAATCCGGCCACAGGGCACATCGTTGGCATGACGACCTATATGCATGTCGATGCAACGAATTGCCGGGTCGAGATTGGATCGACCTGGTATGCGCAGCGCGTGCAGCGGACCGCTCTCAACACCGAAGCCAAACTGCTCCTGTTAGCGCATGCCTTTGAGAGCTTCGGCTGCATTGCGGTCGAATTCCGCACGCATTTTCTGAACCAGCAGAGTCGCCGCGCGATTGAACGGCTCGGCGCGAAGCTCGATGGCATTCTGCGCTCGCATGCAGTGACTGCGAATGGAGCTCTGCGCGATACCTGCGTCTACAGCATCATCGCTGCGGAGTGGCTTGCGGTGCGGGCTCATCTTGAATGGCAGATGCTTAAGCTTCGCTGATCCTCGCGCTGCGTTACCTCGGCTTCAGCAGGCCGGATTGCTTCTTGCGGCGAGGGGCCGAATTTGAAGATCGGCTGCGTCCGTTTACCAATGCCATGGCCGTCACCCCACCCTGGGATCTTGAGACCATCGCAGCCACTGTCGCCAGCGCCAGCGCTACGCTGCGCGAAGCGGCATACAGGGCAAACTCATGCTCGCCAGCCATCCCCAGCGCCAGCAACGAAAAGACGGCACTCACCACCGCGCTGAAGAGCGTGAATCCAGCACAGGTCCAGAAGGCTTTTCTGGCGCCACGGTCTGCGTTCACGCCCGCCATTATATGCAGGTTTTCCTGTTAACAGGCGTCCGGCATATGGAAGAGTAGCTCTTCATCCAAAAAGCAACGTCACGCAACTCTTCGCGCTCATCGGGTGGACGAACGGCTCAAGCCTCGAAGACAGAATGCGGAAGGATCGCCTGCTCGCTTTGAATTCGTGGGGACAAATGATCGCCTTTAGTCACCCTGTATCAGAGAGGTCGCGGTTGCCACGAGGCCGAGATCATCACCGACCAGCGGCTGGGGTCCGTCGGTTAGATCGACGACTCCACTGAGATCCCGAAGGTTCAGAAACGGTGTCTGCGAGTGTTTGATGAACTGCTGAAAGGAGGGTCGCTCTGGGGATTCCATACAGGATGCGCGGAGAAAGAAGAGGTCGTCGTCCGCAGTGCCGTAGTACATGGCGTCAGCGAAGTCAGAGTAAGGGGTGCCTCTGGAGATGCGGGTATACCAGATGAAACCTATGTCGCCATGTTCAGAATGCGTGAGCGATTCCGCGTGGCAGCGCAAATGCTGCGCTATCGAAGGGCAGAGGCATGGAGGCCCAGTCAATCTCCGTGGCCGGCATCGTCATCTGGATCGCTCTCAGGAGGTCCGGGGCAACGAAGAAGATCGGAACGCGCAGCTCGACCAATCGTCCGGCGGCGGCAATGGACTCATCGAGAAGAATGCGCTCCGGCGCTGATATTTGATCCCGCCGATCGCAAGCCGCGCGAATGGCGACGAGTTCCGTGGCTAAGTTCTTGATCACCCTGATGCAGACCGCGTCGCGTCGCAGAAGCCAAATGGCCCATTTTGTAACGAATCGTTGCCATACCCCTAGAGGAGACACCCTTGTGGTCTGGAAACTGGACCGGCTCGGTCGCAGCGTCAAACATCTGGTCGACCTCGTCGGGGAGCTTCAGCAGCAAGGCATCCAGTTCAAAAGTCTGACCGACTCCATCGACACAGGCACGGCTTCCGGCCGTTTCTTCTTCCACGTTATGGCGAGCCTAGCTGAAATGGAAAGGGAACTGATCGTCGAGCGAACCCGCGCCGGATTGGAAGTTGCACGCCAGCTCGGCCGCAAGGGCGGTCGAAAGCGCAAGATGACCGACAGCAAGATAAAAGCGGCTAAGAAGCTGCTTGCCAGCGGCGTCCCTCCTCGGGATGTGGCCAGCAACCTGGGCATTTCGGTTCCCACACTATATAGATGGCTACCCGCCTCGACGCACTCTTGAAACTTGCCAAGGCGGTACTTCCGAGAAGACCACTTCTCAGTACCAATCTGATTACGCCTTGGTCCAGTCGGCAATTGTGGAGTACCAAGCGGGAGTGCGCTCGATCTTAAGATCGACAATCATCTTCTCGAAGTCCACGCGATAAGGCTTGCTCATTTGTTCCTTCATGAAGGATTCGGGACTTTCGTTCCAGACTTCATAATTCAGAATGCTCTCAGGATCTCGCATATCCTGCACCAGAGAAGCCTCAACAAAAGCATCCTCCTTCACAATGTGAGTGAAGACCTCTCTGAGTCTGGCAAGAAATTCTTCACGTGCGGACGCGACGACGCGGAACCGAACAACAAGCGTGATTTTGTCTTTGATAAAGGTCTCCTATGGGGTACAACCGCACGCCGCCTACTGACGATTGGGCCGCTCCCAGCAATGGATGCTGAAGCCGCGCCTGAGAGGAAGGGCCTTCGGGTCGGCTACCTTCGTGTGAGCGCGCTCGACCAGAAGGAAGTTCGCCAGCTCGACGGCATGGAACTGGACAAGCGGTTCACGGACAAGGTGTCCGGACGGGACCGCAATCGGCCGGGGCTCGAACGGATGATCGAGTTCGTCCGGGAAGGCGATACAGTCTTCTGTCACTCGATGGACCGGCTCGCGCGAAATCAAGACGATCTTCGTCTGCTGGTGAAGAAGCTGACCGGCAAGGGCGTCAAGGTTTGCTTCGTCAAAGAAAGCCTGACCTTCACCGGGGAGGACTCTCCGATGGCAAACCTGCTCCTGAGCGTCATGGGAGCTATCGCGGAGTTCGAAAGGGAACTGATCAAGGAGCGGCAGAGAGAAGGGATCGCCCTGGCCAAGAAAGCCGGAGTGTACAAGGGCCGAAAGCGGACGCTCACGGCGGAACAGGCCGTGCTTGTTCATAAAGTCCTCTTTCCGGCATCGAGGCCTGCGCGATCTCGTCGGGAGTCAGCGGAAGATGCGGGCCTATCGACGGCGTGTGGACTGATCCCGTGACGGCGCAGCTCATGATGATTTTGCTCATATCAGTTCGCTCGAAAGCGAGCCGTGTACGGCCGTTGAATTATTGGAGATCAGCGGCTTCACTATCGGGCATCGGCGGCGAACAGTTCGAGCCTGCTAAACACGCCACCGATCTCCATTTGCCGGCCTCCGGTCGCCAGCTCGCCGATAGCGACGGGTTGAAAGCCGATTTCGTCGATCAGATCTGCCATGGCCGAAACGGCGTTTGGATCGTCGCCAGCGACAAACAGGACACGTCTGAAGCCCGTTGGGGTCGGTGCGAACATTGTTTCGAAAGGGAGGGTATTGAAGGCTTTAACGACGCGGGCAGATGGCGCCAGGCGCGCGACGATCTCGCTGCCGGAGTCGCCTTTGAGATCGTCGATCTCCAAGGCGGGAGAGATGCTTAGGATGATGTTCGTGGCGTCTACGACGATACGCCCACGCCAATCGACGTCGCTGCGCAGGACGTCACGGACATTTCGCCAGGGTAGCGCCAAGAGGATCATCTCAGCCTGATTGACCAGTTCTGTGAAAGTTACCGGTTTGAGAGGCTGGCTCATCTCCGCTATCTTTTCGGAGAGACTTTCCGGACCGCGACTATTCGTGATCAGCACTTCGTGGCCAGCCGCTGCAAAATGCTCGCCAAGGGTCGTGCCGACAGTCCCGGCTCCAATGATTCCGATTTTGATCATGCTTTTCCTCGTTCGATTTGCTCGCCCGGTAATGGGCAGTTCGCCTTCAGGCCGGCCGGCCATTCCGGCGTGCCATTTAGCGCTGACAGAGCGTGCCAGTTAGCGCTGACGTTTACACCTATAGGCGGACTAGAATACCCCCCATTTTTCGTATTTGTTATGATTGATACGACAGTCAAAAGGATTCTTTAACTTCCTCGAATTTCGGAGACCACATCTGCCACTGTCCGCTTGGCGAGGCTTCTCTCAAAGACATGCTGGCCATCGCTGAGGACCTTCATCATGCATCCCTTGATGTTGGAACTCACCTGGCAGCCCCTCTGTACGGGATAGCTGTGGATCGCGAATGCCGCGGGTGGATCGATAGCGCGATAGATTTCCAGAAGCGTTATCTTGCTTGGATCGCGGGCCAATACGCATGATCCGTTCTTCCCCTGAGTTGCGACCACCAGCCCATGCTTTGACAGCTTGGAAAGGATCTGGCGGACAAAGCTCGGAGCAGCGTTCACGCTGGAGGCAAGATTTGTCGAAGTGACCTCCTGACCCTCGTGAAAGCCTAAACCGGCCATCATGTGGACTGCCACGGAAAACTGGATGTTCGTTGCTGACATAATGTTATATTTATCAGGACAGTTCATGAGAAGCAAATCTGTCGCCAACATCTCTGAATTCACGCGCATCGCAGCGGCCATCTATGGGGAGTGTGTAGAACGCTCCGTTGTGCGCGACGAGAGCTTGCGATCACGAAACAGATGAACCTGATACTCGCGAATATGGTCCGGCCCAAGCTGCTCCGGCGAACGATGAAAATACTTGGCTCTCCTATGTGTTTCGTGTTGTTAGTTCGTTTAAGGCTTCGACAGCCGCGCAACTGCTGCTCCGTTCTCGACCCCAGCCGGACAGGCGTCCCGCATGAACCTGCACCTTCAGCCTCGATCCACCACCATGCTCACGCAGGCACGCCCGGCCTGCGCTCCGCAGCTGCAAACACCCGCATCTCCAGCCGGCTTCCGCACCCCACAACCCGTACAGCGTCTCTGCGAACCGTCGCTGCCCCCCGACCAGCTTCCCCTGCCCGTGAACTTCACGCCTCCAAGCGCCTGCGCATCATAGAAATCCCATAGCCGCCTCTCCCCGAAGGGCGGCTTCCTTCAAGTCGCTGTATCCGAACCGCCCGCATGCGGTGCTGCCGCCACAGCCTCGTCTCCCGGGGTGGTCCAGATACAGCACTAAGACTCGTCAGGATGCAGAGCGATCTCTGTTGCTCTTGGAACGGAGTTGCACCTGTGTTGATGAAGACACATCGGACTCGGGTCGTCAGGTGAGTCGTACAGTCTGGAAGCGGAACGCGTTGAGATGCTGCGTTCGCTAGAAACGGTAGTTTGCGCCTACCCGCAGCAGATCTCCCTCGTTCTGCACAGTTGAGCTATAGCCCGTGCCGCTGCCCAAGGGGGCGGGAACAATAATGGGAGCAACAGTTTCGGTCCGAAGACGATAGTAGAGATACCCAAGCTCGTAAGAGAATCTGTGGCTTGCCGTGTACTCCGCGCCTCCGCCTACAGCGTAGCCCGGCTCCATCCCGGCGCGACTTACCGTGGACTGTACGACACTCGCAGAAGCTGGACCGTTGAAGCTCACTCCCTGTTCAAGACCTCCAATGGCCAATCCCCCAGTTCCATACACAAGCAAACGTCCGAAAGGACGGCCTACTTTGCCCCGCACTGTTCCGACAAATCTTTGGTGTGCCACGACGGTGCTTGCCAGGCTTCTATCACTCGTCGCTCGGGTATGGCTGCTGACTAATCGGCCGAACGCAGAGTCGGCCTCGCCGCCCACATACAGCCACCCAAGTTGTCGACCGTAGCCGAAATGAACTCCGCCGCAAACACCATTTCGGTTCAGGTCAACGGTCGCGGAACCAATACCACCTGCGACATTGTTCACACCGACATGAGTATCGGTGAAGTGGCCACCGAGGTTGAATCCAGCGTAGAAGCCAGACCATGCCGGCGTAGAGCGGTAAATGGCAAGAGCTGGGATTTGCGATGTCTGTGCCACAGATGTGCTTGCTCCAAGAGCTGCGACCGCGCTGAATCCGAAGAGCACAAAGGCTGATATCTTCACGGCTGTCGTCTCCGAGTTTCCATTCGGCCAAGCTAATAAATCCCTAGGTTTCCCCGGCAGTGGGCATTCCGATCCGACGGCTGACACAACCGCAAGTGCCGAGGTCATCCATCCAGCCAGCTGTTCGCTCTCAGCCCAATGTCCGTCCGCCATCTACAAGGATTACCTGACCGGTGGTGTAAGTACCCCGCATCAGGTAGAGATAGGCCTGCGCTGCCTCTTCCGGACTGCCAGTACGCGGAATCGGCTGATTGGCCGTCATCTTCTGAATCTGAGTCTCCGACATCCCTTTGCTAAGATTGGTGCGTATAAGGCCCAAGCAGACTGAATTTACGCGTCTTGGGGCTAAGTCCACGGCAAGGCCAAGTACGAGATGCTCGATCGCACCGCTGAACGCTGTCGTAAGCGGCATTCCCTTTACCGGGCGATGACTAAGAATGCCGTCGGTCAACGTGATGGAGCCCTCGGGTGAGAGCTGAGACTTACCGTGTTTGATAGCCTTCAGTGCTCCCCAGAACCTGACGTTCAAGCCATTGCCGGCCGTATGGAAGTCCATGTCGTTCAGGGAAAGAGGTCGCATATCAGGACCACCATCTCCTGCGGTGAACACGAGATGGTGGAATTTACCTACAGACAAAAAGAACGCATCCACGCTCTTTTCGTCTTTTACGTCGATAACACGGCCTTGCGCTTGTTGACCCAAGCGCTTAACAGCCGCATCGACATTGGCTGCATTGCTCGAACCGATAATCACCTCCGCACCTTCTGCGATGGCGGCGGCAGCTACGGCGTGCCCGACGCCAGAGCTGCCACCAATAATGGCAATGCGCTGCTGCTTGAGAGAAGGAAGTTGCATAGAAGCTCCTTTGAAGTTGCCACGTTGCAGGCGTACCTTGAGGAATTCAGGCGATGTATCACCACAAGCTTCGGCGAGACGCTGGCTACTGAGCGCCTATACACGAAGCGCATGAGCCCGAAGGTAAACTGGACATCTACTCCCTATGATCTTCGTTAGCGTGACCCGCCTAAGGATCCGATCGATTCGTTTTCTGCCGCTGTTCGCCGTCCACACGACACGCTCGCTGCGGCAGGTGGAGGTGGCACCTGGTTTCCTGAAAGGCGCTCTCCTGCCTGACCGGAACTGGACCTATTGGACGATGACTGCCTGGGATTGCGAGGAGAGCATGCGGCGGTACATCATAACGGGGTCTCACAAGTTGGTGATGCCGCGTCTGCAACGTTGGTGTGATGAGGCTTCCGTAGTGCACTGGCTCCAGCCTGACCCAACTCTCTTCTCATGGACCGAGGCCGACAGACGAATGCGCGAGAGTGGCCGCCCTTCAAAGGTGCGAAGCCCAAGCCCGCACCATGCCTCACTTACCTTTGAAGTCCCGCGAACGACCGGTTCGGTGCCCATCGGGAGCAAGCGCCCCCAGTGAATCTCTGGAGCCAAAGCCGGGCGTCGGGCTCGACTGGATATAGAGAGGAGGTCCAGTCGAGGCCGAACATTACGGGATTCACTCAGGAAGGGAAATAGCCGCTTTGTTGCAAATCCGCGAACAGGTCAGGATGCGTGGGCTGCCACCCCAGCCTGACCTTTGTCAGGGCGCCGGACACGGGATTGTCTACCGCGACAAACGGGGCCAAAAAACTGAATTGCTTCGCGGCCTCTGTCGGAGCTTTGCTGACCACTGGAACCTTCAGCGTTTCCCCGATCTTCCGTGCGATATCGCGGAACGGTATGCCTTCCTCTGCGACACCATGGTAGGCGGCACCGGCAGAACCGTTCTCCAGCGCCAGCCGGAACAGGCGCGCTGCGTCCAGCTTGTGCACAGCTCCCCAGCGATTGAACCCCTGGCCAATGAAAGCCGACTCCTTTTTCTTCCGCGCTATCTTGATCAGTAGCGGCATGAAGCCATTGCGGTCGTTTTCGCCGTGCACAACGGGCGGCAAACGCACGATGGAGGCACGCACTCCCTGGGATGCCAGTTTGAGCATGGTCGCCTCCGTCCCGCCACGCTGCGCCCCTGCCGATTTGGGGTCATAGGGCTGATCTTCCATGGCCTGGGTGCCGGCCTTCATCGCGATCGTGCCAAAGGTGCCCACAAGCGTCCTGTCAGTTCCCAGGTAAACGCCGCCCATCGTCTCCAGGGCACACCGATCAGCCTCCAGTGCGGCCTTCATGAAGCGGTTCACGATGCCCGTGGGCAGTCCGCCCAGGAACACGCCGAGCCGCGTCCCGAGTGGAAGATGGGAGATCTGGTGATAAAAAGCCGTATGGATGACGCCGTCAGCGGCGGCTGCACCCTTGCGAAGAACATCGAGGTCTTCGATGTCACCACGCAAGACCTTCGCGCCCGCATCGGTGAGCTTCTGGGCCGAGGCATCGGAACGGGCAAGGCCGGTCACCTGGTGCCCTGCGGCGATCAATTCGTTGACGATTGCAAACCCTAGAAGCCCTGTGGCTCCAGTGACAAATACCCGCATCGTAGTTCCATCCATTCTGAAGGGCGCTTCTCTCTGTGGGCCCGTCACAAGAAAAGATGTGAACGAAGGCCGCTCGAATTACACTGAAACTCCGTAGTTCTGGTCTGATCGTCCGGAGATTATATGGACCCTCTTTCAAGCGTTCTTTCGTTGCTGAAGCCGCGTAGTCATCTGTCTGGCCGCTTCGACATCGGCAGCAAGCAAGCCATACTGTTCCCGAAATACGAAGGCATCAAATGCTATGCAGTGCTCGCCGGAACGTGCTGGCTGAAGGTACCCGACGCGGAGCCGG
>JAABUQ010011885.1_pt1 | contig 10971 bp, 11 predicted proteins | sample 5560001 | NCBI WGS metagenome assembly JAABUQ01 (sample SAMN10711888, study PRJNA513371) | rock metagenome | isolation source: Antarctica rocks | place: Antarctica: Victoria Land, Finger Mt nord | collected 2015-12-18
TCGAAAGCGACGACGTTCGGTCGAGCAGCCAGGGCAGTGATCGAGGTGGCAACGCGGGGCTCGACGTTGGAGACGAAGAGCGGAATACTGAAAGCGGTTCGAATCGTCAAGCCCATGCCATGCATCGGGGTTTGCGAGAACGCCGGCAATTGATTGACGATGATGCGATAGGCCTGCTCGACGGGTTGTACCGTACCCGTGAATCCGACGCGGATGACGCGCTGTTCGAGGCCCTGCAAGACGAAGCTTTGCGGAAACACGACGAGATCGTCGGTCGGCTGCAAGTCGGTCGAACCATCAGAATGCTGGTGCCAACGGTACGCATGCACCGAGAACCGGAGCGGATCAGCACCATCGTTGCCGACGGCGAGATCGGCGCTCGTTCCGCTGCGGTCGATGGCAAGCCGCGTAGGGTTTACGCTTACCGTTCCTGCGGCATTACAAGCCGCAACGCACGGCAGGGTGGTGAGCGCGGCGAGCGCGGCGACGCGCAAAGCGCGGGATTTGAGCATCGACCGCCTAGAACGTCAGCGTTGCGACGACCGTGTCCGTGTAGGTCGTGGCAGCGGGAACGTCTTGACCGCTGGGCATCTGGCCGCAGACGTTGTATGAATTCGCAGTCTTGCCGGTAGTCGGCGTCGTCAGCGCGAGCGTTGCAGTCGAAGTCCAAGCGGTCGTATATGCGCACGCCGCTCCCGGCGTACTGCTCGCCGGTTGATAGATGTTGTAGGCAAGCTTGTCCGCGGCAGTATCGGCCAGATTGCGCTGGCTCGAAACGGCGTTGTTGCCGTTCCCGAGTCCGACCGTAAGCGCAGAATCGCTCTTCGTGCATTGCACCGACAAAACGCCGGTTGCATTCAACGCAGTCGTCGCATTGGCGACGACAGGATCGTAGCCGGTAAAGGCAAGGCCGGTCGTCGTCGAAAATGCGCAGTTATTGACGACTGTCGCGGTCACGGCGATGTTGGACGTCGAGGTGCCGGCAACGGCCGGGGCCGCGAAGGCACCGCTGAGCGCGACCAAGAGTCCGGCGATGCGAGCTTTGTTTCGGTGTAACATGATTGAAGCTATCGTTTCCTTAAAAGCGATTGTTAAGCTCTTTACGACGAGGTCGCGCAAAGACGTGACGTGATTATCACCTTGGCACGCATTGAAGGCGAGTGAGCCGCATCACTGGTCGGGCCGCTTTACCCAAGGCATACATACCGCTGCCGTTACTTTTCTGGACTGCAGGGGGTACGCGGCTATGCGTGCCGGCGGCACAGCCTCTCTCCATCGTCATCTTGGGGGGGGGGCGCTCTTAAGCACGCCGTCACCATTCGTGCGCGATGGTATGACCTAAACCGCCTGAAGGCGCGGCAAACGCCGAATGGCGCGATGCCTGCACAAAGCGCAGAAGTGCCGCGGGATCGCGACAGACAAATCTACGGCGCGAGGAAGAAGTCGAGCATCACTTCGCTCGTATCCGGACCGGCGGGATGCGTGTACGATCCGCGCGGGCTGCCGCCGCTCCAGGCGTGACCCATGTCACGTACCGTCCACGCTTCGATGCGCACTGCGCCGGCGTCTCGCCAGCGGGCGACTTCTGCATCGTTGCCGTACGCAGACGTTTCGCCGTGCGCCGCATCGAGGCCGAGCAAGGCTGCGAACTGATGGACGAGTCTTGTCGCGTTCGTCGGCGAAACGGTGGAGTCGCTGGTTCCGGTCCAGACCATGACCCGCATCCGACCGAAGGCGTCCGAAGCGGTTTGCGAACTCGCAGCGCCGCCTGCGGGTCCCAGCAGCGACGGTTGGTCGCCTACCGCGGGTCCTGGGCCGGCATCCGGAAATCGAAGGTTGCCGAGCGAAACGGAAGACTTGGCTGCGAGCTGCGCAACGAGCGGATGGAGTGTCGAGGTCGGCGCCCCCGCGTTGGCCGGGAGGCCGTTCCCTTGCGATCGTATGGCCGTCGCCGTTTGTGCCGTCTGTTTACCGGCCATTGCCGCAAAGGCGCTGGGCATGTCGTGACTGGCGTGGAGCGCAACGCCGGCAACGATGCCGACACCGGCAAAGACGTCCGGGGCTTGTTCCGCGAGAATGGCCGCCATGGCGCCCCCGGCTGACAGGCCGGTCACAAAAATACGACTGCGATCGATCGTATGCTGCTGCGAGAGGTGCTCGACGAGCCTGAGGATGGTAGCCGGCTCGCCGAGCCGGCGCGTCTGATGTTCGGGAAGAAACCAGTTCCAGCAACCCGACGAGTTGGCCGCCTTCGTTTGCGCGGGATACACGACGATGGCCCCGCGGCGCTCAGCCGCGTCATTTAAGCGTGTCCCCGTCGCAAAGTCGGCGGGGGTCTGTCCGCAGCCGTGAAGCGCAACGATGAGCGGTGCCGGGCCAAGCAGTCGGCTCGGAACGAATAGCTCGTGCGGCATGACGCCTTGCGGCCGCCGTAACGCTTCGCCGGCACGGCCCTTGGCAGCCGGCCGAGGCGCTGCGACGGCGCGAATGAATTTCAAAGCCCGACTGCTTGGGTCGACGCCGTACGGCTATGTGTTATCGTGCGGCCCGAACGCGGCGCTTGGCAACGCCGCTACGGTGGTTCACTGAAGGCGCCGCCGCCTTCTTCTGATGAAGGGGTTTTTTCTGCGCGGCTTTGTGCGGAGCGGTGGCGACCGGCGGCAGCGACGCCGGGGCTGGAGACTCTGAAGCGAGGTCGGGCTGCGTTGCTGCGCCCGAGGCGTCCCGGGATCGTTCGGCTGCGGGGCCATCCGTCCGCGCAGCGCCGGCTGGAAGCGGATAGGCCTGCAAGACGAACGCCGTCATCAGGCGCGCGTACCGTAGCATCACTTGGTTGGCCGCCATGAACGCGTCCACATAGAGCGTGACCATCGCCGTGCCCGCCGCCGCGCTATCGCGCGCCCCGGCGTCGAAGTTCTTCATTCCCATTTCCTCATGCGGTTCAGGCCGGGTGCGGCTTTGCACGTCGGCTGACGCAAGAATAGACTATTCACACATAGATAGCAACTGCTTATATCGCTATGTCGAGCTCGCCTACGCCGTGCGGCGGGCTACTCGCCGCCCGGTTTGCCGTTTCCGCCCGGGTCGTCTTCTTCGAGACCGTTTTCGCCTGGCTGAACAGTAAGAGATAATCGTACCCGCCGGCCTTCGAGTCGGTTCCCGACATATTAAAGCCGCCAAACGGATGACCGCCGACGAGCGCCCCGGTGCATTTACGGTTCAAGTACAGATTGCCGACGTTGAATTCATCGCGGGCGCGCTCCAGCTTCGCGTCATCGCGCGAATAGACCGAACCGGTCAATCCAAATTCGGTGTTGTTGGCGATCTCGAGGGCGTCGTCGTAATCACGCGCGCGAATAAGCGCGAGCACCGGTCCGAATATCTCTTGTTGCGAGATCGTCGCGTCGGGCGCGACGTCGCCGATAACGGTCGGTTCGACGACGTAGCCTTCACCCGGCGCGCGTTTGCCCCCGGCCAGCAGCGCACCGCCTTCGCCGACACCCTTCTCGACGTAGTCGAGGATCGAACGCATTGCGCCCTCGTTGATGACGGGTCCGAAGGTGACCCCGTGCTGCGCGACGTCGCCGATCTTCAGCTTCGGAACGCGTTCGACGATTTTCGCAGCGAGCACATCGTAAACGCTCCCGTCGATGATCGCACGCGAACACGCCGAACACTTCTGACCTTGGAAGCCGAATGCGGATGCCACGATGCCGTCGGCGGCGGCGTCGAGATCCGCATCGGCGGCCACGACGATCGAGTCCTTGCCGCCCATCTCCGCGATGACGCGTTTGATCCAGCGCTGACCCGGTTGCGGCTTGGCGGCCAACTCGTTGATGTGAAGGCCCACTTCTTTGGAACCCGTGAACGCGATGAAACGCGTTTTCGGGTGCGCGACGATCGGATCGCCGATCTCTCGTCCGGAGCCCGGCACCAAATTGACGACACCGGGCGGAAGGCCGACTTCATGCAGCAGCTCGATGAAGGCCGCCGCGATGACCGGCGAGTCGCTCGAAGGCTTGAGCACGACGGTGTTGCCCGCCACGATAGCCGCCGTCGTCATGCCCGCCATGATTGCGAACGCGAAATTCCACGGCGGGATAACAATGCCGACGCCAAGCGGAATATACTCGAGACGATTCTCCTCGCCGGGCACGGGCGTCAGCGGCGGCGGCTGCGCGTAACGGATCGCTTCACGACCGTAGAATTCGAGGAAATCGATCGCTTCGGCGGTGTCGGCATCGGCTTCGATCCAACTTTTGCCCACTTCCAGCACGAGCAGCGCGTTGAAATCGTCGCGGCGACGCCGCACGAGTTCGGCGGCCTTGAAAAGATAGTCGGCACGCTTTGCCGGCGCGACGTGCTTCCAATCTTCGAAGGCGCGCGCGGCCGTTTCGATTGCTTCCGACGCTTGCGCCAAGCTCGCGGACCCCACTCGGCCCACAATTTCCTGGGGGCGGTACGGATTACGCGAGACGATCGTCGCCTCGGTCTCGAGACGCTGGCCCCCGACGATGACGGGGTGCGTTACCGGGCCGACCGCGCGGCGCCTGGCGATGGCTGCTTCGAGCGATGCGGCCTCTGCTGCGTCGGTGAACGTGCGGATCGACTCGTTCTTAAAGGGTGAAACGCGCTCTGCGGTATGCACGTGGCGATCTTTCCCCGGAGCCCGCAGTTTTACTGCGGACTCCCGTGCGCAAGCAAAGTCCTAACCCGAAAAAGTCCTTGCACGGAAAGGTCCTTGCACGGAAAGGTCCTTGCGAGCAAGGACCTTTCCGGAGACAATACCGGAGATGATTTACGATATCGCGGTCGTCGGCGGTGGCATCGTGGGCCTGGCCACAACGCGTGAGCTGAAGCTCCGCTTTCCGGCGCTGCGTGTGGCGGGCGTCGAAAAAGAAGACGCCTTCAATCAGCACCAAACCGGCCGCAACAGCGGCGTCATCCACTCCGGTATCTATTACAAACCCGGGTCGTTCAAAGCCAAACTCTGCGTTGAGGGCCGTAAGCTTGCCTGGGCATACTGCGACCAAAAGGGCATCGACTATAAGCAGGTCGGCAAGCTGATCGTCGCTACCGACGAGAGCGAACTCGGACGCTTGCACGACCTGTGGGAGCGCGGACAACAAAACGGCGTCGAAGGGCTCGAGATGCTCGACGCGGCCGCCATTGCGCAACGCGAGCCGCACTGCAAGGGGATCAAAGCGATCTTCTCTCCCGTCACCGGCATCGTCGATTGGGGGCTTGTCTCGCGCACGTATGCCGACGATGCAAAAGCGGCCGGAGCAGACTTTTACCTCGGCTACGAAGTTACCGACATAACGCGCCGCGGCGGCGTCACGGTCCTAGAGACGCCGCGCGGCGAGATACAAGCGTCGCACGTAATCACGTGCGGCGGACTGTATTCCGATAAACTGGCGAAGATGACCGGCGGCGCGCGCGACCCGAAGATCGTTCCGTTCCGCGGCGACTACTTAATCCTCAAACCGGACAAATCGTACCTGGTCAGGGGGAATATTTATCCCGTGCCCGATCCCGAGTTCCCGTTCCTCGGCGTTCACTTTACGCCGCGGATGAACGGCGAGATATGGCTCGGTCCCAACGCCGTGCTCGCGTTTGCGCGCGAAGGCTACTCGTTTTTTGACATCAATCCGCCGGAGTTGTGGGACGCGCTGACCTACCCCGGCTTCTTTAAATTGGCCACCAAGTATTGGCAGATCGGCGTCGGCGAGATGTATCGCGATCTCGTGCGCAGCGCTTACGTGAAGGCGTTGCAGCGTTACATTCCGGGGTTGCAGCCCGAGGATTGCTTGGCCGGGCCAGCCGGCGTGCGCGCGCAAGCCATGGCAGCCGATGGTTCACTGGTCGACGACTTCGTCTTCGAGGGATCCGAAGGCGTCGTTCACGTTCGCAACGCCCCGTCCCCCGCTGCGACCTCGTCGCTCGCCATCGGTAAGTACATCGTCGCGGATGCCGAGAAGCGGTTCGATCTCGGGCGGCCGACCGTCAACGCATAAGAGGCTCGAAGTCGCTAGTGGACGCCGGTTCCCCAAATCTTGGGGCAGAGCAGCGTGTCCGTCTTATCCGTCGTCAGGTCGTCGAGGTTGTCTTCGGTAACGGGAAATCCGACGCTTGCGGGCCATCCCGACCAATGGGCGGGGAACTGGATCGGAACGCGCACGTAATGATACAGACCCGTTGGGGTTCGCAGACGCAATGCGACGACCACGCTTCCGCGAGCTTCCAGCGACGGATCGGAGTACAGCGACACGTAGTACGCGTCAGGGTCGTTCTCCACGCTGATGTGCGGCGTCAGCGGCGTCCCAACCGGTCCGTTGCACGTCACGCTTTTATCGAACAAGACGTACGTCGGCTTGGCGTAGAAAAACGCCGTCGGTGCAGTGCCGTCGAACAGCGTGTTGGGTACGGGCTGTGGCGCGGTGCCGTCGTGCAACGTCTCGTTTATCGACCGGTTGTGATCGGCCATTATCTCGACGTAGTCCGTGTCGGTGCACTTGTACTTCGGCACATCCAGACGCAGCTTGTAGATGCCGCGCGGCAGATCGAATTCGGCCGTCGTGTCCGGATCGTCGCCGCGTTCCAAACGAAACGTCTTATCCATCGCGGTATCGGGAGCTTCGCTGCGGACCGGAAACGTTGCCTTGACGTGCATGGCGACCATGGTCTGGGGCGCTAAGCGGCTCACGGCACCGCACAACCCGACATGGAGCAAAACGTGCGAGAGTCCCAGCATGGTGCACATCCAGTTCGCGTCATGCCGGCAGGGTCCATTTCGGCAAGGTTAGCGCAGTAATGGCCGAAGGGCGTTGCATGGCCGAGCTTTTCGTCGATCTTGCGTGGTTGCACGCACATCGCAGCGACGAAAACGTCCGGCTCGTCGATACGCGCAGCAAGCCGCACGGCGCACCCGACCTGGTTGCCCCGAGCGGCGCAGAGCAGTACGCTGCCGGCCACATCCCCGATGCCGTTCATCTTGACTACGCAGAGCACCTCAAAGATCCGGCCACGCCATATGCGCTGCGCGTTGCACCGCCCGCGCACTTCGCCGCCGTCCTCGGTGAAAACGGCATCGGAGACGATACGACCGTGCTTGCGTACGACGACGGTGACGTACCATACGCGGCGCGTCTGGTTTGGATGTTACGCTACTACGGTCACGATGATGCGCGCATTCTTACCGGCGGTTTCAAAGCGTATCTCGCGGCCGGGCTGCCGACGACGACCGACGTGCCGACGTACCCCGCGCGCCGCTTCACGCCGCACGTCCGCCCAGAGCTGCGAGCCTCGCGCGACGACGTTCGAGCCGTCGCCGAGGGACGCAGCGACGTGCAGCTTCTCGAAACGCAGCGCAACAAGACGTACGCGCTGCGCAACGACGACATCAAAGGCGTGGTACGCCTGTCCGGCAATGAGTTGCTCGACGATGCAGCCGGCGGCCGCATCGTGCCCGGCGAGCGTCTTGCTGCGCTCGTCGCCGAACGACGGCTCAATCCCCGCAAGCGGACCATCGTAACGTGCGGCAGCGGGGTTTCAGCCTCCGGTGCCTATCTCGCGCTGCTCGAAGCGGGCTTTACCGATCTAGCGGTCTACGACGGTTCGTGGATGGAATGGTCGCACGATCAGCTGCCGACGGTTCCGAAGCCGGCGTCGAACGTGTAGATCAAGCGTCCGTCGCGAGTGAGGCAATGGTTGAGCGCGCGAACGCCAACACCAGCCGTGCGCGCTCGATCGCGCGGCGAGCGTCCTCCGGCGGGACGAGAAGGGTCGGATCGGCGTCGCCGACGGCATCGGGATAGCGCGCTGCGAGATAGTAGATGTCCAGTGCGCTGGCCGCGGCGATGACATGGTGGGGAACAGCGATCTCGAGCGAAGCCAGCTCGCGTAGCAGCTCGCTCGATGAGTGGATCATAGGGTGGTCGTCACTCGCGGCGACGATGATGGCCTTGATTGCCATCTCCGCAGCCTGCTGCGCGTGAAAGGCCGCCCGCGCAGAGAAGTCGTCGGCGTTGCGATCCGCGAGCGCAACGTCGGTTTCGGCGCCGTGCAGCCAGCGCTCCGCTACGAGAAAGCGGTCACGCTGCATAAACGTTTTCAGCCGTTGCCATGAGCGTCCGTCCAAAACTCGTGTGGGGCAGTCGGTCGCGGAATTCGGCGGGCGTCACCACGATGAGATCGAGCGAAACGCCGACCGCCGCATCGCCGGCAAGATCGGCACCACGCTCAATGCCGCGAACGTCGGTGTCTCGAACGACGAGCAGATCGAGGTCACTACGCGGTCCGACGGCGCCCGTCGCCAGCGACCCAAACACATACACGGCACGTACGTCTTCGCGTCCGCGGCAAACGGCGATGAACCGCTGCAGTGCTTCATCAAGCCGCCGGCGGCGCGCTTCGCATCGCTTAGCGTACGTCTCCACCGAAAAGGCTTTCTCGGATGCTTAGCATCGTACCGCCTTCTTCAGCTATCACCGCCGGAACGTCGCTTCAGCGGCTTCGATGCCGGCACGAGCTGCGTCAACAGTTCACGCGCTAATATTTTGGAACGCTCGAGATCGAAGGCGTCTTCGCGGCGGACCGAGGCTTCGATGACCAATGCGCCGCGGTGAACATAGACTGCGGCTCCGGTGGCGGCGGCCGCGTCACCCAGTCCATCGATGGTGTCCGCGCCGGCAGTTCGCGCGGCGTAGTAATCCGCGACCGTTTGCGCCTTCGCGAGCGTATTGTAGGTCGCGCACACCGTCGCATTGGGTGCACCGGGACGGACGCCGCCGCAACGGCGAGCGAGAAGTCGGAAGTAGGCGCGGCGCCGAGCGACTTCGGCGGCCGTCACGATCGCGTAGGAGAGATTTCCATCGGTACTCGCCGAGCGCGACGTGAACGAACAGATGCCGCCTTTGCGGGAAGTCGCGTCGGCATCCTCGACATCGGTACCGAGCAACGCGCCGGCCTGTTGCGCGTCGACGAGCGTGCAGTCCGGCTGCGCCGGCAGCGCTGCAGCTGCGTTGTCGTCGGCCGATACGCCGGCGCACGGTGTCATCACCGAAAGCGTGAATGCGAGTAACCCGAAGACTTGTCCGCGCATCATGGCGCCGACCGGGATGTGCCGGCGGCAAGTCCACCGACGAACGCGCGCACGCGCGCGACGACCTGCGTAGCATCGACGTCCGCGTACGCATCGATCAACGCACTCCCGACGATGGCGCCGTCGGCAATCGCGCACGCACGGCGAACGTGTTCGGCAGTCGAGATGCCGAAGCCGACTGCGAGCGGCACGGCGCTGCGCGCGCATAGCGTTGCGGCACGTTCGGCGAGCCACGGGAAGTCCGGCTCGCGGCGCGCCCCCGTCACCCCGAGGCGCGACACGAGATACGTGAAGCCCGTGCTGCGCGAAGCGATCGCCGCCGCGCGTGCGTCGGGCGTGGATGGCGCGATCAAAAGCGGCAGTGCGAGCCCACGTGCCCCGAACGCGACGCGCAGGGCGCCCGTCTCCTCGAACGGTATGTCCGGAACGATCGCGCCGCACATGTCGGCCGCCGCGAGCGCGTCGGCGAAGCGCTCGATGCCGTACTGAGCGACCGGGTTGACGTACGTGAACGCGAGGATCGGCGGCGCGCCGCGTCGCCGCGCGCGTGCTGCACACCCGAGCGTCGCCTCGAGCGTCGTGCCGCCGTCGAGCGCACGCCCGGCGGCGGCCGCGATCGTCGGTCCGTCGGCGAGCGGGTCACCGTAAGGAATCCCGAGCTCGATCAGATCGGCGCCGGCTTCGCCGAGCGCAACGAGCAGCGCTTCGGTCGTGGCCAGGTTCGGATCACCGGCGCACAGGTATGGAATGAGCGCGCCGCGTCGCGCGGCCAGAGCGCGTGCGAATATTTCCGCGATTGCGGCGACACCGCTCGGCGCAGCCTCGGTCGGCACGGTGCCGGTCATCGCGACGCGCTTGTTTCCATTCCATCGCCCTCGCGCTCACCGACTTGGCGCACGTCCTTGTCGCCGCGGCCGCTGAGGTTGACGAGAATGCATCCGGCGGCACCGCGTTCGCGCGCGAGCGACTGGGCGAAGGCGAGCGCGTGCGCGGACTCGAGCGCCGGCACGATGCCTTCGCGCTCGGCGCAACGGTGAAAAGCTGCCAGTGCCTCGTCATCGGTGATGGCCACGTACTGCGCACGACCACACTCCTTGAGATACGCGTGCTCCGGGCCAACACCCGGATAGTCGAGACCCGCCGAAATCGAGTGCGTGTTGCGCACCTGTCCGTCCGGCGTCTGCAACAGGTAAGAACGCGAACCGTGTAAGATGCCGACGCTGCCTGCGCCAAGCGACGCAGCCGTATCGGGAGCGCATACGCCATGCCCTGCGGCTTCCACGCCCCACAACCGAACGTCGGCATCATCGATGAACGCGGCGAAGATTCCCAGTGCGTTGCTGCCGCCGCCGACGCAGGCGACCACGTCGCTCGGCAGGCGGCCGTACCGTTCCAGCATCTGCGCGCGCGCTTCCATGCCGATCACTTTCTGGAATTCGCGTACCATATAGGGGTACGGGTGCGCCCCGACCACGCTGCCGATCACGTAGAACGTATCGTCGGCGCAGCCTGCCCATTCGCGAAACGCTTCGTTGGTCGCGTCCTTGAGTGTTCGTGTGCCGCTGCTCACGGCGTGCACCGTCGCGCCGAGCAGTTTCATGACGTGCACGTTGAGCGACTGGCGCTCGACGTCGAGCGCGCCCATGTAGACTTCGACCGGGATCCCAAGCTTGGCGCCGATCGTTGCCGTCGCCACGCCGTGTTGTCCGGCCCCCGTCTCCGCGATGATCCGCTTCTTCCACATGCGTTGCGCGAGCAGTCCCTGACCGACGGTGTTGTTGATCTTGTGCGCGCCCGTGTGATTGAGGTCTTCACGTTTGAAGAGAATGGCCGCCGCAGCATCGTCGCCGATCAAACGCGTTGCTTCC
>JAABUQ010011886.1_pt1 | contig 10971 bp, 14 predicted proteins | sample 5560001 | NCBI WGS metagenome assembly JAABUQ01 (sample SAMN10711888, study PRJNA513371) | rock metagenome | isolation source: Antarctica rocks | place: Antarctica: Victoria Land, Finger Mt nord | collected 2015-12-18
CCTCCTCCTCCTCACCCTCCCCCTCGCTCTCGCCGCCCCAAAAAACCCAGCACCCCCCCCCAACGTCCTAGAAGCCCGAGCCAAACCAGCAAAGAAATGCTCGTCGTGCGAACACAACAGTCATCAGATTCTGGTCTCCAACTGTCAGTGGAACGAGCCGATCTGTTATTGCGCTATGACTGCGGAGCCGTGTACGAATGCGTGAATGTGTTGCTTTAGGGGGAGGGGTAACGTGTGGAGGGTTTTCAGGGCCGGGAGTGGGATACGGGAGGGGATCGGTGGGATGAGTCTGCGGGGTGGTGGCTGCAAGAGGCATGTGGTAGTTTCTTTAGCGAGGGAAGGATTCAGGGTGTCAATAAGAGAAAATACGGTATCTATTTGGAAACGGTGGGGAAAGGTGTGGTGCAGGAGTAGATGATGGGAAAGCCGGGGAAGGGATATGATGTGGTTGTGTTGATTGGATGAGTTGGAGGGATTAGGTGCTAATTGGATGATCTTTCGTAGTTCAAACGGTGGGGGATGAATCGTAGGCAGGGTACTCGACGTGAGCGGGGTGGATTCGGTATTTTCAGAATCAAGAAGAAGACTGAAATAGCTTCCTCGTTGGGTGATGCGGGGCTTGGCTACGTATAGTGGAATGTAGAAGCGTGTAAGAGAAACATTTGAGAAGATGAGCTGCTATTAGTACACCCATCCATTGCAAAGGCATCAAGGCAAGCCTTTAACAACACAAGCCCCTCCCAAATCTAACAAGGGATATCTCTATTGCCAGGTCCCTTGTCACCATTTCCTCTCTTATCAACACTTCAAATACTATTTTGAAACGACAACATGATAATCAGTCCCCATCTATTGACTCTTCTAGAGCAGATTAGATCACATTTCCATTCTAACCATGGAACTCTTTCACGCCCGAATGGTTCGCTTTCCCGGGAATCAACGCCAACGGCACGATACCGCTGACATGCATATCCGGTCCGTATACGTGCATGTCCAGCTTCAACTCCTCACCCACGGCCTTGATGTTTTTGAGACCTTCTTGGTAATTGGGGCCTGCGCGACGGACCCAAATCGATACTTTGTGTTCGGTCAAGGTGGTGGAGAATTCTCGGAGAGCGCGGATGACGCCTTTGAAAGTTGAGGCGACCTAGATTTATGGGTAGAGGTTAGCTTTAGGCTTTAGAGATTCGCGATGGAGCGTCGGAAGTGGGGATCCGCAATCGGTTTTTGCCAGGGAATGCTTACGTTGGTAAAATTGGCGATACCTCCACCAATGAAGAGGACTTTGCCTTCTGGGTGGAGTGGAGCGCGGAGCATCAGATCCAAGACTGTACGGGCGTAGTAGTAAGTCTGAGTCTCGGTCGGTGCACCGGAATATTCGCCGTAGTTTGCAAGCTCGTTTGAGAAGCCTGAAGATGCAATAGCGTCGGCGTAGACAACCGAGGCACCACCACCTGCAACAAGAGTCCAGACACGGCCTCGTGAGTTCAGGATTGTGAGTTTCAGGGATGCGCCAGTCTTGGCGTCTAGTTCTGCGATGTAGGATTCCTCTTTGCTCATTTCGCGGCCGAATGGTGCGGGAAACTCCATAGGCGGTCCTGCATCGATGCTGACTTTGCCTGTGCTGGTCACGGGTTGCCCGAGTGCTGCTGGACCGCGGGCGACAGCCCATTTGACACCGCATTCAAATTCGGCGGTTTGGTCAAGTTTGGCGGCCAGATCGAGGAAATGGACTTCGGCTGAAGAGCCCTCGGCATTGGGGATGACAACCAAGGGGTTTATTTCGAGGTAAGTGAATTGGCAGTCAACGTAGACGGCGTAGAGGCGAGAAATGAAATCTATGAGGACATTGTGAACGCCCTTGGGGACTTTCGAGAGTAGTGCAGACGCAAGCTTTTCATTTGATGGGTATTGTGAGAGGTCTACAGGGATGAGGATCTTTGCGGCTTTGGCGTCAACGTCTCCGACATCGACACCACCTTCATGTGTGAAGAGGATCCAATCGCCCTGTTTAAAGATGTCAGTAACATCATCTGGACTTAGCCGCAGCGTTGCATGATTTACAATGTAGCAACAACGCAACTTACATCTCGGACAGAGTTGATATTGATATAGTATTCCGTCCCTACAGGATGGGGTACGAAGGGCTCGACTAGGAATTGCCTCAGGACACCCTTGACTGTCTCAACCTGCTGTTCTCTCCCAGCCCTGGCTTGGATCCATTCACGAGATTCGGGCCAGGACTTGTTCAAGGCTAGAAGCCCACTCTTGCCTCGACGCTTGATCAATTGATCTGGCTTGGCGACGAATTTTGAACCCGGAACCAAGAGCCATGGGTAGGTAGTTTCAGCCTGGTCGAGCACGCCTTTAACGTCTGCATGCTCGGGGAAATATAGAGAGGCGAGCTTGGATGGAGGATTGTGGGTGGATTGGGCAGGCAGAGGAGTGGGTTTGATGACGGGGGCTCGGGTGAGATGGTAGTTGAGGATGGCCTTGCCGTCGGCTTCGAGGATGGATTTGGCAGCCATTGCAAAATGCGGTCAAGCCAGACGTGACTGGCAATTCTCAGTATTTTTTTTTCATAGACTTGGGCCCCTGCGCACATCATGATTCGGACAGGTACTTACAATTAATGAGGAGCTTTCCAGCAGTGTCAGCAATGTGTAAGTGTTACGATACAAGAAGGGCCTGATGTTTCGTGGAGGTTGCGAGTGCGCGAGTGGCAGCGTGAGTGCAATTGAAACTTTTCAAAGATAGGTACGTTGTACAATGAGAGTTGTTTTGCGGAGACCTTTTCGGTTGGTTGTTGAGCTTCGGGGAAAGCCAAAAAGAGGCCGCGTTTAGCCTCCAGCTTTGATAACAGCTCCCCTTATGGATTTCCGGTCACCGAAGGGAAGTCTGACAACGACACAATGAGAAAGAGACTTCAATGTATTTTTTGTGTAGATTCTCCAGCTCGAAAATAAATTCTCTGTTCTACCTCCTTCTCAACACCCGAGAATTCCCAGAGTTGGGATTTTGTAGACTCGGCCGACTCGGTCAGCAAAGGATCCGTCAGACCGAATCCGGCATAGTCAACCCCAGATTCAGCTCCCAACCAATCGGCCAACGAAGAAGCTTTGATGAGACTTTGAAAGAGAGGAAGCAGAGACAGAAAATTCAATCACACCACACAATCCAATCGAAACTTGCCAATTGAGACACTCAGATCAATATACCACTGCCTGCCGTCGTCTGAGGGCAAGCTTCTCCACCTCGCAATCACAAAATCTGTAGTCAACACAGTTGCCCTTAGCTACATCCAGGTAAGCTTACAAGAGGATTCTGTCTGCGCTCAGAGCATGCATTGTTAACAACACACAGTTTTTCCTTTACCTTTCTCTATTGCCGCAAGAACAATGCCTGCCCCCACCGCCAACGGCCCGCCTATGGCCTCTACTTCCGCTCCTCAGGTCAATGGCACTGCCCCTTCAGCACGTCCCTCCGCCAATGACAACATTCGTCGATTCGTTGCTCCCAGCAGACCTTTGAGCCCACGGGCAGAGCATACCCTCTTCCACAACAAGACACGATGCTTCGTCTAGTAAGTCTCGCAATTGCCAGGAGTCCTTGACCGTCATGCTGACATTGAGTTGAAGCGGTCTTCAACCGCGTGCCGTGCAGGGCATGCTGGATTTCGACTTCATTTGCAAACGGAAGACCCCATCCGTTGCTGGCATCATCTATACTTTCGGTGGACAATTCGTCAGCAAGATGTGAGTCTCAGTCCATACCAATGCAGCCGGGTATCCACATATGGAGGCTCACTGTCAATCAATTGCAGGTACTGGGGCACAAGCGAAACGCTACTGCCCGTCTATCAAGACGTAGAGAAGGCTATTGGCAAGCACTCTGACGTGGATACCGTGGTCAATTTTGCGTCTTCTCGAAGCGTGTATAGTTCAACCATGGAGCTCATGAATTACCCCCAAATCAAATCGATCGCTATCATTGCCGAAGGTGTTCCCGAGCGACGTGCGAGGGAGATTCTTCATGTGGCTCAAAAGAAGGGGATCACTATTATTGGGCCTGCTACAGTCGGAGGCATCAAGCCCGGCGCGTACAAGATTGGCAACACTGGAGGAATGATGGACAACATTGTTGCTTCTAAGCTCTACCGTAAGGGCTCTGTTGGTTACGTCTCCAAATCTGGAGGCATGTCCAACGAATTGAACAACATCGTCTGCCAAGAAACGGACGGAGTCTACGAAGGTGTTGCCATTGGAGGTGATCGGTACCCGGGAACAACTTTCATCGACCACATGCTTCGTTATCAAGCAGATCCCGAGTGCAAGCTTCTACTTCTTCTTGGCGAAGTCGGTGGTGTGGAAGAATATCGAGTGATCGAAGCTGTCAAGAACGGCACAATCACGAAACCTATCGTTGCTTGGGCCATTGGAACCTGTGCGAGCATGTTCAAGACCGAAGTACAGTTTGGTCACGCTGGTTCTTTCGCCAACTCGCAACTCGAAACTGCTGCGATGAAGAACAAGTCGATGAAAGCAGCAGGATTCTACGTGCCTGATACGTTCGAAGAGATGCCAGAGCTTCTTTCATCCGTCTATAAAGAGCTGGTCAAGAAAGGCACCATCAAGCCCCAACCAGAGCCCATTCCCCCTAAGATCCCCATAGACTACTCCTGGGCACAAGAGCTCGGCCTCATCCGTAAACCAGCCGCCTTCATCTCCACCATCTCCGACGACCGTGGTCAAGAACTCCTCTACGCCGGCATGCCCATCTCCGACGTCTTCAAGGAGGACATTGGCATCGGCGGTGTCATGTCGTTACTTTGGTTCCGTCGTCGTCTCCCCGAATACGCCAGCAAATTCCTCGAGATGGTCCTTATGCTAACAGCCGATCACGGTCCCGCTGTGTCTGGTGCTATGAACACCATCATCACCACCCGCGCCGGAAAAGATCTCATCAGCGCTCTTGTCTCTGGTCTCCTAACCATCGGCTCGCGATTCGGTGGAGCCTTGGACGGCGCAGCTGAGGAATTCACCAAAGCCTTCGACAAAGGCCTTAGCCCTCGCGACTTTGTCGACACCATGAGGAAAGAAAACAAATTGAGTATGTTCCCCCCCTTTCTAAGAAGAACCCTGTACTGACCATCCCCTCAGTCCCTGGAATCGGCCACAAAGTAAAATCCCGCAATAACCCCGACCTGCGCGTCGAACTCGTCAAAGAATTCGTGCAAAAACGCTTTCCCAGCTGCAAAATGCTCGAGTACGCCATCGCCGTTGAAACCGTCACCACCTCCAAAAAAGACAACCTGATCCTCAACGTCGACGGCTGCGTCGCTGTCTGCTTCGTCGATCTCATGCGTAACTGTGGCGCTTTCAGCCCTGAGGAAGCTGAAGATTACCTGAATATGGGCGTGCTGAACGGGCTGTTCGTGTTGGGTAGGAGTATTGGATTGATTGCGCATTATCTGGATCAGAAGCGATTGAGGACTGGCCTGTATAGGCATCCTTGGGATGATATTACTTACCTTCTGCCCAACCTGGCGCAAGGAGCACCTGGAAATGAAGGGCGTGTGGAGGTTAGCTTGTAAGAGGCGGTGGATGTTTGTAGGTGAAACAAGAGATAGTTTCGCATGAGAAGATAGAAAGGGAGTCTTGTTCGTTGTGTTCGCCATGTGTTTGTTGGATAGATAGGAATGCTTCCCAAAGGCGCAAGATGCGAGGTAGTTAATCGCCTGTGCTATCCTGAGCAGTGAGACCCAAGTCCTCTGAGGAAACCTTTCATCAGGCTTCCAGTTTTATGAGAAGCAAACGTAGAGTAACCCTCAATATCAGCCATGCAATGATGACTCTAAAGCGCCATAGCCAACTCCGCCCCCTATGCAAGAGCCTCAGACAAGCAAATGCTTCCCCAGCCGACTCCTTTGCCCCTTCTCATTTCACCCAAATCCTCCCCCAGCATTTCCACCCTATCCTATCTCCCCGTCAATCCCTCCATCTCACTCACTCACTCCCCCCCCCACCAACTCTCGAACTAAGCAACCCCTCCATATACGCCCTCCCCTCCTTCCCATTCCCAACCTTCTCCTCTTTAAGCAACACAGCCAGCACCTCAATCGGCGGATGCAAGCCCAGCCCCTGAGCGCGCGTCCAGCGGCGGCGGCGCGAAATGCCTATACAGGGCTGCATACCGGCACCCTCAACCTTAGCACGACCCAATCATCTACATCAAACCCAGCACATGGATTAGGGAAGTATTGGGGGGGTCACATACACCAAACTGACAACTCGAATCAAACTCCCTCAACACCTTCTCCCCCACGCCCAACCCCCCCTGATGCACCCGCGGCGCGATCCGCTCCTCCTCTTTCGCCTTCCAATACCGCTTCACCTGCGCTTCACTGACTTTCGCCGCCCTTTCCTCCACTGCCCCCAATCCCACACCTGTCACCTCAGGTATCGAAACGGCCTGGTTTCTGATGGCCAAGCTACGGGGTGAGAGGATGAATTCTGCAGACTTGGCTGCGTGCTCTGGAGCTGGGGAGGGCGTGCGGATTTCTTCGGCCTCCTCGGGCTTTGCGGGGGTGATGTCGGTTTCGGTTTTTTCTGTTTTTTTGGAGCGGGACGGGGGGGAGGGTTTGGTGATTTTGTTGGGGTTGGGGCCGAAGGAGAGGGGTTTTTGGGAGCGGGTGGAGGGGTTGGTGGTGGGTTTGCGGCGGGCCGGGGGCATTGCGGTGGTGGATGATGGGGTGTTTTGGAAGTATATGGAGCGAGGATGCTGGTGAAAGGAATGGTGAGGTGATGGTTGGGGATTGGGTTACGAGATGACGTCCAGGATGCTAGCGCCGTTGTCATAGAGACCGACGCGGATAGTTGCACGTGAACTTCTTATTGTTAATGCTTAGAATTTAACTTTTTTTAATAGTGTTAATGGGTCATTTCCAGATCGTCCTTGATGGCTGCCTACACTATTGCCTAAAATGCTACCTAGTTGTCAACGTACTGCGGCTGGGGACGTGGATCGTGTCGTAGTCGGAGAGGATATTCGCAATCTCTGGCCAAGCGAAGATGCCTTGTGGACGAGAAGAGCCGTCAGAAGACACCCGATCAGGCCAACGCTGTAGGCCTGGTGCATCGTTTTGATCTGGCCAATACAAAGGGCGCAGAGCGATTCGCCCCACTATTATCACTGACCACTACCAAAAGGCTCAAGACCCTTGCTTGGCAAGATTTCAGCCTTGTGGACATGCTGAGGACCACGAGCACGATGGCGTTGCGAACACATTCATTCAGAGTTTCTAACCTTCTATGGAAACGCCATACCTCCTCAAAGTCGGTGAGAGAATTCACATCGAGTCTTAGTCTTATCACGCTTGAGGCGAAATGGCAGAGGCAATAGGACTCGCTGCTAGCATTTTGACTATCACAGCGGGTGTCATTGAGGGTATTAAGTACGCCAAAACGTGTTATGGAGCGACTGAAGGGCTTGAAGCATTGCAGTTAAAGGGCACTTTGGAAGCAATCTTGCGACTATCGTTCCATGGAGACGGCCAGATCAAGCAAGGCTTACACTCTTATCATTTTAGGAACAAGTCGTGCAGTTCGCCAACGTGGTGAAAGAAAAAACAATCAACCTGCTGTTTCTCTGCCGACTGTAATCACGATAGCTCTTTCTCGAGCTAAGCTCATGCTCGATAATCTCGACCATTTCATACAGGTGAAGCTGCTTAAGAGTGCAGACGGTTCAACTCGGACCCGTTGAAGAGCTTGGGCTTGAAACAAGTCCAAAGTCAATAAAGCCAAAGGCGAACTCAAGGAACAAAGAACGAATCTAATAGCTGCCGTCAGCGCCAGCAGCTTGCCCGTGCCCAAGCTCCGGAAGCCCTTCCTTCCAATACTAACATTCTTTACAGGGTTGCCGTCCATAGATCTGACGCAACGTTGGTGTCGGTCGGTCGAGATGTTGGCTTTTCCAAAGAGGCTTTGTCGAAGCTTGAAGCACAGCTTTCGAATATAGATACAGCAATCAGTCTTAACAACACAGCACGCTATCGCAGCCCAGACCACTGCTGTAGATTCCGTCTTGCAATATATTGCTTCGTGCGCTAAACCCCAGGCGCATCTGACCGAACAATCACTTCTGCCAAGCCCTTCTAGTCCTTTCGAGATCTCGCAAAGCTTCTTCCCGGAAACATACACTTCCGCTCAGCGCCTTCCGATATTCACTCTCGTACTTATAGATTTCTATGAACAAGCATCGTCGGCGCAATGCAGGCAAAACGTTTACAAGCTCTTCTGTTTGAAGTCGCCCAGGCAGTGGTGCAGGATCACCCTCTCTCTGCAGATCGACTGCTCATCCAAGTATTGGGCAGCTACGCAGGCCCCGAAGTGGGAACGGAGCAGGCCAGTACCCATTGATGCTTCTGTGGTCCCTCATGTTCCGCCTTCATTACTTAGGAAGGTTCAGAAGTGCTTCTCGGGGTTGAATGCCTTCGGAGAAGATGACGATGTTGGCTTCAACATTTCCAACGAAGAACCGATTCGAATGCCAGGCCACAAACGCTCCAATGATACCTCTCCGCCCTTATGCAGGTCACCAAATCTGTGCCAAAATATATTGTCGTTCCTAGAGGACCTAGGATGTCGGCGATTCATCGAGGATCAGGTTACGCAGATTCAGATACTTGACCCGCCATACCGCTTCGCATCACGCCTGGACGGAAAACCAGTCTATAAGGTCAGAATTTATAGTTCTATCCCGAATCCTGAATGGGTTTACAATATCCAAGTTCTCCATTGTTTGAACCGGGTACCGGGCTTCGCGAAAATGGTTGGTATTGTTGTCGACACCAATAAAAGGCACCTGAAAAGCTATCTTATTGAATTCCCAAGAGCACATTGGAAGCTTGAACAAGTCACACAAGATCGTCTTATTCCCTGAGTCCGTCGCGAGAAGTGGGCAAAGCAACTGGTCCAAGCTATTAGTGACATTAATTCCAGAGGCTTTGTCGTCGGAGCATTTTTTGGGACTTTGGTCACCTGTCATCATTGCGGGCTCGGATTGCATTCAATTCTGGAAATTAAAAAAGACTTTCGAACCAAGTCGCAGAAACCGCTGTTACTACCCTCCCGACTTTCTGTATTTGCGTGAAGCCTCGCCAAATATACGCAAAGCAGAGAGCCCAGCCTCGACCTCAAAAACAGATCTCTATCATCTCGGATTGCTGCTTTGGCTTCTCGCCGAGAATGTACCTCTATCGCGTGTAAGTCCGTGGTGCGTCAAAGAGGGTTGCAAAACGAAGGGTGACTTCTACTACAAGGAATCCCATATGGAGGCTGTTGCTCTTCCCGACCTGCCTGAAAACATTCCTCAATATTACAAGACCATTTTCAAAGGCTGTCGAGCAGAGCGTCCAGAGAACAGACCGCCTGCTAGGCGACTTCTAGAGCGGTCCCCCACAATGCACGAGTTTCAATCCACACCATCAGCAAGCTCGACCTCCGATTCGACTTCTGCATGCTCGGATACTAATTCACTAGGACGGGGCGTAGTAGGCATGAAACGATGTAACGGATGTGGCATAATTAACATTCAGTTCCACTTTTGTCACTGTAATATGTGTGATACGGGCGACTTTGACATTTGTTCTAGATGCTATGATAAGGATGTGCACTGTTATGACAAGGATCATTTGCTAGTGGAGCTCAAAAACGATGGGGTTTGCGGTGTCACCGGAAAATACCACTCCAGCCCTCAAGCTACTGGGGGCCGTGAGGTTTTTGACCTCTAATACCTCCGACATCTTGTTCTGGGGAGGATCGCTAATTCTTTCACCCCTGTTCTCTAGCATAATGATAGTGGTGATGCTCATTCCCTGAGCAGCAATAGTGGCATCTCCCAGGTCTCGTTGTGCCTTCTCCGGGCCCAATAATTTCATTTCCTGTTTCAGCTCTAGAAGATCTGTATTAGAAGCGTCCGGACCGATATCAAATCCGCCTATTCATTGTCCCTATCACTTCCCACGCCGTCCTTTAAGGTGAGGGCAGTAGGAAACGGAGGGTGGTGAGAGGCAGGTTAGCCAGATGCGGCACGCTTTACTGGATGCAATATAGTAATCCACCCGCACACCTCACTTCCTCCGCGCCGGACGTGATGTAATTTAGGGTTTCGGGGTGTATATCAAGTCTATCGAACTCGCAATTCCTTTTCTTCATGTCGGTTGTCGTTAGACTAGGTGGTGAAAACAGTAAGGTACCGTAATTGAATTGTGCTGCATCTCTTTTCTTTCTGCTGTTGCCTCCGTCCCCCTATGATTTCAGCTATTCATCATTTCTTTCCCAGAAAAGCTGAGGCCTTCTTATCTACACTTCTGATGAACCTCTATCCGTCTGTTTCGAAACAGACTGCTGGAACCCGTATCATCGTAGATCGGCGTCACCCCTCTGCAGTATATCCCCTATATTTCCCGCCGATCGAGAAAGACTTTAGGGAAAGACATAAACAATGCCGTCGAACTCCAACCCTCCCCTTCTAAACTCCGCCGCCCCGTGGGCAACAACAGCAGAAGACCCCCAAGCTTTGTTCGACTGCCCCTCAACCGGCGCCATCACAACCCGAACAACCCTCCTAGATGGCTTCAACCATGACCCCTCCATCCACCAGCACTGCTTCATCTCCACCACCTCCTACCAGACCCTCCTCCACCACAGCCTCGACCCCACCCCACCCCCCACCATCGCCCCCTCAACCGCCTGCTCAATCACATCCCTTAACACCTACCGCTACAGCCCCCTCCCCCTCCAAACCTACCTCGCCCTAACCACCCCCCTCCTCACCCCCACCCCACCCCTAACGTACCCCCCAAAACCAATCATAGTCTCCACAACCGGAAAACCCCCCCAACCTGCTCCACCCTCCACCTCATCGCCCAAAAACAACACACCCTCGGTAAGCACCAAACCCCGCCCG
>JAABUQ010011887.1_pt1 | contig 10971 bp, 15 predicted proteins | sample 5560001 | NCBI WGS metagenome assembly JAABUQ01 (sample SAMN10711888, study PRJNA513371) | rock metagenome | isolation source: Antarctica rocks | place: Antarctica: Victoria Land, Finger Mt nord | collected 2015-12-18
GTGCAGTGGATGCGATGGTTGGTGGCGAGATCGAAGGATCGTCTTTGGTCTTCGCGGGAGGAATATTTTTGTTGAGGGAGCTATGGGACGTAATCAGCGATGCTAGCGATTTCTTTTTTCTTTTTTGGTCGCGGGTGCAAGGGGGGGTGGGTATTCTGTCATTGCTGAATAGGCGCTGGGAGGGGATTGGGGAGGAAGGGGGGCAAGGAGTGCATGGGTGGAGAGGGGGAGGGGGAGGCAGAGCGCGGGTAGAGAGGCTGCGGGGGTTCAGTATGGTTGGGTTTCTTGCGTGCGTGCGCTTCTGAAGGGTGTGGTGAGCGGTATTGAATGCAAATGCTGGTGAAAGATGCTGCTTGTGGTGAGCTCTGTACTGTCGCTCCTCGAAAATTTCTGCCATGACGCCGTGTTATTCTTTCTATTGTGGTCAGGTATTTGATTTCGTTAGCCCGATACCGTGCTTGCTTGCGATTTCACTCGTCGGTGTCTCTGGAGCCGTGACTGCGTTGAGTTCTTTGTTCTGGCTCATGTTGCTAAGGGCGTGATCTTGCGTTAGCACTGCGGTATCGAGAATGCTGCCCTTTGCGGCTGTGGAGCAACTGTTTCTGTTTCTTTTTTTGGTGTAGTAGAGGAGGCAGAAAGCGAAAGAATATGTGTGCGATGGCATTGAGACGGGTTGAGGTGTTTTGCAATTACTAGGTAAGCTGTTCTGATGCCATTCGTTGAGTCAAGGCGGTCATTGCGAGCGCATGTCGTATTCAAGGGAAGAGCATTGCCTTGGCTTGCCGAGAAGAGGGAAAGCGTCTGTGTCTCTCTCTTTTTGATTTCCAAGGCTAGTGGTCAGAAAGCATACGATCCTAGGATGCAGCGATATTTTCAAAGCTTTGCAACATCGTACGAGTCCTCAGACGCTCCCTGAAGTGGGTTCAAGACTCAGAGAGAATAGGCATCTCAGAGGCCAAGAAATGCCAGACCGAAACAAGAATTGCTAGCAGCCAAAGGGCCTTTTTGTCCAAAAGTCAACGATCGCATCAAGTGAGTCGAACCCTATGTGCATGCGAGCCCACCACACCCACCTTTGCCGATCATCTCCTCCCAGCCCACCATCTTCTTCTGTCTGCATCCCTCTTCCCCACCCACAGAAAGCCTCTCACACCACCTCGTCCCCTATCTCCTGAGGTACAGCCTCAACCCCCTCCGCTGCGACCCACCTTCATCTCCCCTGCAACATCCCCTTTCTCGGCACTTTCTCAACGAGTCATGACAGCCGTACCAACAAGCCCCTCACGATCGCCAGGCACGCAATTGGATAACCTTACACCATCAACACGCCTATCTAAAGGAGGTACTAAAACCGCAGGAGTGGAAACAAGATCAAGAGTGGTCAGAATTAAAGACGCAGACAGGCGGGGCTACGACTCTATTACCCCTAGCACTTGGACCGTTGGTGGGTACAGGAGTCATTTACTGCTGACATTTTTGCTGGTGGGCAACTTCAGCCGGGGCTTAGGGGTTGAGATGGTTAGTGCCTTGCAGTAGACCCGGAGCGCTCGGACGGTGGCGAGGCGTTTGGTTTTACGGACGCTCGAGGAGGGCGGGGAGGGTTTTTGGGTTACTGTTAGGCGAATAGGAGAGGTGGATGTACTCACCTTCGGGGTTGTCTACATTGTTCGGTATACTTGCATGTTTTTGGGTGTTGAGGGTTTACTGTTGGTGGTGGTTCGATGGTGGCGCGAAGAGGTAAATTTCATGGACAATAGGATGATCAGGTGTTGAGAGGGTTGATGAGGGGGGATGATGTTGGGCGCTGGGCAGGGCTGTTGTGCTGTGTTTTCCCTTCACTCTTGGTCATTGCTGTTCTTGCTGTTGTTCTGATGTGATTGGATTTCGAATCTCCTGATTGAGAAAAGAGACGTGGTGAGGCTGTGAGCATGAGAAGCTAGGGTGAGGTACGACAAGAGACCATTTACGGGGGGGCGTCCATGAGAGTCGAGCCTTTTGAGGTGTTGAGAGACGGTGGAGCAGGGGGCAGAAGTCGGACAGTCCATGTTCAATTAGTGATGCGTTCTTGCGAGGCAGCCTGGATTCCTCTCAGTGAGTTTCCTTGGACAGAAGTCCTGGAAGGCGTCGTTGTGACGTTTCGAGGCTGTGGTACCTGGTGCCCAGACATCAACGGCTTGACTGACGAGAAGTTTGATCATCAGCTCTAATGCTATCAATCAAACGTGCCTACGCCTCTTTTAGTATTCCTTAAAGCATCTGTCAACGTGTTGGCAGTATGCCATCTCACCAGATCTATGCAAATACTGGTTTGCAACTTCCAGGCACTTCTTCGCAAGTGTCATCCTAATATGGAGAAAATGAAGCAATGTATGAAAGACGTATTTGGAGGCACGGCGGTGCGTGTATCAAACCACTTAGTGTTTGACCATTGAGCTATGCTTGTTTTGAAGTTATTTTCATGTTGGCGCGAAAACTCTGAACCCACAGCCGGAGGATTTAGTCTTAGGCTGCTGGTGTCATCAATGTGATCTTGTCTCTGACGGAAGCTCAGTGCAAGGTTTGAGACGGAGTTGAAGCAACCTTGGTGTTTCATGTACTACCACGCCTCCTGGAGCGCCCTCCTTGAGTGAAAATAAGTAGTGCCCGTTGTCCGGTTCTTTTTGTCCTTTAGCGTCTCTACATATCTCATTGCCTTCCTAAACAAGTAATTCAATAAGGTGTCGAGTTCAGATCACCTTGAGTGGGTTCTTGTTGTATGAACTAGGCGGGGCGTTCGGGGCTGAGGCAGCCCATAGCCTACTCCATAGCCGAGTGAATATGTTGCATTTCACTTAAGAAAATGGCGTGACCTGTGTCAAAATTTGAGGCTTTAGGCAAGAAGAATTATAGACGGAGTTGTATGATATTGCCACTAGAGGTCATAGATACGTAGATGGCCATAAATTCCCTCGCTAAACAACAGGATTATTGATCATTATGTCTTTAAGGAGAGACTTTATTGTAATAGATGTGAAGATTGCACCTTGATCCATCATAGAGAGACATCGTTATTCTTAGCAGACCTGCAGCTGATAAGCCATTATCAAGTCTCCAAATATACCAAACAAAAATCCCAAACTCCTGGGTCTACTTTATGTTGCATTTGCATATTGCATCTCAATTTCCTGCAACTTTTGCTCCCGGCTAGGACTTAGCCTTACTTCTTTGTTCTCCGTCAATAGTGATGAAATGGCAAACGAATTCTGCTTTCCTGCTAAAGATGGCTTGGGAGCTGATGGCTCGCTTGGGTTGACAGGAGTGAAGCCCTTGCCGTGTTCCACGACAGCGCTGTAAGGCGTGGTCAGAATAGACGGAGGAGCCTGACTACTCTGAGGGCTTCCTCTTGGTGTCGGTGGGAAGTTGGAGTCAGACATTCTGTGAGCTTGACGCCATGCATCTTCCAGAGTAGCGGGCGACAGGTTTTCCCCATAATTGCGGGCAATGGTGGACCAGAAGTGTAGTCGATGAGCGTCGTAGATTCTATCCAACCGTGTAATATCCACATATTGCCTCTGGTGGTATTTGTCCATGTCGTCAGTAATCAGACGGAGCGACCTTGTCTCCTGAGCCGCTCGTTGAGGAGAGAGAATAGGCTTGGGTAAGATAGGTTTGTGACTGATCGCGTTGCGGGATGCCTCAATGGCAGCGTGGTCGACGGTCTCAGGACTTGCAGGTGGAGAGATGGATGGTAAAGGCCTCTGCGGGATCGGCTGCCTCATCTGAGCTGGCGGTGTCATGGACGCACGGTCATAAGAATGATTGGAAGAGATCGATGCTTGGAGGCGGCTTTTACTACCAAAAGACAGCTGATGGTAATGCAACCGACAGGCGAGCTCAGTCTTCTTGAGCTGAGCGGCGATATGCTTATAGGGCATCTTGTGCTCTCGTGTTTCAATAAGATAGGCCTCCTTTATTAGAGTCAGTGTTGCCCATAGGAGAAAGTGCTACAGAGGAGGCTCACCTCTGCATCCGACCAAGCTCTACCTCCACCAGTGGAGACAGTCTTTCGGTGACGATGCAGGACGGGAACTCGAAGGTTTGCCATATCAGAGGATGAAGAAGATCTTGCTGTGATAGGTTTTTGGGTTGGAGCGTAAGACATGTCTGAGTTGTCACAAATATATAAACGAAGACGTTTCCGAGAGGTTGGCGAGGCTGTTTATTTGAGGAGGACCTTGTCCTATGTAGGAAACAATTTTGACAGCAGACGCCAGGACAGAAATGGTGATAGACCAATATAGAAAGTGATTCGGAGATTGGAGGATAGTGATGTTGGAGGACGTTGGACAATGGCCGCAGATGCTGAGGCTATCCAGGGATCGATGTATTAGGTATTTTTGAGGGGTGCAGGTGTACGAAGTAGTCGTCTAAGATCATAAAAACCCAACCAGTGGGGATAATAACGATTCAAATATTATTATTGGTCTTTGTAAAGAACACCGAAACCCCCAGCAGTGTGATGTAGATGAACAGATGTGCCTGCGGGGGTTCCAGATTTGTATATATACTCGAAGGGAAGACGTTCTTGCGAAGTTTCAAATTTTCCGAACTTGTGAAGCTCGCGTTTCCGATTTTGAGGCCTGCAGACAGAGCGCGCAAGCCGAACCAAAGAGGGTTTAGAGGAGCGAGATGACTATGGTTCTTTCCGGTAATTCTGTAGTGCGTTTACGGTCAAACAAGAGACAGGAAGAGCAAGGACAGCATACCAATGCGATTATCAGCACGCCGCACAGCCAGCATGGAGAGCTTTGAAGACATATTATTTATTGCGGCGAAGATTCACGCCATCAGGAGTCAAAGGATAGGGTTCGAGAAGAAGGGCCAGGATGAGAGGCACCAATCGCAACCAGACCGTGTTGCGAAACAGCCCAAATGATCCGGTGTGGCAGAGATCTCCACAAGCAACCTTTAGACTATCACACTATTCACGCGAGGCAGCGCCGCATGTGTATGAGGTTTACTCTTTTCCCGTCTTGTCACTTTCTTGCGAAAAAGTTCCAAGACCATGATTCAAACACACACAGGCAAACGCAAACGCAAATAAAGCCGGTGAACAGGCAGAAACGACAACTGTAAGACTATCATAGACGAACAACAATGCCTGGGGCCACACCGCCGCAGGCTGTGAAGACGGGCGCACTCACAGTCATGATTCTGTACTCCTCAATCGAGTAGTTTGATTCAGGGCTGGTACAGAGTACGTAGGTGAGAGGTAGGGTGTGGAACGGCACAGATGGACGGATGATGCACAGTTCAGTTGGTCAATATTGGTGGTGGCATGAGTTGGAGTTGCCGATGCGGGATAGAGGACACGAAGCGATTCGTCGTTGGGCTCTGCTCAAGCGCGACCCACGCCATAGCTTTCTATCATTGAAACATAGTCCACTGTGCGACGATGGTGCAGCTATGTTTCATCCTAATGGCCCCCAAAAAGACATGCACGTCGTTCCTATCATGGGTCCAGCATTCACCCCCTGAAGAGCTTCCCGCATGACGGCAAGGCCGCAGGAGGGTCGCTGATGTGACACTCTAGCGATGTTCAGCTTGAAACGAAGCCCCAATCGAGATAAGAATGCTATGAGGCGTTGATCACACGAGCGAAGGATGAGGAGCCATCCGGTTCTGCAGCGGGAGGATTTCTGCTGCATGACGGAACGACCCCTTTAGTGAGTGGTGAGGGGCCCCGAGGGGGGGCCTCGTTGACCTATAGCCTAAGGGCCTAATAGTGTTGTAACTAGTCTACGGATGTACTTGCTTTAGGCACGGAGTACTTACGAGATCAACCTATGGAGAAGGGGCGAAGATATGACCAAACACGTTGGATGATTTGTCTGTTTGGGAGGGTTGGAGGAGAAGTGACCTTAAGATGTTTGATGAATTAATCTATAGCAGTTGGTTTGGTACATTGGTGGTGATGGGCAAGCACTGATCCCTGGAGATTCTAAGAGCCTCCCAAGGAAGTGGGTTCTGAGCCAAGGGCCCCCTAGTCAAGAACTTAGAACCCACGACCCTAATCAATTGCCCCACGTTACTATCCGTATATGTATTCACTTGCCTCCAAAACAACTTTAAGCACTGAGTTGCTGGGGCCGGTGTTAGATTTTGATTGGTGATTCATCAATATCATGTTGGGGGCTCATGAACATTGGGGGCGTTGGCAAATGCAGACTGCGTGAAGTACCTCCGACTCGTGAGTAGTACCATTAACCCGCAAGTGATGCATTCGAATTGCAACCTGAGGAAAGTATTCGATACTTCCGTAACTCGGATAACAGATTGCGCCAATCGCTAAGAGTTTCAATGGATGGACCACGATGAAAGGTGTCCTAACGCCACACTCTTTAGAACATTCTATCAAAGTAAATCATGCAAATATCAGCAAATTCGATAAATTGATCGACTGTGATTGCATCCTTCATTTGCTGCCCGTTACACTATACCCACGGGCCAGTCATTAAAGTATGCCAGATCGATCCGCGCTTTACAGATTCCGACGCGGTGACTGCTACCACCTGCCGGAAGGGGACACTCATTTAAACGATCGACAGCAGCCCAGCGACAAAAACAACTTCGTCGACTTGCGCCTCGCCCCTATGGCCGAGAACCTCGACGATGACTGGACATACCCCGCATGATTTTGGCGAGGAAAAGGTCCAAATGGGGCAAGTAGCTCTGATGGGCTGGTGATGGACTGACGACGGAGGTATCTCGAGACTTGTCTTTTGCTGTTGCACCACACCAAAATGCATGTACCCCCCACTGGCCTCGTGACGGCTCGCGGAGTACAAGGTAAATCAGATAGGTCGCAAAAAAGAATGCTTTTCCTGTGTTACCAGCGCCCCTTGTCATTCTCTGCTGCCACCCAGCACCTCCACGGCTCCTTCATTCAGCGGTCCGCGATAAAAGCTGAATCGATCGCAACATCTGGAACCAAGCCCACCCACCAGCCAATGCGATCAGCTGTCATCACTCAATCTCCCCGGGTGTTCAAGGCATCTGGAAGTACCCGTGAGGTTGCATTTATGACGCCACAGTTGTTAAAATATTTCAAACAACATTATTGTTACCTTGCCGTCTTCGCTTCGCTCCGCCCGCCGCTATCATGTCGTGAGTCCCGACCGCAGAAGACATTTCCATCCCTTGTGTTCAAACATGAATCGCAACATGTCTCACTCCGCCGTCGCTGTCGGCTCTGACTTGAGACTTGTGTCACCAGCTCCTCCACTCCACGGCGCGCTCCCAAACAACCTCCTCCTGCTTCCTCCGCACCCCCTCCCCTTCAGCCACAATCATACTTTCCTCATATGCCGATGAGTGCTCAGGCATCATTACAGTACCCAGCTACTCAATATCAACATTTCCCGCCTCCTCCTCAACATCCTCAACATATCGAGCCCCAATTGGCCCCGCAGCAACCCCAACAACTTCAAGCCAGCACGCCGACCTCACGGAAGCGAAAAGCACCTGGAACAGCGCCTGCCAATGTTCCAACAGTGTCGCCGACGATGGGTGGCGACGCGACTGCTATGGGGCAGGCGATGAACCAACAGCTGAATCCGCAAATGGGCCAGCCGATGGGGCCGCTAATGGGACAACCGATGGTGCAATCGCTCGGACAGCAAACGGAATCAGGGAACGAGACGGCTACCCAAGTCCCAGCTCCTAAGAAGAGTAGGACAAACACACCGTGGGGTCCAGCAGAAGAACACAAATTGAGGGTGATGAGGGATGCGGGGAACAGCTGGGGGGAGATCGCCAAGGTGAGACTGAGGTGAACATAAACCTCTGTGGCTCACACTGATCATTTGGAAGTCTTTCCCTAATCGGACCGAAGGAAGTGTCAAGAAGCATTGGTACAAGGTATGAAACCATAATTGAAAGGAGATTCAACCATTTACGTGATACAGGACATGCATTTCGCCGATTTCGCAGAGGATGAGGTATCAACCCCGGACCCCAAGACCGGGGTACCGCTGACCTTGACGACCCAGAGTCAACAATTACTGGATGCTATCAAAGATTACGAGGCCAACAAGTGGAAAGTGATTGGTCAGAAGGTGGGCAAACCGGCCAAGGTGAGCTAGATGCGACGAGCGTCCTGATACACTGTCATATTGACTGTTCTAGGCCTGCGAGCAGTATGCGAAGGAACACTTCAAGATGAACACTTGAGGGCCCTCAATCTCGCATTTTCAGAATTCGATGCCGTATCATGATCACGATGGGGGAAAATGAATCTTCTCTTTGAGCGGGCATAGATGGCGGGCCTATGGTCTACCAGCTTGACGATACCATTACAATGCCTATGCAGTATTAATTAGTACTATTTTTCCATTCTCTAAATACGCTGAAGATCAATGAGTATTAGATGCATGGATGAGGTGAGATCTCCCGCGCGGCTATCATTCCATTTCCCGTCCCTTGCTTCCTATATAGGTATGTATGGGATGCAGTCCGTGGGCTCTCCAAGTATCTTCCAATCAACCTCTCCATTGATCGTGGTTGATATCCTACAATGCCTACTTTTGAGCCTCGGAAAGCTCCCTGCTCCTTTCCCTCGTGTCGCCCACGCACTCCGAGCTCTGGCCCCAGAAATTTAACTGACCAAATCATTGGCTGGTGGATCTCGCACAGACCACAGAGCCCAATCACTATTCACTTTCAAAGCTATGGCCACAAAACCCCTCATCCTGCCGCACTCGGCTCTCAACCTCCACATCACATTCGCCAGAAGTTTCACATATCATACTGGGCGCCCTGGGCCCCTTATCGTACCACACTCTACGTCTTCCAGCAGCAACCCAATGTCATCTACCTAATACCATCTTAAGATGTCTCATGTAGATTGGCAACAACAAACGCCCGCTCCCTCCCACTCCCAAAGACATCCACAGCCAAGAGACCACGCCTCGTAACATGGAACAAACACCATCCCTCCATTCTTTTCCCCAGAACGAATGCCCAGACATATGGGTAGATCAGCAACCTACCATGATTCCTCCCTTGCACAGCAAGGATCTACTGATCACGAATCCCCTCCTCGCGGCGTTGCACCAATCTCATCGCCAAATTTACCATGTTTCTTAAACATGTAGACCCGTCGGCACTGTTGACCAATCTACGACGCCCGTGCCACACAACACACAATCTAGCTCTCACAGTCATAATCTCGAACAATCAAAGTCAAACGGCTCGAAACACACAAAACAACCCGACGTCCACTTGCTGCGCCTCAATGCCTCTCCCGTCCGTCATCCGAAACCCAAAGCTGCTGTGCCAAACCAGACGATAGGACAATCTCATCAAAGAACCCAAGCTTCTCGTGGAGCTACTGCTTTACTCTTTGATCCTTGCTCTAGGTATGACTTGAGATGGGACCGGCGACCGGACATCCAACACGAAACGACACACACACACACACACATACGCACACACGCACACGAAACAACTCACGATATACATGTAAATCACACAAGACTACATGCATCTGCTAGGATCATACGCCTCAATGCGCCCCTCCATCCATCAAGTCCCTAACCCAGCCCCCCAGCCTGACCAAACACTAAGAACTCCAACTCTATCCCCCCTTTCCTCCCCTTCTTCTCCCCCCTCCTCACCCCTTCCACGGGGTCCTGCACCTTCCCACGTCACAACTTCCAAGTAAACCCCTCAGCATCTCGCAATTCCCCCCCACCTTCCCCCACCCCAACGGTTCCATCCCGGGACACAAACCTCAGCCCAGACGCCCGTTCAGTCTTCAAACATGCTCGCTGGGCGCAGACGGATGATTCAAAGGAAGGGCTGGAGGAGGAGTGGAGCGTGGAGGGGGGGGTCTTCTGAAAGGAATGGGGTGACGGCAAGGAGGGGGGAATTCAGCGTTGAGGGCAGGGAGGAAAGAGATTTGACTTTTTGGGGGGGGGGTTGATTTGGCGGAAGGATGGGTGAGGGAGAGGGAGAGGGAGTGGGGATGGGGACGGAAGATGGGGTTTGGGGTGGGACGGTGGGGTGGGACGGTGTGCAAGAGAGGTAAGTCGTGCGATTGCGTAGGTTAATCACGTGGAGGTAGATTGATCTGCAGAGGAGACTCAGAGCAGTCAGTGCCCTTTATAGCGAACGCTTCAAAGTGCCTGTTGTTGCACAGGTGAGGATGAGTATGAGCATGAATGTAAGAAGTGCGGGAGAAAGGACGCGGCCGTGGAGTGAGTATTCCGCTTTAGACGGATCTGGCTTTGACCTTTGGAAAGGGACGTGGTATCACGATATCGGTGAATGGAAGCAACGCCGGTGTAAGTACGCAGACGGGGAGAGATGCGTATGTGGCGGGAAGCGGAGTGTGCTATTCGGATGGGTTTGAGCCAATACGGGTATGCTGGTGATGGGGTAGCGAGGGAGGTCGTTGAAGTTGAAGCAGATATCTGCTACAACAGCACAGGAGTTCTTGTGTTTTACCCCGAGGAAACAAGTCAGTAATGCCAAGCCAGAAAAAGCGGTCAGCATTCTGAGAAGTTTGATCCCATTGTGCAAAAGCAAAAGCAAGATAATGATAAATAGCTTGTGGGAAATATTCTCTTGCAACTCGCAGCTCTTGAACCAGTCTTGCAAGGCTTTGAAAAGACCACAGCGTATTTCGGTTTGGAATCTAGCTCGTAGTAGAGGCAGTCAAGCGCCTATTCCCACCATACCATGCGAGGAGTGCAAGACTTATCATTCGGTTTCGAGATGCCCGATACCATCAAGAGCGAGTGAGTGATCTACTCGTCTTCATCGCCTTGTTCGGCTTCGAGTGTGGATTGGGCGATTCCTGTGCGTGGGAATTAGGGTTAGTATGGATTCGTACGTTATTGAAATGTCCGCGCTCGCTCCCCTCATTTCTCACCCCCTTCCCCTTCCGTCTCCTCAACCCCATTGATTATCTCTTTCCCTATCCCAACC
>JAABUQ010011888.1_pt1 | contig 10969 bp, 12 predicted proteins | sample 5560001 | NCBI WGS metagenome assembly JAABUQ01 (sample SAMN10711888, study PRJNA513371) | rock metagenome | isolation source: Antarctica rocks | place: Antarctica: Victoria Land, Finger Mt nord | collected 2015-12-18
CCAATCGCTGAGTTTTTTCAGGGTGGCTTTTAATGTAACTTAATATTTCCTTCATGTTCTAGTAAGGAAAAAGCTAATTTTATACTCTTTTACCACAAAACGTTTCTATTGTGGAGATGTCTATTGTAGGCCGGATCGCCAGGCGGGGTGGTAATCCCCTGCTTCGATCCTGTGTTGATGACGAGGCCAAGCCGACCATGCGCGATCATGCCCGGCACGAAGACTTGAGTGCCGTTGATCACGCCCCAAAGATTGACGTCTAGCACGCGCTGCCAGTTCTCGGCAGAACCGAAGATGCCGCTGCCAGTCTGGATCCCGGCATTGTTCATTAGAATGTCTGTGCCGCCGAAGTGATCGCGTACTGCGGCCTCAAGCCGACGTAGGTCATCGACGCGGCTGACATCCGTTTCCACTGTCAACACGTCGTCCGCTCTGCCAGCCGCCTGGGCAGCAATTTCTTCAGCCGCCCTACGGAGCAGGTCCGCATTAAGGTCGGCAATGCAGACGCACAGTCCGAGCTGTGCGAACTGCTTAGCGGCGGCGAGTCCGATACCGGCAGCGCCGCCTGTGACGGTGGCGACGGCTCCTTTAGTGAGGGCAGGATGGGTCATCTTTAATCTTTCTTTTTTGACGCGGACGTGTAGCGAAAATCTAACGACAAACTTCTAAATTCTATCTGGTAATTAGTTGATTTTGACTCAACCTACCATTTAGTAAGTGAGAAAAAGTTTGTGCAACTTCCACTCGAATATTTCAGGGGCGGACTGAATTATTCAGGCAGGTTAGAGGTGATTTACGTTGGTCAGACAGCCATCAGACAACAATCTTTCAACACTTAAACCGGCATGGTTCAAACCAAGGTAACACTTTCAAAAAAGCTTCAAAGTCTCAAATGTTTACAAGACAAAGGCTTGAGGCTTTTAGTCCCTTGAAAAAATGTTACCCTGATGCTCAGAACGTTGAACCATGCCTAATAGTGAGATAAAATTATGTCTCTGAACTCGCTCCTGCGCTTCCTCTCGAGCGTATGAACGAGTCCAGGAGGCATGGAAGCGTAATATGCAAATCAGAGTGGCTGAAAATATTAAAATCTCGTTAGTCATTCTCAATAAAATTTACAGGAGCCTGCCAATTATTGCCAGCACAACAATCTATCACGCTTACTAAGCTTGACGTTAACGTTAAATCTGCGCTATAAGTAGAGCGTGAATGAACAGATGCGGATTGGCGAATTTGCAAAGCAGGCCGGTGTAACCCCCCGAACCGTCCGGTACTACGAAAGCTTAGGCCTATTGAGTCCGAACGAACGTGAAGGGGCGGGCTTTCGTTACTATACGGGCGTTGAGTTAGCCAAACTGCAAAAGATCAACGCCCTCAAAGAACTGGGGTTGAGCCTGGAAGAAATTGCCAGCGTTGCGCCCCTCTACTTTGAGGACCTGACGATGTTGCAAGGAAAGCGAAAGATTGTCGAAATTCTCAAAGCACACCTTCAAGAAACAGAAGACAAGCTCGCAGGACTGGAACAGTTTCGCTCGGAATTGAAAGCAAACATTGCTCGCATCGAACGATGGATTGAGTCACAAACGAAAAGCCAGTAATTTTTCAACCCAAAACTAACGTGGACGTAAATGTTATACTGATGAACACATGCAAACAATTCAGCACAGGTTTGAACAAGATTGTATGGGCTGTACTCGTGAAGAAGTGGTAGAAGTCATTTTGCAAATGGCGGTTTATACAGGATTTCCGGCAGCACTGAATGGCATGGTAGCAGCAAAGGAAGCCTTCCAAGAGCGGGATGCTCACCGCTAATCATCCCAGCATGATTAGGATCTGATTGCGACGCTAGAAACATGCATAACCGAAGGAGATTTGAATCATGGCTAATCAATTAGCTGGAAAAGTGGCAATTGTTACAGGCGCTTCGTCTGGCATTGGTGAAGCAACGGCGATTGCCCTGGCAGCAGAAGGCGCAGCAGTCGCAATTGCAGCACGGCGGCGCGACCGACTCGATGATTTAACTAAGCGCATCACGGAGAAAGGGGAACAGGTTTTGTCCATCACCGCTGACGTATCCGATGAAGCGCAAGTTGATGATGTGGTGCAGCAGACACAGGCGAAGTTTGGCAAGGTCGATATTCTCGTCAACAATGCAGGTGTGATGCTGCTGGGCATGATCGATGGTGCAAATACCGAAGACTGGCGACGGATGATCAACCTCAATGTTCTGGGGCTGATGTATGCCACACATAAGGTTTTGCCGCTGATGAAGGCCCAGGGCAGCGGACATATTGTGAACATTTCATCGGTGGCGGGGCGTGTTGCCAACGCCGGATCGGGGGTGTATAACGCCTCCAAATGGGCAGTGGGCGCGTTCTCTGAATCCCTTCGCAAAGAGGTCTACCAGAACAATATTCGCGTCACCATTATCGAGCCGGGACTGGTGGCAACGGAACTGCCGCAGCATGTCACTGACCCGAAAGCGAAAGAGACGACAGCGAACTTTTATGGATCGGTCAAAAATCTGGAGAGTGAGGATATTGCAGCGGCGATCATCTATGCCGTCACGCAACCACCCCGCGTCAACGTGAACGAAATTCTCATTCGCCCAACGGAGCAGGAACGTTAGGCGTGGCTGCTCAATTTGTTTTGAATTTGATATAACCACCAGCAGAAAATGATGAAAACGAAAAAACTGGGTAGTCAAGGTTTGGTTGTTTCTGAACTTGGACTTGGCTGCATGGGCATGTCTGAGTTCTACTCTGGGAGAGATGAGCAGGAATCGATTGCAACCCTCCATCGCGCCCTAGAGCTTGGCGTAACTTTCCTCGATACGGCTGATATGTACGGTCCCTTTACAAATGAAAAGCTGGTCGGTCGAGCCATTCACGCTCAGCGCGATCAGGTGATTCTGGCAACGAAATTTGGCAACGTGCGCTCCGAAGATGGCGGCTTTCGTGGGGTCAACGGTCATCCCGACTATGTACATCAAGCCTGTGATGCGTCGTTGAAGCGGTTGGGTGTGGATGTGATTGACCTCTACTATCAGCACCGGGTTGATCCGGAAGTTCCCATTGAAGACACGATTGGTGCAATGGCAGAACTGGTGCAACAGGGCAAAGTACGCTATCTGGGGCTTTCGGAAGCTGCTCCCGCGACGATTCGACGGGCTTATGCCGTGCATCCGATTTCCGCGTTGCAAACGGAGTATTCCCTGTGGAACCGTGACCCGGAGGATGAGATTTTGCCAACGGTGCGGCAATTAGGAATCGGCTTTGTGCCATACAGTCCACTAGGTCGTGGCTTCCTATCAGGACAGTTCACCAGCCCGGATGATTTTCCAGCAGACGACTACCGTCGATTATCCCCCCGCTTCCAGGGAGATAATTTCTACAAAAATCTGCAACTGGTGGAACGGGTGAAGGTGATCGCTGCTGAAAAAGAAGCAACGCCCAGTCAACTTGCTCTGGCATGGTTGTTAGCTCAAGGAGAAGATATTGCTCCCATTCCGGGCACGAAGCGGCGCAAATATCTGGAGGAGAATGTCGCTGCAACGAACATTCGTCTAACAGTAGACGATTTGAATCAGATTGAAGCAGTTGCACCAAAAGGCGTAGCGGCAGGCGATCGCTACCCCGACATGAGTTCAGTTAATCGCTAAGCATAAGGAGTTCAGAATGACTCAGAAAAAGTGGCTAATTATAGGGGCTCTATATGGATTCCAGGGAGCTGCATGACAAATACATGTCTCTAACCCCTGCTGGCTGTGGGTTTCAGTCCTCTGGGTGACTACAAAACCTCTAATCTTTACTCATCAAGGATTCGAGTTCTCCTTGGTAGCTTCAGATCCCTGGAATCCATCAAGAGCCTCCAAAACTAATCATTCTTAGGAGATACATATGCCACTGAATTCATACTTGACGCTCGGTCACTCTGGATTGCGGGTAAGCCCGTTTTGCCTGGGCGGCATGACCTTCGGAGAAGACCTGGGCTGGGGTTCCAGCGTTCAGGACTCGGAAGCGATCATCTCGCGTTATCTGCAGGATGGAGGTAACTTCATCGATACCGCCAACATTTACACCAGGGGTCACTCCGAGAAGATCATCGGCGACTTCTTCGCACAGCGGAAAGGTCGCAGAGACCGTGTCGTGATTGCGACCAAGTTCTTCTGCAACCTCTTTGCCGGCGACCCTAATGGTGGAGGCGCCAGCCGGAAAGCCATCGTAGCTCAGTGCGAGGAGTCGCTTCGGCGGCTGCAGACGGACTACATCGATCTCTACTATCTGCACAATTGGGATCGATTCACCCCCGTGGAAGAGACTATGAGCGCCTTGGAAGACCTCGTACGGACCGGTAAGGTTCGCTACTTAGGGTTTCTCCGATGCCCCGGCATGGAAGGTCGCTCAGGCACAGGTGATCGCGTACTTCCGAGGGTGGGCACCTCTCATTGCGCTCCAGATCGAGTATTCGCTGATGCAACGCACGGTGGAAGGTGAACTCATCCCCATGGCGAAGGAACTCGGTCTCGGTGTGTTGCCATGGAGCCCGCTCAAGATGGGAGCGCTCTCAGGAAAGTACACACGCGAAAACCGCAAGAAGATGCAAGGACACAGGGGATCGTTCGTCGGTGAACTCACAGACAAGGACTACAACATCATCGACCAGCTTCAGACGATCGCATCGGAACTCGACACCGATGTGCCCACTGTAGCCTTGGCTTGGGTGCAGAGCCGGCCGGGCGTAAGCTCGACCGTGATTGGGGCGAGGACCATCGATCACCTTGAGGCAAACCTGAAGGCTCTGGACGTGCAACTGACCCCCGATCAGATCGCAACTCTCGATGCCGTGTCCAAGCCGGTTCTGAATTTCCCTGCCGAGTTCAACGCAAATCTGTCACCGAACTTCGAGCATGCTGGCGCAACCGTCAATGGAGTACCAAGCAAACTCGGCGGCAACGTACCGACGGACGACGCTCAGCGCTATTGAACCTGGTCAGCAACTGGCTAAAAATTTGCGGCACAGAGCTTTTCAAGCGCTAACAACATGAACAGTCTCGCCGACTTGCTCTCACCCAATTGTCGCCAAGCCACATAGACGGCGACAATGGCAATCAGAATTTGCCCCAAGGCACCAAACACTTCGCCCAAAGCCCCGATTGCACCCCAGGCAGCCAGTCAGTCAAGACGACTGAAGTAGCACAGGAGGTGGGCTCACCTCATCAACTTCCATCATCGCGTCTTTACGCGGTGATTTATAAGAGATTAGCTTGAAAACCTTGGGCTTTAGTCCAAGGGACGCCAGGGGAGCATGTCACATTAACGATGAGTAAAAGTGCTTAAAGAATTCTGATGCTTTACAAGTCAGAGCAACGTCAGGGAGGATAAAAGCAATCAACAACCCTCTGCCAAGTCATGACCCCAGACCAAGAACAAGCTCTCAACGCCCACCTCGAAGCGATTGCCCAGATTTTGTACGACGAAAGTGCCCCAGAAGGGATGACAACGCTTGAAGGGATCGAATTGACGGTGCGAGAGAAAATTCAAGCCCATGTGAGTCCAGAGTTAGGGAGTTTTTTATTAGCAAGGTTAGCGGCACGCAGTCTGGCAAGCGACGCCACCTTAAAAGCACCCTGGGGGAGCTAAGAATTACCAGTCGTCAAGCCGAAAAGCTCTCAGTTGCGCCTTATCGATAACTGAGCCCGCACTTGGAGAACTGCTGTCTGCGCCTGAGTGCCAATGTTTCCTACGAACAAGCGGCACGGGATGTCGCTTATCTGACCGGGATTTGTGTTCCTGCCAAAACACAACAGCGCTTGGTGCATCATCAGAGTTTTGCCATGCCAACTATCGCTCAACCTATTGAGGAGTTGTGCGTGGATGGCGGTAAAATTCGTTTGAGAACTGGGCTGACTCTGGAGAGCGAATGGCGAGACTACAAAGCAATTGCCACAGACCGGGGAATCATTGCTAACTTTCAAAACAATGCCCAGTTGATTGATTGGGTCAATGAACAGTCATTAGCCAAACCAGTGACTTGCTTAGCAGATGGGCATGACGGGGTGTGGAATATTGTGAGTCAAATTGCCACTGTTCCAGAACGACGAGAGATTTTAGCTTGGTATCACCTGCAGGAGAATCTCCATAAAATTGGTGGCTCGCTCAAGCGTCTCAATCAAGCAGAAGCGCTTCTGTGGACAGTTCAGGTAGATGCAGCGATTGCTTTATTCAAAGACTGCGCCAAAAAACAGGCGAAGAAGTTTTGTAAGTACCTTCGCAAGCAGCGACATCGCATTGTCAATTACGACTATTTCCAGGCTGAAGGACTTTGCTCAATTGGTTCTGGCGCGGTTGAGTCCGCCATCAAACAAATTGACCGTCGCATTCAAATATCGGGGGCACAGTGGAATGTCGAGAATGTTCCTCAAGTATTGGCGCATCGCTGCGCTTACCTAAATGGGTTGATTGGCTCACAGTCGTGATACGCACCTGAGGTATAATTACTCATCGAAAAGGTGACCTGCTCCCACGCTGACCATTCCCTTCGCAGCCCTCAATTTTGAGCCTCCAACATCCTCTCTCTCAGTCTAATTCATGCACCCAAACTGCACCCAACATTGTCTTGAAATTGCCGGAAATGCTGAGTCACGCATTTTGAGTGGTAAACGGATGCAGGCTCTGAACTGGGCTTCTAGAGTGGAACCTATTGATTTATCTGAATGGCTCAAGGCAGATTTGAACTGCCGACCTTGGGCTTATGAGTCCCCTGCTCTAACCAACTGAGCTACTGAGCCATAATTTTCCAACGGTATACAACCATAGCATATACAAGCTAGCGATCGCTAGCCCTTGATAGACCGAGGGGTTCGTTACCCCTCGGCACGACTGCCACGCTCCACTCAGCTGCAACCAACAGTCAAGGAAGCGGGGCTTTTAGCGCTCAGTCAACGCGGTAGATAGGCCATCGGATTGACTGCTCCGTGACCGGGTGGATGCACCTCAAAGTGACAGTGTGGCCCAGTACTGTAGCCAGTGCTACCCATCTCAGCAATTTCCTGACCTTGCTCAACCTGTTGCCCGGCTTGTACCAGAAGTCGGCTGTTATGACCATAGCGAGTCAGACTACCATCTGGATGCCGGATATCCACGACATTGCCATAACCACCAGAGTTCCAACCAGCGGTTGCCACCACACCTGCTGCTGCCGCAAAAACTGGCGTTCCAATCGGAGCCGCAATGTCAATTCCCGGATGTATACGTCCCCAGCGCCAGCCAAAGGGAGAAGTTAAGACACCCTTTGCAGGCCAAATGTAACCCTTGAAGGCAAGTAAAGGTTTAGGAAGGTAGAGATCCTCTGCTGCCAAAGGCGGTAACTCTGGAGAAACGAGTTGACCCCTGAGAAATTGCAGCGGTGCAGATAAATCTACATCCATAGGTGGTGCCGTGGACAGCGGTTGGGGCGCTGGAGTTGGGACAGGCGGACTTCCCATTTCCAGCTGCTCTTGGTTTGCTGGCTGTAGGAGTTCAGCCGCTTGAGCGAGACGGAACTCCGGTTTAAAAATATCAACCGCTTCAGAGGCAATTACACCTGGTACAGGAGTCAGAAACGGCACCGCTACAGCACCAAAGTTAGCCTGACTATCCGTCTGCTGGGCGGGGTACTTCTCCTGTAATCTCTGGATTTCAGTTTGCAGGTGCCAGACAGAAGGCTCAGCCAGCCCCGTCTTGTTTACAGATAAATTGTTCGACTCCTCAGACCGCAACTCCGCCAGACTAGATTTTGATCGGTAGTTCGCTTTCAAACTAGCATTGACATCACCAGTAATAGTGACTGGTTCCCCTGCCTTCTCTACCTGGTTTAGCGGTAAGTTTGGGGTAGCTTCCGTGGGTGCGGGAACCTTATTGATAGTTGGATCGTTCCTTACTGGCTCAGCGGCGACGCCGCGATCACTTTGTCCAGTCATTAACAGGCTGAACGCTCCGATTGAGATTGCTAAGCCAGCCATGGTGGCTGTGTGAACCCGCCGCTTGCGTTCTGGATGAACCGACTTGAGGTATCCTCCCAAGCCACCATTACCATCCACACCTGCAGGACTTGCCTTAACCTTCTTCGTCGATGCTTGTTTCAAAAACGGCCTCCTATGAACACTAGCGATTAACTGGCAGTGACTGATTGAATCTGCTACCAATCAATGATTTAAATTGCTGATTTTCTGCCAAATACACTCCTCACAAGCATTGGCCTCGACTCGATATCTACCCTACGAATGAAGTGCTGTCTATCAGGTTTAGAACGTTACAGCTACTCGGCAACTACAGAATTGCTAAACTGGTTTTTTCTTGACCGTAAGACATAGGGTAAAACCTTTCCAAAGGGCGGTGACGTTTCTATGAACTCTGTCTAAGGTTGCAGCACTTTATCTGTCTGATAAATACAAGAGCAGACTTTACGCCGATTCTTTCGATCAAGACAAGTCTGCGATTTTGCTGCTATTCCCAGAGTTGAGATCAACAAAACCTTAAGCGGAAACAGCTTAAATTATTGATATCGCTGGCTTTCAAGGCTTTCGTTCCCCCCGCAGCGGCAGCTTTAGGATCAATAAAATTTATCGCTTGAACACTACTATTGACCGGATTACACATATAAATTTCTTATCTAAGCGGTATCTGCCAGAAGGCTGATGTGGTACTACCAATTTTAGATTTTAGATTTTAGATTTTGAGTTGAGAAACCCTTACTAATAGACACTTTTGGTATGGTCATTTGTAGCCAAGCCAAGGCAAAACAGTAGCTATGTAATCAAAAATAGGATTAATTGCTTTTATAGATATATAACTAGTTAAATTACCAGTTAATTAAATTGACTGAGCAGGGCACAACCCACAATGTTTTACTCTCCATCTAAAAACAGGGCTCACCCTAAATAGCCCAGTTGACGACGGGCTTCAAACAAACCCACAGCCACACTCACTGAAAGATTCAAACTGCGAACAGCCGGTTGCGCCATAGAAATGTAGACGGTTGCTGTACAAGCTAACAGAACCGCCGAGGGCAAACCTGTGGTTTCGCTACCAAACAACAGCCAGTCATCCGATTGAAACTGGAAGCGGACATGGCTATAACTGCCAGCCACACTGAAGCCGATCCAGCGCCCCTGACGTTGTTGATGGCAGTTTTGAAAGCATTCGAGAGAGTCGTGATAATGCAGGTTAACGTAAGGCCAGTAGTCTAAACCAGCTCGTTTCAGGTAGCGATCGCTAATTTCAAACCCCAGTGGCCCCACTAGATGCAACTCCGTGCCTGTAGCAGCGCAAGTCCGGGCAATATTACCCGTATTTGGGGGAATTTGCGGTTGAATTAAGACAACCTGAGGCATTGGGATACACTCGACCTGACTCAAAAACATCAGATCAGCTGGTGTCTACAACCTACACAAAAATAGAGACGAGCTATAGGTTTTTCTGATGAACATCAACTGAAATACATCGATTAGATATTCTTAACCATCTTTTGAGCTGCTAACCGACTAAGGATGGACATAACTTGTCTTCCAGTTCTCGTTCTCGCTCTTGCAGTGCCAGAATTGCTTGGATGATGATCTGCCGAGCATCGAGACCATAGGAGTGCAGTGTCAACCACTGCTGCGCTTCGTTTCCTTCCCGGAGAATTTTCCGCAAAGGGGAGAGGAAACAATTGAAGCCCTGTTGTTTAGCGATCGCCCAAACTTCTTGATAAATTTCCGCAATCCAATCTCTGGCTAAGATGCTTCTACCATCTTGCCAGTGCGTCAGTTCGGCATCGAGACTGTGATGGGCAACGGCGACTTCGTTGGCATTGGTGAGGGCAAGTAAGTCTTCAGGGCGGGTTGTAGCCGGGAAGATACTTTTTTCCAAGGGGTCGAGTCGCGGGTCTTCAATTAGCTGCAAAAGACGAGCTTCTAGCAAGGCGCAGATCGCTAACAGGGCCACGGGGTCTACTACAAGGTCGCAAATTCTCAGTTCGAGACGGTTGAGGTCGTAGGGACGACGATCGCCATTTGGTCGGACAGATCCCCAGAGGTGGCGGATATTTTGCATCGTCCCCGCTGCCAACTGGGCTTCAACCCATTGGATGTGGTGGGCATGGCTTTCAAACAGGGGAACATGGGCTGGGGTTTGGGGAAAGAGTCCCCAGCGCGTGGAGTGATACCCAGTAACGTTGCCATCGAGAAACGGGGACGAAGCACTGAGGGCAAGGTAGAGGGGTGCCTCGAGACGGATCAGGCGATATGCCCGCATTAGCAGCTCCGGATCGCTAATGCCAATATTGATATGAACGCTGGCAGTAACGACCTTGGTGCCGTAGGTTTGCTCAATGTAGGTATGGTAAGGGTTATTAGGGTCGGAACGCCAAAATTGATCGCTTCCACCCAGAGACAGAGTACTTCCAGGAATTAGGGTGTAATTGCCCAAGCGCTTTAAATATTCTCTTAGCGGTAGTCGCGGACGTACCAAGTCACACAATAGTTGGTCATAGTCGCGGGAGGGCGCAGTGATGTATTCCACATTGCGGCTATCTGGCTCCCGCTCAAATCCAGCCAGAGACGCTACAATCTGGTCTGAAAGACCGACGATATCACCCTGAGGTGTGCCGGTGTAAATCTCAATTTCGAAGCCTTTTGATAGCAGCACTTCGTTCTCCTCGGCTTTCGTTAAGTAATTGTTACGCCCTAAAGTGTATCGGGAGAGACGAACAATTGCATCTACCCTCCTCTCTATCCAAATACACTTAGGTTGAGAGCCAACGTGAGTTGCTGCAACAAAAATAAACCAGCCTTGGAATTACCCATCTGGTCGAGAGCTGGACTGTAAGAAAGGGTTTATAAATAAAACATTAAGCAGCCTTGAAAGTTCTAGTACGACGATTGTTCCCAAGGCGACGCAGCATTAGCCGAATCGCCACCACACAAATCATCCCTTCATGGTTTTCAGGT
>JAABUQ010011889.1_pt1 | contig 10969 bp, 10 predicted proteins | sample 5560001 | NCBI WGS metagenome assembly JAABUQ01 (sample SAMN10711888, study PRJNA513371) | rock metagenome | isolation source: Antarctica rocks | place: Antarctica: Victoria Land, Finger Mt nord | collected 2015-12-18
GACGCGACCGCCGCGGTGATCCGCCGCAAGCTGAACGGCCCGACGCGGGGCGGGGCGCCGTTCATGGCGCTGATCCAGGCCGACGACGAGTGGTACGAGCAGATGCTGGTTAACAGCCTGGGGCCGGTCGAGCTGTGGGCGTTCAGCACGTCGCCGCAGGACGTGGCGCTGCGCTCGCGGCTGTATCAGCGGGTCGGCCCGGCCGAGGCACGGCGCAGGCTGGCGCGGGTGTTCCCGGACGGCAGCGCCAAGGACGAGATCGAGCGGCGCAAGGAGGAGCGGCAGCGCGGCGGCGAGGACGAGGCGCGGGCGCGCATGAGCGTCGTGCAGGACCTGGCCGACGAGCTGGTGGACGGGCACGGCCTGGGCATCGTGCTGCGGCGCTTCGAGCATGAAAAGGGCGAGGCGGTCGCGGCGGAGTAGGTCGGACTGCAAAGCCAATCCGAAAGCGTTCTGGTTACTGCAGGATCGAAACGCCATCCAGGTCAGGTGCCGAAACCTGGTGGCTGCCGCGGCAGCACCTACTCGGCGGCGACCTTCTGCCGCTTAGCCGCCTGTTCAGACCGGGCTTTCCACAACGCCATATCAGCGTCTTTGCTGAACATCACGCGCACTCCCTTCCCACCCTGACTCACGCGCAGCTTCCCTCCGTTCCGCGCTTTGTGGTCTTCCAGCCAGTCCATGAACTCCGGGTCTTCGTTGGTCCGGCCCTCAAATTCGAGGACACCAGCGATCTCTTCCTCTTTGCGACGCTTGACCATTGGTATGTACCTCCTGGCTACGTTCTGCAGCTGCCCCTCCGCTCCACGCGGGGAGAGGTCAACCTGCTGCCGCCTGCAATGCCCGTAGTAAGCTGGCACCGGCCTGCGACCTGACGCAGTGGGCGGTCCTGATCGGTAATCGACGGGGCTAGTCCGGTGCGTCGCAGAGGAGCATCCAGAGATGGACAGGACGACACGGCAGGGAACCCCAATGCAGTCTGCGATCCTGCAATCCCAGCGCATGGCAGATCTGTGAGCGTCATTGCTGGTCGAGCATGGAAAGGGCAAACCTGCTGCGGCGGGATGGCCCGGTCGAGTGGCACAGGCTTGCGCTCCGTCACATCCCCATGGTCAAGTTCACGCAACGACGGCCTCAACCGACCAGTCTGCTGTCAGCACCCGCCTTGCTGGGCGCACCTGCAAGCTGGCTGCACCTCAAGGGCGGGCAGCATGGTCATGGCGACGAGGCGGCTCTACAGCAGTGCAAACGGGGACGAGTGGCACCTTGTTCGTGACGCCACTTCGGGGAAGGTGCTTGTCAGGCACCAGCCGAACGCCCCGTCAGGAGGGCGGACAGCCTTCTTCGAAATTGGCGAGTTCCTGATCCGCGGGGTGCATGGCCCGGAGCACCTGGAGTTGTTGCGCCTGATCGGCACCTTGGTCGAGGATGATGCTGGCAGCGAACGGTCCTGGTCTGCCTAACGGCGTCAATCGAAGACGAAAGGGAGCCGAAGTGGTTTCGGTGCCCTGAACCGCGGCGTCAGGGACCCCGTCATGCCCCGAGGTGGGCCTATGCCAGGATTTCCTGACGTCGAGCATCGGTTTTCATGGTGCCGGGCTGCAAAGCGTTGGCAGCTTGCAGCTTGCGCACAGGGATACGCTCCTTGGCCCGGGCACCGCCTGGGACCGCAAGTGCCTCCAGCCAGGCTGTGAAGACCGGGTCCGCCTCGCCGGACGGGACCATGAAGGTCCAGTACTGCACGCGACCGTCCCGAACCTGCACGGTGGTGATGACATGATAGAGGGCAGGGTCGATCAGGCGAGTAGGGTCAGTGACCAGACAGGCCCGAAAGATGCCGCCCTCTCTGAGCGATGCGGCAATGCCGTCCCACAGCATCCCGAACACTTCCTTACTGAGCGCGTGCTCCTCCGTCACGGTCTCGTCGTTGCGGTCGAAGATCCAGCCTGCTTCGATCCTGCCGTCCATGTCCGACAAGACGGCATTGCACGGTAACGGACTGTCCGCTTCGGAGGAGGTGATCAGCGATAGCCGACATCCAGCGCCAGCGCCCCAAGACTGGCTTAATCTGACACCCGGACCGCGGCATCCAATATGCCCGCACCGTCTACCGCGGAAGGTGCTCCAGGCTGCAGGCATCCAGCCCTCCATAAGCTGCCGCGGCAACGCGCTGGACAAAGCCCCTCCGCTGCTATTCAGCGACGTGGTCGCTGGAACCTTCTAGTTTCGATATTAAAACGTTTTGAATGCTGAAAACGGGACTGGTCCACCACAGGACCTACGCCACTCACGAACAGGCCAAGCCTGACCGATTCGTCTACGTGGAGGGCTTTTACAACCACCAGCGACTCGGCTCGGGTATGGGCTACTGGGCACCGGCCACGGCGGAACAGAAAGCACAAAGCATAGCGTAACCGCTCCACGGCTACCGGGGAGGATTACTTGCCAAGTGGAGTCATGCGGCGTCCGCTGTTAGGTCACGATTCAGTCGGCCATGGTTCATTAGTAGTGTCTCAATGACGAGGGGAGAAACATTAAAATGCTGGGCCGCGTCCTCGATCCGATCCCAGCCAAGGTCATCGTCCAACATGTCCGAGACCGCCTCGAAGGGGCTGAGGAACTCAGCCGCGAAGGACCGCTGGGCCTTTTGCCGGAACGTGTAGGCCTGCGTGGCCGGCAACAGCACGGCGTCGCGCCCGAACAGGACCAAATCGCCAAGCAGCCGTGCGAGGTCGAACCGGCGGCTAGTGGGCCAGCGCGAGCGGAACACGATGCCGCTTGCCGTCCCGCTGCGTGTCATCATAAAGGAAAGCCGATCACCCTGGCTGGCGTCGTCCACGTCGCCAGCCGCGCCCAGCAAGGATAGCAGGCGGTTCGTCCCGATCGGCCCTTGCGCCAGGCCTTCCTTGCGCCGCAGCTCGTCGGCAGCGCGCTTGCCCTGACGCCAGGCAACAGCCTCGCTGCGGATGGCACGGAGAGCGGTGGGCGGCAAACGCACCGCGTCCCGCCGGTCGGATACGAGCCTTGATGCAATCGACATCTCCCGGAGCTGCCATGCCTTTAATGGCTCTCCTTCCGGTGCACTGGCGGCGAGCTCGTCCATTGCGCTAGGACCCACGTCGCTGCTTTCGGCGATGAGGCGGTCGAGCAGGGCGTCATCCACATCGCCAGGATCGCGTCCCATTAGGGCTTCCAAACGCCGCCGTCGAGCGACTTCCGGGGTGCGCCGCTCCATCAGAAGCTCGGCCCACAAGCCGGTGAGCTCCGTTGGCGGATCATCAAGCGGTTCAAGGCGGCCCAGCACCTGGGACATGAAGGCGTCCACCGCGGCTTCCAGTGCCGTTACCGCACCTAGCCAGGGCGAGGCCCCAAGGAACCGGAACGGCTTGGCATCCGCCCGGGTAGACGGACGTGATAACAACACGGCACGTTGCCCGTCCGACCGGATTTCGATATTCGGCCACACGTAGCCGGCGCCGATGGCCGGCAGGCGATGCGCCAGGCCCCATTGCGGCGAGGCGCTTCGATATGGCTCGTGCATCAGCCGCCACCAATTCCAGGCGAACCATTCCGCCGCGTGGTAGCCCGACACGAGAGGACCGGGGCGAAGTCCGTTGATGTAATAGTCGAAGCCCTCGGTTAAAGAGGTACCGTTCGCCTGGATTGCGAACAGGCCAAAGGCCGCCCGTTCCTCCGGCGTGCCCTCTTCAAGGTGCTCTGGGGCGAGCGACATGGTCAATCCGTCCGGCATCGCCGCGTCCACTCCTTTTTCACCAGCTTCCTCATATCAGTATCGTCGTCACCCAGGCGGTAGCCGTAGTAAGCCGTCCCCAAGCCGGGCGCGGTCTTGGCTTCCCACACCTCTCCGGCGTCATCAACGGCCCAGACATACTTCGGCACGCCGTCGAGCACGAACGTGCTGACCATGCCAGCGTGGGCACCCTCGCGGAGCAGTTTGGTGGCTTCGGCCTTCAGGACCGGCCGGAGGTCGTCGCAAACGGACTTGCTGGGCCGTGGGTTGACCGGCGGGTCCAAGCCGTAGTCGCCAGGACGCAACTTGTGGAGGTTCTTACCCACAAAGGTGATCCGGTTTGCTAGCTCTTCCCGCTGCTCTGTCGTGAGCGAGTCCCGAGGTAGAAACCGCCGGTCCAGGCGTGGGCTCTGGCGTTTCACCGTGTCACCATCCGCGCAGCGACGACATGCTGGAGCGTACAAGCAATCAAGGCGAGAGGAGTCAACGCGTGGCCACCACGTTCAGCTAACCCGGTTGCCAGGCCGGCGGCGCCATCGCACTTACCACAACCTCCACCATCCTCTCGCATGGCTTTGCCACGAACGCATCCCGCGTCTCTGTCAGCATCGCTGGATCGCGTCGCCGGCCTGCCAAGAGCATATACTCCGCGACCGCGGCAAGCGGGATAGAAGGGAGGCTCTCCATCATCGCCGCTCCCGTGTCGTCGGTCAGCAGAACGAGCTGAGCCAGGTTCCGCTCGGGATTCTCGAACGGCATCAGGACGCTCCCGCAAGCTGGCGTAACCCGCTGCATCGGGCGCAACCTCCCTTTCCGCTGCGAGTTGGCACCTTTTGGGACACCTAATCGGCAAGAAGTCCAGGGTCATATGGCAAAGCCCGGGTCCTTGCAACGATTGGGGGTCCCTCGGCGGAGCCGTTCCACAGGCAGGGCCAGCAGTGACAGTATGTCAATGGCCCTTGAAGCTGCCCATCGATCTTGTAGCTTACCTGTCCGCAGCCACACGATCCCTTCAGCATCAATAAATGATAGTTCGGGCAGCATCGAATGTCCGCAGTCCACCCCCAGCATGCGTTGCACTGCCACGAGTGGCCGGGAGCGAACTGTCTGTGCTGAGGCACCGCATGAGAGACGCGGACATTCGGCGGGCGCGGGTTTGCTGGCTGCTCTCGCTCTCCTTGTATATTGTCCCGAACAGGCACTAGAGCCCAGGTTAGGATTCGCAGTTGGCTGAGAAGCAGTATTTCCATCTTGAACGCAGATTTAGAGAGCTGACCGATGCGGAGTCGGCTCAGCCCGATGCGCTCGAAGCGTTCAATGAGTCATTAGCCGAAACCGGCATGACGTGGACGGACCTGCTGACCGAGAACCGCTTGGTCGTCCTGGCCGAGGCTGGTTCAGGCAAGACCGATGAGATGCGGCACCAAGCCCAGCGCCTCGCGGCCGATGGCAAATACGCCTTTTTTTTCACTCTTGAATCTGTCGCCTACCCGATCGAGTCGCTGCTCGACGGCCAGGAGCAGGAGGCGTTCGCCCGCTGGAAAGGCAACGGCGGTGAGCCAGCTTGGTTTTTCCTGGACTCCGTTGATGAATTGAAGCTGAACGATCGCAAGCTTGAACCGGCCCTCGTCACGCTCGCGAATTTCCTTGGCAGCCATCGTGAGCAGGCACGGGTCATCATCTCCTGCCGCCCCAGCGACTGGCGGCCAGCGGTGGATATGGAAGCCTTCCGGAGACGGCTCCCGATCCCACTTCCAGAGGCCAAAGCCGCTCCGGCGGTGGATCCGGAGGACTTCTTCCTCTCCACGATCGAGCCTGCGCCTGCAAAGTCCGACCTGCTCGCCGAGGAGGCCGAAGAACGGGGGGGGCTGGAAAGGAAGTTCCGGACGGTCGTTCTTCTTCCCATGAGCGACCGGCAGGTCAGAAGCTTCGTTGAGCAGCGCGCCGTTCCCGAATGCGAAGCCTTCCTGGCCGAGATCGAACGACGGGATGCGTGGGACTTCGCAAGGCGACCACTCGACTTGTTGGAACTCGGGCAAGTCTGGTCGGAACAGCGGAGATTGGGTGAGCGGCAGGAGCAGTACGAGACGAACGTGTTAATCAAGTTGAGGGATGACCCCGATCGAGCTGATCGAAACCAAATCGACGATGTCAAGGCGCGCGAAGGCGCGGAACGCCTAGCTCTGGCCCTGATGCTAGCCCGCAAGCAGGCCTTTCGCGCAGGTGATGCCATCCTTGATCCAGGTCTGGCGCAGGAGACGTTGGACCCAGCGGAAATTCTCCCGAATTGGACGCCGAAGCAGAGGCAAGTTCTGCTGCGCCGGGCGCTCTTCGATCCGGCCACCCTGGGCCGCGTGCGCTTCCATCATCGGTCCGTTCAGGAATACCTCGCGGCGTGCCGCCTCCGAACTTTGCAGGAAAAAGGCCTGTCGATCCGGCAGCTCCTGCGTCTGTTCTTTGCGGAAAGCTACGGTGAGGAGATCGTCATCCCCTCCCGCGCGCCGGTGGCCGCATGGCTGGCGCTTTCGAACGCGCCGGTCAGGCGAATGCTGACCCGGCTGGAACCCGAGAGATTGCTATCCCTGGGTGATCCGGCGTCCCTGGGCCACGACACCAAAGTCGGATTGCTGGAAAGCTTCGCGGAGGTTTACGGCAATGGAACGTGGCGAGGGGTCCGGGTTCCCGCACCTGAACTGAAACGTCTATCGACGCCGGCGCTAGCCCCGACCGTTGTTCGCCTCTGGGGATCGAACCCGGCCAATCCCGACGTGAGGGAGCTGCTTCTGACGCTTATCTGGCAGGGTGCGCTTCACGAATGCCTCGACATAGTTTCGTCCGTCGCCGCCGACCTCTACGCCGCGGACTACGAGCGCATCGTGGCGCTCCGCGCCATGGTCGCCTGCGGAGCGACCGAGCAGGTTTCCGCCCTTGTTGCCGACCTGGTCGCATCGCCCCTGGCGTGGCCGGACAAAGTGGTGAGGAACGTCGCCTGCGAACTCTTCCCGAGATTCTTGGACACCGACGGGCTCATCCAGCTCATGGAGCGCACGCCCGAGCCGGAAAGCGACGTGAACGGCTTTAGGTGGAGCGCGCAACGGTTGGTCGAAACGTTGGATTCCTGTTCGCCCGTCGCCATCAACTTAAGGAATCGCCTCGCGGACCTGATTTGGCGGAAGCGCAGCTCCGATCCCAGCTTCCACGACCTCAAGTCCGATTGCGACCACCTGACACCGGCGCTTACGTCTCTGTGCGTCGGGCAGCTCTCGCAATGCCGACTGGGCGTCGACAGGGACCTAGTCAGGGCTTGCGTGATCGCGAACCGCTTCACGGCCCGAATACACCGCTTCCGCGGCGATCGAGATCTCCTGCGGGAGGCCTTCGAAGACCATGCTGCGATGAGGGCCGAAGCTTTCCGCCATGAGACGACACTCATGACCGAGGTCGTACCCGGCGCCGACACCTGGCATCGGTTATACTATGCCGAGCATGGTAGCCTTCTCGGGCAGTTGCGGGATGCGGACCGACCCTGGCTTGAGGCTATGCTATCCGAAGACGGCATTTCAGGATGAAGGAAGTTGCGCTGCAAGGGCTTCTCGCACTGTGGAACGCACGCGGCAGGCCACCGGAGGACGTTGCGAAGATATTGGCCGCTTGCGGGAGCAGTCCGGAGCTAACACAGGTGGTGGCCGAACGCACTCGCCCGATCAAGCCGGATCCAGAAATACAGCGGTGGGAGCGGAGGAGCGCCCAGCAGGCCGAGGCACGTAAAGCCAAGCGCGAGAAGGAGCGTCAGTCTTGGCTTCGCTGGCGCCGGGATCTGTTGGCGGACCCGGCGGACAAATTCGGTCCGACCCACGTCCAACTCACGGTGCACAACCTTTATCGTTGGTTCGAAAAGAGGCGTGAAGGCCGGGATGAGGTGGATAGGTGGGACGAGATCGCCCTGACCCAGGCGTTCTCACCCGAGATAGCTATACTGGCACGGCAGGCATTCAGGCAACATTGGAGGTCAACACCACCCAAGTTATGGAGTCAGCGTCCCGCTACGGAACGCAGTGGAAGGCCTTACAGATGGCTCGAGGGCTATCTGGGCATTGCAACGGAAGCCAAGGAGCCCGGGTGGGAACGACGTCTCTCGACCGAGGAGGCGAGGACGGCAGTGGCGTACGCGACTGTGAAGCTGAATGGGCTGGCCGCATTCCTCCCGAAGCTGGCGTGCGCGCATGCGGCACAGGTTGATGAGGTGCTGGGATCCGAGCTGACTGCGCAACTCGCCACCGGGACGGAACACGCCCATCTGCCGCTCATTCAGGACCTTGCCTCCGCGGATCGGTGCGTAAGGCAGCAGCTTGCGCCACATCTGCTGGAGGCCGTGCAAGCCGTCGACACGAAGGTGGAGGGAGATGCGGCGCGAAACTGGTCGCACCATCTGGGCCATACTTGGCGCATCCTGGCCAACGTCCTTTCGCCGGAACAAGCAGCGATCATAGCTTCGCTGTGCATGGACAAGGCGCGTGCCACCGGCAACTGGCAGTTGAAAGTGGCGTGGATGAAGGGGCTTTTTCTCCTCGAACCCGAGGCGGCGATCGGGTTTTTCGAGGAAGCGCTTGGTTCCGGCGAGACGGACGACCTGGCCAACACGTTCACAGAGTTGTTCGACGATCACGATTGGCTTCCCGTTGGCGTCGACGCCCCGATCCAGGCGCGGGTGCTGACGAGGTTAGTACGCTGTGCTTACGCCGTCATCCGGCATGAGGACGACGAAACCAGGGAAGGCGTTCGGGCGGTCGGCGTCCGTGAACGAAGGGAAACGGTGCGGGATCGCCTGTTCAGCATCCTGCTCGCGGTGCCCGGACCGGAGGCCCGCTTAGGACTTCTTCAATTGGCTTCGGATGCGGGGTTTTCGGCATTTCCCGATCGCGTGCGGCACCTGGCTAGGCAACGTGCCGCATCTGACGCTGAAGCTGCCCCGTTGCCACCCTCAGCAATCCGGAGCATCGAAACTCGGTTCGAAAGTCCCCCGCATGACCGGGACAGCCTGATGGCGACGATGCTCGATCGACTTGACGACTTGGCCCACGACGTTTCGCACCACGACTTCACCGATCGTGCCACGCTGCGTTCGATCACGAGCGAAGAGGAGATGCAGCGAACGCTCGCGATGCGCCTGCAGCAGGATGCGCGCGGCGCCTATCTCGTGTCTCGCGAAGACGAGGCCGCCGACAAGAAGCGGACCGACATACGACTGTCGGCCTTAAGGAACAACGTGAAAGCCGTCATCGAAATTAAGATGGCGGACAGCTGGACGGTGGCTGAATTGGAGCAAGCCTTACGGGATCAGCTGTTGGGCCAGTACCTGCGCCATGCCGATTGTCGCGCGGGCTGCCTTCTCCTGACCTACTCCGGCCGAAAAAGGCGATGGGTGCTGCCAAAGATAAGCAGAAAACTCGACTTCGCCGAGATCGTGAGCAGGTTGGCAATGACAGCGAGGCGGTTTGAGGTCGAGCGCGCCGACGAGATCAAGCTTTCAGTGTTCAGCCTCGACCTGACGGATCCTTATCTCGCTCCCGCGCACGGCGGATCGATTAAGGTGTCCGCTCCGATCCATGGCCGCCGCAACGATCGCAACAGATGATGTCAGCCCTATAATATACTGTCGTGCCTCTGGACGTCCGCTTTCGAGAGCCGGGTCAAGTTCGCTGAACGGCTGAGATGGGCGCTAAGCCGACCTCCGGGCCTGAGCCGCTTCCCATCACAAGCAGACATTCAAACTGAGGCACTGCTTCGTAGTCGATAGCCTTGAAATTTTTCATTGCAGCGACGTAAGCGTGCCAAATGGCCTATGTAAGGCCACTTTGCAAGCAGAACTGCAATAAATTCAGCCGCTCTGCTTGCTAGATGCTTGACTTGTGCTGGCCTGGACTATGACCCAGCAGCAGCCTTGGCATCATGCTTTGCAACCCGCGCCGCCTCCTCGGCCGCCGCCTCGGCCTGACGGCTGGCGACCTCCTGCGCATGGTGGCGGTAGCCGTCCGCCGCCTGCATCGCGTGCCGGTTGGCCACGCCCTCCGCCTCGGCGGCCGACGTGGCCAGGCTTTCAGCCTTCTCGTAGTTGCCCGATGCGCAGTGCTTGGCCGCGTCGTGATGCATCTTCGCCGCCACCTCGAAGTGGTGCGCCGCGTCTTCGTGGTGCTTGACCGCTGCTGCCTTGATGTCGTCCATGGTGGTCTCCTGTGACGGATGGAACGGGCGTCGGGTAGCACACCCATGCCTTCGCTGCCTGCCCACGTCGGCTGGGCGGACCTGCATCAGCGGTGAAGCGCCCTGATCCCATTCGCATCCTGCCCGCCTAGCGTCCTCCCAAGACAACAGGAGACGACGCATGGCGCCCAGGCGCTTTCCCTACCCAGCCGCCATCGGGCTGCTCGGCCTGCTTGCTGGATGCGCTACCAGGATCGTCCCGCCGGACGTTGACGCAACCGGCATGCCCAACGTCGAGGTCGCGCTGCAGCGCAGCCTCGACCGGGTGGACCGCACCATGGGCCAGCTCGGGCAGTATGGCAGCGCCAGCCCGGCCCAGCCGATGGTGCCGGCCGAGCTGCAGCGGCTGGGGTCCCTGGCCTGGTCCGGGCCACTCGACCAGGGCGTGAAGACGCTCGCCGACCGCATCGGCTACCGCCTTGTGGTGACGGCCCCGGCCAGTCCCGCCGCTGTCCTGGTCGCGGTCAACATGAACAACGTCCCGGTCATCGACCTGTTGCAGGCCATGGGCAACGCCGCCGGCGCCAGCGCGACCGTCGTGGTCGATCCCGACCATCATCAGGTGGAGGTGCAGCACCATGTCTGAGCGCACCCGCCTGCGCGGCCTGCTCGGCGCCGCCACGGTGCTGGCTGGCCTTGCGCTCGGCGTCCCAGCCTGGGCGACCCGCAGCGACGCCGCTCTGATTGACTCGCCGGTGCCGCCTGAGCCGGACACGGCCACCGTAGAAGGTGCATCCCGTGTTCTGGCGAACCCTCTGAACCAGCCCGTCACGGGCGCGGCGATCTCGCCAACCATCGTCGGCGGCCAGCACCCGCTGTCGCTGGAGTCGCTGCAAGCGGCCCGGCCCGGCGTCAACCCGTCCGGTGAGATGGGGGGCGCCCGGGGCGAGGCGCTGCACGAGGCGGCGCTGTCCTACGGCGCCCGCGGCGGGCTGGCGGCACGCGGCTTCGCCATCA
>JAABUQ010011890.1_pt1 | contig 10967 bp, 14 predicted proteins | sample 5560001 | NCBI WGS metagenome assembly JAABUQ01 (sample SAMN10711888, study PRJNA513371) | rock metagenome | isolation source: Antarctica rocks | place: Antarctica: Victoria Land, Finger Mt nord | collected 2015-12-18
TGCCAGTAACTGCTTTCGCTGAGCATCGGTCAGTATCAGTTTGGCTGCGGGGGGAAGCGGCATCCATATTCAGCATGCCTCGATTTCAATGATTAGTAAAGATACTTCAGATACATAAGACTAGGGCAAGTGGCGAACCGGCAGACGGCCGTGCCGGAATTGGGCAAGGCCTCGCTCGTCATGCGCGCGCAAGGGTACTGCCGCAAGCTGTTTTCTGAATTCGAGTGGGTGCAAAAGCTGCTGTTGCCATGACGTCGGCCACCGCAATTGAAAAGCCGGACCTGTCTGAGCGGATCGCGCAGGCTCTGCCCCTCGAACAGCGGGAAGAGTATTGGCATGAGATGGCCTATCTCAAGCACCTTCATTCTGATGCCGATCCGTGTTGTATCGATGCGAAGGCAAGAGTGATCCGAGGAGTAAATGGATTGCCGAGAAAAAACGGAAGTTAGGAATAGCAAAGGCTTGCGTTGCTGTAGCCAACAAAAATGCCCGGATCATCTGGGCATTGCTGGCTCACGATGAGCCATACCGCCGCGCTGCATAGAAAACCGATTCTTCCTTAAGATTGCAAGAGTGTCTGAAGTGATGGCATAACCGGTAAGACCAGCTCCTTAACCTGTATCGAGGCTGGGCCGATTTCAAGGCCGCTGACGTGTTGAAGAGGGCGCCTCTCGGAACTCGCGACGCCAGCGGTGCAGCACGTTCGGATTGACTTCCACTCCCCGTGCCACCTCAGCAATCGATACGCCCTGCTCCAGCCGCCGTACGGCGGCTAATTTGAACTCTTTCGTGAACTGCCTGCGAGACAATCCCATTGACTCAATTCTCCATTCGCTGAATTTTGAGTCTTAACCGTTTGTCTCAAATTTGGGGGCAAGTCCAAGCCCCCGTCGAGGCTCCCCTAAGATTGAGGACAGTTTAGGAGTTCGCGAGGAGGTTTGGGATCTGTTAGGCCGCAAAGTCGAGAAGCGGGCCAAGATTGCAGAGATCTATTCCATGGCGGCAAAAAGTATTGGGCTGCCCATCGCGCTGGATTCACCAGCGATGGACATGTTAAGACTTCAACTGTCTCGTTACCAGTTGCTCAACGAGCAGCGCGAACAACTGGACTCCAAAGCGCAGGAATTACTTGCCGATAACTTAGATTTTCAACGACTCAAAACTCTGCCGGGAATCGCCGCCGTGATGGGGTTGCCCATCCTGGCCGAGGCCGGCAAGCTCCAGCCGTAATGAGATGGTCCGCCGCTGTTATTCGTAGACACAGGAGGGATTCTCATTATGAAGGTCCAAGTGATTGGTATCGCTCTCTAAGACGGTAGTGTTTCCGTTTTTGTGTAAGTGACGTTTCCTGTGTTAACGGTCAAGCAATTTAAGCAGCTGGCAAGCTTGCTCCATATTACCGGGTTGGGCGCTGTTGAACCGTCAACAGTATCTTAACTGTTTGTCTCACCCGAGGGGGCAGGCCCAGCTCGCAACCGCTGAAGCTTAACCGAACCTTCACCGGAGATCTTCATGTGCAAAAATCAGAGCGCTTCGATCCGGGTGCTCGACGCAACAGTTCGCCGTTTTTCAATTCAGCCTAGCCCATCTCGCGAGCAGTACGCACCTCCCGCTAAGTACAGTGAGAAGATTCTTAGCCTGGCTACACTACCCCCACGGTTCTTCCTAGTCCTCTATTGTATAAGTGCTGGTAAAGAACCCATAACAGCCCCGTCTGCCAGACAGAGGGGCTGGAGTGCCGGGTCTGCTAAAACCCTGGGCTTAGGAGCTAAAACGTTGACTATTCTTAAATTAATTTCCGGACGCGCCGCGGCGCGAATGCTAGCGGGAATGGCGGGCTGTCTGATGTTATTCGGAACGGCTTACGCGAGTACTATTTGTCCAACCGCATCACTGTCCACATACGTGAACGGGACCAACTCTCCCTGCATGATTGGAAGCAATACCTTTACTTTCGGACCGACCCTCAGTTATGCGGGTTTGTCCTTGGGCGCCGCTACTCCGCCCACTCCGAACCAGATCACGGTATTGCCGGGCGGAGGGTCGGGGGACCCAAGTCTTTCGTTCACCGGTTCATTCGCAGTGGGTCCGGTAGTTGGGTCGGAAACCAACGTATTCCATTTCACGGTGCAGTCCGGGGGGGGGCCGATCACCTCGACCCAACTTTCCATCCTGGACCCTTCAGTGCAGGCTGGCGAACTCGGAGTGGGTGCGCTTGCCGGGACGGAACTGGTATGCCTGGGCGGCACTTTCACCTCGCTGCCAACCGGCGTGCTGGGAAATCTGGCGAATCTCGGCAAGTACGGCTGCTCCGGCGTGAGTGTGCAATCCGCGATTGTGGGTCAAGGTGATGCCTTGTCTCTGGCGGGGCTAGGCGCCACGGTAGGGACCCAAGCCACACTGACGTTCACGACCAAGCCGACCTTTCTGGACGTGCTCAAGATTCAGACGCTCAATGCCGGTGTCACAGCGACGGTCGCGGATGGCGGATTGAAAGACTCGTTTGGGATCAGTAATTCGTCAGTGACTCCCGAACCGGCGAGCTTCGGACTGTGCGGTGCCGCGATGGCTCTGCTGGCCGGGCTCGTGCGTTCCAAACAGGGAAAAGCCAGGCGCGGCTAGGCGGAACAAAATAAGGGCGAGGGCGCGCTCGGACACCGTGCCCTCGTTGAAATCAGATCCAGCTGGTCGGCCCGCAATGAGCGCGCCGACCAGCTGATGCTCTTTGATCGGATGATCCTCGGCCAGTTCCTTCCGGTGAAACGCCCCGTCCGTCCCCGGCCGAACATACAGCCAGAAAAACGTTTTTGCTCAAAACCATATGACGTATCAAAAGAGTGGCGCGAGCTCATCAAAAGAGGCCGATTTTACGGCCTTAATCTATAGGATTCGAGACCGCGATTCGACAGCGGTGGAGGAATTGACCGGGCTGTTTTCCCCAGGTATTCGTTTCTTACTGTCCCGGCAGCTTGAATCGATGGATGTAGAGCGGGAACTTCAGAGCACCTTGTCCGCAGTGATACGAGCTATAGAAGGAGGAGAGCTCTGCGAATCCGCGGGACTGGCGAGCTTTGTTCGAGAAATTGTTAGAGGCCAACCCAATCCGGATGAGCAGGCTCGGAGACTTCGCAAATATGTGACCGCCGTGACTACGACATCTGAGTGTTCATCAACACCGGAACCATCTAAGGAAATCCTCGAACAAGTAGCGAAAAAACTGTCCCCGACAGAACTAGAGGTGTTGAGAGGCTATTACATAGAGGGGAAAACGCCAGAGTCAATCCAAAGCAAACTGAATCTCACTGCCACTCAATTTCAACTCATTACATTGAGCATCAAATCGCCTTTCAGAAGTCTGAAATTGACAAGATCGCACGTTAGCGCGTATTACAAAGTACCAGCTTGGCGCGGAATGAGTAGAGCGTTTAGCTCTCGAAAGAACGATAACCTATGAAAATCACCTTCGCTCAGCATCCGGTTGAGGAGCTGCTAGAGCAATACTTGATGGCAAGATTGCCAGAATCGAAAGTTGCGGAAATGGAAGAGCACCTTTTGCTGTGCTGCCTTTGCCAAGACAGCGCAGAGGCGCTCGAAACGATCATCGCAGCAATTCAAGCGACACACATGGAGCCGAAGGTACAGCCCTTCCGTACTCATCTCCCGCAGTACAGCTTGGAAGCTGCGGCGGGAAAGTTCGGGCAACAGCAGATCGAAGTGGAGCCCGAGGGTTGGGTCGAAGTGCCGTCGGATCGCACTCTGACCGAAGATATGTTCGTAATCCACATCAAGGGGTGCTCGATGGAACCGGATATTCGGGACGGCAGCCTCTGCGCATTCAAAACTAATATACTTGGCCCGTACGAGGGCAAAGTGCTTCTTCTGGAACAGTACAGCGAGGCCGGAGGGAATCGCTATACAATCAAGCTCTACCGTACGTCCCAGAACCCCGACCCGCACGAGAAGGGAGACAAAAGTTGGTTGCACGAACGCCTTACCCTCGAATCGATCAATCCTGATTATGAGGCTTGGGATGTTCCGGCGGCTGAAACAATTCACGTCCTCGCAGAGTTAGCCTTTGTTCTACCAAAGGCCACCTCGCAAATTTGAACCGTTTGTCCGGTCAAACCCGGTCTGCTTCACTTAGCTGCAAGCTTTCCTAGGGAGACGAATTGCATATGAAAGACAGGCGTCTCGAACAAGTATTACTGCATGGTGGAGGTGGAAAGAAAAAATAACGATCCGGTATAGTTCTGTCGCGTTCGTCGTATACGTTCCTCAATTTCATCCAGGCGTAGAGCTGCCCGCAAGGTGCGGATCTCCTCCTCCATGGCGGTGAGCCGCTGTCGGCAATCAGGACACACTAGAAGGTGCTCTTCCACCCTTTCGGTATCACAGCTGGGGAGTTGATCGAGCGCATACTGTTCTAAAGCTTCGATCGTGAGATGAACTGGCGTAAAGTCCACGTCGGAGAAAAGGTCATTTCCCAAAAAGCTTCTCCCTTTCAAATGGAGTTACAGGAGCTCCCGGGTTACTGAGAGCGCCTGTTCGCAAACGGACTCAGTACTCTTTTTCTGGCAACATTTAAGCAACGCCACAACCAGCTTAAAACCCATTTTACGGAATTAATTATCATTGTCTGCAGAAATCATGCCACACTACTGGGTATTAGTACTAGAGCTATCATTACTAATCCAAAATGCCGAGACCCATATCGAGGGGTAGTATGTCGATTGGAATTTCTGCCCCGCTGTGAGACTTTGGGCGTTGCGGCGCATCATTTTCTCTTCCTGTGGAGTTGATCATGTTTACGAACCAAGCCGTTGCGAAGAATGCAATTGACAACGATTTCATTGTCAGTCTGATCTCAGCCCGCGACCCGCGAGGGGCGGAGTTGCTCTACCAAAGCTATAGCCGGGGATTGCTATACCTGGCTGCCCGGCATTGTCCTGAATATGCCGAAGATTGCCGGCACGATACTGTCGTGACTTCCGTTCGGCAAATTCAAGAGGGGCGTTTAAATACGCCGGTTGCGTTGCCGGGGTATTTAAGTGCGCTTGTCAAGCGAATCGCCTTTAAAAAGAATACAGAATCGAAGAAGCGTTCCGGAGATGGAGAAACGTTCGATGCCCTGGTCAAGAGCCGAGCCGACGAGCGCGCCGATCCAGAGCCGAGTTTTGAAGCCGGGGAACGAGCTCGCTTCATGCAACAGGGTTTGCAGCGCCTCAAGCTGGAACAGCGCGAGATCTTGGCACGGTTTTATCTACAGGGGGAGAAGCCGGAACAAATCTGCCAAGCCATGCAACTGAGTGCCACACACTTTCGCCTGCAGAAGAGTCATGCCAAACAGATCCTGCAGGAATTTGTTGCCCAGGCCCTGCACCACAGGAGGCCGCTACCCAAGCAGACAGGGCGAGTTTTGTAGTCACTTTTCTGGTAAAACAATCAACATGGAACTTCAACACTGATCTATAGTCCTTCACCAGAGGGCCTCGACTCGAAGTAGAAGTCACAATATCGGAAATACGCAACCCCCTTCGGAATATGGCGAATTGGGAATTAATGAGCCGGTCCAGTTTGGCTTCAAGCCAAAAAAGTGGCTTATATGGGTATTTATGTGCACATCTTACGTTAAGTTGGTAGTGACTCGAAAAATTCGGGCCTGGAATAGTAGCATTCCCCAACTGAGCTCAGCAACTTGAACTTCGTTGCATTATAAACGAAGTTCGGCAGCGGCCCCTCGGGAGCGGATCACGTCGTAGGCGGCCGCCATGACGTGAACAGGCGGGCTGATTGGAGAAACGCGTAATTCTCTAAAGCTCCGCCTGAGCTTCCCGAAGTATCTACAGGATAATCCTGGATTGTACCCGGAGGGGGCTGGTTCCTGGTTTTTTCTTAAGTAATATTCAAGCAATTACCGGACGGATCTTCTCTAGGCGACACCAACCCAGATTGCACCCATCTCAGTCCTCGCAAGTATGATGTCCGCCCCGCACTCTCGCTTGCGGGATACGGGCTCGAACGGCACAGGCATTCATTCGAGTTTAAAAGGCAGCTTTCGTCGCGACCTGAAGCTAACAACTAAGCTCGATCTTTCAGATCCACATACGTCCGGTCTGCCACAAATCAAACATACAAGCGTACGTAAATAATGGAATGATCCGCCGCCTAACAAGCCAGTAGCTGGTTTATAAAGGCGTACAGAGGAGCATCTCATGGAACTACATACAGTCGGGATTGATTTGGGTAAGGAAGTTTTCCATCTGGTAGGACTCAACCAGTCTGGTGAGGTAATTGTCCGTAAGAAGTTTTCGCGCATGCAGCTTTTGCGCTTCACTGCGAACCTCAAGATGAAGCTGATCGGGATGGAAGCCTGTAGTGGATCGCATTTTCTGGGTCGGGCATTGCGCGAACAGGGACACGATGTGCGTCTGATTCCCGCATAGTATGTGAAGCCCTATGTAAAAACGAATAAGAGTGATTACATTGACGCGGCGGCCATTGCCGAAGCGGCAGGAAGACCAACGATGCGTTTCGTCCCGATCAAAACTGACGATCAACTGGACGTGCAGTCGCTGCATAGAGTACGCGAACGCTGGGTGATGCATCGCATAGCGGTAGTCAACCAAATTCGTGGCTTGCTGCTTGAACGTGGCATCACTCTGCGCAAGGGTCGCAAGTATCTCGACCATGCTCTGCCAGAGATACTGGAAGATGCCGCATCGAGATTCTCTGGTGCACTCCGCATGTTACTTGCAGAGTTGAAACTGGAGGCCGATGAGTTGACATGCCGGATTGATCGGGTGGATTCGTGAACACACTGCCGGTGGTAAGCAAAAACTACTCGGGCTCAGTAAACGCGGCAATTCCTATCTGCGAAAACTGTTTGTGCATGGCGCACGCGCGTTGATGCGGTTCCGGGCAAAACAAACTTCGGGCTTAAGTGCCTGGCTGGAACAGCTCACCTCCCGCACCCACCACAATGTCGCCGTTGTGGCGCTGGCGAATAAGCTGGCGCGCATTGCCTGGGCTGTGCTCGCGAGAAACGAACGATACCGGCCTTCTGTTGAAGTCAGTCTCGATGCGGCCAGCGACGACGACGGACATAGTGTTTCCTGCCAGGTCTGCTGGCGAACAATGAGATGGCACAACGGTCGAACCCGGCGCTCTTCTAACCTGCCAAGGGGAAAAGTCTTCCAAGACTGTGTAAATAGAAGGAACGAGAGCGCGGCGCATTCCATCCTGGCCAGGAGCCTTGCTCCAACAAAGGCCGTATACATTTGCGCAGATCTACCCTGTCACTTTCACTTTTCGCTTGCGACAAAGCGGCGGACCCTACATTCTTGCAAGTGTCCCCTCCGGGTCTGACCCATGGCGCTCGGATCGACTCTGCTGTTCGTTCTGATAGTTGCGTTACTCGCTACCGCTCCTCCCGGCCGGCGCGCCCTCCGCATTGACCCGCGTCGCACCAGCTCCGAGTGGCGAAAGGCGCCTGTAAAGCCTAGCAGCAGGAGTGCCCGATCGCCCTTCCCTAGCAAACTGTCGTCAGCCCGGACAGAATCTGCTGCAGGCAGAGTGAGCACAAACACCGGCTTGCCGAAGCGCCAAAATAGAACGGAGACTCTCGAGGCGCGAGGAACCAGCTGCAGCCACTTCCAGGAACAACGGCCCGAAGCCTGTGGCGAAACGCGTGCGAGTCAGTCCGGCAGTCTGGTGACAGTTCATCGAAGCTTCTACTCGGTGGATAGCCGGCTGATTGGCGAGATGGTGGAGGCAGGGGTGCGTCCCGACACGGTTGAGATCTGGTACGCCGATCGAAGGTAGAAGTGCTGCCGCGTTTGCGCAGCCGAAGCAAGCACTGGATCGACTATCGCCACAGTATCGACTAGCTGGTCAGAAAACCGGGTGCGAAAACTATCGCTACCAGAGCGATCTCTTTCCGGCCAGCTGGTTCCGCCTGGCTTACGATGCACCGGCGGTTCAAGATGCTGCCAATGGCTATGAAATGCGCGGAACGAACACTTTGCGCGCGAAAATTCGTTGATAGCACTGCCGGAGAATACGGATCTGGATCAGAGGGTAATAGCCATATCAACCGAAAACCTTCTATGAGAGGTCTTAAAAGAGAGGTCTGCCGGGCGGGCATCCTCAGTATTTTGCTGTCGAGAAGAGGTCGCTAACAACGAGGCTGAAGGGGTTTGGAGTTTCGTTAGCCCCAGCAACAGTTTTCGTAAGAGCTGAAACCCGTTCCTGGCGCTCTTGTCCGGCGAGATGATTGCGGCAAAGATTTAGATGAGACAAGTAGGATATCCCAAGCACCTGCTTATAAGTCAGGCGACTTCGCCCGATTATTGCCCATGCTCGCTTCTGTCCTCCCAACGCCATCGTCCGCTCATCCCGAGCCTGGCGTTCTAAGCATTTTGCTGGCCGATGAGTTGACTCTCATCCGCGAAGGCCTCGCGGCTCTATGCAATTCGATGCAGGGTTTCCGGGTCGTAGCGCAGTCCGGAACTGCTGTGAGCGCTCTGGCAGATATCACGCGTCTTCAACCCTCTATCGCGCTGCTTGATCTCGGGCTTCCCGATCTGGCGGCGACCGAGGTTATTCGCCGTGTTCGAGGACTCGGCTTGCCGACTCGGTGCGCCGTGTTCTCAACCCGGAAAGACAGGAAAACCGTGTTGGAAGTGCTCAGGGCGGGAGCATGCGGATACCTGCTGAAGACTTCCAGCCCCGATCAGATGGCGGAAGCGCTGAGCCAGTTTACGCAAGGCGGAATTTATGTTTCTCCCCAGATCGACCTCATGTCGCTGCTTGGCGAGGGCGGTTCCCGGCACGAGGCTGATCCGATCGAGTCATTGAGCAGCCGCGAGTTTCAAGTCTTCTCGATGCTGGTCGACGGTATTCGCGCCAAGGAGATCGCCGCGCACCTGGCGCTCAGCCCTAAAACAGTGGACACTCACCGTTCGAGCCTGATGCGAAAGCTCGATATTAACAGCGTGGCCGGACTTGTGAAGTTTGCGGTCCAACGCAATTTGGTAGACGTCCGGACCTGAAAACAGGGTGTTCTAGCCCCGATATAATGCAGAGCGGGGTGAGGTGGGGCGGAGGGATCGGAAGGGAAGTTGTTCCAGTGCAAGAGGGCGTCAGCCGGGGAACATCTCGCCGCTTAGTAAATGGGACGTTCTAATGTTCCTTTACCGTCACGGGACGAGTCTCTTACCAGTGCGGAGCAGATCGCACTCCCGCTTGGGCTATGGGACGAGCGCGGTGGGCCGTCTCGGAGCTCTCGGGTTAGTGCAAGGGCGCTTTTCCCTAAGGAGTGCGCTTCTCTCGTTTCGCGGTCCCGGGGAATTTCCACCTATCGACAAAGCATGTGATCGTCCGGGGGAATCAAGCTCCTGCCAGTAGAAGAGAATTCTATCGCAGCGCTGCCGTTTCGGAACTACTCTAGTATTTTGAGCCGTGCTCCTACACGGCTGGCGGTCGATCAATCGATCGCGAATGCATCGGCAGGCTCATAGTGCTTTCACAACAGCCTCATGGACCCGTGGGGGACGAGCCTACGGCGCAAACTCACCACGAGGCTTTCCGTCACGGACTACACCGTCAGGGCACCACTGTCCGAGGACAGACTCGTCGGAGAGCATCATGAAGCCAGGTAGATTCGCCCCAGCGTTCGAGACGCAACAACCAGCACACACCAGGTGAAAACACGTCACGCGGATTCACCGGTGGCGAGTCATGTCGACGCGCAGGACCGCCGCAGACAAGAATTACGAGAGCTTGTGGAGGAAGGAAGTGGCCGTGATTCGTTTGAGTCACTGGCATTTCCGCATCGGTAGCTTGCATCTATGGCCCGCTGTCGGGCGATGGATGACGAGAAGACTGGACATCGCGGCCGCATGCATGGCACAACGATCCGAAAAATACTTGGGAGTCTGGGCCGCCTTTGAACAGATAGGTGAGAAAGGCCGAGCCTAGCCGAACCACTCCCTTATCCCCCGAGGGCTTCTTTTGCATGGACGCTCCCGGAGAGGTCGTTCTATTTCTTGATCGGGAACATCGGATAGGGAAAAGAGGGCCAGACTGATCGGAGTCAAGCATTTCTTCCGGTGCTAAGGGATCCCTTGTCTTTGTTCTCGGTGTCCATGTCGATCAGCGCGACGGGCGTGGCCAAAGTGCTCGTTCCAGGCAAACGTCTAGGAGTTTTCTGACCATCAATTCGGACAGGTTTTTTCGCGTTTGCTGAGAAGAGCTTCGTAGTACACAACTACACCTTCAGAGTTCGCGGATCCGATCGCGTCTGCTTGGTCGGTGCTCTCGCGCACGCAACGCAACTTGAGCGTGATGAATGAATTCGAGGTTAGGAACACAATGCATTTTTCTAAAGCGCTTCTCTTTTCTGCAGCTACACTGCTGTTGCCGTTTATCGGCAGTGCCGCGACTATTTCGCCAAGCTTGACCCTCTCTACGGCGGGGTTGAATTTCAATCAATTTTCCTGCGCCGTTACCGGCGAAGGCTCTGCTTTTCCGACAAGCTGTGGCAGCCTTGACGTCCAGACCATCAACCATCCGGGCAATGGGATTCAGGTTTCGAGCGGTTTCACTGCTTTCCCGTCCTCTTTTAGCGATGCCACGATCGATTATCATGTCTCGTCCGGCGCGGGCATCCATATGGTGGGCCTGGATTTCAATGGGACCTTCTATGGGTATGCCATCTCCTCCATCACCGAAACCGTGTACAACGGGGCAGGCCAGCAAGTCGGCTTCGCTGAAGTATCGTGTACCAAAGGGTTCTTGGGGGGCTGCCATCAGACAGACAACATCGCGCTGAACGGCCTCTTTCACGATCTCTATATCCAGAAAGACATCAGAGTGAGCAGTTTCCTCGGCGAGTCCCAAATCAGCTACGTCGACCAGACGTTCTCGGGGGCACCGGAGCCCTCCTCCTTCGCGCTGCTCGGAACGGG
>JAABUQ010011891.1_pt1 | contig 10966 bp, 10 predicted proteins | sample 5560001 | NCBI WGS metagenome assembly JAABUQ01 (sample SAMN10711888, study PRJNA513371) | rock metagenome | isolation source: Antarctica rocks | place: Antarctica: Victoria Land, Finger Mt nord | collected 2015-12-18
GGGTGCGAATAATGCCAATTCCCTTACCAGAAGCACCGTTAGCCAGCTCTTTTTTCTCAACTAAGAGGACTTTGCCAGCTTTTCTCTCTGCCAAATGTAGGGCAATTGAGGCACCAATACACCCCCCACCCACTACTACAACGTCTGCTGTCTCGACCATGCGTCACACCAAATTTTAGATTCTAAATTTCGTAAAATTAACTCGATGCCTTTGCGTCAGCTTTTTTGCCAAGCTTATTATAACAAGCATACTCATGTTGGTTTGTTGGTCAAGGCACGCCGAAGACGTGCAGTGAGGAGGAGCCAGTCTCGTGGCGGGGTTCCCCCGCTTGAGAGAACTGGCGTGAGCCAGTAGGAGTGCGGGGGCTCCCCCGAAGAGCGAGAACTGGCGTTGAGGAGGCAGAGCCTTAACCCAGGCTAGAGTTCAGGAACGAACGAATCATTATAGTTAAAACTGATTCTTTTAGCTTAGGCCAAAGCATATCAGATTTTTATGCTACTTTTTTATTAAGTTGCCTTAATATTAAACTTTCATAAGTTAGCTAATTTCCCCCTAACTATTCAGCGGATACAAAAGTTACGTACTCCAAGGCGTTCACGCATGGCACCGAAAGACTTGGCTCATACAGAAATTCCCCTACATCTTGCTATCTCCGAAAAACTATGTGAGCAGATACGCAGTGGTAAATACGAACCAGGGGATCAGCTACCAAGTGAAAATCAATTAATGCTGCAATTTGATGTGAGTCGGATTACTGTGAGACGTGCACTTGCTAACTTAATGAGTCAGGGGTTAGTCATATCATACAGAGGGAAAGGAGTTTTTGTTAAAGAGCGAAAGAAAGTCACACGTTCCTTGTCTAATCCCCTAATTTTCTTTGATGAAGACATGGCTCATCAGGGAGTAACTACTAGTATTCACAGTCTCTTTTATGAAAGAATAGTGCCCTCTTATAGAGTCGGTAAGAAGTTAGATCTTCCCAGAGACGCACTTCATGTTTACTGTCAGAAGAAAATCATTTTTACTGACCAGATTCCTGTTGCGTTGGATATTACTTACATTCCTGTCGATTTGGGAAAAGCTTTTGCGGATCAGCTTCAATCTAGCCTAATCTACCCCACTCTTGATAGTAATGGAGTCTCTATTGAACGAGTGGAAGCAACTTTAGAGTGTACTCATGCGACTCATGAGGTAAGTCAGCAGCTCGATATCTCGTTAGGAGCACCGCTACTAGTAAATCAGTACGTGGCTTACACAACTGGAAACCAACCTGTTATTTGCGGTGAAACTCTCTCTAGAGCAGATCGACTTTGCTACTCGGTCGTTCTGACAAAACAATCCAACCAGGAATAGAAGCAAACCGAATTCTAACGTGAAATCTCTCCTAAAGAAGGAGAGGTGAATATTGAGCTTGCGAGAGCGTTTCGCCGGAGGTAGCTCCGATGGACCGTTGAGCCACGAGGATAAACCGAAAACCAGGCGGAAATAGTATTTTAGGATACAGTTTTCTGAATTGCTGAGAAGTAGCTTGTTATTACAAGCGGTGCGCGGCTGGTAGCGTTCCGTTCAATTGATCAATTTTAGGAGGAGCGATCCTTGTGTGGCATTGCTGGAATCATCTATCGTAGCCCAGAGTATTATCAGAACCTTGGCTTGGATTTACTGAACTTGATTAGACCATTGGAAAGCCGGGGACCAGATTCTTGCGGTGTTGGACTCTATGGCAACTCGGTGAAGCCACAGCAGGTCAAGATACTTTTACTTGCTGAGGGGGATGTGCAATGGGAGGAAGTCAGGCAATCTCTAGGTCAACTAGCAGAGGTTGTGACATTTGAGGGTATCGGGACGGGGTGTCGTGCGATGCTGCAATCGAAAGATGATAAGTACTTCAGCTTCCTTGAACTGAGGGCAGAGTTAGCAAAAAGTTTCCCTCAGGTGCATCTAACAAGTATGGGGCAGCAACTGGAGATTTATAAGGAAGTCGGTGCCGCCGCCAATCTATTCCAGAAATACGATCTACAAGGATTTGCTGGGAGTCATGGCATCGCTCATACCCGTATGGCAACAGAATCGGTAGTGGACACTTATCACTCCCATCCCTTCACATCAGCACAGGATTTGTGCATTGTCCACAACGGACAACTTTCTAACTATTACAAGTTGCGCTTTGCGCTACAGCGGCAGGGAGTAGTGTTTGAGACAAATAATGATTCAGAAGCGATCGCGCACTACCTCCATTACCAGTTACTACAGGGCAAGTCCTTAGAAGCCGCCCTCAAAAGTCTCCTCAATGACTTTGACGGCACCTATACCTTTTTAGTAGCAACATCAGACCAAGTTGGACTCGTGCGCGACAAGTTTGCTGCCAAGCCAGCGGTGATTTACGAGTCGGAAAATATGGTTGCGGTGGCTTCAGAATACCATTGCCTGATGAACCTGTCTGGATTTGACCCTAAAGCAACGATTCGAGAACCCGACGCTGGGGAAGTGAACGTTTGGTCTGTGGCTGCTCGGAAGAGAGCTCTTTCTGGAGCAGGGGAGGCAGGGGGAGCAGGGGGGGAAGAATTGCCCTTAGTCGTAAGTTTCAATCCCTAATAGGGATTTGTACAGAACAACTACCCCCACAATGGATACAGTAACACATTCGCGCACCGCAGATAGATCTCACTTAAATGAAAATCGCTACATAACATGCAAGAGCAACTGGTAAAAGAAATAATCTTAGACTGTGCCAGCCTCAGTACACGGGAAATCAATCAACAGCTCAAAGCTTTAGCCGCTGAAGGCATCCTGGCTATCAAGCTGCTGAACCCATCAGGGCTTCATAACCTGGCAGTCGGGATTGAGCAACCCATCAACATCACTTTCACTGGAGTAGTCGGCTACTACTGTGGCGGCTTAGGCGATGGACCCAACATCGAAGTGTTCGGCGCTTGCGGCTGCTCAGTGGGTGAAAACTTGATGGGCGGCAAAATTATGGTTCATGGCAATGCTTCTGCCAATGCCGCCGCTTCTGCACATGGCGGTAAAGTTTGCATTCTCGGTAACGCTGGACCACGAGCAGGAATCTCGCTTAAAGGTGGCACCCTGATTGTTACCGGTAACATAGGTTACGGTAGTGCTTTCATGATGCAGCAGGGATGCATGATTGTCTGTGGGAATGCTGGCGAAAATCTGGCAGATTCCATCTACGACGGGACAATTTATGTTGGCGGAACTGTGAGTTCTTTGGGCGCAGATGCAAAGTTCGAACCGATGTCTGACGAGGACTGGCAACGGATCGAGCAAGAGTTATCACCTCTCTCAATTGCCCCGCAAGAGTATAACTTTAAAAAAATAGTTTGTGCTCAACAGTTGTATCACTTTAAAGCCAAGGATTGGGCGAAATGGAAAGACGCATATTAGAAACTAGCGATACTTATTCTCCTAATGCCATCAAGGCCATCCAAGACCGGGCAGAACTCGGTCGCTATATGATTCGGGGATATGGTGCTTTTCGCAATGTTCCTCGGTTTGACGATTTGGTCTTCCTCACTGCTTCCATGACAAGGTTTCCGTTGGAAGGCTATCGGGAAAGATGCAATACCAAGACAGTGTTGGGAACGCGCTATGCTAAGCGCCCGATGGAACTAGAGATTCCAATTACCATTGCGGGGATGAGTTTTGGGGCGCTTTCGAGGAATGCGAAAGTGGCTTTAGGACGGGCGGCAACAATGCTAGGAACCTGTACAACTACTGGTGATGGGGGGATGCTGCAAGCGGAACGAGAAGCGTCAGCTAAATTGGTTTACCAGTGTTTGCCTTCGCGTTATGGCTTTAACCCGAAGGATTTGAAAAAAGCTGATGCGATTGAAGTTGTCATTGGGCAAGGCGCAAAACCTGGCGGCGGTGGGTTGCTGTTGGGACAGAAAGTGAGCAAGGTCGTTGCTGGAATGCGGACATTGCCGGAGGGGGTGGATCAGCGATCGCCCTGTCGCCATCCTGACTGGATTGGTCCGGATGACCTGAGAATTAAGATAGAGGAATTGCGAGAAGCTACAGATTGGGAAATCCCGATTTATATCAAACTAGGTGCAACTCGCGTCAAGGATGATGTGAAACTAGCAGTGAAAGCTGGTGCGGATGTCATCGTCCTCGACGGTATGGAAGGGGGGACAGCGGCAACACAGAGTATTTTTCAGGAACATACTGGCATTCCTACACTTCCAGCGCTGGTACAGGCAGTTGAAGCGCTCCAGGAAATTGGGGTCTATGGTCAGGTGCAGCTAGTAATTTCCGGTGGGATTCGTTCTGGTCCCGACGTGGCGAAAGCGATCGCACTAGGGGCTGATGCAGTCAGTTTAGGTACAGCGCCTCTGATTGCCATGGGCTGTAATAAACCCATTTATATTGAGGACTACCAGAAGTTAGGCACAGAGCCTTACCACTGTCACCATTGCCATACGGGACTGTGCCCAGTGGGGATCACCACCCAGGATGAGGAGTTGATGGCGCGATTGCCAGTGGAGTCAGCCACGACGTATGTGGCTAATTACCTGCAATCTCTAGTGATGGAGATTCAGAGTTTAGCAAGGGCTTGTGGTAAGTCGGACGTACACAATTTGGAGCGAGAGGATTTGGTAGCGTTGACACTGGAAGCTTCAGCGATGGCGAAGTTGCCGTTGGCGGGAACGGATTTTGTCATGGGGCAGTAGCTTTTTGGAGAGTATGGGCCATGTACTGTTCATAATCAGCTATAGCAGATGATTCAAGCACGAGACCTACTAGACCCGGATTTCTCACCACGCTTTCCCAAAATGGCTTGTAAAGTCTGTGCAGCAACGCTTCTAGGAAAATTCTCAATAAAACAATCTGTCATTTTGCCGGATTGTTCAGAATGCTAGCAGTTCAATGCCTCTGACTCATTTTGGCATAGGCTTGTGAGAAATTCGGGCGTCTTAACTGCTAAACTTTTAGCTCGTAAAAACTCATCTTGGCAGGGTTAAACTTGAGACTTAGTAGAAATTGCTAGCTTTTTCCTGAGGCATAAGCTACCCAGACCGAAGACTGCCAAAGTTTCCAGACCACTCTCACTTGGTTCGGGAACGCTCTGAGTAGACACGAAGCCAAGACCGTGAGGACTGCTGAGACCGCTGACAAATGGCGCGATCGCACCGCTCGTCGGATCTAGAGTGCCAACGAAATTGCTTCCAGTAACTGATGTGTAAGCAGTGCCCGGAGTAAAGGAACCGCTGATCTGGTAGACACCTGCGCTTGTCCCAGATGTATCCGCCACGAGGAGGCTGCTTGCCCCTACAGGAGCAAAAACCGTGTCATCCACACTTGTTCCCGGGTGGGGGAGGAAGCTCACCTGCTTGCTTGCAGTATCTGGGTTAGAGACAGAGATAAGCGCCTGGCCAGCTTGGTCATCTAAGAACAAGCTGCCATTAGAAGAGATACCTAGCGAGTCTGGGTCTTGCACATTGAGAGTGACAGGATTGCCAGCGCTATCTACTGCTGCGGCACCAGCGGTCAACAAGGGAGCAACACTAAACGCACCTGTGAGTTCGCCCAATACTGGAGATGTGCCGTCTACTGGATTTGTTATGGAAACGAATGCCCGACCATTGAGAAATTGAAGATCGTCATAGCCACGACCCGTGTCAGCGGGAAGTTTATAGGTGGTAGGCATTGTGCTCGTTTTGGGGTCTATGATGGAGAGCAGCGGATTACCATCTTGATTCAATAAGGCATAAACCAGGCCATTAGTTGGATTGACGCGCAATCCATCGTCGTGACCTGGTACACTAAAGGTCTTCACCAGTGCCCCGTTGGTTGTATACTCAGCGATTGTGGTTGGCAGGCCGTCCGAGCCGTCTGAGGCTGTGCCGTTACCATAGCCGATGAAGACGTTATTGTCACCAATGGCAACTGAGTCGGGTTGGGAAGCCCCTGAGGGGTTTGCGGCGAATAGTGACACAGTGTAGCCGGGAGGGGCATTAAATGTAGATGCGGCAGCCCGTCCGCCTGATAGTACGCACCCAAGTAGCGAGAAAAGAGCAGCACCTGCTACTAAAGGTTGGGAAACGGTTTTATTGATTCTCTTAACCATGATTTATCTTTTCCTTAGACGAGATGTGGTTGGGAAAACCTACTAACTTTTGTTCTAGAACTGGGTACCAACTCAAGGTGGGATACCTGATTTAACAAACAGTTCACGTTCTTAACTAGTTGAGCAAGCGTGGGAGCGTATTCTTTCTTAAGTAGTCGTTTCGTTGTTAATCTTAGCTTTCATATATCAGTAAGAAATACCTTAGAAATACTGATTTTTAGGTTAGATGTAGAAAACTAAAAAGAGATTACCTGTAAATACCGAATCAGTAAAATTACTTGAGACAAAGGCATCTAAAGTTCATGCTAAATAAGATGCGGCATAGTGGATAATATTCCTTTTAAAAAGAAAACGAATAAGCAAATCACGACCAATGAAACTGAAGCCCAAAGTCACAATTGCTAACCACTTTAGCGCGATAGAAGATTAGAGATAGTACTAGTTATCCTTAGCGTCAGGATTCAGGTAGCAGTATGGCTAGCGTGCCAGTCTGCAGCTTGCTGACGGATTTTCTGAAGTTCTTCGGGCGAAATCCGTTCCAGGTTTCGGAGCATGCGTGATGGGATCGGGTTCAAACCAAAGGGCTTCTGGCAGTGTGAGTTTGCCTTTGGGAGGTTTGCGATTTTCTCGGTCAAAGTTCCACCGTCCTCCAATGGGCTGGTCGCCTACCATTAAAATGTTGAAGCGCCGTCGTCCCTCCCGGTAGAAGTCCTCCATGAGTAGACGCTTGCGGGAGCGTGCCCACTGTTCGAATGCTTCCTCGCTCCAAATGAAGCGGTTGTTGGGAGTGAAAGTGATAGAGCAGGGAAGCTCTAGCCCTTGAATTAACTGAGTAAAAGGGCGATCGGTCGGAGTCATGACCCGCAGTTCCGTCACCTGGTACTGCTCAATCCAGTTAAGTAGCGGAGCCTTAAAGTCTACCGTCTGATCGTAGGTCACTGACCAGCCGCAGTCGCGCAACGCATTGGCAAAGTGGCGCATCGCTGACCACACCAATACTAGTTTTTGCAGGTGATAGGGGCGTGACTTTTTCCCTCGAAGTTAGCACACCATTCATTATCTAATACACGGCAAGCGGTTTATAGCTGGGACAAGGTAAGTGATTCTCCAGGTTTAGCCTCCGACTAAAGTCACAAGAAAATTACTGAGTTGGTCAACGAAAGAAAGGGTGAATTTATCTATTTCGTTAAGGTGGGATTCAAGACGTTGTTCAGATGTTTGTCCCTGCTTAAACTTCTACGATGAGACCATATCGAACTTGTCCAAAGTTCAACTCATGGCAACAAACTGAAAAATAGGCATGGATCAGAAGCAGGCAACACTTTGAGAACTGCTGTTGGGAACGTAATAAAAAGGTTGCTATTACTAGATGTGGCTCAAGGAAGCGACCTTATTGGGAACAGACTACAGCAAATCAACCGCTTCAGTCCACACCATTTGCAATAAGCAATTAATTGCGAAAGCAAACGATACTAGCAACCTTTTTTATTACGCTCCCTTAATTGCTTTCCTCTGAGGGTTCCGCAAGAAGCTTTATAGTTCCATAGACATTGTCATTATCAGTCTCAGTACCAGTCGCATCTGGAGCCTGATTATTACTGAAGGTCAGTTTTCCAATACTAGTAACTGTAGCATCAGTGTTGATAAAAATTGCCCCACCCTTGCCTTGACCGGGAGTACCGGTTGAACTGCCCCCAGCACCTCCAGCACCACCTTGGGCTGAGTTGTCAAGGAAGGAGCAGTTTTTCAAGTTTAAGGAGCCAGAGTTAACAAAAATCGCTCCACCCAATCCTGCCCCACCGCCGCCGCCAGTATATGGACCGCTCTTGCCACCAAATCCGCCCCTGATCACCCCAGGCGGCAATGAGAATACGGTGCGGCCACCGCCATCGCCGCCACCAAAGCCGCCGAAGCCGCCGGATTCTCCGGAGCCACCGCCACCAAAGCCGCCACCGCCACCGTTGCCGGCAGCACTACCGGTACCGCCGGCACCACCACCACCACCAAAGCCGCCAGCGCCGCCGACACCACCAGGAATAGAGCCGCTACCGCCACCGCCACCGAAGTCACCGGCGGCTCCGGGTTGACCAAAAAACATGTTGCTCCTGATATAGCTGCCGCCAGCACCACCTGAACTACCACCACCTTTGCCACCATCCCCGCCAAGGAGGCTGTTGCCGCCATCGGCGCCAAGGCCGCCGCCGCCACTGGCGTTACCGAAGCCGCCGTTACCGCCATAAATACCGCCGCCGCCGCCGGCGAAGAAGGGATAGGGGACACTTCTGGGGCTGGAACCGATACCACCGATACCACCGATCACTTGATCTCCTGAAAAGGTCACTTTATTAACCGTAACTGTACCTCCATTAATAAAGAGCCCTCCACCTAATCCCGCGCCGCCTCCTGCTCCATTACCTCCATTCCCCCCCTGTGCCAAAGTATTTTTAATTGTCAGGTGGGAAAACTTGACTGTAACACCATTAACAAAGAAGCCTGGGTATTTACCATCACCATTAATCTCATGATTCTTACCTACAAAGTCAATATCACTGTTGATCAGAGGCAATAGCCCCGAGAGCGTAATATCGCTGTTGAGTTTAATGGTGTTAGTTCCAGGAGTGCTATTAGCCGAGTTTATTGCATCGCTCAGGCTTTTGAAATCGTTAGCGGTAAAGGTACGTGCCGTTGCTGGCAGAGTATCCATTACGACTACAGCTAAGAACACTGTGCCAGCTAGCTTGAGACTGTACCGGTGGTTTACGACTGCTGGCAAGAGTTTCATCAGGCAACAACTCCTCCCACTTTGTGGGGTAATTTTAATGGTCAGAGCCAACTCTATGTGAAGTAGTGCTCTTTTCTCTGTCTAAAGTATTAGGTTTAGGTCTCTGGAGCAGATATAGAGCCATACAAATTGACCAGTGTTAGCGAAATTGTGGCATGGATCAAAAGCAGGTAACACTTTGAGAACTGCTGTTGGGGAAAAAGCGACAACTAGTAAAGGAGATTTGAGGTGAGAGACATGATGGGAGATACTCGTTGTTTGGTGTCGTATCTCCTTAGACTGAAGAATGAGTCACCCCATGTCGGTCGCTGCCAGCCTGCCTCCTGCTTCCCGAAAAAGCTTAGCAATTGAAGTTCTGTCCAAAGCTGAACCCACTCTTCCATCTAGCAGCGCAACATTAGGTGAGCCGGAAGTTCCTCTACCAACAGGGGCAGAAAGCCAATGAGGCACTCTCTGCCACCTTCAGTTCCACAAAAGATGAGCGGGAGGTGCTCTTCTATATGCCCATCACCAAGATCTGGCTGTTTCAGTTGATTTTGGCACTAATCTTGATCTGCCACTGTTCTTATCGAGGCGTCGTGCAACTGTTGCGGGATGTGTTCGACTTGCCCATCAGTGTGAGAACGATTCACAATCGGCTGCAGTCAGCTGCTGACAAAGCCACTGGGATTAATCTTACCCAAGACTTGTCTGCAATCAGAGTGGGACTACATGATGAAATCTTTCAACCAACGCTTTGATACTCCTCTGTATCTAGTTCGGGCCGTCTGCCTGCTGCACCGCAAAAAGTCTTCTTCTTGTGCCTACTGGCAACGCTGGAACCATTTACACCATCTGTTATCAAGAAAGTTTCATTTCTTGTTTGAAGCTGTGAGCCAGGCAATGCAACAAACTCCACGAGCCAGTTCTCTGGTAGAGAATCTCAACTCCAGGCTACGTAATTACTTTTTCCTCCGTCGTCAACTCGGTCCCCAGTACCTAAACTTGTTAAGGTTTTTCCTTAACCATGGTATCTTTATGCGGAGTGAATATCTCGAACGAGTTGGCAAGAGTCCCAAGGAATTAATGACGGGTTAACCCCATGCTCACTGGCTGGAGCTTTTGGGTTTCGAGCGGTTTCAGCGCGCCTAATTCCTCACCCCAAAAGATACAGCCGATTTCAAGTAAGCGGAGTCACGGTAGAGCCAGATTATCAGAGTATACAGGTTGCCACTGTACTTCATCAAGCTGAAATCCGCTGTATCTTTTCTCTGTTCGTCAGTGCTGAGCAGCTATCTACTTTTGGTGGCTAGCTTTCGCCTGCTTTGTTACCCAAAATTGCCTGTTTTTGAACCATGCCTAATTTTCCAAGAGAAAAAGCTAAGCAGATTAAAAACTGTTAAGGAGTCGCTGTGAGTTCTCGTCTAGGCACTCTAACTGTTATACGGGAGTCAAAGAAGCTGGAATTCTTCAGTGACAACTCTGGCATTTCCTGCCAGCAGCTTCGACAGAACCAGTACACGCTTTTACTACGAATATGACGCAGTAGTTGATGATCGCAACAAGGGCAATTAGGCATGATCTTAATCCCCTAGAGATTAGGTAACTCTAGAGCTATGCTTTCATAATAGAAAAAGAGCAGAGAAATAAACGTAGGAGATCTCCCCAATAAACAGGGGGTATCCCCTCTTTACACCCATCTCTCATCAATTTCTTGTTGTGCTGCCATCAATGCCGCTTCTTATGAGATTTACCCTGACTTAAAATAGGTTGCCTTGGTGATTGGTTTTTGCAGTTGTGACTTTGAAGTACAATTTTTACGCATGTGGTAAGGCAAAAGTCGGTACAGATTGGGGTAATAGGTACGTCGTTCTTTAACTCAATAAAAAATAAATTAATTTAGAAAGTTACATATCGACATACATCTAAACACAACTATGCAGATTCTGCAACTGTCAACCGACAGATGGTTTTTATTTAAGAAGAGTTTAAGTTGTTTAACAGATGAAAGAACTAGGAGAAACACATGGCTGACATTGTTGATACTGCCGTTAATGCTGGCTCTTTCAATACACTAGTGGCTGCAGTCAAAGCGGCCAATCTGGTAGATACT
>JAABUQ010011893.1_pt1 | contig 10966 bp, 8 predicted proteins | sample 5560001 | NCBI WGS metagenome assembly JAABUQ01 (sample SAMN10711888, study PRJNA513371) | rock metagenome | isolation source: Antarctica rocks | place: Antarctica: Victoria Land, Finger Mt nord | collected 2015-12-18
AAGCGGCCCACGAGGTTGTCGTTGGGCTCGCCGCCGGCCGCGAAGACGTCGAGCTCCACGAACTCGTCCGAGCCGCAGTCGACCTGACGGATGATCACGTCCTGGGAGACGTCGACCAGGCGCCGGGTCAGGTAGCCGGAGTCGGCGGTGCGCAGGGCGGTGTCGGCCAGCCCCTTGCGCGCGCCGTGGGTGGAGATGAAGTACTCGAGCACGTCGAGGCCCTCCATGAAGTTGGCCTTGATCGGACGCTCGATGATCTCGCCCTTCGGGTTGGCCATGAGGCCGCGCATGCCCGCGAGCTGGCGGATCTGCTTGAAGGATCCGCGCGCGCCCGAGTTGGCCATCATGAAGATGGGGTTCAGCTCGTCGAGGTTGGCCTCCATGGCCTGCGCGACCTCCTCGGTGGCCGCCGTCCACTGCTCGACGACCGCCTCGTGGCGCTCCTCCTGGGTGATCAGGCCCATGTCGTACTGGTCCTGGATCCCGGCGACCTCTCCCTCGTACTTGGCGAGGATCTCCTGCTTGGAGGGCGGGATGACGACGTCGTTCTTCGAGATCGTGATGCCCGCCTGCGTGGCGTACTTGAACCCGAGGTCCTTGAACGCGTCGAGCACCTGCGAGATCGTCGGGGCGCCGTAGGCCTGCACGAGGTCGTCGACGAACTTCGTCGTGTCGCGCTTCTTCATCGAGCGGTTCACGAACTCGTAGGTGGAGGGATCGAACTCCTCGCCCAGCGTCTCGAGGATCGCCCGCTCGATCCTGTCGTTGTAGATGATCCGGCCGACCGTGGTGAGCACGTGGCCGCCCTCGCGCCCGAGCGGGCGGAACTCGGCCAGCTCGTGGAGCTTGACCACGCCGTGCTCGTAGGCCCACTCGGCCTCCTGCGCCGTGCGGTACATGTGCGGTCGCGGATCGTGCTTGGCCGGGTCGATCTTCGCGAGCTCGTCCTCCTCGGGCCCGTAGGTGAGGTAGTAGGCGCCGAGGATCATGTCCTGCGTCGGGGTGGCCAGCGGCGCGCCGTGGGCCGGGGAGAGGATGTTGTTCGAGGAGAGCATGAGGATGCGCGCCTCGGCCTGGGCCTCCGCGGAGAGCGGCAGGTGCACCGCCATCTGGTCGCCGTCGAAGTCGGCGTTGAAGGCGTGGCAGACCAGCGGATGGACCTGGATGGCCTTGCCCTCGACGAGCACCGGCTCGAAGGCCTGGATGCCCAGGCGGTGGAGCGTCGGCGCACGGTTGAGCAGCACCGGGTGCTCGTGGATGACCTCCTCGAGCACGTCCCACACCTCGGGGATCATCGAGTCGACCATCTTCTTGGCCGCCTTGATGTTCTGGGCGGCCTTGCGCTCGACGAGCCGCGCCATGATGAACGGCTTGAAGAGCTCGAGGGCCATCAGCTTCGGCAGCCCGCACTGGTGGAGCTTCAGGTAGGGGCCCGAGACGATGACCGAGCGCCCGGAGTAGTCCACGCGCTTGCCGAGCAGGTTCTGGCGAAAGCGCCCCTGCTTGCCCTTGAGCATGTCCGAGAGCGACTTGAGCGGCCGGTTGCCCGGTCCGGTCACCGGGCGGCCGCGGCGACCGTTGTCGAAGAGCGCGTCGACGGCCTCCTGCAGCATCCGCTTCTCGTTGTTGACGATGATCTCGGGCGCGCCGAGGTCGAGCAGTCGCTTGAGGCGGTTGTTGCGGTTGATGACGCGCCGGTAGAGGTCGTTGAGGTCCGAGGTGGCGAACCGGCCCCCGTCGAGCTGGACCATCGGGCGCAGCTCGGGCGGGATCACGGGCACGGCCTCGAGGACCATCATGTCCGGCTTGTTGCCGGAGTGGATGAAGGCGGAGACGACCTTCAGCCGCTTGACCGCGCGCGCCTGCTTCTGGCCCTTGCCGGTCTTGACCTGGTCCTCGAGCTCGATGCGCTCCGCGTCGAGGTCGATCTGCTCGAGCAGGTCGCGCACCGACTCGGCGCCCATGCCGCCACGGAAGTACTCGCCGAATCCGTAGGTCGAGCCGAAGCGATCCTTGAGCTCGCGGAACAGGGTCTCGTCGTTGACGACGTCCTTGGGCTTCATGGACTGGAAGAGCTCCCACACCTGGCGCATGCGCTCGGCCGCGTCCTCGATGTAGGCCTCGGTGTCGTCCATGTCGGCCTGGAAGGTCTTGCGCAGCTCCTTGAGGATCTTCTCGCGCTCCTCGTCGGAGAGCTTGGCGATGTTGACGTCGAGCGACTCGGCCCACAGGTGGTCCTCGTCGGAGAAGTCGCGGCTCTGCTTGCCCGAAGTCAGGTACTCCTCGCGGCGGGCGAGCGACTCCTTGAGCTCGAGCAGCCGCTCCTCCTTCTCGGCCGCGTAGGAGTCGAGGACGCCGTTCACCTCGCCCTGGAGGTTGTCCTGATCGGCGGCGCGGGCCTCCTCGTCGACCCACGTGACGATGGAGGCGGCGAAGTAGAGGACCTTCTCGAGCTCCTTGGGAGCCATGTCGAGCAGATAGCCGATGCGGCTGGGGACGCCCTTGAAGAACCAGATGTGGGAGACCGGCGCGGCGAGGTCGATGTGACCCATGCGCTCGCGGCGGACCTTGGACCGCGTCACCTCGACGCCGCAGCGCTCGCAGACGATCCCCTTGTAGCGCACGCGCTTGTACTTGCCGCAGTAGCACTCCCAGTCCTTGGTGGGACCGAAGATGCGCTCGCAGAACAGGCCGTCCTTCTCGGGCTTGAGCGTGCGGTAGTTGATCGTCTCGGGCTTGATGACCTCGCCCGAGCTCCAGGAGCGGATCTGCTTGGAGGAGGCGAGGCCGATCTCGATTGCGTCGAAGTTATTGATGTCGATCAAGGTGTCTCCGTGCTGACTGGGGGGTGTGCCGGGCCGGAGGCCCGGCTGTAGGGGGGCAAAGCCCCCCTGCGATCAAGTCGTTGGCAGTGCTTTTGCGGGTGGAAAGACGGCGAGACGCTCAGACCCGGTCGATCGGCGGCGTGTCCTCGTTCAGCGTCGGGTCCTCACCGGTCGGAACGGCCTCCTCCGGGGAGGACGGCTCGCCGGCCGGAACCGACGCGTCGATCATCGGGTCGGCGTCGACCGAGAGGTCGGCGGCCGCGAGTGCCTCACCGGCCTCGAGGTCGGGATCGGGGGACACCTCGGCCTCTGCCTCGACCTCGGGACCCTCGTGCTCGGTGGCCTCGTCGGCAGCGCCCTGTCCGTCGAGGGCACGCACGCCGGAGAGATCGATGCCGAGCTCCTCGGCGGCGCGCAGCAGATCGTCGTCCTCCTCGCGCATCTCCGCCCGCTCGCCCTCCTCGGAGACGACGTTCACGTCGAGCGCGAGCGACTGCATCTCCTTGAGCAGGACCTTGAAGGACTCGGGGATCGAGGGCTCGGCGATGTTCTCGCCCTTGACGATCGCCTCGTAGGCCTTCACGCGTCCGACGGTGTCGTCGGACTTGATCGTGAGCATCTCCTGCAGCGTGTACGCGGCGCCGTAGGCCTCGAGCGCCCACACCTCCATCTCGCCGAAGCGCTGGCCGCCGAACTGCGCCTTGCCGCCCAGCGGCTGCTGGGTGACGAGCGAGTAGGGGCCCGTGGAGCGGGCGTGGATCTTGTCGTCCACGAGGTGCAGGAGCTTCAGGATGTACATGTAGCCGACGGTCACCTGCTCCTCGAAGGGCTCGCCCGTGCGGCCGTTGAAGAGTGTGACCTTGCCCGAGGCGCGCTCACCCTCGCGGCGGCTCGAGTCGACATCCATCCGGATGCGACCCTCGTGCTCCTCCTGCCACTTGACGAGCGCGGCGTCCACGTCGCCCACCGAGGCCCCATCGAACACCGGCGTCGAGACGTAGACCCGGCGGCCGTCCTCACGCGATGCCTTGTAGGCCTCCGAGCCGTCGTCGTACCAGCCCTGGGCGGCCACCCAACCGAGGTGGGTCTCGAGGACCTGTCCCAGGTTCATGCGGCTCGGCACGCCGAGGGGGTTGAGGATCACGTCGACCGGGGTGCCGTCCTCGAGGAACGGCATGTCCTGCTCGTCGACGATCTTCGAGATGACGCCCTTGTTGCCGTGGCGGCCCGCGAGCTTGTCGCCCTCGGAGATCTTGCGCTTCTTGGCCACGAAGACGCGGACGAGGTCGTTGACGCCCGGCGGCAGGTCGTCGCCCGCCTCGCGGGAGAAGGTCATGACGTCGATGACCACGCCTCCCTCGCCGTGGGGAACCTTGAGCGAGGTGTCGCGCACCTCGCGCGCCTTCTCCTTGAAGATCGCGCGGATGAGCTTCTCCTCGGCGGTCAGCTCGGTCTCGCCCTTCGGCGTGACCTTGCCGACGAGGAGGTCGCCCGAGATGACCTCGGCGCCGATGCGCACGATGCCCTGGTCGTCGAGGTTGCGCAGCGACTCCTCCGAGCGGTTGGGGATGTCGCGCGTGATCTCCTCGTCGCCGAGCTTGGTCGTGCGCGCGTCGATCTCGTACTCCTCGATGTGGATCGAGGTGAGCTCGTCGTCCTTGACGAGGCGCTTGGAGAGGATGATCGCGTCCTCGAAGTTGTAGCCCTCCCAGGACATGAAGGCGACCATCAGGTTCTTGCCGAGGGCCATCTCGCCCTGGTCGGTCGCCGACCCGTCGGCGAGGACGGCTCCCTCCTCGAGCCGCTGCCCGGTGGCGACCAGCGGCTTCTGGTGGATGATCGTGCCCTGATTGGAGCGCATGAACTTCTGCAGCGGATACTCCGCCTTCCCGTCCTTGCCCTCGACCACGATGAGCTCGGCGTCGACGTGGTCGACGGTGCCGGCCGCGCGGGCGAGCACCACGTCGCCCGTGTCCATCGCCGCCCGGCGCTCCATGCCGGTGCCGATGAGCGGCGCGTCGGTCCGGAGGAGTGGCACGGCCTGGCGCTGCATGTTCGAGCCCATCAGGGCGCGGTTCGCGTCGTCGTGCTCGAGGAACGGGATCATCGCGGTGGCCACGGACCAGATCTGCTCGGGCGAGACGTCCATGAGCTCGACCTCGTCGGGGCCCACGGTCACGTACTGACCCGCCTGCGTGCGGCAGATGATCTCCTCGCCGAGGAGCTGGCCGGTCTTGGGATCGACCGGCGTGTCGGCTTGGGCGATCTTCAGCTCCTCCTCCTGCGTGGCGTCGAAGTGGACGATCTCCTCGGTGACCTTGCCACCCCGCACCACCCGATAGGGGGTGGTGACGAACCCGTGCTCGGAGATCTCCGCGTAGGAGGAGAGGGAGCCGATGAGGCCGATGTTGGGGCCCTCCGGCGTCTCGATCGGGCACATGCGTCCGTAGTGGGTGGGATGGACGTCGCGGACCTCGATCGGCGCGCGCTCGCGGGTGAGCCCGCCCGCGCCGAGGGCGCTCAGGCGGCGCCGGTGCGTGAGCCCGGCCAGCGAGTTGGTCTGGTCCATGAACTGAGAGAGCTGCGAGGAGCCGAAGAACTCCTTGATCGCCGCGACCACGGGACGGATGTTCACGATCGTCTGCGGCGTGATCGTGTCGGCGTCCTCGGTGGTCAGGCGCTCGCGCACGACGCGCTCCATGCGGTAGAGGCCGATGCGGAAGGCCTCCTGGATGAGCTCGCCCACCGTGCGCAGCCGACGGTTGCCGAAGTGCTCGTACTCGTCGAGGTGGTCGAGCACGGGCTCGCGCGGCATGATCGCCGCCTCCGCCGCGTAGTCCTTGATCTCGACCTCGGGCTCCTCGGGCAGCCCGAGGCGCTTGGGCAGCGAGACGAGCTCCTTGACCAGCGCGATGATGTCCTCGTGGGTGAGCACCCGGGTGTCGAGGTCGATGTCGAGCCCGAGGCGCGAGTTGAGCTTGTAGCGCCCCACGCGCGTGAGGTCGTAGCGCTTGGGATCGAAGAAGAGCTGGTTGAGCAGCCCCTTGGCGGCGTCGACCGATGGCGGCTCGCCGGGCCGCTGCTTGCGGAAGAGCTCGATGAGAGCGCCCTCCTCGGTCCGGGTGACCTCGGGGTCGGCCTCGACGGTGTTGCGGATGTAGAGCGAGTTGTCGAAGAGGTTCAGGATCTCCTCGTCCGACGCGTAGCCCATCGCGCGCAGGAGCACGGTGATCGGCAGCTTGCGCTTGCGGTCGATGCGGACGAACGTCTTGCCCTTCTTGTCGATCTCGAGCTCGAGCCAGGAGCCGCGGGCGGGCATCAGGTTCGCGATGAAGACCTGCTTCTCGCGGTCCTTGGGCTCCATGAGGTAGGCGCCGGGAGAGCGCACGAGCTGGGTGACCACGACGCGCTCGGTGCCGTTGATGACGAAGGTGCCCCGGTCGGTCATCCACGGGAAGTCGCCCATGAAGACCGACTGCTCGCGGATCTCGCCCGTCTCGCGGTTGACGAAGGCGACGGTGACGGTGAGCGGACGGGCGTAGGTCAGGTCCTTCTCGCGGCACTCGTCGAGGCTCGCCACCGGCTCGTCCAGGGTGAACGGCCCGAACTGGACCGCGAGGTTGCCGGTGTAGTCCTCGATGGGCGAGATGTCGTCGATCGTCTCGCGGAGACCGCCCTTCTCGGGATCCGTCAGCCAGGCGAACGACCGGCGCTGGATGTCGATGAGGTTGGGTACTTCGAGGACCTTGTCCAGACGCGCGAAGCTCCGGCGCGTCCGCGGGGCGGTGGCGGGTGCCAAGACGGCGACTCCTCGGGAGGTCGAGAGGCGAGCAGAGGCGCGGCGGAGGCGGGCGAGGCCTCCATCGACGCGACAACGCAACATAGCACACGGCATCGCTGCCCTGTGCGGACTGTTCAGCGCTCACGGACCCCGCCCCCGGCTACCGCGTATGTGGCGCGGCGCCGTCGCGTGTGGCGGCTGCGACTATCGGCTGACGCGCGGAAGTGTACCCCTGTGCGGCGGTTCTGCAACCCCGGCGCGATCCGTCCTCACCGAGCCCAGAGACCGCTCCCTCTGAGTCGGGCGCCGCGGGCAGGCGGTGTGAGCGCCTGCCCGCCCCCTGACGGCTACTTGACCTCGACGGCGGCTCCCGCCTCCTCGAGGTCGGCCTTGAGCTTGTCGGCCTCCTCGCGCTCCACGCCCTCCTTGACGGGCTTGGGGGCCTCGTCGACGAGCGCCTTGGCCTCCTTGAGGCCGAGGCCCGTCGCGGCGCGCACGACCTTGATCACCTGGATCTTCTTCTCCCCGGCGCCCGTGATCACGACATCGAACGCGGTCTGCTCCTCCGCCTCCTCGGCGGCCCCGTCGGCGCCCGCGCCTCCGCCCGGTCCGGCCATCGGCGCGGCGACCGCCGCGGCCGATACGCCGAAGGTCTCCTCGAGCGCCTTGATGCGCTCGGAGAGCTCGAGCACGGAGATGCCCTTGAGCTCCTCGATCCAGTCCTGTGTGGTGGTGGCCATTCCTAGTCCTCCTTGGGGGTCGTCTCTGAAGTCTCGTCGGGCGAATCCTCGCCCTCGGCCTGGGCGGGCTGCGGCTCGGGCGCCTGGTGCGGCTCGGCGTCCGGGTCTTCGCTCGGCTGCTCTGCGGCCTTCTGCGCGTCGTCCTCGGCCGGTGCGCCGGACTCGGCCCGCGCGGGGGGTGCGCCGCTCACGAGTCCCTGGTCGACCACCGCCGCCAGCTGGATCGCCAGCCCGGAGATGAGCGCGTTCAGCGTGCGCACGAGGCCGCCGAGTGGCGAGGCCACCGTGCCCACGAGCTGCCCGTAGAGGATCTCCCGGGAGGGCAGCCGAGCGATCGACTGAATTTCGACGGCGCTCAGCGAGTCGCCGTTCATCACGCCGCCCTTGAACTCGAGCAGGCGCGTCGTGCGCGCCACGTCGCTCAGCGCACGGGCGGCGAGCGCGACGTCGCCGCGCACGAAGGTGAGCGCCGTCGGGCCTTCGAGCATCGCCTTGAGCGCCTCGACGCCGGCGCGGTCGGCGGCCCGCTCGGTGAGCGAGTTCTTGACGATCTGGAACGAGGCGTCGACGTCGCGCAGCCGCGTGCGCAGATCCGCGGCCTGCGGCACGGAGATCCCCCGGTAGTCGACCGCGAAGACCGCCTCGGCCTGCTCCAGGTCGCCGGCGATCCGCTCGATCGTCGCGGCCTTCTCGTCTCGGTTCATGTCGGGTGTCCTCGGTGGTCTCGTAGGAGTGGGGAACGCACGACGCCCGCGGGCGGCGGGCGTCGAAGAGCGGCCGCGCACGGCGGCCGCTGTCTCGCGCTCGCCTACCCCGGGCTTAGCGGCGTGCCGGGGGTCTCGGGCAGTGCGGGTGGAAGAAGTGCGCTCTAGGCGGCGGCCGCCTCCTCGACGATGTCGCGAACGCGGGAGGGGTCGACCTTGACCCCCGGGCCCATCGTGGAGGCCACGGTGATCGAGCGCAGGTAGCGACCCTTGGCGGCGGCCGGCTTGGCGCGGATGAGCTCGTCGAGCACCGCCGCGTAGTTCTCGAGCAGCCGGCGCGCGTCGAAGTCGGACTTGCCGATGGTGAGGTGGACGATCGCGCTGCGGTCCGTGCGGTACTCGACCTTGCCGGCCTTGGACTCTTCCACCGCCTGGCGCACGTTCGGCGTGACCGTGCCCACCTTGGGGTTGGGCATCTTGCCCTGCGGCCCGAGGATGCGGCCGAGGCGGCCGACGACCGGCATGAGGTCGGGCGTGGCGATGGCCACGTCGAAGTCGGAGAAGCCGTCCTGGATGCGCTGGGCGAGATCCTCGGCGCCGACGACGTCGGCGCCGGCCTCCTCCGCCTCGCGCGCCTTGTCCCCCTGGGCGAAGACCGCGACGGTGACGTCCTTGCCCAGGCCGTGCGGCAACGCGATGGTTCCGCGGAGCTGCTCGTCGGCGTGGCGGACGTTCAGGCCCGTGCGGACGTGCACCTCGATCGACTCGTTGAACTTGGCCGTCCCCAGCTGCTGGACGAGCCCGAGGGCCTCGCCCGGGGCATACTCGCGCTCGCGGTCGAAGCGCTGCTTGGCGTCGAGGTAGGCCTTGCCGCGCGCCACTTAGCCCACCTCCACGCCCATGGAGCGGGCCGTGCCGGCGATGATCTTCGTCGCCTCTTCCATGTCGTGCGCGTTCAGGTCGGCGAGCTTCTTCTGGGCGATCTCGCGGAGCTGGTCGGGGGAGATCCTCCCGACCTTCTCGCGGTGCGGCTCGGCCGACCCTTTGTCGAGCCCGATCGCCTGCTTGATGAGCACCGCGGCCGGTGGGCTCTTGGTCACGAAGGTGAACGAGCGGTCCTCATAGACGGTGATGACCACCGGGATGATCGTCCCGGCGTCCGCCTGGGTCTGGGCGTTGAAGGACTTGACGAACTCCATGATGTTCACGCCGTGCTGGCCCAGGGCGGGGCCGACCGGCGGCGCCGGGCTCGCCTGGCCGCCGACGGCCTGGAGCTTGATGTTCGTGAGGACCTTCTTCGCCATGGCGCGGACCCTAGCGGCCTAGACCTTCTTGACCTGGTCGAAGCCGACCTCGACCGGCGTCTCGCGCCCGAAGATGGAGACGAGCACCTTGAGGCGGGCGGCGTCCTCGTTGATCTCGGAGATTTCGCCCGAGAAGTCCGACAGGGGGCCGGAGACGACCTTGACGGACTCGCCGATGGTGAACTGGGCGCGCGTGCGCGGCCGCTCGGCGGTCTCGCGGTGCATGAGACGGTCGACCTCGCCCTGGGTGAGCGGCACAGGCTCGTTGGAGGCGCCGACGAACCCGGTGACGCCCGGCGTGTGCTTGACGAGCGACCACGAATCCTCGTTCAGGTCCATGTTCACGAGCACGTATCCGGGCATGGTCCGCTTCTCGACCATGACCTTCTGGTTGTCCTTGTTCATCTCGGACACGGTCTCCGTGGGCACGACGACCTGGCGCACCGCGCGCTGCTGCCCGAGGGAGACCACGCGGTGCTCGAGGTTGTGCTTGACCTTGTTCTCGTGCCCGGAGTAGGTGTTGACGACGTACCAGCGGAACATGCGCTCGAGAGGCTTTCCTAGGAGGGAAGGGGTGGGCTGCTCTAGATGATGAGGTCGACGAGCTTGCCCGCGACCAGATCCGCGAGACCGAGGAACGCGCCGGCGATGATGACGAAGCCGAGGACGACTCCGGTGGCCTGCGCGACCTGCCTGCGGTCGGGCCACTGTACCCGTTGGAGCTCCGTCCAGCTTCCCCGCACGAAGGCCGCGACGCGGTTGCCCTCGGGCTGGGGACGGCGCGCGGGAGGCCCGGCGGGCAGCTCCTCCTCGTCTCCGGAGGGAGCGGCCTGAGGCGCCGCCTCGCCGTTCTCGTCGGCCCGCGGGACCGCCGGCTGCTCGGTCGCCGGCCCGAGCTCGCCGCTCTCCACGGCCACCTGCGCCGCGGCCAGGTCGACCTCTCCCGAGCCGTGCTCGAGGGGCGCTGCGGCGTTCAGCGTGCTCTCGTCGGAGAGGAGGCGCTGCTTCGCGCGCTCGGACGCGCCGCCGGCGCCCGAGCGGCGCTCGCGGTCACGGCGCTGCTTGGCGCGTTTGCGGTCACGGGCCACGAGGGGTGCGGCCTCTCAGCGGGTCTCGCGGTGACCGGTATGGCGGCGGCACCAGCGACAGTACTTGCGCATCCCGATCCGCTCGGGGTTGTTGCGCTTGCTCTTGTTCGTCTGGTAGTTGCGACGCTTGCAGTCCTCGCACGCGAGCGTCACTGCGATGCGGACGTCTCCGCGGGCCATGGCGATTCCCCGAGCTTCTCGTAGTGGTGAGGGCCGGCCTCGGGCGCACGGAACCAGCGCCGCGCCGGCGCGCAAGGCCAAGTCTAGCGCCCCTCGGCGGCGCCTCGGTCACGGAACGAGCGGCCCGCGGAAGGCTCGAGTAGCTACGTCTGACGCGGCTGATCCAAGCCGTCGCCCGGGAGCTGGAGCAGGAGCCACCGCGCCTGGGCGAGGAGTCGCTCGGCCGGATAGCGGGCGGGGTCGCTGAGCAGCATCCGCGCGGCCTCGTCGGCGATGGCCGAGAGCGCTCGAGCGGTCAGCTCGGGATCGGGCGACCCGCGTCCGGGCCCGAGCCCGGGCCGCAC
>JAABUQ010011894.1_pt1 | contig 10966 bp, 10 predicted proteins | sample 5560001 | NCBI WGS metagenome assembly JAABUQ01 (sample SAMN10711888, study PRJNA513371) | rock metagenome | isolation source: Antarctica rocks | place: Antarctica: Victoria Land, Finger Mt nord | collected 2015-12-18
GAGTGTGGAGATGGATTTTGTGGAGTTGCCGCGGGTTGTGAGGTTTGAGCATGGGGGCAGGGGGGGGGTGGGGGGGGAGATTGCAGTTGGGGTGAAGAGGGTGGGGGAGGTGGTCGAGGGGGCGAGGAAGAGGGTTGTGCGCTGAGAGGGGGGAGGTTGTGAGGATGGGAAGAGGGGGTGAGGATGAAGGGGTTGGTGGGGTGGGTGTGGAGAGGTGGTTCTGCTGGGGCTTTGGGGCTTTGGGGGGAAAGGCTGGGATATTGATGGTGGGGAATGGTGCCTGGGAACATGGACTGACTTGCTGTGTTTGATGGATTTAGTTAGAATTCCAGTCGTTACTGTACCACGACTTTGTTCATTATAGATCCGTCCGTTCACGCTTGGTTTTGTTGAGATGGTAGAATATTCATGATGTTGTAGGGATATTGGCATCAGTGCATGAAAAGGATTCTTCGCTCATGCTATTACATTCCCATTGAGATGAAGCCATTTCTGAGGTTCTGAGCCACGGAAACACAGTGAATTGCTCGTCGCGAGATATCGAGATATCGGCCAACTTTCCCTCCAGAGTACCGCGGATCCTAAAGCCGAGGCTCCGGAAATGCGAGCCTGAAATCAGTACTTGAATCCTTCTGCCCCGCGCTTCATTGATTCATTGATTCAACTGCATTTCAGGAAAGCTTGAAGATCAGAGATACAACATGCCGAACCAGATTAAAGTCATATTCGGAACCGCAGCTTTCGGGCGGATGTCCCCCGAGAGCTGCCAAGAGTTCCTCGATATCCTCGAAAAGAACGATGTCAAAGATCTTGATACAGCGCATAGATACGTAAGGCAATTTGCTTATCTCTCTTGAGAGCAACGGCTTGGCTGACGGGAAATCCTGAACTCTTAAGCCAGGAAGCGAGGCCTCACTGGGCCAACTTGGAGCTCCGACAAAATTCACGATCCACTCCAAAGCTCCAGGCTTTGAACCTGGGGCCTTGACAAGGAAATCAATACTAAGTGCGGCGAAACAGACATTTGAGAGCCTTGGATGCAAGCATGTAAGCAGATTCGGATTGAGACCATCGGAAAGCCTGTTGACATGATCGTTGAAGATCGAGACATATTTTTTGCACTCACCCGATCCTGCCGGCACGCCCATGGAAGAGACCATGGACGCTATACAGGAAGTGTATTCGAAGGAGTGCTTCAAGCATGTACGGTTCCTGTGACCGGAGTGGGGTGAGAAAAAGAGCTGACAGGTGACCCTAGTTCGGGTTGTCCAATTTCACGCCGGAGGAAACCAAGAAGATATATGACTATGCGAAGTCAAAGGGCTATGTCCTTCCCACAGTATACCAGGGCAATTATAACCCCGTTGCCCGCCATTACGAAACCACCTTGTTTCCACTCTTGCGACAGCTCAAGATTGCTTTCTATGCGTATAGCCCCATCGCAGGCGGGTTCTTGGTGAAGGATCCAAAGGTGATTCAAGGTGGCGGAGAAGGCCGCTGGGATCCCTCAAGTATGGTTGGGAAGATGTATCATGACCGGTACAACAAGCCCTCACTGGTCAAAGCGTTGACCGAATGGGAATCCATCGCGGCTGACGCCGGAATATCGAAAGCTTCGCTGGCTTATCGATGGGTGATGTACAATTCGATACTGAAGCCTGAGCATGGAGACGGCATCATCATCGGAGCAACGGCCAAGAGGCAATTGGAAGAGACTTTGCAGGCGGTTGGCGATGGGCCGTTGGATGAGAAGACTGCAAGGAGGATCGATCAGGTTTGGGAGATGGTCAAGGACGAGGCGCCCATTGACAATTACCGGCTATAACACCAGCCATCATGCATACAAGGAGCTAAGGTAATATCCTTAGATGATGAAAGGCGAGAAGTAGTCATGCCTCTTGTATTTGAGAAATTTGCAGACCAAGGAGTAGTTACTCGTGATGGACAGGAGGGATACTTGGCGCACCTCAGTAGGCACAGACGACTGGATCTCGGATATAATGGATGTCAGCATAGTAAGCCATATATCAGTGCAGTGTAGAAGGCATTCAAAAATAGATTATATCTATTCATTTCATGAGCTTGTCGGTATCACATCTACTCGTAAAGGAACATTTATTTGGCAGGATCCGAGGGTTTGGGTGAAGGGTGATCGCTTAACTATCCAGAAGTTCAAGCTAAGGGATGGTTCGGGAAGCAGCGAATCAAGGACCCCAGAAGGGGGCAAGCGCGTTCGATAGTACCTTGCCTTAAGGCTTAAAGTATTAGGTACAGTAGAGACCAAGTGAAATAGTAAAGGACCAAAGCACCAAGGAAGGCCAACCAACAAGGAGAAACTGTGTCGTCGTCGTCGCTGCTCATCTCAATCGTCGCCATTCATCCTACAAGCAACGCCTCCTTCATCCACCCTCCCATTCTGACGCAGTCACCTCACCCACTCACCCACCCTCCCATGCGCAGCCGAGAACCCCCCTGTCGAAGCCCGCCCCTCGGCAGAACGTGCCCTCCTTGAGATCGGGTTATCGATGTACCTAAGGTAGCAACCTCACAGACCAGCTTGCGCCCCATACCCTCGCCATCCCTTGCGACACTATACCTACTGCCATATACATTCTTCCTTCTGGCCTCTGCGAGGACTTGGTGGCATTGAACCTACTCGCCCGATCCTTCACTTCCGTCTCCCGCCCTTGTTACATTCACCAACTTTGAGCGGCACAGAAGGCCTTCTAAGCACAAGACTGAAATAAAAGGCATCAGTCGGCTTAGAAATCTCTAGTGGCTACTGCTGCGCAGGAAATATACACCCCACATCGTGAAGTTGGTGGTATGGCTGGGGTAGGCGGGGAAGAATCTGGCAGCATAAAAGACCTTTGAGAAGCATCGGAATCCTGCATTGCACCCAGAACGCATGGTCGCCGTACCTCTCCAATACCCATCGTACTTACATGCTTACACTTAAGGCTATACTCCCAGAGGGGCTGGACCCATTGATGCTCCAACGTGCGTTGCGTGACGCCCAAACCTCAGTCTAATCGAATATCGATATGGCATCCCTGGCAAAGCCGCCAACGGGCCAACGACAGCCCTCTCGACCTGACTCGGCCTCATCTTCCTCCGTCATCACTGTACATAGAGCCCCATCGATCAATTCCAGAAGTGCCAGCAACACCCGCCCCGTAATCACTGGACTGAGACCACGAACACCAAATGAAACCTCTGTCGTACCAAACAACCTTTCGCCTTCATATGCAGCGCCAGATCCGCAAAGGCTATCTCCTGATACAAAGAGAAGGTCGAGCGCTTTTTACACCCGTCCAGAAAGCAGACGCGGTAGCGACGGTAACGCAAATCTGAATCGATGGTCGCAGTCGACAGCTTCGAGCAGTAAGTCTGCTGCGAACTACAACAGACGAAGCAGCTTCTCTAAAAGATTGTCCGGGTCGTTTGGCTCTTTCGGTGGATTTGCAAGCCCGCAAGTGCCATCCCCAAATGCCAGAAAGAGGGCGAGGTCACCTCCCAAGATCAGCCCACCAGCGCCGCCGACCATTTCCTCTGCTCCAACGAACCCACCACCTGTTCTGCCTCCAATCGTGACCCTATCTTCCCTCTCCCAAGCTGTTGACGCGGCCGATTCCCCATCTACAATATCGGGAGTTACGCCTATGACTGCTGCTCCCATGACGGCCCCACTACTGTCTCCTACTACGGCATTAGCCAGTGAGCCTGATTATTTTGGAGATCGATGGGAAGGTCGACCCTCATCTGATACGACGTCGAAAACCAAAAGGACCTCGAAGACACTTTCTCCACGCGTGCAAGGATCCTCTCCACTGGGGAACGAATTGCACAATAGCTCAGGATCTTCTCGGCCACCAGAGTCTATATATTCTCCACGAGCCTCGAAATTCGTAGACCGGCGACAGCCTCAACAACGAAATCGTGCGGATTCAGCAAAAAGCAACGGTACCGCAGAAGGAGACAGCTCCGCTTCTGACAATCGAGAGCGTTCGTCAAGGCAACAGCGACGCAGAGCTCCTTCGCAGAAAATCCTACTCTCAAAAGCATTGGCGAAGGCTAATCACGCTGTGGTGCTCGATGGGAAACAGAACATAGAGGGTGCCATCCTTGCTTACAACGATGCGTGCACTCTATTAAGACAAGTTATGATACGAAGCTCTGGGGACGACGATCGAAAGAAGCTGGAGGCCGTGGTAAGCCAAGCAACCGATAAATCTAGTCCAGGGCATTGCTAATTATGATAGCGTAATACTTACAAGAATCGCATTGTGGAGCTTCGAAGTAGTGATGTTTCGTATCAGTCTTCTGACAGTAAGGCGTTGCCAGACCGCCCGAACGAGGAAGATCCCAAAGAATCAGAGCGACTCTCGATAGTGACTGATGACGATGAAGAGGCGCAAGGAGAGGCAGCAAAGGTAGTGTCTTTTGGCCATGATTCAGGCTATGGATCCGTACAGCAGCACGTCTCGACAGGACAAGCACCATTCATTCCGCCACGGCGTCAGTCATTGCATTCAACTCCTTTCAGGGTTGAAGGACGGGAAATCAAGAGTCTCAATCCGATTCAGCCCCAGGAGCAGCTGCCTGTGCGAACACATGAGGCACTTGAACGGATCCCAGAACCATCAAGGCATTTAGACCCCCCCATATATCACGAGTATATGCCTGCGCCATTGTCACCCAGACGTCCTCTATCACCTGTTCCAGCTCCGAAGGAAGTTGTGCCAAATGACGAAGCCAATGAATCTGATTCTGCGCGCCATGACAATGATCAGCATACGTCCTGGCTCAATACCATCAACGAGTCTAGTGGATCTTCCGCCTCATCGGTTCAATCTCGCAGATCATCTATCGATCTTCGGAGGAAGCGCATCAGAGCTGCTAGTGGCAACACAGAAGCGGAGTTTGACGCAGCGCTTGATGCAGCCATCGAAACGGCATATGATGATGGATTTGAGCCTGATGATGAAGGAGAAGATGACGTTGAACGCAACCATGAATTTGGACTTGGAGATGCTGACGCACTGGCAAGCGTTCGAAGAAACATCGAACAGACAAAAGAGAACATCCTTGAAGCTGAGAGAGAAGCTGTTATCGCAAGGGCAAAAGAAAACGAAAGAAAGAGGCTGCAAAATACAATGGTGGCAGAAGACAGTCTCGACGCGGAGTATGGCGATGAGGAAGCCGACGAGGAGGAAAGAATGCTGGAGGAGATGACCAGGGGCTACATATTGGATGACATGGAATACGATCTTCAAACGAAGTCCGCCCTCCCTCGTCAGTCCGATTCCAGCGGGTTCTCCGGTCGTACTTGGGGCAGTTCAACTGGCTCGAATCCAGCATCAGCTGGAACATCGCTGTCGACCGTGGCTGAAGCTTCTGTCATGCCTTCAATGGCTTCGCAACTTAAAGAGAATCCGTTGCCACCACCTGTTCATCCTCCACCATCAACGGCTCTCCCACCACCTCCTGTTCCACCAGCTCCCACCACGACATCACAGCCAACGAGCGCCCCAGCCAGACCTCCACCTCTGACCGTCAGGAGCAGTAGTCCTGGTGTCAGAGATCGCAGACTCTCCGGAATGAAAGCAAAGCAACTCACCATTGAGACAAAGACGAAGCTATCATCTAGCCCCGAGAATGAAGCTCCCAAAACACAACCAACGGCAATACCCCCTCCAATGGTACCTCAGCGAGCTGTGCCTGAGCCACCAAAGTCAGCATTCATTACTCCAGATGCCCTACAAACATTGCCAAACAGCACTTACAAGGCCGTCCCGAGCTCAGCCACCCTTCCGTCAAGTCGCCAAGGATCCTTCCCGTTTGCTGGATCCGAACCAGCAGAACCCTCATCCGCTCTCACCAAAGTGACTTCTGCGGACAGCGATATGAGTATACCATCTCTCCCACCTTCACCTGCACCTTTTGCAACAAAGGCTACAGGACTGCGGAAGCATTTCTCGTCATCGAGCCTAAGAAGCAAAGGTATAAACGCTGAAACACAAGAAACCTCGCCAAACACGTCCGTCAGCAGTATGTCCTCAGTACCAAGACACCACATACTCCCTTCGCCTCGTGTACCGGTCTTGCCGACCCCAGTAGACGCTAATCTCGGCCCCAAAGTTCAACCGATGGGTGGCATATACCTTTTCGACTGCGATATTCATTCCTACAGTAGTCCAGGCTCGCCAAATCCTTCGGCCAGTATCACGCCACTTCCCCTGGAGCCGTGTCCTGACTCTGCCCTTCTCCGCCCGTTCTGGTTCCTTCGGTGCATATATCAAACCGTTGCCAATCAACGAGGTGGTTACATAACGACTCGCCTTTTCATCCCGCGAGACATCTGGCGCGTGAAGAACATCAAGCTCAAGAATGTCGAAGAGAAAATCTCCAGCTGCGACCTGCTAACTGCGGCGTTGCTCAAGCTCGGTAAAGTTGACACCTTTAATGCTGATGCGGTACTCGAAGAGATGCAATTCCTGGAGAGTGTGATGGACCAAGTGCAAACCAATCTGTCGAAGAAGCTTGGTAGCGACGTTGGAGTCCAAGGCGCGGCTTCAACATTCAAAGGCATGTCCACAGTGGACGATAGCGCGTCAAACTCCGAGGCTCTGACGTCGAAGAGTAACAACACGAGCAACAAGTCGTACCTGAGCTCGTGGCGGAAATTGCGGTCCAAAAACTCGGTCGGTCCAGGCCTCACGTCGGCAAGCAATAAGGATTTGTCCAAGGACGGTGCCAAAGAAGCCCCCACAATGAAGTCGTTACCCATGACAGCACACCAAAACCCCAGATTTGCCAAACGGGACGTCACTCAAGTGCAGTGTATGGGTCCGAACCCGAGCTACATGGGCGCCCTTGCGAGGTTGTGTGATGCTGCGCAGGTTCTGGGTAAGTTAGGGTCCGACCTGCGCCATCTTGCTGCGACTAACTCGAATACAGATCAAATCGCTCGTCAAGTGGAGGATCCAGGCCTGAAGCATTCCTCGCAGACGCACGTCGGGCTTGAGCTCAGCGCCCGGCACGCAGCTGAATTCTTTGGCTTCTATGTGTGCAGGTTCGTCCTTGCTGACATTGGGATTATGATGGATAAGTTCATCAAGAGGGGAACTGAGTGGGTGTTGGCTTGAAATGCATGACGGGCAACGACGCAGTATAAGAGGAGACGGAAGAAGTGTTGGGGTGTGTATATACCACTTTCTATTTACATGGACGCTATCTACGTGGCGCCGAGCAACGAGGGGAAAAGAAAGGGGTCGCTTTCAGGCCATTGTTGCCACTTCTGGTTTATGAGAGCATTGTAGCGAGTAGGATTGTTGTCGGAGGTTGGTGAGAGAGAAGTGTCTATAGTCATGGTGAAATATGAATACCGCTTGATGAAATTCTCATGCAGACATAACTCTTGCACCGGGAACCCTTGGACTCCTTGGCTTCCATCCAGTTGTATCACTATTGTCGAAGTCTTTCTCGATACAAGTGTTCAATATCTATTCACCTTGGGATGGACTTGGTGGTAGACAAAGGAGCGTATAATAAGGTTACTGTGGGCTTTGTCGACGGCTAAAAAACAAGCTCTTAGTCCACCATCTGGATGGGTCGAACCTCACGAAAACTGTTACCTAACTCACAAAAAAATTGCTTTTGGTGGAGGGGAGGTTCTTTGGGAAAGACCTGATTGCTCACCTAAGAGTGCTGAGGTATCATGGGTACCTTATCTTGTACCAGGCGCTAGGACGTTATCTCGATAAGAACCGATAGCGTGGCTCTTGAACACTCGATCTGGCCTGAGCTTCTATTTGCTGGTATGCACCGTCATCAATTCCTCAGTCTTACTATATCAAAGCGATATGGGCACCACGAATGCTCAATCTATGTCTTGTAATCACTCAACCCATATTCTATTCATGATGCCATGATCTTGAATCACTCCTTTGTACCAGGTCTCCCCTGGCATCTGATCAGCAACCAGCAGCTACATGACTAGCCCCGTCAGACCTTCGCCAACTCACCTTTTCCTAATCACACCATCGTTGACCACGTTTTGACTGCTATCGATTCATATGCATGCGCCCTTGACACCAATCTCGTGACTCCAATTTCTCCAAAGGTGGTGCCACCCTCATTCGACGACCTTCGCAACGATCGTTTCCTCTTGACCGCTCTTTGGCCTGTGCAGCTTGCTAGTCGGCGCCGGTATCGAGAAAGACTTGGTAGAACATGGCCTTTCATCAACGTACTGCGGCGCCGACAGCACGGCCAAGTACTGCTCCATCACCAGAACAAAATGCCACGGCGCCCCTACCGTCCTTCCAACAGCGTCTCGATGACACTCGGGAATGGGTCCTCTTTCCCTCCAGACATGCCCATGCGTCTGCCCATACAGATACAGCGTCCACAGAACAAACGCCTCGAACAGCGGGTCTGTCGAGGCTGAGTGACTTTGGCTCCCTCAACACCGCTGCTCAATCGGGGCAAGACATAGATGAAGCATGCGAGGCAACCAATGGCTCTCTGGATGAAGAAGAGTTGGACAGTCTGGACGAAGGTCTACATGCTTTCCAGGAACCTTACGCCCATCAGAGGTCCGGCTACTTCGATCAGACCGGCTCCATACTTCCCAGGCATGACGGTTTGGGGACATTCCCTGCCTCAAGTCCGCCAGTGCAGGAACAGCTGTGGCATTTCGAACGTCACAATCCTCGAAAAAGGCCTTCCGTTGAATATCACAGGAGACGATCGAGTGTTCAAAGGAGACTTGAAGCTCTTAATGATCAAGACGCCAATGACCTCGAAGATGATAGAAGAAAGAGGATTGAGGACTGGAGAATGGAGCAGTCGAAGGTCTTGCTAGACGAGATCGAGAAACAGACCAGACGCAGGAGAATGAGTGCGGTCAGCCATCGGCAGGACACTCCTTCGGGCACCGCTGGGCTTGAGCAGACCTCTAAAGAACCAGCTAAAGCTAATCTGGAAGAGCATACCCCGGAGGCATCGCCAAAGGCTAATACCTCAACGGATGAAGACAGCGAGACGTTCCTGCAAGCAATCACACGCCGCGTCGTCCGTGATTTCATGGGCATAGACGACGCCATGCTCTCCGTCATCTTCGGCGAGACTCTTCCCGAAGACAACCCCACCTCATCTCTGCAAGCCTCATCATCCAAATCCACAATCTTGGTTGATCCACCTACCTCCAATCCTTCTTCAACGTGGGAGAAACGGTTACTAGACCGCCTAGCCCGTGAACTCGGCATCCTCATCAATCAACTCACCGATCATCCTGGCGCCTTTAGCACCCCTCTCTTCAACCCCTTAACATACGACTACGCTGGTATTCCTACAACCCAACCCACATCCTCCCGCACCCAACCTCGCCCCTCGTACACTCCTATTCAGCACCAGCCCTCAGCACGTCCCCAACCCCCCAGATCCCTTTCCTTCGACTTTACCCCCACCCTTCCCAACCCCCTTGCCGACTCCGCCCACGCCTCCCTCTGGGGCATTGAAGAAGAGGGCCCCACGTCCTCTTCAGACACAGATTACTGGACCCAACCGGCCACACTAAAGAACCTCTTCCGCCTTCTACGCCCCCACTTGACAAACCACCAACCCTCCCCTTCCCCAAAAGCTGCAGGGAAATTGCATCCAGCAACCAGCACAACCCCAGCCTCTCTCCACCGCGCAGCAGTGATACGGCAATACCACCCCCTCGTGTCGCGTGCTGCGACGCAGTGGGAGCATTCTCACCACAACAGGTTCAGGGACAGGGAGCGGGAGAGGGAAAGTTGGCATGCTAGGAGGAGGCGGGGGTATAGAGGGAGCAGCTGCGGGAGTCGGAGGGGGATGGGGAGTTGTACCAGCGGGAGTACGAGGAATTTTTGGGATATCGGATGTGGGAAAAGTGGCGGTGGGAGTGGAGTGGGGAGTGCGATTGGGGTGGGCGGGTGGGGTGACGTTTAGGTTGAGGGAAAGAAGGAGTCGAGGGGAGTGAAGGCTTCTTTGAGTGGGCGTTTGATCGGGCGCACCATGTGAAGCAACTTGCATCTGCATTTATCAGAGTACATTTGACGGAACCGGATTTGGGATTCGATCTTCTTTGCCAACTTAATTACATAGGGACAGGGGGCATATTATGGAGTATAGAGCATGTACGGAGTATGCATTGAACCAATCTACTCTTCTTCGATATGATCCTCCACACTCTTCATCTTCGTTCTCGTCCTAGATTTCTCTCCATATCTTCATTGCTTTCTCGTTGCGTTCATGTCCTCGCCTTCTTTTTTCCTAGGAGCTTCATGTGAGGTTTCTGTAGTCCGAGGGTCTTTAGCTTTTTGCGTGTCAGGCTCCAGAGGGCGTAGAGATTAGTAGCTCCAGGTGCCAAAGCCCCCCTATTTTCCATCACTATTGGGCGCAAACATTTTCGTTTAGGGCTCTAAGTCCAGGGATTTTCCAGGCAGTTTTAGGGCTCGTTTTAGTGCCTCCATCGCTGGCGGCTGGACGTCCGAGCAATGCCAAGACTTTTTTTTCCATACGTGTCCACCTCCAAACAAGTTCAACCCCCCAAAAGCTTCTCACTCGATCAACCATGACAAAGGTCTTTCCCACGGTGGCCCCAGTACCCCCTTAGCCACCACCTCTATCCCCACAGCGCAATCCCTTCATAGCTTCGGTCCAACAGCGAGCCCTCGAGGGCGTCGCTCCTCCCCAACGGCCATGATGCTCTTCTCAACCCTCCTCGTCTCGCTCGCCTGCCTCCTCCCTCTCGCCCTCTGCGCAGAAGATTTCTACAAACTCCTCAACATCGACAAATCCGCCTCGGAGCGGGACATCAAAAAAGCCTATAGAACATTGAGCAAGAGATACCACCCGGACAAAAACCCGTACGCCCTCTCTCCCCCTTTCCCAATCCAATCCATACAATCCCCCCCTCCTTTTCTCTTTCACCCGA